>Ga0116129_1000056_pt1 | contig 83712 bp, 87 predicted proteins | sample June2015DPH_17_2_FD_89732 | JGI IMG/M metagenome (GOLD analysis project Ga0116129, IMG submission 89732) | Peatland microbial communities from SPRUCE experiment site at the Marcell Experimental Forest, Minnesota, USA - June2015DPH_17_10 | ecosystem: Environmental > Terrestrial > Soil > Wetlands... | reverse complement strand
TTATGGCGAAGGAAAAATTTGATCGCAGCAAGCCGCATGTGAACGTGGGGACGATTGGTCATATTGATCACGGCAAGACGACGTTGACGGCGGCGATCACCAAGACGCTTTCCAAGCACAATCCGAAGAATAAGTTCCGTAGCTTCGATTCGATCGATAATGCTCCGGAAGAGAAGGCTCGTGGGATCACGATTGCGGCGGCGCACGTGGAATATGAGACGGCGAACCGGCATTATGCGCACGTCGATTGCCCGGGTCACGCCGATTACATCAAGAACATGATCACGGGCGCGGCGCAGATGGATGGAGCCATTCTCGTGGTGGCTGCGACCGATGGTCCGATGCCGCAGACGCGTGAGCATATTTTGTTGGCTCGGCAAGTCGGTGTGCCGTACATTGTGGTCGCGTTGAATAAAGTCGACATGGTGGACGATCCGGAATTGCTTGAGCTGGTCGAGCTCGAAGTGCGCGAACTGCTGACGAAATACAATTTCCCGGGCGATGATTTGCCGGTGATTAAAGTTTCGGCGCTGGGCGCGTTGAACGGCGAAGAGAAGTGGGAAAAGACGATCGACGAGCTGATGGAAGCGGTCGACAAGTTTATTCCGATGCCGCAGCGCGTGACGGACAAGCCGTTCTTGATGCCGATCGAAGATATTTTCTCGATTCAAGGGCGCGGCACGGTGGTGACGGGCCGTATCGAGCAGGGAATTTGCAAGGTCGGCGAGGATATGGAGATTGTCGGGTTCACGGACACTCGCAAGACGGTCGTGACGGGCGTTGAGATGTTCAAGAAGCTGCTGGACGAGGGCCGGGCGGGCGATAACGTCGGCCTCTTGCTGCGCGGGATTGAAAAGAACGATGTCGAGCGCGGGCAGGTGGTGGCGAAGCCGGGGTCGATCAAGGGCTATAAGAAGTTCAAGGGCGAAGTTTACGTGCTTTCGAAAGACGAGGGCGGGCGGCACACTCCGTTCTTCAAGGGATACCGGCCGCAGTTTTACTTCCGGACGACGGACGTGACGGGAGTCGCGCAGTTGCCGGAAGGCATGGAAATGGTGATGCCGGGCGATAACGTGCAGTTGGAGATCGAACTGATCACGCCGGTCGCGATGGATAAAGGCTTGCGATTCGCGATTCGCGAGGGCGGGCGCACGGTTGGGGCTGGCACGGTGAGCGAGATTTTAGGATAAGAGATTCATGAGCAGCTTACGAGAACGCATTCGAATTCGGTTGAAGGCGTACGATCACCGGATCCTGGACCAGTCGACGACGGAGATTGTCGATACGGCGAAGAGAACCGGGGCATCGGTAGCCGGTCCGATTCCGCTGCCGACGGTGAGAAATCTATACACGGTATTGCGGTCGCCGCACGTGGACAAGAAGAGCCGGGAGCAGTTCGAGATTCGGACGCACAAGCGTCTGCTCGATATTCTGGAGCCGACGCAGGATACGGTGGATGCGTTGATGAAGCTGGATTTGCCAGCGGGTGTGGACGTCGAAATTAAGGCGTTTGGGAAAAGTAAATAGCAGAAGTCAGGAGTCAGGAGTCAGGAGTCAGATTACGGACTCCGGCACTGGATCAGGGCTGGAAAATGTAGGGTGTCGAGGGGTTGGGCGTTTGGAGTTATTCTGACTCCTGACTCCTGACTTCTGACTCCTTCGAGGATTTGGGTATGAGTCCAGGGATTCTAGGCAAAAAGATCGGGATGACGCAGGTGTTCCGGGCGGATGGGCAGGTTGTTCCTGTTACTGTTCTGAAGGCCGGACCGTGCGTTGTGGTGCAGCGGAAAACGCCGGCCACCGACGGCTATGATGCCGTGCAGCTCGGATTTATGGAATACGCCAAGAAAAAAGGCGTGTCGAAACCGGCGGCGGGGCATTTGAAGAAGTCGGGCGCGGAGGGCGTGAGGTTTCAGCGCGAGTTCCGGCTGGATTCTTTAAACGGCGACATGAAGACGGGCGACCGGGTGCTGGTAGACGAATTCAAGCCGACGCAAAAGGTCGACGTGATCGGGATCAGTAAAGGCCGCGGATTTGCCGGTGTCGTAAAACGGCATCATTTCCGGGGCGGCGATGCGACGCACGGGTCGATGTTCCATCGGGCTCCGGGATCGATCGGGGCTTCGAGCTTTCCTTCGCGCGTATTCCCTGGAACTCGCATGGGCGGGCACATGGGGACGGACCGGGTGACGGTTCGCAATCTGGAAATCGTCGAGGTAGACACCGAGGACAACGTGATCCTGGTAAAGGGCGCGGTGCCGGGACCGAACGGCGGCTATGTCATGCTGCGGAGGTCGAGACAGTAATCATGCCGAGCGTAGATATTATCGATCTAAGTAATAAGGTAGTCGGCACGCTGGATTTGTCCGACGAAGTTTTTGGCGCCCCGGTGAATGAGAACCTGCTGTATGAAGCGGTTCGCCATTATCTGGCAGGGATCCGGCGGGGTACGGCATCGACGAAGACTCGTCATGAAGTGGCCGGGTCGGGTAAGAAATTGTGGAAGCAAAAGGGCACGGGACGGGCGCGCATGGGTTCGATCCGGTCGCCTTTGTGGCGTCACGGCGGAACGACTCACGGTCCGCAACCGCGCGATTACAGCTACCATCTGCCGAAGAAAATGCAGATTGGCGCATTGAAGAGCGCGTTGTCGGCTAAATTGCGTGACGGGGAGTTGCGCGTGGTGAGCGAGTTCGCCATTGCCGAGCCGAAGTCCAAGGGGATGCGCAAGACGCTGAATGCACTGGAAGCGTCGCGGACGATTCTGCTGGTGGATAATTCTGCCAATAAGAATCTAGCCTTATCGAGCCGCAACCTGGAAGGCGTAAAGCTGGTTTCGAGCCGCGAGGTGAATGTTTACGACTTGCTGGGGCATCAGCATGTGCTGCTGACGCAGGAAGCGGCGAAGAAATTGTCGGAGGCGCTGGCATAATGTCTACCATTTACGAAGTCATTAAGCGTCCGATCGTAACCGAAAAGGGCGTCGCCAAGAAAGACGCGGAGCGAACTTTGTGTTTCGCGGTCAGTTCCGATGCCAATAAGACGCAGATCAAGAGCGCGGTGCAGGCCTTGTTCAAGGTAAAGGTCGAAGACGTCCGCACCTCGATCACGGCGGGGAAATTGCGCCGCAGAGGCCGTTTTGCGGGGTACCGATCGGATTGGAAGAAGGCGTACGTACGCCTGAAGGCCGGCGAAAAAATGCCGGAGTACGCGGAGATCTAAGCCATGGCCGTTAAGAGTTACAATCCGACCACGCCGACACGCCGTTTTCAGACGGTGGTTTCGCGTGAAGACATCACCAAGCAGACTCCCGAGAAGAGTCTGGTCAAAGGAAAGCCGAAGACGGGCGGACGGTCGTCGACGGGACGCGTATCTTCCAGGTTTATCGGCGGTGGGCATAAGCAGTCCTACCGCGTGATCGATTTCAAGCGCGATAAGAACGGGATTCCGGCTAAAGTGGCCGCGATCGAGTACGATCCCAACCGCAGCGCGCGCATCGCGCTGCTGCATTACGTCGACGGCGAGAAGCGGTACATTCTGGCGCCCGTCGGGCTAACGGTGGGGCGAATGGTGACCTCAGGTCCGGAAGCGGACATCTTAGTGGGCAATTCGCTGCCGCTCAAGAATATTCCTTCGGGCACGGTGGTTCACAACATCGAATTGAAGCCGGGCAAAGGCGGGCAGATGGCGCGCTCCGCGGGGACGCAGGCTCAACTCGTTTCAAAAGAAGGCGATTTGGCGCTGCTGAAACTGCCTTCGGGCGAAATTCGCAAGGTGCAGGTGGAATGCGCGGCGACGATCGGACAGGTGGGCAACGTCGAGCACGAAAACGTCAGCTTGGGCAAGGCGGGGCGCAGTCGGTGGTTGGGTAAGATGCCTCATAACCGCGGCGTGACGATGAATCCGGTCGACCATCCGCATGGCGGTGGCGAAGGCAAGACGTCGGGTGGACGGCATCCGGTGACGCCGTGGGGCCAGCCGACGCGCGGGTTTAAGACTCGCAACAACAAACGCACCAATAAGTGGATCGTGACCAGAAAAGCGAAGAAGAGGTAACGGATGGGACGTTCGTTAGCAAAAGGTCCGTTTGTAGACGATCACCTGATGAAAAAGGTGACGGCGATGAACGACAAGAACGAGAAAAAAGTATTGCGGACGTGGTCGCGGCGTTCGACCATACTGCCGGAATTTATCGGCCACACGCTGGCCGTTCATAACGGGAAAAAGTTCATCCCGGTTTATGTGACGGAAAATATGGTGGGCCACAAGCTGGGCGAATTTTCGCCGACGCGAACGTTCAAAGGACACGCGGCCAAGGCGGCTCCGGAAAAGACCGCGAAGCCCTCCTAAAGGATTCAACATGCAAGCCAGAGCGGAAGCCAGATATCTTCGAACGTCGCCTCAGAAGGCCCGGTTGGTCATCGACCTGATCCGCGGCCAGCGCGCGGGCGACGCCATCAATATTTTGCGCACCACCAACAAACGGATTGCCCCTTCGATCGAGAAGGTGCTGCGGTCGGCGATCGCCAATGCGGAGAACCGTTCGAACGACGTCGATGTCGACAAGCTGATGGTGATCGAGTGCTATGTGAACGAAGGACCTCGCATGAAGCGGGTTCGTCCGGCGCCGATGGGACGCGCGTATCGTTACCAGCGGCGGATGTCGCACATCATTGTGAAGGTCGGCGACGGAAAGACCGAGGAAAAGAACTGACATGGGTCAAAAGGTACATCCTTACGGATTCCGGCTGGGCGTCACCAAGACGTGGCGGTCGCGATGGTTCGCCAAACAGGATTACGCCAAGTTGCTGCGCGAAGATCTGGAGCTGAAAGACGCTCTGCGCAGCCGTTTGAAGGCCGCCGGCATCAGCTCGATTGAAGTGGACCGGCCGGGTAATAAGCTGCGCATTACGATTCACACGTCGCGTCCAGGGATCATTATCGGCCGTAAAGGCGCGGAGATCGAGAAGCTGAAGGGCGACCTGGCGAAGAAGACGAAGCGCGAAGTTTTCATCGATATTCAGGAAGTTCACAAACCCGAGCTGGACGCGCAACTGGTCTCGGAATCGATTGCGCTGCAGCTCGAAAAACGCGTGGCGTTCCGGCGCGCGATGCGCAAGGCCGTCGATTCGGCGCTGCGATTTGGCTGCAAGGGAATTAAAGTCCGTGTTTCAGGACGCTTGAACGGCGCCGAAATCGCGCGTACGGAGTGGTACCTGCAAGGCCGTCTGCCGCTGCACACGCTACGCGCCGATATCGACTACGGGTTCACCGAAGCGAACACGACTTATGGTGTGATCGGGATCAAGTGCTGGGTTTATAAAGGCGAGATTCTGCCGGGTGGTCCGCGCAAAGGTTTACGCAACGATCCGGAGCCGCGCCGGCCACCATCATCGCGCGACAGAGACCGGAGGGATCGTGCTGCTGGCGATCGTGGAGATCGAGGCGGGGATCGTGGAGACAGGGGTCCGCGTCCGGCATTTGTGCCGCCGTCCCAAATGCATGCTCCGCAGGGTGGTCCTGGCGGTGTGACGCAGGCGATTCCGGAAGACGCAGCGGCTCGCACGTCGGCTCCGATCCTGCCGCCGATGGCTCCCCCACAGCCGAATTGGAAAGAGAAGCCGGAGGGCGAAAAGCCTGAGACAGCGAAGTCTGAAACAGGCAAGCCTGAGGGTACCGAGGGAGGCAAGGAATAATCCATGTTGATGCCCAAGAAGGTTAAATACCGCAAGGTGCAACGCGGCCGGATGACGGGTAAGGCGTGGCGCGGCTCGACTCTCTCGTTCGGCGATTTTGGGTTGAAGGCGATGGAATGCGGTTGGATCACGGCGCGGCAGATCGAAGCGGCTCGCGTGGCGATGACGCGTTCGATCAAGCGCGGCGGTAAGGTTTGGATCCGTTTATTCCCCGATAAGCCGATTACCAAGAAGCCCGCTGAAACTCGTATGGGTAAAGGCAAAGGCGCGCCGGATCAGTGGGTGTGCGTCATTCGCCCGGGTAAGATTTTGTTCGAGATGGAAGGTGTGGGTCTTGAAGTGGCGCAGAAGGCGATGCTGTTGGCCTCGGCGAAAATCGGAATCCCGACCAAATTCATTAAGCGGCATGGTGTGGAGTAGCGATGAAAGAGAATGCGGATAAAGCCCGGGCGCTCGATGCGGCGGAAATTTCGAAGCAAATAAAAGATACGGCGGAGCAGATGTTCCGGCTGCGGTTCCAGATGTCGATGGGGCAGATGGACGGGATCAAGAAGCTGCGGTCGTTGCGCAAAGAGCGGGCACGGATGCTGACGGTTTTACGTGAGCGTCGCGATGGAGCGGCGCCCCTGGTTGCAGCGCAAAGACCGGCGCGGGCAAAATCGCTGCCGAAGCCGGCGGCGCAGGCCTCGCCGAAAGCAGTGGCAGCGAAGCCGAAGGCTGTGGCGGCTCCGAAAACACGAAATTTAGGGCAGGTAAAAGTGAAGCCCACGGCTGCGCCGAAGTCGGCCAAGATCAACACGCCGCGGAAGTCAGGCAAAGGATAGCGCCGAGGGTAAACCAGTATGCCAGAGAAAACGGAATATAAGCCAGGAATTAAGAACGAGAAGGTCGGTTCGGTGGTCTCGGCGAAGATGGCCAAGACGATCGTGGTCGAGGTGTCGCGGAAGGCGGCGCATCCGGTATACAAGCGCGTGGTGACCAAGCGTAAAAAGTTTTACGCCCACGACGAAAAAGGCGAGGCCAAGCCGGGCGATGTGGTTCGGATTATCGAATGCCGCCCGATGAGCAAGCTGAAGCGCTGGCAGTTGGGCGAAGTGATCCGCAAAGCGGTGCAAGTGACGACGGATCTGAGCTCGATCGGTATTCAGACGGGTCCGGAAAAGCGGCCAGCGAAGAAAAAGAAGTAAGCAAGAAGAAGTAGCCAGAAGCCAGGAGCCAGAATTTTTATGATTGGGATGCGGACAATTCTTGACGTCGCTGACAATAGCGGCGCGCGCAGGCTGCAATGTATTTTGCCGCGTGGAGGCGATCTCGGATTGCGCGCCGGCTTGGGTGACATTATCACTGCCAGCGTGAAGGAAGCAGCACCCGATTCGGCGATCAAGAAGGGGAAGGTGGTCCGCTGCGTGGTGGTGCGGATGCGCAAGGAAACGCGCCGCAAGGACGGCACCTACATCCGCTTCGATTCGAACGCCGCGGTGTTGATTAATGAAGTAGGCGAGCCGATGGGGACGCGCGTATTCGGTCCGGTGGCTCGTGAGCTGCGCGACAAAAAGTTCATGAAGATCGTTTCGCTCGCGCCGGAGGTTATCTAAATTTCCATGGCGAAGAAAATTCCTTTTCGGCATCAGAACGATCCGAAAATAAAGCTGAAAATCCGGATCAAAAAAGACGACACGGTGAAGGTAATCGCAGGCCGGGATAAAGGCAAGATTGGCCGCGTTCTGGACATCGACCGGGTCAGCGCCCGGGTGCTGGTGGAGGGCGTGAGCATGGTGAAGCGCCACACGCGCCCGAATCCCTCGAAGCAGATCAAAGGCGGCATTGCGGAGCGCGAAAGTTCCATCGCGGTGTCAAACGTAATGATCGTGACCTCGGGCGGGGTTGCCACGCGGATCGGATACCGGACCGAAGGCACGGGCGCATCCGAGCGGCATGTGCGCGTCGCCAAAAAGGGCGGCGAGATTTTGGATAAGAAGGCGTAATTATGGCACGTCTCAAAGAAGCGTATTTAAAAAACATTGTCCCGGCCATGACCAAGGAATTCGGTTACACCAACCGGATGGCGGTACCGAAGGTGCAAAAGATCAGCGTCAATATCGGCTTAGGGGAAGCGACCGGCAACAGCAAGCTGATGGATGGCGCGGTGAACGAGCTAAGTCTGATCGCGGGCCAGCGGCCGGTGATCAACAAGGCGCGCAAATCGATTGCCGCGTTCAAGCTTCGCGAAGGCATGGCGATCGGCTGTAGCGTGACGCTGCGCGGCGACCGGATGTACGAGTTCCTGGATCGATTAGTCAGTGTAACGCTGCCCCGCGTACGCGATTTTCGCGGCGTGTCGTCGAAATCGTTCGATGGGCGCGGGAACTACACGCTGGGGATTAAAGACCAGTTAATTTTCCCGGAGATCGACTATAACAAAGTCGACAAAACCAAGGGAATGAATATTTGCATCACCACCACCGCCAAGACCGATGCCGAGGGGCTGGCGTTGTTGAAACATCTCGGAATGCCGTTCCGGACGCAGTAGGAAGAGAGAATTATGGCGACGACAGCGAAGATTGCAAGAGACGAGAAAATCGCGGCGGCGACAGCGGCGTCGATCGCGGCCGGTAAGAAACCGAAGATGGCCTGCCGCCACCGCAACCGCTGCTTCCGCTGCGGACGGCCGCGGGGTTTTTTAAGGAAATTCAAGCTATGCCGGATCTGTTTCCGGAAACTGGCGCTGGCGGGTGAAGTCCCCGGCGTGATCAAGGCTAGCTGGTAATGGGCAAGCTGCTAGTGCGGGGAGGCTTTTAACGGAATGATGACCACGGATCCTATCGCCGATATGTTGACGCGCATGAGGAATGCGCTCTCGGCGCGCCACGCCAAAGTGGATGTGCCGGCATCGCGGCTGAAGAACGATATTGCAAAGATCCTCAAGGATGAAGGCTACATCGCGAACTTCAAGCTGACCGAGGATGGCACGAAGAAGTCCATCCGTATCTATTTGAAGTACACGCCCGGCAACGTGCCGGTGATCTCGCGGATTGAGCGGGTGTCGCGTCCGGGGTGCCGTGTGTACGTCGGTTCGAAGAAAGTGCCGCGGGTGCTGGGCGGACTGGGAATCAATATTCTGACCACGCCGCAGGGCGTGATGACGGGATCGAGCGCGCGCAAGCAGGGGATCGGCGGCGAAGTCCTGTGTCACGTCTGGTAAGCGTAGGTTGAAGAGGGAAGCGTATGTCTAGAGTAGGAAAAAAGCTGCTCCCGCTGCCGAAGGGCGTGAAGATCACGGCCGGCGAGGGAAATTTGTACGTCGAAGGGCCCAAGGGCAAACAGACGGTACCGGTTCCGGACGGCATCACTTTGTCGCAAAAGGACGGCGTGGCGGAGTTTCAGCGGGACGGCGAAAATAAGGCCGCGCTGCATGGGCTGACGCGCGCGCTGGCGGCCAATGCGGTGCAAGGCGTCTCGACCGGTTTCACGCGCGAGCTCGACATTGTCGGGATCGGATACCGCTGCGATTTGAAGGGCCGCATTGCTACGTTCACGCTGGGTTATTCGCATTCGATCGAATTCTATCTGCCGGATGGAATCGACCTGAAGATCGACAAGCAGACGCATCTGGTGCTGACCGGATCCGACCGGCAGTTGCTGGGGCAGGTGGCGGCCAATATGCGCGCTCTGCGCCCGCCCGATCCGTACAAGAATAAAGGCGTCCGCTATACCGGCGAAGCGCTGCGCAAGAAGGTCGGCAAGACCGGCGCGGGAGGCAAGTAAATCCATGGCACGACGGGATTCCAAGAACATCATCCGGTTGCGCGTTCACAAGCGCATCCGCAGCCGTGTATCAGGCACGGCGGATCGTCCGCGCCTGGCGGTGTTTCGCAGCGTGAAGCACATTTACGCGCAGGTGATCGACGATACCAAAGGCCACACGGTGGTTGCGGCGGGTTCGAGCGAGAAGGATTCGAAAAACGGCGGCAACGTGATCGGGGCGAAGGAAATCGGCAAGCTGGTCGCCGAGCGCGCCAAGGACAAAGGTATCAAAGCCGTGGTGTTCGATCGCGGCGGTTATCAATATCATGGCCGCGTCAAGGCGCTGGCTGAAGCGGCCCGCGAGGCGGGGTTGGAATTTTAAATGGGACTGGAATTTTAAAAAATGGGCATGCAAAAGCGCATCGACTCGGCCAACCTGAACCTCAAAGAGCAGGTTGTGTCGATCAACCGCGTGACGAAGGTCGTCAAGGGCGGTAAAAATTTGAGCTTCTCGGCACTCGTCGTCGTTGGCGATCCGGGCGCGAAGATTGTCGGCTTCGGCACGGGCAAAGCCAAGGAAGTGCCGGCGGCGATCAAAAAAGGGATTGAAGCGGCGAAGAAGAATCTGCGCAAAGTGAACGTGCTCGCGACCACTATTCAGCACATGGTGGTGGGAGAGTTCGGCAGCGGGCGCGTATTGCTCAAGCCGGCTCCGGATGGAACGGGTGTAATCGCCGGTGGCGCGGTGCGCGCGGTTATTACCGCCGTCGGGATTCCGAATGTGTTGACCAAGTCCCTGGGCTCGCACAATCCGCATAATGTGGTGAAGGCGACCATCGACGCGCTCGAACAGTTGCGCGATAAGGCCGAGGTTGCGGATCTGCGCGGCTTGGCGCTCGACAAGATATAAGGTTGGAACTATGCCGGGAACGATCAAAATCAAATTGATAAAGAGCACGATCTGCACGCCGGACAAGCACAAAGTGATGGTGCGCGCGCTGGGCCTCCGGACGCTGAACCGGACGGTGATTAAGCCCGATACGCCGGCGTTCCGGGGCATGGTCAAGAAAATTCCGCACTTGCTTGCGATCGTGGAGGAGTAACGATGAATCTCAGCCAGATAAAGCCTCCGGTAGGGCAAAAACATAAAAAACGCCGTCTCGGCCAGGGTATGGGCACCGGCCGCGGGAAGTTTGCGGGACGCGGCGCGAAGGGCGCCAAGTCGATTTCGGGCTATTCGCGCATGCGCGGATTTGAAGGCGGCCAGATGCCTTTGCATCGCCGTTTGCCGAAGCGTGGCTTCACCAACATTTTCCGCAAGGAATATGCGATCGTGAACGTGGCGGCGCTGGAAGCGCTCGAAGGCAGTTCGTTCGATCCGGGCACGCTGCTCGAGGCGGGGGTGATCCACAAGCTGAAACACGGCTTGAAGATTCTCGGCACGGGCGAGTTGAAGAAGGCAATTACCGTGAAGGCGCATGTATTTTCGAAGTCAGCGCTGGACAAAATTCAGGCCGCCGGTGGTACGGCGGAAGTGATTGCGGAAAAAGACAGTGCTGACAAGCAGTAGGCTTTTCTGTAAAGTAGTGGCCTGGAGAATCATCGCATGAAGTTTCTGGAAGCCGTCGGTAACATCTTTCGCATACCGGATCTGCGCAAGCGGCTCCTGTTCGCGTTGGCCATGCTCGCGGTGTATCGGCTGGGCGGGCACATCCCGATCCCGGGTATCGACACCAACCGGTTTGCGGAATATATCCGGCAGAACCAGGGATCGTTATTCGGCTTTCTCGATTTATTCAGTGGGGGCATGTTCCGGCGCCTGACAATTTTCGCGCTCGGCATCATGCCGTACATCACCTCGTCGATCATCCTGCAATTGTTGACCGTGGTGGTTCCGACGCTCGAAAAACTGCAAAAGGAAGGCGAAATCGGACGCCGCAAGATCACCCAGTGGACCCGCTACCTGACGGTCGGCTTGGCGATCGTGCAGTCCTTCGGCATCGCCGAAACGCTTTCCCATGCGTCAACGCCGTTTGTGACGCATCCCGGCTTCAGTTTTACCGCGATGACTATTTTGACGCTCACCACCGGCACGGCTTTCATTATGTGGCTGGGGGAACAGATCACAGAGCGCGGTATCGGCAATGGCATGTCGCTGATCATTTTTACTGGCATCGTGATCGGCCTGCCGACTGCTATTTCCGACATGGTGACCAAAGTTCAGAGCGGAGACTGGCCTCTGATTCAGGTGCTGATCATCGTCATCATGATGGTCGCGGTGGTCGGGTTTATCGTATTAGTCGAGCGCGGCGAGCGCCGGATTCCGGTGCAGTACGCCAAGCGCGTGATCGGACGCCGGATGATGGGCGGACAATCGACGCACCTGCCGCTGAAAGTCAACGCCGGCGGCGTGATTCCGGTGATTTTCGCCAGCTCGCTGCTGGCCTTTCCGATGACCGCAATGCAATTCGATTTCGTGAAAAACTCGCCGGTATTAAGCGGGATGCTGGGTTCGATTCAAGGCGCATCGCCTCTTTATTACCTACTCTACACGGTCCTGATTATTTTCTTCTGCTTCTTCTACGTCTCGATTATTTTCAATCCGAACGAAGCGGCGGACAATATGCGCAAGTACGGCGGCTTCATTCCGGGGATTCGTCCCGGACGCAATACCGCCGATTACATGAACAAGATTTTGACGAAGATCACGGTGGTTGGCGGCCTGTACCTGGCGATTTTATCGCTGCTGCCGCAGATCATGATCGCGGGCATCAAGCTACAGCGTCTGCCATTGATGGGAAATTTCATCGACGCTCATTTTCCGCGCTGGCTATTGGATGGTCTGGGAGTGAATTTCTCCTTTGGCGGAACCTCGCTGCTGATCGTGGTTGGTGTGGCGATGGATACGGTGAACCAGATCGAGGCGCAACTGATTATGCGCCATTACGAAGGCTTCACGCCGCGCGCGGGCCGCATTCGGGGCCGCCGCAGCAGTATTTAAGTTTGGGAGGGAAGCCTGCCGAAGCGAGTGAATGAGTCGACTCTGCCTGATTTTGTTCGGTCCCCCAGGATCGGGGAAGGGGACGCAAGCCAAGTTGCTGCGTCAGGCATTAGGAGTGGCTCATATATCGACCGGAGACATGCTGCGGGAACGCGCGGCATCGAACGATCCGTTGGGGGCGGCGGCCGCGGCCATTATGAAAGCCGGCGGTCTGGTGCCGGATGAGATCGTCAACCGGATGGTGGAGGAGCGGATTGAGCAGCCTGATTGCGCCAACGGGTTTATTCTCGACGGATACCCGCGAACGGTGGATCAGGCGAAGCTGATTTCGGGGGCGCTGGCGGCCAAAGGCATTGTGCCGGTGGTGGTTTACCTGAAAGTCGATTATAATGTTATTATTGCCCGTCTCTCTGGGCGGAGGCTCTGCCCGATCTGCGGTGCGCTGTACAGCGTGTCGTCAAAAACTCCGGTGGTTTCGGAAGTTTGCGATTACGACGGATCGAAGTTGGTGGTCCGGGACGATGATCGCCCGGAGGTGGTCGCGGAGCGGTTAAGGGCGTATGATCGTCAGACATCTCCGGTATTGGAATGTTTGCGCGAAGAGGGATTCGCGGTGTGCGAAGTGGATGGCGCGGCAAGTTCGCCGCTAGTGATTGCGAAACAGATTCGGGAATGGATTGGAAGCCGTCAAGGAAACGGCAAAAGTCAGCAGGCATGATTGTGCGCAAGAACATGGCGGAGCTCGAAAAGATGCGGTCCGCTGGTCTACTCGTCTGGAATATTTTGGACACCCTCAAGAAAATGGTGTCGGAAGGCGTCACCACCTACGATCTGGAAGTGACGGCCGAGAAGATGATGGCGGATGCGGGTGCCCGATCGGCCTTTAAGGGTTATTCGACGCCGAGTGCGGGAACAAAATTTCCCTCGGTGTTATGTACGTCGGTGAATGAAGAGATTGTCCATGGGATGCCTTCTCTGAAGAGGGTTCTAAAACGGGGCGATATCGTTTCGATCGATACCGGTGTCCAGTTGAACGGTTATTACGGCGATTCGGCGGTGACGGTCGGAGTGGGGCAGATTTCGGAAGAGGCGCAACGGTTGATGAATGTGACCCGCGAATCGCTGGAGTTGGCGATTGAAAAAGCGCGGCCGGGCAACCGGTTGTTCGATATCTGCGGCACAGTGGAGCGCCACGTGACCGCAAATGGATTTTCGGTAGTTCGGGAGTTTGTGGGGCACGGCATCGGAACGCAGATGCACGAAGAGCCGCAGGTTCCCAACTATGTCGACCGGCGGAGCGAGAATCCGCGGTTGAAAGAGGGAATGGTGCTGGCGATCGAGCCGATGGTGAACGCCGGGAAAGCGGGCAGCCGGGTGAAACCGGACCGTTGGACGGCGGTGACCGAGGATGGAAAATACTCGGCGCATTTCGAGCACACGGTGGCGATTACAGCAAACGGACCTTGGGTTTTAACGAGGCCTTGAAAGATTAAGGCGGGGAGTTGCTATGAAAGTTCGAGCATCAGTAAAGAAAATGTGCGATAAGTGCAAGATCGTCCACCGTGAAGGCGTGGTGCGCGTGATCTGCACGAATCCGAAGCATAAGCAGAGGCAGGGATAACCAATGGCACGTCTTGCGGGCGTCGATTTACCGGCGAAAAAACGGACCGAGATCGGTCTCACTTATATTTACGGCATCGGCCGGACCAGGGCGAATTCGCTCTGCCACCGTGCAGGTGTCAACCCGGACACCAAGATTGCCGACCTCACCGAGGAGGAGATCAATAAGATCCGTATCATTCTCGAAGCGGAAGGCGCGGTCGAGGGCGATCTGCGCAAAGAGACCTCGATGAACATCAAGCGCCTCATCGAAATGGGCGCTTATCGCGGCTTGCGTCACCGCCGGGGTCTGCCCGTGCGGGGCCAGCGCACGCACACTAATGCCCGCACCCGCAAGGGTCCGCGGCGCGGCACGGTAACGAATAAGAAGAAAGCGACCGGTAAGACATAACATGGCGAAAGCACCCGCGAAGGCTGGCAAGAAGAAGGCTTTTAAAAAGAAGGAAAAACGCTCTGTACCGATGGGCCGGGTCCACGTGCAGGCATCCTTCAATAACACGATCATCACCATCACGGACCCCATGGGCAACGTGATTTCATGGTCCAGCTCCGGTTCGCTGGGCTTCCGGGGATCGCGCAAAGGCACCCCGTTCGCCGCGCAGCAGGCGTCGCTCACCGCGGCGAATAAAGCGAAGGAATCGGGTTTGCGAACCGTCGAAGTGGCGGTCAGCGGTCCCGGCGCGGGACGTGAATCGGCGGTACGCGCGCTGTCGACCGCGGGTCTCGATGTCCGCTCCATCCGGGATCGTACGCCGATTCCGCATAATGGCTGCCGCCCGCCCAAGAAACGGCGTGTCTGATTTTTTGTTTGTACCAAGCAGGAAGAAAGGGCCAGAGGCCCCGTAAACTGCACCTACTGTGATGTACTTGACCAGGGAGGTCTGATTTGGCTCGATATATTGGTCCCGTGTGCCGTCAATGCCGGCGCGAGGGCATGAAATTGTTTTTGAAGGGCGAGCGCTGCTATACCGAGAAGTGCGCCATTGAGAAGCGCAACTTCCCACCAGGGCAGCACGGCAAGGATCGTAAGCCGAAGATTGTCGGCTACGGCTTGCAGCTTCGCGAGAAGCAGAAGGCCCGCCGTTACTACCAGCTTCTCGAAGGCCAGTTCCGCAATCTGTTCGAGAAGGCCAGCGCCATGAAGGGCATCACCGGCGAAAACATGCTCAACATGCTCGAACGGCGTTTGGATAATACCCTCTACCGGATGGGCTTGGCGACTTCGCGCGCCCAGGGACGGCAATTGGTCCGCCATGGCCATTTGAACGTCAACGGCAAGCGCGTCGATATTCCTTCGTTCCTGGTCAAGCCTACCGATGTGATTGAAGTTCGTGAAAAAAGCAAGAACAACCCGACCATTCTGCATGCGCGCGATGCCACCGCGCATGCTCCGAGCCCCAACTGGCTGGAAGTCGACCGCGAAAATCTCAAAGGCCGCGTCGTCAGCCAACCGAAGCGCGAAGACCTCGTCCAGATCCAGTTGAACGAGCAGCTCATCGTCGAGTTGTACTCGAAGTAATAAGGAGCCTAAATATGTTCAAAGGATTCCAGAAACCCAAGCGTTTAGTCGCCAATACCGAGACGCTCAATGAGCGTTACGGCATGTTCACCGCGCAGCCATTCGAGCGCGGTTTTGGATCGACCATCGGCACCGGCCTGCGCCGTGTGCTGCTGAGCTCGATTGAAGGCGCTGCCATCACCGCCGTGCGCATCGAAGGGGTAGCCCACGAATTCAGCCCCATTCCCGGCGTCGCCGAAGATGCAACTGATATCATTCTCAACCTGAAGCAAGTCCCTTTCAAGATGATGGCCGAAGGCATGCGCACCGTGCGGCTCAAGGCCGACGGCGCCGGCCAGATCCTCAGCGGCCAGATCGAAACCGATTCCGATATCGAAGTGCTGGACCGCAATATGCACATCGCCACCATCGGCGAAGGCGGCAAGCTCTCGATTGAAATGCGCCTCAAGTCCGGCCGCGGCTACGTCTCGGCCGATCGCAATAACGACGAAGACCTCCCGCTCGGTTACATCCCGATCGACTCCGTCCACTCGCCCGTCCGTAAAGTGAACTTCTCCGTCGAGGCAGCCCGCCTCGGCCAGATGACCGATTACGACAAGCTGACCATCGAAGTCTGGACCAACGGAGCCATCTCCCCCGCTGACGCCATCGGCCAGGCGGCTAAACTCCTCAAAGACCACATGGCGATCTTCATCAACTTTGAAGAGCTGCCCGAATCCGCCGAGGAGCCGGCCGAGCGCGCCCTCAGCCAGATGAACGAAGTGCTCAACCGTTCGGTCGAAGAGCTGGAGCTGAGCGTCCGTTCCTATAACTGCCTCAAGAACGCCAACATTCAAACCATCGGTGACTTGGTGCAGAAAACCGAAGCCGAGATGCTGCGCACCAAGAATTTTGGCCGTAAGTCGCTCAATGAAATTAAGGAAATCCTCTCCGGTCTTGGCCTGACCTTTGGCATGAAGTTCGACGCCCAGGGCCGCCTGGTTTCGCCCGCCGGCACCCCTGCCGCCATCGGATCCGTCGACGAGGATGGCGCGGACATCGATATCGACGACGATGAGGACGACGAAGAAGACCTAGAGGTAGAAGGCGATGAAGGCGCCCTCGCCGAGTAAGGACGAGTAATCATGCGGCACAAAAGATCCGGTTATAAACTCAAACGCGACGCTGGCTCGCGCAATTCGCTCTTAAAAGGCCTGGTCACCAGCGTCATCGACCAGGAACGCATCGTCACCACGGTTCCCAAGGCGAAAGCCATCAAGCCGCTGGTCGATAAGATGATCACGCTTGGCAAACGCGATACGCTCCATGCCCGCCGGCAAGCCGCGGCATTCCTGGAGACTCCGTCGTCGGTCAAAAAACTGTTCGATAAGCTGGGCACTCGCTTCGGCCAGCGCAACGGCGGCTACACCCGCATTGTCCGCCTCGGCAATCGCAAAGGCGACGGAGCGGAACAGGCCATAATTGAACTGGTCGGCAGCGAGCTGGTCAAGCGCGCCGCGGACCGAGCCAAGCGCCGCGAAGAGCGTCTCAACGCGATTCGGCAAGGTAAAGAAGAAGGCGAAGCGCCCGAAGCATAGGCGCTGCAAGAAAATATTTGGCCGGCGATGAACACCGACGTTCATCACCGGCCATTTTTATTTCACTTCGAAGCCGCTCTCTTTAATCGATCGGCAATCGCCACCCATCCGGCCGTTTCCGGAGGTGCCTCCACTGCGATCCAGGGCCAGTTTTCCTGATCCAGATCGTGCAGGACGCCATATAGCCGCCGCGCGTAGGAGACCGGATCGTCCGGCATGCGGACGCTGCGCGCGGTGAGTCCGGAGGTGTTCCACCAGACGTAAGCTCCGCGTCGGTCGGGCATTTCGGACGGTGTGTTGACGATCATCAGCGGCGTGCGCGGACTGTAGTGTCGCGCAGCCATGCCAGGCGATGGATGACTACCCTGAGGAGTCACCGCCTGCTCAATTTCGCCCAGCGCAATCATGCCGGGCCGCAGCAGCGTGATCTTTCCATCCGTAATCGAGACGACCGTGGATTCGATGCCCACCCGCGTGGGTCCTCCATCGAGAACGGGAATAGTGTCGCCGAACGCGGCTCGCACATGCGCGGTGGTGGTAGGCGAAAGCTCTCCAAACCGATTGGCGCTGGGCGCCGCGAGAGGGACCTCGGCGGCTTCGATTAATTCAAGCGCCAGCGGATGGGCGGGAACGCGCACGCCCACAGTGGGGAGCCCGGCGGTGACGATGCCGGGAATTTGCGCGGCCTTGGGCAGAACCAGCGTCAACGGTCCGGGCCACCAGCGCTGCGCCAGTTCCTCCGCTTCACGCGGCCATTCCGTCACCAAAGAACGCGCCATCGCGATCGACGAAGCGTGGACGATCAGCGGGCTCGACTCCGGGCGCCCCTTCGCTTCATAAATTTTCGCGACCGCGGAGGCGTCCAGCGCGTTCGCTCCCAGGCCGTAGACGGTTTCCGTGGGGAACGCGACCAAACCGCCCTCGCGTAGGATCCGCGCTGCTTCCTTAATCGACAGGTTCATCTTTATCCGAAGCGGTCTTCCCTGTCTTTATGAATACCAGATAAGCGTGGATCAGCGATTCGAGGTCGCCATCGAGCACACGGTCGACGTCGCCCACCGCGAGCTTCGTACGATGGTCCTTGATCAATCGATAGGGCGCCAGCACGTAGCTGCGGATTTGGCTGCCGAAGTTGATCTCGAGCTTAGTGTCTTCCAGCTTCCTCTCCTCCACGCGTTTCTTGGCCAATTCATATTCGTATAGCTTCGCGCGAAGCTGCTTCATCGCGGTGGCGCGATTCTTGTGCTGGCTGCGTTCGCTCTGGCACTGCACCACGATATTGGTCGGAATGTGCGTCATGCGGATCGCGGAATCGGTGCGGTTGACGTGCTGGCCGCCCGCGCCTGACGCGCGAAAAGTATCGACGCGGATGTCCTCCACTTTGATGTCGATCTTGATCTCGTCGTCGATCTGCGGATAAACGAACACGCTCGCAAACGACGTATGACGCCGCGCCGCGGAATCGAACGGCGAAATCCGCACCAGCCGATGCACGCCCACTTCGCTCTGCAACAGGCCGTAGGCGTTCTCGCCATTCACTTCGAAGGTGACGGACTTGATGCCCGCGCCTTCCCCTTCCAGGCGATCGGTAACCACGGTCTCGAACCTGTTGCGCTCCGCCCAGCGCAGGTACATGCGCAGCAGCATTTCAGCCCAATCCTGACTCTCCGTGCCGCCGGCGCCCGGATGAATCGTGACGATGGCGTAGCGCGCGGCATTTTCGCCCGAGAGTAGCATCTTCGTTTCGAGCGATTCCAGATGCGCTGCGAAGGACTTCATTTCGCGATCAAGGTCGACGGAGACGTCCTCCCCTTCCCGGGCGAGTTCGAACAGTGCGTCGAGATCGCCCGCGAGCGAGGAAATTTCCTTGTCCTGAGCGATCTGCTCCTCCAGGCGCTTGCGATCCTGCATGATCTTCTGGCTTTTTTCGGGCTGATTCCAGAACTCGGGAGCGTTAATCTGGTCGTCGGTTTGAGCTAACTGCGCGCGGCGGGTAGGCGCGTCAAAGATAGCTCCGCACAGCGTCAGCTTGCTGGCGGAGCGAAACGTACTCTCTTTCAAGTTCTTCGAGGGTCATCTGTTTGTAGTTTAGCAGGGAGGGTTATTTATCGCGAAGTGGCATGAGGCGGCGCCCACTCACTCAGTAAAGAAATAAGGAGCCAACTCCGCTTCGGCGACGTAGCGCAACGCTTGCCTGAAAATTGCTTGCAATGTGCCTTTGTCGACTTCCTTATGAAGAACGATCGTTAAAATCTGTCTGCGGCCTGCAAAATCGCGTCTAAGTTTTACATGGCTTCCGCGCTGGGAGAATTTTTCAAAACCGAATCTCGAGAAAATTCGCAAGAGGTCCTGACCTGAGAGTGACCTCAGCTTCGGCATCAGGCTACTGCGTCCAGCTCCATCATCGCCACAATCGTTGGATCGTCGGCAAGGCCGAGTGCTTCCAGATCCTCGCCCTCTAGATGCAGGGCGATTGCCTCGCGGATATTTGCGGTCACTTCGTCAAGCGTATCGCCTTCGGTGACCACCGCAAGATCCAAACACTCGGCGACATATTTCTTCTCGCCGCGGAAAATGCGTACTTGGATGGTCCGGCGTTTCATACAGCAAGTCTACTCTTATGGAATCATAAGAAACAATGCGCGGTAGTGTCCCAAAAGCCCCGATCTTCGTCTGGATTGTCGTTCTGGCGTTCTCCCTCCTGTGGATCGCCTTGGGCTCCATGATCACGCCGGGGGCCAAGGCGCATGACTTTCTGAACATTTATACCGGCGCATCGCTCGCGCTCGACGGACAATTTGCAACGATGCACGAGGTCGACGTGCAGCTTCAGCGTGAAAAGAAGTTTGTTCCGTCGACCGATGCGCTCGTGCCGTTTGTCAGGCCGTCGTTTTATGCTCTGCTGCTCGCTCCGCTGGCCCTGATCCCGTATGCGACGGCTTTCTGGGTCTGGATCGGCGCACAAAGCGCCCTGCTGATCGGCTGTTGGGCCTGGGGATTCCGCCGATTCGGGCCGAATGCGCTGGTGTTCGCGGCGTTCTCGCTGCCCGCGCCACTGGGGGTCGCAAGCGGCCAGGATTGCGTGATCTTGCTCGTCCTCTTCATCCTTGCCTTCGAACTGACAGACCGGGAAAGGCCTGCCGCCGGCGGAGCGGCGCTCGCTCTGATGCTGATCAAGTTCCACCTGATTCTGTTATGGCCGGTCGCGCTGCTGTTACAGAGGCGCTGGAAAATGCTCGCCGGGTTCTGCGCGATGGCCGCGGGCGAAGCTTTCGTTTCGCTGGCGCTGGGCGGGATGAAGGGCGCGCGGACGTACGCCGCTCTGTTGCAGAACAAAAGCCTCGACCATTTGTCGCCCTCGAAGGAACTCATGATTTCTTTCCAGGGATTGACGGAAAATCTGGGAATTACTTCTCCTCCAGCGATCGCGGCGGTCATTGGTGTGATCTTTTTGATCTTCCTTTTCGCGGTGTATAAAGCTCCCCTATGGAAGATGTTCGCGGTGACCGCGGTGGCGTCGCTGCTGGTCGCGCCCCACGTCTACGGTTACGATGCGACGCTGCTTCTGCTGCCCTTCTTGCTGACGATTTTCAATTCCCAACTGACCGGCGCCAAAATCGTGGCGACGCTGCTCTGCACTCCGCTGCCGTTCGGATTCGCGTTGGCGGGCAAGCCGTATGCAGTGGTGGCGTCGGCCTCGCTCGTGATTTTTCTGCTGCTCCTCGCTATAGATCGAGAACGTAGCCCTTCTTCCCCACGTTCTGCGCCCGCGTCGAGCCCATCTGGATGACCACCCCCTCCGCTTCGTGAATGTGGCCGCAGAAAAAGTAGGCGGGCTGGTGCGCGTCGATGAATTCCCGCACGGAGCGGCTGCCGCCATGGAGCCCTTCCTTAATACGGTCGAGTGCGGTGTCCAGCGGAGGCGCGTGGCAGATCAGCACCAACGGCTTCAAATCCGCGAATTTCGCCAGCCGCCTGGCAATCTCCTCCTCTGAATATTCGCCCGGAGTATCGAACGGCGTCGGGCTGGAATAGCCAAGCCCCGCGACATGCGTCTCCCCAATCTGAATGGCGCGTTCATGGAAATTCATGAAACTGAAATGCGTGCAAAGGGCCTCGATATCGCCGGCCGACTCGTGATTGCCGGGCAGCACATACATCTTGTCCGCCCGCCGCTTCATGATCTCGCCCATTTTGTCGAGCCCGCGTGCCCAGTTCACTAGGTCGCCGGCGGCGAAGTAAAAATCGGCTTCGATATCCATCAGCCTTTCGAGAGCCTTGGAGTCGTTGTGGATGTCCGAAAAGATCAGCGCGCGAGGCATCAGTTATCATGATAGGTGAAGTCAATTCGCATGCCTGAGTCCCCCAAACCCAGTATCAATAGCTGGCTCGAAGACGAGCTGTATCACCAGTATCTACACGACCGCCAAACCGTCGATCCCGATTGGAAAGAAGTATTTGAATCGAACGGCCACGCGGTTCCAGCCAATGGAACCATGGCTGTGGCCGCTCCTCCTCCGAAAACCGTGGCCGCACCGGCTGCACCCCTCGGCGCGGGCGATCAACTCGTCCCTTTGCGGGGTCCCGCGCTGCGCATCGCTGAGAATATGACCGCCAGCCTGAGCATGCCGGTCGCCTCCAGCCAGCGCGTGATGCCGGTGAAGGTGATCGACGAGAATCGGCGCCTGATCAATGAGCGCCGCTCCGCTGCCGGCAAAAGCAAGATTTCTTACACCCACATTGTCGCCTGGGCCATCGTCAAGGCGGTCGAAAAGGTGCCCGCGCTCAACCAGGCTTATTCGGAGAACGGAGACGAGAGCTTCCGCCTCACCCATCAGAACCTGAACCTCGGCATTGCCGTCGATGTGGCTGGAAAGGATGGCGCGCGGTCGCTCAAAGTACCGTCGATTAAGGCCGTGCAAGCCATGGATTTCGGCCAGTTTTTGGCATCTTTTGACGATTTAGTGGCTCGCGCCCGCACCAATAAACTGGTGGTCGCCGATTTTGAGGGCACCACCATTTCGCTCACCAATCCGGGCACCGTCGGGACCATGGGATCCACTCCTCGGCTGATGCCGGGGCAAGGTGCGATTATTGCCACCGGCGCCATCGATTATCCGCCCGAATATCGCGGAGTGCCGGAAGACGTGCGTACTTCGATGGGCTTGAGCAAGGTGATGACGGTGACCTGCACCTACGATCATCGGGTGATTCAGGGCGCCGAATCGGGCCTGTTCCTGGGCCGTTTGCAATCGCTCCTCGAAGGAGAAGACGGATTTTACGATTCGATTTTTGCAAGCCTCGGGATTCCCATGCGCGCTCTGCGCTGGGAGGCGGACCAATCCGCCGCGCCGCTGATTAATGCCGATCCCATGAAGCAGGCTGCCGTCGCGCGCCTCATGCAAGCGTGGCGGGAGCGTGGACATTTAGTAGCGAATCTCGATCCGCTCGGCGTTCCGCGTGTTTCGCATCCGGACCTGGAGCCGTCGACGCAGGGCTTGACCATTTGGGATCTGGACCGCAGTTTCCACGCCGGATCTTTTGGTGTGATGACCTTGCGCGCCTTGATCGACCGGCTGCGGATCACCTACGCCGGTACCATCGGCGTACAGTGGATGCACATCGATAACATCGAGGAGCGCAACTGGTTGGAGCAGCGCATGGAGCCGACTCTGAATCAGTGGCCTTTGGAGCCGGCGCTCAAGCGACGCATTCTCGAAGACGTGATCGGCGCGGAAGGCTTCGAAAACTTCCTCGACACGCGCTTTAAAGGACACAAGCGCTTTGGCCTCGAAGGCGGCGAATCGGCCATCGCAATTATTGAGGAACTGATGGATCGCGCGGCCAACGTGGGAACCAACGAGGTTGTCATCGGCATGGCGCATCGCGGAAGACTTGCCGTGTTGTGCAACATCGCCGGTAAGAGCATGGTGCAGCTTTTCGCCGAATTCGACGGCGATGTCGACCCCGATTCGATTGAAGGCTCAGGCGACGTGAAGTATCACCTGGGCGGCTCCCAGGAGCGCACCCTCCCTTCGGGCAAGAAAATCAAGGTCACGGTGGCGTTCAATCCGAGCCACCTGGAGGCCGTGAATCCGGTGGTGGAAGGCTATGTTCGCGCCGAGCAGGACCTGCTAAAGGACGCCCGCCGCGAAAAAGTGATCCCGCTGGTGATTCATGGCGACGCCGCGATGGCTGGCCAGGGCATTGTCGCCGAGGCGTTCAATTATTCTCAAATTCCCGGCTACAATACCGGTGGAACCATTCATCTGGTGATCAATAACCAGATCGGATTCACCACCAACGCCAGCGCCGCTCGAAGTTCCACCTACTGCTCCGATGTGGCACTGTCGGTGCAGGCTCCAATATTTCATGTCAATGGTGACGATCCCGAAGCGGCGGTGCGCGTCACCCAAATCGCCGGTGATTATCGCCAGCGTTTCCACAAGGACGTAGTGATCGACCTGATTTGCTATCGCAAAAATGGCCACAATGAAGGCGACGATCCCAGCTATACGCAGCCGTTGATGTATCGCAAAATCAAGGCGCAAAAGCCGGTGGCCGCGCTCTACGCGGAGCGTCTGGAGCAGGAAGGAATCGTCACTCCGGAAGAAGTCGCGGGCTGGCACGACGCGCAGAAAAAGCGGCTGTACGCGATCTACGATGAAGCGCAGACCAACAAGGACGCGGTGGAGGTGCAGGTCGTCTCCATGCCCGCCGAATCTTCGCTCGTGGTGCAACCCGCGACCGGGATTGAACGCTCTGTGGTCGATCGGGTGGTGAACGCGATCACCACCTTCCCGGCCGATTTTCATCTGCATCCGAAACTGGCAGGCATGATCGCGAAACGGCGCGCGGTATTGGAAGGCGCACCCATCGACTGGGCGATGGCGGAGTTGCTCGCCTTCGGCAGCCTGGCGATGGAAGGCCATCCGGTGCGCCTGTCGGGGCAGGATTCGGGCCGCGGAACGTTTAGCCAGCGGCACGCCGAATATCACGATTACGAATCAGACAAGGTGTTCACGCCGCTCTCTCGGCTAGGGCCGTTCGAGGTTTATAACAGCCCTCTCAGCGAATACGCGGTGATGGGTTTCGAGTATGGATATAGCGCCGCGGACCTGAATGCGTTGGTGTTGTGGGAGGCGCAATACGGCGACTTTTCAAACGGCGGCCAGATCATCACCGATCAGTTCATTTCGTCGGCGGAGTCAAAGTGGAATCTAAAATCGGCCCTGGTGCTGCTTTTGCCGCATGGGCAGGAAGGCGGCGGCCCGGAGCATTCCAGCGCGCGCCTGGAACGGTTCCTCCAGCTTTCGGGCGAATACAACATGCGGGTGGTTTATCTGACCACGCCGGCCCAGTATTTCCATGTGTTGCGGCGCCAGTTGAAAAGCCCTTCGCGCAAGCCTCTGGTCGTGATGACGCCGAAGAGTCTGCTGCGGCACGCGAAAGTAATTTCGTCCATCGACGATCTGACGCGTGGCAGCGTGTTCCACCCGGTGCTGCCCGATGAGACCGTCGCCGATGCGTCGCTGGTGCGGAAAATCCTGGTGTGCTCGGGAAAGATTTACTACGAGTTGCTGGCCGCGCGCGATGCGCGTAAATTGACCGACACGGCGATCGTGCGTACGGAGCAGCTCTATCCGTTTCCGGAACAGGAGTTCAACGATGTGCTGCGCCGGTATCCGGCGGCAAGCCAAGTGGTCTGGGTGCAGGAAGAGCCTCGCAACATGGGCGCGTGGGGTTTCGTGCGCGGCTATATCCAACCCGTTCTCGACCGCCAGGGCCGCACCATTGGCTACGCCGGCCGCCCGGAAAGCGCCAGCCCGTCCCCCGGCTCCTTGAAGCGCCACAATCAGGAGCAGGCGCAGCTCATAGAAGAAGCCTTCGCCCCACCGACAGTGGAGCGGAAGCGAAACAAGCGCCTGATCCGGCGAAGGCGCCGCCAGCAGGCCTAACGTTCCGTACAGGAAATCTGTACAATAAGTTTATGGCAGTCGAAACCACGTACTCCAAGCTTCGGGAGGAACTCGCGTCCTTTCTCGATCGCGTAAGCGACGACCGCGAGGTGGTAGTCGTCAAGCGGCGCGGTGGAAAGAATGTGGCGCTCATCGACGCGCACGAGTTGTCGAGCCTACTGGAGACGGCGCATCTTCTGCGTTCGCCGCGCAATGCCGATCGCATATTCCGTGCCGTCCGCCGATCGGAGCGGGGCGAAGGAAAGCGCCAAACGGTTGATCAATTCCGCAAGGAAGTTGGTCTTGCGAAGGATCGCTGATCGGCACGCCGTCTTTCACCCGGAGTTCCGCCAGGATCTGCTGGGCTGGATCAAAACGGACCGCAATACGGCAATACGAATTCTGGACTTGGTGGAAGCCGTCATGCGCGATCCGTTTCTAGGTATCGGCAAGCCCGAGCCCCTCTCGCACGGACTGTCCGGCGTGTGGTCCCGCCGCGTCACGTGCGAGCACCGGTTGTTGTACATTGTGCGTGACACGCAGATAGAATTCTTGCAGGCGCGCTATCACTACTAGAATTGTCTTTTTAACCGAGCCCAGCCAAAGGAAATAAATGCAATTTCTCGAAGAAAGTCTAATTGAACTCATCACCCAGACCTCGACCAATCTCCCGCCCGATGTGCGCCAGGCGATGGGAATCGCCATCGGCGGGGAGACCCCAGGCACGCAATCCTCGCAGGCCCTGAACATCATCGCGGCGAATATCGATATGGCGCAGGAGGACGAAGGCCCGATCTGTCAGGACACCGGCATGCCCACCTTCGTAGTCCACACACCCGTCGGCGTCAGCCAGATAGCAGTCAGGAAAGCCATTCGCAATGCCGTCGCCGAGGCGACCAGGCGCGGTAAGCTGCGGCCCAACTCCGTCGATTCGTTGACGGGGAAAAACAGCGGCGATAATCTCGGTGTCGAAACGCCGGTGATTCATTTCGATCAGTGGGAGCAGGACCAGATCGAGGTTAAACTGATCCTCAAAGGCGGCGGCTGCGAGAACAAAAATATCCAATATTCAGTGCCCTGCGAACTCGAACATCTCGGCCGCGCGGATCGTAATCTCGAAGGCGTCCGCAAGTGCATCCTGCACGCGGTGTGGCAGGCGCAGGGTCAGGGATGCGCGCCAGGCGCACTCGGCGTTTGCATTGGAAGCGATCGTGCCCATGGCTACGATCTGGCGAAGAGCCAGTTGTTTCGCACCCTCGACGATACCAACCCGGTTCCCGAGTTGGCGAAACTGGAAGCCGAAATCATGGAGGAAGCGAATCGCCTCGGCGTCGGCGCGATGGGATTCGGCGGTAAGGCATCCTTGATCGGCTGCAAAATTATGGCCGCGAATCGCCTGCCCGCGAGCTTTTTCGTCTCGGTCGCCTATGAATGCTGGGCCTTTCGCAGGCTCGGCGTGCGGCTCGATCCCGGCAGCGGTGCGATTACGCAATGGCTTTATCGCGACCCTACGCGAACCATCGAAAAAATGGCCCATGGCGAAGGTTTCCCGCTCAGCGGCCGCGAAGTCGTGCTCCGCGCGCCCCTCACAGAGGAGCAGGTTCGCATGCTGAAGGTCGGCGATGTGGTGCTGATCAGCGGCGAAATGTTTACCGGACGGGACGCGGTGCACGCCTATCTCATGAAGAATCCGCCGCCTGTCGATCTGCACGGCGCGGTGCTCTATCACTGCGGCCCGGTGATGTTGAAAGAAGGAGAAACCTGGACCGTGAAAGCCGCCGGCCCCACCACCAGCATTCGCGAGGAGCCCTATCAAGCCCACGTCATTCGCGAATACGGAGTGCGCGCCGTGATCGGCAAAGGCGGCATGGGAAAGAAAACGCTCGCAGCGTTGAAAGAGTGCGGCGCGGTCTATCTCAACGGCATCGGCGGAGCCGCCCAATACTACGCCCGGTCCATCGAAAAAGTGCTCGGCGTGAATCTCATGGAATTTGGAGTCCCCGAAGCCATGTGGCATCTACGCGTCAACAATTTCGTCGCCATCGTCACCATGGACGCCCATGGCAACAGTCTCCACGCCGATGTCGAAAAAGAGACCGGTGAGCACCTCGCCGAACTTCAGCACACTAAGGGATAGCCGGTACCGTGGAGGATAGCGCCACAGGTTCGAAGCGCGTCAGGTATAGCGAGAACGGCGTAATCTCAAACGGCATTTTTTCACGCGCCGAGAGCAGCGATATCGGACGGGTTTTCACCAGCGCGATCTGGTTATTCCACGGATTCACCTTCACCCGCGACCCCAACGGCAGCGCGGCGATCTGCTCGATCTTGTTTTCTTCGAGCGCCGGCGCCGATTCCGCGAACGCCGCCAGCCGCTGCAACGCTTCTGTATTCGCAAACTGATTGCCCAGGTTCGCCTGCAACAAGCGCGGTAAAGCCGGCCCGCGGCTCGCCAGCTCCTTCAGGAACAAGCCTGCGTTCCCCGTCTTCTGATAAGGCGACGCCTTCATGATGTCGATCGTCTTTTTACTCGCCTCCAGCATCTCCTCCGGTGTCCTCTGTAAATGAAATTTCTGGAGCAGCTCCGCATCGCTCAGCATCGTCTGATTATTAAATGCGAATTGCGTTTGCGTGTGATGGCCCAAAGCGATGTGCGACAGCTCATCGGCAATCACCATCGCCAAGCTCGCTTCGTCCGGCAGTACATCGATCAATCCGCGGCTGATCACGATCGTGTGGCCGATGGAAAACGTCTCGATCGGCGTGGTCAGCATCACCCGGCAATGCGCCTCCACATTCAGATTGGCCGACACGATCAGATTATTCACCACCGTGTTCAGCACCTCGTCCACCGGCCCCGCCGGCGCCACCAACCCCGCCTTTTCCAGGCGCGCGATTAGATTCTCTTCCGCCTGCCGCTCCCACGAACGTTGACTTTCGAGCGGCGAAACGTCCTTCGACGCTTCCTGATCCTTCACCGCCGCTCCGCTCTCGATCAAAATACTGGTCAATTCTTCCAGCTTATTCAGCGGCGCGGCCGCGTAATCCCAGATCCGCGTCTGCGCCTTGAAGCGCGGCATACCGGGCCGGCCGTCCTGTCCCGGCGCGCCCACTTCTTCGACATAAATCTGCGCCGGAACCCACATCGCCGGGCCGACGTTCACCCGCCAACTGTCGAAATGGAAATAACGCTCCGGCGTCGTACCCTTAGCCGGCGGAGCTTGCACGTAAGTGCCGTTAAACCGTACGATCGAGTCGTCGCGATCCTCCACCCAAATCCGTCCCACGAATTTTCCGGCTTGCGCTCGGTCGCGCGGCGAAACATCGAACACCAGACACCTGATATCTCCCAGAAATTCGCGCCGCACATATTCGAAGTTGTACGTCTGCCGATTGAAATCCAGCAAATCGATGATCGCCATCTGTGCGAATCCGCGCGGCAGAAACATCATCGTCCGATTTTTCGCCGGCAAATGAAACGGCCCCCATCCGGCGCCCTTCGCCTGCGGCGCATCCGACCGCTCGATCAGCGTCTGGTATCCCAGCGTTTCGCCAAGCTGGAAGCGCCCCAGAAAATAGTGATCCTTGCTGGGGCGCTCATCGGCCTGCGCCGAATCGGGCGCCTCTTGAATGTACGTCTCAACGATCGGCGTCCGTTTCTTCGCCGCATCTAGAAATGTTTTTTCACGCTCCACGATTCGATCCAGCAGCCGATCCACCACCGCGTTCGGACTTTGTGCAAAAGCCTGCCCAACAAGCAAAGTAGCGAGGAGAAATATTTTCATTCGATGAGTCCTTCAATTCGCGAGCTGAAATACGATATGCACGATGGCCGCGGAGTCAACCGCTCCGCCATCGCGTGTAGCCGGATGGAAGCGGATGCCCCGGGCGGCGGTGAGAGCAGTTTCGTCTAAGCCATACCCCAGTCCGCGCACAACTCGCAGCACGCGGGCCTCGCCGGAAGCGCTGAACTGCATCTCGAGCAGCACCTCTCCCTCAATCTTTTTTGCCCGTGCTTCGTCCGTGTAAACGGGCTTCGGCTTGGAGAGAATCTCAACCGGAGTCGAAGTAACCACCGCGGACCTTTGCTTGGGAGCCGCGCCTTTGTCTACGGTCGTATCTCCGAATGTGCCGCTCGTAACCGAGCCTTTATGCGCGCCGCTCGAAGACCCGGCCGAGGCATCGGAAAATCCCGCGGCTCCTGTATTGGCAGTCGCGCTCCGCGCCGGTGCGCTTCCCGTCGAAGTAGATGCGGCATCAAAAGCGCCAACCGGCGCCAGCGTGCGAGCGGGCCCTGTCGCGGAGGTCTCCGCGCTTTGAAATCCGGCAGCTTTGACAACCGGTTTCGGCGCGGGCAAGGGCGCGGCCGGTTTGGCTTCAGGAAAGCTGTTTACCTTGATCACAGCCAGCGTCACCGGCAACTTGGAAATTTCTGGAAGTGTCGGTTTGGGAATCTCAATCGCCGGCGCCACAATAATAGGCTTCAAGGTGATCGGAATCACCGGCACGGAGGGAACGTTTACATGCGCCGGCGGCACCGGACGATATCTTTCCGGGCGCGGCGCTTGCGTCTTTGGCGCCGGCGGCCGCATTTCCGGAACCGGTGCGAGCAGAGTAAAGTGCTGAACGGCAGCCGGAATATTCGACACATTGCCGGAAAACCGCAGCATGAACAAGAGGAGCAACACGAGCCCATGCACCGCTAAACTCGTTACGAGCCGCGGGGATCGCGGAACGCTTCCTGCGGGAATCGCGAACTCGAACAAATAGGGCCTTCTTCTACCTGCCAGAATCACCCGGCTCGCTCGCCGGTGCGAAGAGGGCTACTGAACCGTCCTCTCGCTTATTCCATCGACTGAGGCAGAGGGGGGCGCTACTAGGGATTACCCTGCCAGTTCGGTGAACCGGGAGATCATCCACCAAATGAACAGGAAACAAAGGACGGAGGTGGATCCAAGCACCGCGAGGGAGGTGAGTCTCCCTCCCGTTACGCCCTTTGTGGGAAGTAAAAAGCCGGCTGAACCGAACCATGCCTGGCGGGCGCGGCAATCGTGACAGCGCCGGATTTCGCCGCCGACCCGGCAGAGCAGTCGTTCATATCCGCTTCTTCGATGGGACCGGTGTACGCGCGTGGAGCGGCAATGGGGGCAGCTTTTTTCGGCCACTGCATTTTCGGCGAGTGTATCTGACGTGTTTATGAGGATGCCTCCAGTCGCAGGTTGCGAATTTCGATCTGGCCCTCGGCCCGTGTTGTGCCAGGTTCGCGCCGGTAAAACAATCGGAGATGCGCCAGACCGCGAGTGCGTGGGACCTCGAAGGCTCCCTCTTTCCACCGCTCGCTCGGTTCGATCAGCGGTCCCTCCGTCTTGTCGAGCGACCAGCGAATCCCCGCCGCCGGCGCGTCGCGCGTCAGGTAGTCGAATCGCAATCGGAAGTGGCCGGGTACAAGATAGATCGTCTGTTCCAGAAGCACGCAGTTCTCCGGCTCCGATCCTGAAAAAGTGAACATGAGTTCGGAAGGTTTCCAACTCGAAGCGATACCCTCGGCCTGCCCCAGCCGCCAGTCAAAGCCGAGGTTGAGCGGAGCGCGGTCCAGCGTTCCATTCGTGAGGATTCTCCCTGCCGACGGCTCGATCGGACCCAATCCGGATGCGATGTTCCACAGCTCAATCGCCGCCGCCGTGTTTGCGGCGCGAAGCTGGCGATCGGCCAGATTGAGCAGGTACGGGTCGTTCGCCCGGTCCCCAGACATTCCCCGGGCAACCTTTTGAGCTGCGTCCAGCCTGTTTTCCCGCATCAGCAAAGCAAGATAAGGGGGACGCAGCCGGCGTACGTCTCCCAAATGCGCCAGCATTCGAGCCGGATCGGGCTCGAATTGATCGCACAAGCGAAGCAACGGTGGGAATTCGTCGTAGGTCAGTGCTGCGGCCCGATTCGCCCACTTCCAGAACAACTCGCGATTCTCCCACCGGAAGTAAAAGTTGGTGAGCGTCCAAGCCGGAAGATACTGATGATCGATCCGCGCCGCGCTTAATAGACGCTGCTCCGCCGAAGCCCGATCGCCGGCGCTATCGTCGAGCATCCCGAGCGAGACCCACGCCGCACTCGCGCGCGGATTGGCGGCCACAATGCTTTCCAGGATTGCGCGCGCCGCTGCTGGATCCAGTTCCGCCAGACGCTCCTTGAACTCCGCCGATGGAGCCGGCCCTTGCATGGCGATCGCCCGCCTTACCGCTTCCGCCGTGTCTTGGCGGTAGATGGTTTCCGCGGCCGCCAGCCGAATCGCCGCGAATGCCGCCCATCCAAAGAACAGTACCCCTGCTCCCGCCAGAAGTCTCGACATCTGTTTCACCTGCTGACAGACGATCCTTGACCAGGCAATTTGCCGGCCGCTGCCAATCCACCAAGCGTCGCCGCGGCCGCCACCCCGCCGACGATCGCAATCGTCGCTCCGGTTCCAAGCGCCCAGCCTGTGCCGCTTGCCGCCGCAGTCCCCGCCGCGCCACCCTGACCTGCCGCCGCTGCGCCGGAACTACCGGCCGCGCCTGTACCCAGGGATTTCACCGCCGATACGCGAATGATCTGCGAGGCGTCCGTGACCGGAGTAGCCGTCGGATCCATTGTCCCAGTCACTTCGATGCGGCTGCCCAGCTGCTTCGCCAGTCCCGGCCCCGTCAGCTCCGCCGTCACATTCGTGGTTTCGTCGGTCAATAAATAGTGGCCGCCCACCTGCCGCAGAGTGCCCGTCAGCTTGGAAGCTGTATCAACTGCTTGCGGCTCCAGCACCAGGGCGCGTCCGGAGGCGACGTTCGCCACCAGTACACCGCGCGCATTCAGCACCCGGAATGACCCGGTCAGAGCGGCCACTTGCACCCGCGCGCCGCCGGCCAGTACGATCCGCGCCGATGCGTTGCCTGTCTCCGGCTGAATGGTCAATCCCCGCGCCTCGAAGCGAAAGCTCTCCGCTTTTTCCAATCTTCCCTCCCCTTTCTCGAGGACCATATGGTCTCCATAGAATCTTGCCTTCGATTCCGTGCCCAGCAAAACCCGGGCGCCACTCGACAACTCCATGCGCGACGCCGCGCGGCTCGTTTCGATCGTGGCGCCCTCAAACAGGGTCGCGTTGCCTGTAACCGTTGCATCGTCCAGTCGAAAGGTGCCTTTCGCCACTACCGTTCCAATCACCGGAACAGCGCCGGACACCAAACCACCCCCGCCGGCGCTACCGGCAGCCAGACTCATGATCAGCGACATCATCGCCGCGACTGCTGATTCCACCGTTTGTAGTTTCATGAATATTTCTCCGATTTATTAGTGGATGCGGCCGCGCAATTCTCTCACGTCAGTTGCAGCCAACATGCCGAGTAATACAAATATCCAGGCCGATACGCCGAAGCGAGCGAAGGGATAGTCCACCAGGCCGTGCAGGAAGCACCCCAATACTCCTATTCCCCATCCCGTCAGGTAGGCTAACCGCGCGGACCACAGCGCCAAAACAACCCACACGGCGGCCAAGCCAAGCCCGCCCTCCGCTGCCCATTCCAGCCAGTCGTTATGGGCGTGCTCGACGGATTGCCCCAGATCGAACAGGGCGTATTCCGGGTAGACTACCGGAAACGTCCCCAATCCAAAGCCAGTCCATGGCCGGCTCGAAATCATCGCGACCGTCGAATGTGCGATCTCGCGCCTCACTTGGTAGGGATCAGGTTCGGTCAGCCGCGCGGCCAGCGTCCCGATCCCCGCCATCGCCGTAAACAAAGCGGTCGCCAGCAGAAGACCAACTGTAGTCCGCCGCGCCAGCCGTGATTTCCGATGAATCCACAGCAGGGTAATCGCTTCGAGTACAAGAATGCACGCGCCTGCGCGTGACGCCGCCGCCAGTCCCGCCGCCAGCATGATTGCCGAAAAACATAAATAAATCCCGCTCCCCCGCCTCTCGCTGAGAGCGAACCACAAGGCCACCGGCATCGCCAGTTCCAGAAACTGCGCGAAATTGTTCCGGCTCAGGAACGATCCCCAGACGTCCGGATAAGGCGCGTCGAACATCCAAAGAATCTTTCCGGGCGACGTAAAATAAGCCAGCACCGAAATAACCGCGATCGCGGCTCCGAACCACGCAAAGGCCCGTAGAAATGCAACTCGCAAGCGGTGGGAACCGAAAACGCGGAAGCTGACCCAGGCGGTCGCCGCGAAAGCCGCAAACCGCAGCGAACCTACCAGCGTCACGTACCGGTAAACCGTTGCGCCCATCGCCAGTTGAAAAAATCCCCAAACCGCGATCGCCGCAAGCGCTATAGCCGGTATCGGCGGCATAGATTTTCCCCGTCCGCTCCAACAGTAAATCGCCGCAAGCATAAAGAGGATGCACTCATAGCCATACTCCACGCGCGGTTCGCGAAACCCGATGGCGAGTGTCGCCGCTCCGGATGCCAGGAATAAGATTGTCGCTCCCGTACCTCCGGCCCAGGGCGTACTCAAACGAGGACGGTTGTCCGGTCGCACAAAAGGCCCTACTCTCACCCTAGGCCACTACTCCTTTATGAAACATTTGATCTTTTCCGCTGCGTTCGTGATGTCCGTCGTCACCGCCGCCGATCTTCCCGCATCTCATGAATCCGTCGCGGACCTGGGCATGAAGTCGTGGAAAATCAGCCTGATACCTCTAGTCGGGAGCCAGGCTCTCGATGCCGCCAGTTCCTACGGTATGCGCGAATTGAATCCGCTCCTCGCCAGTTCGAACGGCGGGTTCGAAAGGAAGGCCACCGCCATCAAACTCGGCGTTACCGGAGCCTTGGTGGGAGTAGAATATCTGATCGTCAGGAAATACCCCCAGTCTGCGCGAGTGATATCGAAATTGAATTGGACCACTGGAATCGTGACGACCGGTTTTGCCGTTCATAACTACGCAATCAAGTAAATTTAAGGTCATCTAAGGCTCCTTACAGATGCATTTATCGCTGTTTATGCCACAACAACGCGCGCTTTGAACGCCTTTCGAAGCAGAAAACTGCTCGGATTATAGTCGGGTGCCAGTTCCTTCAGCGACAGCACGACTCCTGCGGCATCCCTTTCGTCGGTGCATCGCCGCAAGTCTTCCAGGCATCGTGAAACGGTTTCTTGAGAAGCTCCTTTTCCGGTAAAAATACGGATTTTTGCGTGCGTGGTGGAAACGGTATCTTCCTCAATCCCATTGACTTCTTCATACAATTTTTCACCCGGCCGCATGCCCGAAAACTCGATGCGGATATCGACATCCGGCTTCAAACCGCTGAGCAGAATCAGGTTACGCGCCAAGTCCTGAATCCTGACGGGCTCCCCCATATCGAGAACAAAAATCTCTCCCCCCTGTCCCATCGTCGTGGCTTGCAAAACAAGCTCCGCTGCTTCCGGTATCGTCATGAAAAAGCGGCGAATTTCAGGATGCGTCACAGTCACCGGACCGCCCAAAGCAATCTGGCGTTTGAACAAAGGAATGACGCTGCCGTTCGATCCCAGAACATTTCCAAACCGCACCGCCCGAAACCGGGGCCCGGCGGCGGAGCAAATCAGCTCAGCCAGACGCTTGGTGGCACCCATGACATTGGTGGAACGGACAGCTTTATCGGAACTGACCAGCACGAAATCCTCAACGCCCGCGGCCATGGCGGCGCGGACCACGTTGCGGGTTCCGAAGACATTGTTCTCAACTGCTTCAAACAGATGGGCTTCCATCATCGGTACGTGCTTATACGCGGCTGCGTGATAGACCGAGGCCGGACGATGGTCGCGAAAAACTTCATCCAGACGGCGGCGATTCTGGATGCTGCCGATCTCGGGATAAAACGCCAGTTTGGGAAATTGTTCGCGCAATTCCTGATCGATTTGATAGAGCGCCGTCTCGGCATTATCGAAGCCGATGAGCGCGCGCGGCTCGTAACGGGCGATCTGGCGGCATAATTCACTGCCGATTGATCCGCCGGCGCCGGTTACTACGACTACGCGGCCGCTGAGCCGGGCGCGAATGAGAGACGGTTCAAGGCGCACCGGAGCGCGCCCCAGCAGATCTTCGAGGCGCACCTCCCGAATCTGATCGACCAATACTTTGTGATCCATCAATTCAGAGAGTGCGGGAATTCGTTTGGCCGCCACGGGTGCGGCGCGGCACTGCTCGAGAATCGCCGTGATCTCAAAACCGTGGGCGTTGGGGAGCGCGATGAGGACCTCTTCGACATGCTGCCGGCGGGCGACTTCGGCCAGGGTGTTGCGATTGCCCAGCACGCGGACGCCGTCCAGGCGCAGATCGCGTTTTTGAGGATCGTCGTCGAGAAAGCCGGCGACTTCATAGCCCAGTTCGGGATGGGCGCGGATTTCGGACAACACGGTGACTCCTGCATTCCCGGCGCCGTAAATCAGGATGCGCCGGGCACCTGAAGGCCGCTGGTCTTCAAACAGGACTCGCGCCAAGGCGCGGGCGGCGACCATCAACGTCAGACAGAGCAGCAGGTCGAGAATATGGATGGAGCGAGGGAACGCCGAACCGATGACGATCCGGATCACGACGGTTGCGGCGGCCGAGGCAACCAGATTCGCGGTGGCAATGCGCAGCAGATCCTGAAAGCCAAGGTAGCGCCAAGCGAGATCCCGCAATCCGAAAGCGCGGAAGACCGGGAACTTCACGAGCAGCAGCAAAGGAAGCGCCTGGAGGAACATTCTCGTGTTGAGAGGGTCCAGCGTAAACTCGAAACGCAGTAGAAAAGCGGCGAGAAGTGCGCCCGCAGCCAGCGCCATCTGGAGCGCCTCCGACACCAGACGGCGGTATTTCAGCAGAATGGCCTTCATGCGTGAGCAGCCACCTTTTGCGGTGCGTACTGTTTCACGATCTCGCTCGCACCCGGAGGCGGCCAGGGATATAGAGGGAATTTGCGGCTGGCGGCGATTTTGAGTTTCTCGCTGGCGCCCCAGGAATCGAGGATGAGAGTGAGGGAGCGCAGTGCGCGCGGCCTGGAAAGGAGAGCGAGCGTGGTGAGGAAGATGATATGCAAATCTCCCAGAAAGGACTGGTTTTCGAGATAAAGCAAGACTAGCCGGCTCTTCCAGGGACGAATGATCTGGTTATAAAGCAGGTCGGGGTCGGCGCTGCCATCGAGAATTTCGCCCTCGTCGGCGAAGGCGATTGACGCGGGATCGGTAATCCCGGGGCGCGCTTGGAGCATGGCGCGCTCCAATTCGGTATAGAGGTTGACGTCGGCGCGAACCTGCGGCCGGGGTCCCACCAGAGCCATGTCTCCGATGAGGACATTCCACAATTGGGGCAGTTCATCGAGCTTACGCCGGCGCAGCCACTTACCGGTGCGGGTGATGCGCGCATCGCCGGCGGCAGTCGAACTGACACCGGATTTCCAGGCATCCGGAATCATGGTGCGGAACTTCACCATGCGAAAATCGCCACCGCCGCGGGCGACGCGGAGGGCGAAGAAGAAGGGCGAGTGGCGGTCGTCGAGCCAGATTGCGATGGCGATGGCGGCCAGCAGAGGGGCGAGCAGGGTGAGAGCGATGAGGGCGGTTAGGAGATCGAAAGTTCGTTTCATTTGTCTGGACTCCGCTCCCTGTGGTCACGGCTCGGTTGTGGCGTCGCAATAGGTTCATAGAGCGGGACGAGTAGGATATCGAAGGTTCGTTTCATAACAAGAGCCGCCTTAAAAGGGCGGCTGCCGCCAAAAATGGCGGCCCCACAAGATTGGTGTGCGCGGTTTTGCGGCACAGGCTCGATCGGTTCTTCAAGGTGATGGAACGGCATGCACGAGTGCGCGCGCAATATTTTAGGTGTACTCTTCATGCGGCGGCTTCTTTCGCGGTTTTGCGGCGCAGGGTCTTTCTCGCGGCGGCGCATATTTCTAATGCTCCGGGATAATAGGCAGCTTCCTCGGAACGGCTGGTGGGGGCGGGACAATCGGGGAGGGTGACGCGTTCGACCGGCTCTGCCAGGTCATGAAAGGCTGCTTCGAAGATGGAGGCTGCGATTTCGGCGGAGGCTCCGGCGGTGCGCCAGCCGGGATCGGCGACAACGGCGTGACCGGTTTTCCGAACGCTGTCAAAAACGGTTTCGGAATCCCAGGGTTTGAGGCTTCGCAGGTCGATGACTTCGGCGTCGATGTTCTCGTCGGCAAGCATCTCCGCTGCTTTCGAACATTGGGACGCCATGGAAGAGATCCCAACGAGAGTCACGTCGCGTCCGGACCGGCGCAGGGCGGCTTTCCCGATAGGCACGCTGAACATTTCTTCCGGCACATGCGCGGCGTCGGCGTAGAGGCAGCGGTCGTCGATATAGAGCACCGGGTTAGGATCTGCGAGCGCGGCGATGAGTAAACCTTTGGCGTCGTAAGGGGTCGCGGGCATGACCACTTTTAATCCGGGAATGTGCATAAACATGGCGTGGAGAGCTTGCGAATGTTGCGCGCCCTGCTCCCCTCCGCGATTGATGACGGCGCGGATGACCAGAGGGACGCTGATCTGGCCTCGAAACAGGTAGGACCAGTTAGCGGCCTGATTGACGATAGGATCGACGGCGAGCAGCATGAAATCCATGCGCGGATGAAACACGATGGGCCGCATGCCGGCGAGGGCCGCGCCCACGGCGAGTCCGGTAGTGGCGTTTTCAGAAACCGGCGAATCGACAATGCGGTCGCGCGAAAATTCGTGATCCAGCCCGGCGAGACTGGCTCCGGCGTACCAGGGGCTCCATAATCCCTGTCCAATGACGAAGGCACGGGGGTCAGTGGCCAGTATTTGGGCGTGCGCTTCGCGGATGGCCTGGGCGTAGTTCAGGATGCGCATCGCATACCCTCAAATTCGCACTCGGCAAAAACATGATCGAAGACGCGTGCGGAGGCAGGGAAGGGGGCTTGGCGAGCTTGCTGTAGCGCACTTTGAATCTCCCGTTGTACATTACTCTCGTCAAACTGCTGCACTCCGCAATCGCGCAGGCGCGCTTCGACGCGTGCAATCGGGTCTTTTGTCAGCCATTCCCGTAACTCTCCGCGGCGCTTGACGCCGACGTCGATATCGGAGCTGGCGCCGACGTGTCCACGCCACCGGAAGGTCCGGCATTCAAGAAACGATGGCCCTTCGCCCCCCCGCGCTCTTTCGATGGCGGCCGATGCTGCCTGGAAAACCGCTTCCACATCATTGCCGTCGACTCTGGCGCTGGGGATAGAGTGAAAGTCGCCGGCACGGTCGAGATTGTCCGCGACCCGGCGCTCACTCCAATGCAGATGGCTCGAATAAAGATTGTTCTCACATAGAAATACAACGGGAAGCCGGTAGAGCGCGGCCAGATTCATAGCTTCGTGGACGTGTCCTTCTTCGAGGGTGCCGTCGCCAAAGAAGGCTACGGCGACGCGAGGTTCTTTCCGCATTTTGTAGGCCATGGCTGCGCCGGCGGCCAGGGGGACGGTGCCTGCGACGATGGGAACGGTGCCCAGAATTCCCTGGTCCGCGGCAAGAAGGTGCATGGATCCGCCGCGCCCTCCGGAGCAGCCCGTGGACTTGCCCAGAATTTCGGCAAACATAGACACGAGCGATCCGCCTTTGGCCAAGTAGTGGCCGTGAGAACGGTGGCCTCCCCATACTGTATCGGTGCGATTGAGTGCGGCACAGACACCGGCGGCGATCGCTTCCTGGCCGATGTAAAGATGACAGGGGCAGCGCGCTTCGCCGCTCTCAATCAGGTCCGCGACGGCTTCTTCGGCACGGCGGATGCGAAGCATGGCGGTCCATTGAGTGAGCAGCCATTTTTCTGATGGTTCATTTTTAGATGGGCCGGTCATAGCATCCTTTCTGGCTAGAGCCGCCTCGAAAGGCGGCTGCAGCCAAAACTGGCCGCCTACAAGATTGGTTCGGCAATTTATCCTCGGTAAAACGCGTGGATCGCGTCGGAGACGGTGTTCACCTCGTCGTCAGTTAATGACATGTTCAATGGAAGGAGTAGAATTCGCTCGAACAATTTCTCAGTAAACGGCAGTTTTTCCGTAAACCCGAGCTTCTCCCATTGATGAACGGCCTTTCCTCCCCACGGAAGGAGGGTTCCGATGCCTGAGGCCTTTAAATGGGCCCGCAGTTCGTCCCGTTGAGCCGCCTCGATCTCATAGTTCTGATAAATATCGAAATGATCGTCATCGGCATCCGGGGCTGGAGGCAGTTTCAGTTCCGGCAGGGTGCGGAGGCGAGCGTCGTAGAGCCGTGCGATGGCCCGGCGGCGTTCAATGACCGTTCCGTAGTTTTTCAATCGTGCGTCGAGAATGGCGGCTTGCAGATTGTCGAGCCGGGAATTGAGGCCCCAGCTCACGATTTCGCCGTCGGCGCGGCGGCCGTGGTCGTGGAGTTGGAGCGCGCGGTCGTAGATGTTTTCGTCGTTGGTGAGGACCGCGCCGCCGTCGCCGAGGCAGCCGAGGACCTTGGCTGGAAAGAAACTGATGGCCGCCGCGGCGCCGAACGTTCCCGCGCATTGTCCCCGGAAGCGGGCGCCGAGCGCCTGGGCGGCGTCTTCGATGATGATTAAGCTGCTTTTGTTTGCGATGCTTTGAAGCGCGGCCATATCGGCGGTGCGTCCGTTGAGATGCGTGGGCAGGATGGCGCGGGTACGCGGAGTGACGGCCTGGGCGACGGCCTGGGAGTCGATCAGATGGTCCGGGCCGCATTCGACGGCGACGGGGATGGCTCCTGCAAAGTGAATGGCGGCGGCGGTGGCGACCATGGTGTGGGAGCTGAAGATTACTTCATCGCCGGGCAGGATGCCGGACGCACTGAGGGCTATGAGCAATCCGTCGGTGGCGTTGCCCACGCCGAGCGTGTGCCGGGCGCCGAGATAAAGGGCCAGATTTTCCTCGAATCGGGCCAGATCCTGTTGCAGGATAAACGCGCCGCGGCGGCCGACGTCGCGCACAATGGCGACCAGCATCTCTTCTTCAGACGTGAAAAGACGAGGGTAATCGAAAAACGGAATGACGCGGCGAAGAGTGGGGGTCATCTGACTTTCCTCGCTTCGGCATACAGGGTCCGGTAGCGGGTCAGGTTCATGCCGGGGCGAATCGGGTGGAGAGGCGCGCTGTGGCCTCCGGGTTCAAGCTCCCGCGGGATTTGTTCGAGCGACCCATAAAACAGCCGTTTGAGAAATGCTTTTCCGGCCATGGTATGGGGGATCAGGCGCGCCGCCACGGCTGCGCGGCGGATTTTTCCCACCAGCCCGGCGCGAACGCTGGGCGGCTCCGGAAATCCAGCCTGGAGATTGGCCGCGAAGCCGGCGCGTGTGAGCGCGTCCTTCAACATGGACGCCGAGAAATAGAGGGTATGAAAGGGACTGGGGTTGAACCCGGTCCATTCGGGATTGACGGTGGAGAGCAGCAATTGGCCGCCGGGACGCAGCACGCGCCGCACTTCCTCAAGAAACGCCCCGGCGTCGCGCAGATAATAGATCGCCTCGAACAGCAGCACCAGATCGAGGGAGGCGTCGGCGAAGGGCAGATCGAGCGCGTCCATGCGGCGGATGCGAATTTTCTTGCGTCCCGCATAAGTTTGAAGGGCCATGCGGCAGTTGGTGTCGTCCAGATCCCCCGCCTCGACCGATCGCGCCTGGCGGGCGAGCCAGCCGAGGCCGAGTCCGGCTCCGCAGGCGATCTCCGCCACATCCTTGCTGGCGGAGTGCCCGGCGGCCCAGCCGTAGCGGGTCGAGAGCATGGCCAGTTGCAGGCGCGTCGCTCCTTGTTGCGGCTGTTCTGTAACGGTCGAAAAATCAGGTCTCAATACGGCTTGCATGGGTTCCTTTGAGGGTGGAGAGCTTATCGCGAGCGAGTTGGAGACAGCCCCAGGCGCTGCCGAGTCCGTAGGCGAGGTGGAGGCTGGCGAAGACCACCGGCAGCAGCGCCAGATAAAGGGCTTGGCGCAGGTCGAGTGCGATCTTCACCGAGGCGGCGAGGTTGGCGGCGAGATAGGCCGCAGGGACGGCAATCGACCAGGGAAATGGCAATAAAAAGCTGGCCGCCAACGCCGTGACGAAGGCCAGAGGGATCAAATGCCTGGCCCGGACCGGGATCACATCGGTGCGGGCAAAGGGCAGCACCGCCCAGACGCCGTTCGCGAAATTATGCTTCCAGAAAGACGCGAGGTTGGTCCGCGCGTAGTAATCGCAGACAATGGCCGGATCGAGGAGAATGATCCCGCCGGCGCGCCGCAGACGCAGGTTGAACTCGATGTCCTGGCCGCGGGCGAGCCGCTCGTTGAAACCACCGAGGCGGGAAAAAAGCTCACGCCTCCAGCAGCCTCCAAAAACGGTATCGGCGGGGCGCGGGCGTGTTTCTTTAGAAGTGGTGCGAAAAGCGGAGTTGCCGACGCCAAAACGGCTGCCGAGCGCGGCTGCGATGGGTCCCGAGAAGAATCCGCCGGTGGCGGGAACGGTGCGGATCGAGCCTCCCACATTATCGGCGTGCGAGGATTCGAGAAGATCCACGCAGCGGGGCAGGTAATCGCGCGGCATCACGGCGTGGCCATCGAAACGGACCAGGATTTCGCCGCGCGAAACGGCGATGGCGCGGTTCAGGGCCACCGGTGTGATGCGCTCCGGGTTGTCGATCACCCGCAGCCGCGGTTCGCGCGCGGCAACGGCGTCCAGCAGAAGGCGGGTGCCATCGATGCTCATGCCGTCGGCGACGATGACTTCCATACGGCTGGCGGGATAGCCGGACGCGAAAATCGAGTCGAGGCATCGCTCGATGAACACGGCTTCATTGCGGCACGGAATGATGACCGAGATGAATGGCCTCATTTCGTCCCCGCCAGGACCCAGCCCGCGCGCGCGTCCCAGGCGAGCTTCGCGACCGCCTTCTTCGGACGGCAGGCGAAGGCGAGGGTGAACATCGGGATGACGAGTCCGTCGATCAGCAGTCCTTTATATCCTTCCGGACCGGCGCGGATCAGCGAGGGCAGACAGGCCACGAATACCCAGGGTCCGATGGTCGCGAATAAACGGAATGCCAAACCCGATTTCTGACGGATGCGCTGGTGCGCGTTGACGAAGTAGGCCCAGACCAATCCCATCACCACAGCCCCGAGGGCGAGGCCGGCATAGCCGAAATTGAGATACCAACCGGTCGCATGGTGAACGGAATAGCCCTGGTTCTGGATCACACCGACGCTATCGGCGTAATAGTTATAAATGTCGGTGGGGCGATCCGGCCACAGCACGCGTGGGATGGCCGAACACGCGAGCGAGTAGAGGCTGTAGCCGAAGCGCGGCTCGGCCCCGCTCGCAAGGACGCCGTACAGCGAGAAATGGGCGGCATAGGCTTCATTACTGGAGGTCACGAAGGAAGCGACCTCAGTCGCATCCTCAATGCGCTGATGGATTGCCTCCCGCATTTCCGAGATGGGGGTTCCGCGGAAAAAATCGACTGCATAGAGGAACCACATTCCTCCGAGCATGAGCAGGCCGGTTTTGAGAAAGCTCGGCCGGCGCACGGAGCCGAGATAGGCCAAGACGCCGGTGAGCAGGGCCGTGAACCCTTCGTTCTTATTGCCGAGCACGAACGTGAATACGCCCATCCCTGAAAAGAGCGCGAGGTAGCCGGCCCAGGTGTAGCGGCGCACCACGTTGACAAAGAAGCGCGAGCGATTTCCGGCGGCGAGCGTCGCAAAACCGATGGCGGAGGGCAGCATCGCCACCCGGTTCAGCACCTGATGCAGCGTAAACCACTCGTCGGTTTGGCGGCGCGTATAGATGTAGGCGGAGGTGTTCAGGGCCCATGCCTCATTGAGCTTGTCCTTGATGATGTAGAGGCTGACCAGACCGGCCAGAACTGAAATGATGAGAATCGGCTCATGGCGCATCACCAGGCGCGGAATTTCGATGCCTTTGTCGGGCGAGAGAGCCACCAGCAGCGTAAGCTGGATCAGGATAATGAAGCCGGCGTACAGCGCCAGCGTGAGCATGTAATCGCTATCGAGCGAAATGGGAAACATCTTGTACTCCAGATACTGATAATGCTTCCCGCTTAAGCCCCCCATCTTGTCGATGACGATGTACCAGGCTCCGTAAAGCGTCCAATAGTACAGCGCCGTCATCCCCACCAGAAAGCCCACATCCCTGCGCTTCCGGTAGAGGGCGAGAGTCAGCACCATGATCACCACGGTGGCCACTCCGAGCATCGAGAAATATTCCATTTATGCCGCCGCCAGTTTGCGGTAAATTTCCGTCAGTTGAGCGGCAATGCGCTGCGAAGAGAATTCCGCGACCTTCAAACTGCCGTTGCTGCGCCGCGGCGGCTCGAGCATCGTCGCGAGCGCACGGCCCAGGGCCGCGGGATCCGGGGCGGAGACGACGGCGTTGCTCACGCCCTCGAAACGCTCCATCACATCTCCTACCTCCACGCTCACTACCGGAAGATCGCAAGCCAGTGCTTCCTGCACTACCGTCGGCGAGCCTTCCGAAACGCTAGTCAGCAGCAGGCAATCGGAGGCGTTCATCAGGTCCGGAACCAAAGCCGGGCCCACGCTTCCATCGAGAATTTCGAGGCGCACGGCGGCTATTTCGCCGCGTGCCCGCTCGACGGCGGCTTTCGCCAGGTCAACGCGCTTCCCCTTCGCATCGTGCCCGGCATTGAACAGCACCACTCGCTCGGTATCGGTCCATCCGAGGCGTCTCCGGACAAGAGCGCGAGGCTCGGGATGGAAAACCGCGGGATCGACCCCGGTCGGCAGAATCGTTACCGCCGCGCGTCGCCACCACAGACGATTCCGAAGTGGATGGCTGACGCAGATGATCTTTTGCGCCCGCAGCGCAGCTAATTGGGAAAATACATATCCACACGCCGCGCGGGCCTTGGAAAGCCGGCTATAGGATTGGGGCGCTGGATTGAGGTCGCCTCCGCGGTAGGTAATCACCAGTGGCAACGCGCCGCACGCTAATGCGGAAAATAGTGCCGTCACCGTTCCGAAGTGGGCGTGGATTACGGCGGGACAAAGCTGTTTGATCTCCGATCGAAAACGGAGAAAGTCGGCCAGAAGATGTCCAGGTGAGGTACGCGAAGCGAGATAAAAGAGATTGGTCGGAATACCCTCGGTAGCCAGACTGTGGGCCTGCCGGCGCACGAAAATCATGGAGCTGCCTTGCCCATCGCCGGGGACCACGAACAATACGCCGGGCTGAGGACAGACCGGACTCAGGGCGGGCGAACTCATCGGAAGCAACCCTCCCGGGCTGGAGGAATTGCCTGAAACACTGCCAGTCGAAATAATTTGGCCCACGCCAACCCGCTCCACGGATGCGATCGCAATAAGCGCAGGTATGCTTTTCTGGCGCCCGGAAAATTTCCCGCCAGCATAAAGTGATCGGCTTGCTTGAGGGCGGCCCGAAACGCATCGGATGCTATCTGTCCGCCCGCTGCGGCGAGCGCCGCCGGAATATCCTCGGGCTCCCCCCTTCGCCGGGTGGCGGCCAGCACTTGCGCGGCCCGATGGACGCACGCCTGATCCGCTGCCCTGCGCGCGCTGATGGATCCGCTGGTATAGCGGTAGTGATACAAAACCTCATCCAGATTCACGGCGTTTCCCGCCTCCATCAGACGCCACAGGAAGTCATAATCGGAGGCGCACGGAAGCTGTTCCCGATACCCGCCGATCTGGAGAGCCTTTTCGCGGCGAAACATGGTGGAGCCGTGCACGAAGGGATTTCCTTGCCATAGCGCACGCGACAACTCATCGGAGGCGTGCGGGAGCCGCAGGCGCCAGAGAGGGGTGCCATCGGCGGCATGGGCATAAGCGTCGGTGCCGACCAGTGCGACGTGAGAATGACTTTCGAGAAACGAGGCCTGTCGCGCCAGCCGGCGGGGTTCGCTCCAGTCATCGGAGTCCTGACGGGCGACGTACTCGCCCCTCGCCATCTCCAGTCCGCGATTGCTGGTGCCCGGCACGCCGCGATGCGGCTCATGAAGGAGACGGATACGACTGTCTTTGGATGCCCAGGAATCCAACTGCGCCCGCACTCTTTCATCCCGGCTTCCGTCATTGAGAATCAGAAATTCGAAGTCGCCGAAAGTCTGCCCCAGCACCGAGGTGACCGCCGCATGGAGCATGTCGAGCGGCGGATCGTACACCGGCATCAGGACGGTCACCCGCGGATTTACCATGTTGCTCTCCATTCCCTCGCCCACCCGGCGAAAGCCGCCATCGTCCACAACTTCTGCCCTTTGAGATGCTGCTGCGGCCCGCGTTCGAGCAGAGGGCTCGGCGTCACGTCCCGCGCCCATTCCCGCAACGGTCCGGCAAGCCATTTTTCGATCGGCGCGCCGAAGCCTTGCTTGGGCCGGCTCAACACATCGCCGGGCAAGTCGTCTTCATAGGCGGCGCGCAGCAGAACCTTCTTTTCGCGCCCGTTCACCAGTTCTTCCGCGGGCAAAGACTGTGTCCATTCGAGCAGACGGTGATCAAGAAACGGCGCCCGCCCCTCGATCGCGTTCCCCGCGAGCGCAATATCCACCTTATAGGTGAGGTTATTCGGCAAATAAAGATGCCGGTCCGACCACATGGCGCGTTTGAGAGCTCCCGCGCCAGGAGGCGCCAGATACCCGTCCCGCGCGAGCAGCCAGGAAAGTGAATTTCCGGTGGAGCTGCCGTTCATCAACCGGGTTCGCTCGCCCGCGCGAAACGCTGTTTTCGATTCGACATAGACATTGGTCGCGCCATCGGTGAGTCCAACCGCCGCGGCGGCCGCCTTCAGTGCCTGCTTGGCCGCGATGTGCTCGTAGTGGCGATAGCCTCCGAATGCTTCGTCGCCTCCTTCGCCGTTTAAAACGACTTTGTACCGCCCGTGCAGGGCGCGCGCCAGAGCGAAGGAAGGAATCGAGGAGCTATCGGCAAACGGCTCGTCATAGTGCCACAAAAGTTGCCCGAACCCGGCCGCCGCTTCGTTCCCCTCAATCGGCAGGACCTCATGGCGCAAGCCAAGATGTTCCGCCACCCGGACCGCATTTGGCAGATCGGGATTCCCGCCGCCGAAATCCGCCGTGAAAGCTTCGATCCTGGACCCTTGCCGCACGCATTCCGCCGCAATGACCGAGGAATCGACGCCGCCGCTCAGGAAAATTCCCACCGGCACGTCGGCCCGCAGCCGCATACGGACCGCATCGGCCACCAACGACCGCAAGCGTTCCACCCGTTCCGTCCGCGTGCGCTCCTTGCCCGGCCCACCGGTATGCTCCGGATACCACCAGCGCCGCACCTCGGTGCGTCCGTTTTTGAATCGCAGCAGATGGCCCGGTTCCAGTTTGCGGCAGCCGCGAAAAATCGCCAGCGGAGCGGGAACGTAGCCCAGCGCCAGGTACGCATCCATCGCCTGCGGATCCAGGCGGCGGTCGTGAAAAGGGGCCAGCGCTTTCAGCTCGCTCGAAAACGCCAGCATGTTCGCCTGCTGAAAATAAACCAGCGGTTTTTCGCCGACGCGGTCCCGCACCAGCGTCAACTCCCGCTCCCAGGCATCCCACAAGGCGAACGCAAACATGCCTACCGAACGCGCCAGCGTTCTTTCAAGGCCCCACTCCGCGCAGGCCCGCAGCAGCACTTCGGTGTCCGTCGCTGTCTTGAAAGGGCCGTCGAATTCATGGCGCAGTTCGACATAGTTGAAAAGCTCCCCGTTGAGAACGAGGGTCCAACGGCCGTCCGCCGACGTCATGGGTTGCGCTCCGGCAGCACTCAAATCGAGAATCGCCAGACGCCGGTGCCCTAGCGCGACATCGCCTGTGGGATCCACGAAGGTTCCCTCCCCATCCGGTCCGCGATGACGCTGGACCTCAATCATGCCGTATACCAACTCGGCCGCGCGACGATCTCCGATCACCCCGGCGATTCCACACATAGCCTCAGGCCTCCCTCCCGCGCATATACATTGCGAATCCCGCCGAGAATCCCACCGCGAGAAGGATCCAGGCAGCGGCTCTGGCCGGGTGCAGCATCGTATCTCCCCAGGCGCTCGCCGACGCTCCCAGGACCAGCAGGAGTCCCGTCAGCCAGGCCGCCAGGCCAATCGCGCTGAAACGAAATCCGTACCGCGAGCGGGCATAGGCATAGCACAGCGCAAAGTAGGCCGCATAGGAGAGCAGGAATCCGATCGCCGCACCCTCCGCCGGCTCGATGATCCGTGCCAGCCACATCGCCGAACCGAGAAAGATCGCCTGCGTCAGCAGATCGAGCGCCAGGAACGTCCCCATCTCCCGCGTGGCCAGCATCGGCGCCGCCAGTACCCAGGCGCTCACTTTCAGATAGTCGCCCGGCAGCGTCCAGCGCAGGAAAGCGGGAGACGCGGCGAATGCGTGCGAGTAAAAAACACTGACCACCAGCGGTTTCAAGGCTGCCAGCGCTACCGTTGCCGGGACCGTGGCCAGCGTCGCCACCAGCAACATGCCGCGGATTCGCCGCCCCCGCTCCCGATCGTTCTTAGCCGCCGAGAGCGCCGGCAGATAATAGGTCTGCACGGAACCTAAAATCAGCGTCACCTGATTCATGCTGATGTTCCACGCCGCGTCAAACTGCCCGGTCATGGCGAGACTTTCCCGGCGCGTAATCGATCCGCGTACCGCCAGCAGCACGGTCGTCGCCACTAAGCCGCTGGCCAGCATCGCTCCCGAAATCGAGAGGAAGTGCCGCGATGCGCCGGCGGTCCACCATCGGCCCGAACCCTGAAACCATTCGCGGATCTGCTCGCGATGTCCCCACAGAGCGAACGCCGCCGCCGCTACCGTCGCAGCGGCCGGAAGCAGCAGGAAGAAGGCCATGGCCACGGGATGTCCTGCCCGCACCTCCATCGCGACCGGCCAAGCCACCATCGCCGAAACCATCGGTGACGCCAGTTGCAGCAAGGCCAGCTTTCCAATCTCTCGCAACGCATTTAGAATCGCCGTCAGAAATACAAACACACTCAATAGGGCGATGGTGACTGCGAGCCACGGCAGCAACTGTCCGCTCGCCGCCGGTAGCCGGCTCCACCGGACAATTTGACCCGAAACCACCACGATCGCCAGCGCGACCAGGAGCGTGGCGCCGGCGAATATCAGCGCGACCGTACGTAGATATTCCCGCCGTTCGACTCCTTCAAGCGCGCTCGCACCCTGCACCAGGGCCGTTTTGCCGTTCGCCGTCGCCGCCGCGAGTGTGCCGTCGCGCAACTGTTGCAGAGTTTGAAGCAGGGCAACCGACCCCGGCCCCAGCATTAAAGCGATGATCTTCGTCCCCAGCGCGCTCAGCAGGCCGCTCGCGATCGCACCGCCCGCGGTCTTGCCCATCGCCGAGATCATCGGCCGCCATAATGCTTCTTGCGCCCGGGCCGGCCCCACCGCGGTGGTCATGTCTTTTCCACCCACCAGTTGCCAAGCGCCATGTGACTGAGGCCGCTGCGGAGAAACACGTCTACCGCATCCCGTGCCCGGTAGACGATCGGCTCCCCGTGCAGGTTGAAGGAGGTATTGAGCAGAATCCCTTCGCCCGTTCGCGATTCGTATTCCTTAAGCAGCCGGTAATAATCGGCGTTGTGTTCCTCAAAAACCTCATGCGGCCGGGTGGTGAAGTCGTAAGCATGCTGCGCGGCGGCGAAGGCAACGCGCTTCTCAGGCCGCGATCGAAACCCGAACATCATATAAGGCGAAGCCACCGGCTTCGGTTTTACGTAATAGTCGTTCGCGCGGCTGGCCAGCACCGAAGGCGCGAATGGCATCCAGAAGTCGCGATTCTTGACCATTTCGTTGATGACGCGAACCGCCGTGGGCGAATCGGCGCGAGCTAGAATGGACCGGTTTCCCAGTGCTCTGGCGCCGAATTCGACCGCGCCCTTTGCTCGCGCGACAATCTTTCCCGCAGCGAGTTTTTCGGCCGCCAGGCGTTCGATATCGTATTCCCAGCGGAATCGCAGCTTGCCATTGGACGCGACTTCGAGCGCCATTTGAGCCTCATCATCGGTAATCGGCTCGCCGTAATAGAGCGCACCCAGGGGCTGAATGCGATCGCCGGCGCGCGCCGCAAGATGACAAGCCGCGCCGATGCTGTTCGACTCATCCCCGCAAGAGGGGAATATGTACAGATCCTCCACCTCCGGGATTTCGAGCAGCGCCAGATTCGCCTTCACGTTCATAAATACGCCGCCGGCGCAGGCAATCTTGCCGATGCCGGTCTCGCGTACAGCGCTCGTGACCCATTTCACCAGCATGTCTTCGATGAACTTCTGCGCGCCTGCCGCGATGATGTCGAAGCGCTTTCCGGCCAGCGCCCGCTTGAGGTATCCATAAGCCGCGTACATCGATGGCACTCCGCTGCGGCGTTTCCACGACAGCCCGTCGGCGCTGAACTCGAACAAATTCGAAAAATCGCGCGCCGCGGCTTCCACCCGGCTGCCCGCGGAAACATACGGCGCGAGGCCCATGACCTTATACTCATGTTCCAAAGGCGCCATTCCCAGAACCCTCGTCACCAGCGCATAAAGCCGGCCGATCGAATCCTGCTCGGACACCGCTGCGATTCTCGAAAGCGATCCGTGCTCGCCAATACTCACCGTCGCCGACAACCGGTCGCCTGCGCCGTCGCAAGTCAGTACGAGAATCTTTTCATCCCGCCAGGGAGCCGTGTGATACGCCGCCGACGCGTGCGCCAGATGGTGCTCTACCGCCTCCACCCGGTCTTTCGCGACGCCAATCTGAGACAGCGCCTCCACTCTCTGATTTGCCTTGCGCTTTTGATACGCGCGGTCGACCAACGTCCCTTTGAACGGCTGCTTCCATCGGCCCAGAAAATCTCCCGACCGTTCGTAATCGGCCACGATCGTTTCTCTTTGCCATTGGTTGTAATTCATGTACAGGCCGCTGAGTCCCACCCGAGCAGGGGTGCCCTGGCCATTCATCATCTGGAACGCGAGCTTTGCCGCTCCCGCCGGCGCATCGCCTTGATTCTTGATCCGGGTCAGTCTTTCCTCCTGTAGCGCCAGTTCGATGCGCCCATCGCGCACCACCGCCACCGATGCGTTGTGGCCGTCGTGAATCCCCAGGAATGTACTCATGACGGCGCCTCTTCTTTCGGCGCGTAGTAGGAGCGATAGTAGCCGTAATAGTAATAGCTGTCGCTCAATTCCTTGTGGACCTCATTGAGCACCAGCCCCACCACCTTCGCCCGCAGTCGATTCAATGTCGCCAACACCATTGCCACCGCTTTGCGGCTGGTCTGGCCGGCGCGCGCGACCACGATCACGCCATCGACCGCCGTAGCCATTTGCAGAGGCTCCGCGAATCCCAGCAAAGGCGGTGCGTCCAGCACCACCAGGTCGTAGTCCGAAGAGGCCTCTTCGAGCAACTCCGCCAAACCCCTCCCGATCAGGTCCGAGGCGCGGCGCGACGGTGGTCCGGCGGCAAGAATATGGAGGTCTTCCAGTCCCTCCACCTTCACCACCGCATCCCGCCATCCGATCTCACCCAGCAGGACGTTCGACAAGCCGACCACGCTCGGAAGATTGAAGTTGCGATGGACGCTGGGACGCCGCAGGTCGCCATCGATCAGCAGCGTCCGTTTGCCCTGCTCGGCGTGCGCGGTGGCAAGGTTTGCGGCCGTGGTAGTCTTTCCCTCTCCCGGCGCGGCACTGGTAATCAGGAGTGACCGGTACTGCCGGTCGAAGCTTCCCAGCAGAATGGAATTCCGGAGTGTGCGGATCGATTCGTGGAAACCCGTCAAATCCTGTTCCTTCTCGATCGCCATTCCATTTTTAAAGCCGGCCCTGAAATTTGGAGAACCCGCCGCCAGCCGGTTCTTCATCAGCGGCAGGCTCCCGATCACCTCCGTACGCAGCGTCCGGGAAACCTGTTCCGGATCGCGGATGGTCTTATCGAGAAGGTCGCTCACCACCGCGGCGCCGATCGCGAGCAGCGCCGAAAACAGGAACGCCAGAAGAACGTTCAGCATGATGTCGGGAAACACTGCTTTCAGCGCGGGCCGGGCCGGATCGGCGATCCGGATGGCGCTATTTTGGAATCCTGCGTTGATACCGGCCTCTTTGATTTTGCGCACCAGCTCCTCATAAAGATGTCTGTCCGCCTCGGCCTCGCGTTTTAGCGCTTCATATTCGAAGAAGCGGGCATTGACATGATCGAAATCCGCCTTCGCGTCGGCGACCGCCTGCTTCACCGCAGCTTCGTGCCGCTCACTTTCATTGAATTCAATCGAGACTCTCTGCCCGACGTCCTTGACCGTCGCCTCAATCGCCGTCTGCACCTCAGTGACCTTCGCCTCCGCTTTCCGATACTCCGGATGATTGGCTCCGAAGTGGGTTTTCACCTCGACAAAGTGTTCCCGCGCGTCATTCAGATGTTCCACCAGACGGCGCAGACCATCTCCCTGCGCGGTCGCCAGCGCGGCTTCAAGTGAGCCCCCTTTTACCGAGTCGTTCGCCGCTTCTTTTTTCAGCCGGTCGCCCTGCGCGTTGGTGTATTCGATATTCAGTTGCAGCAGGCGAGCCGCCAGAATGTTGGTCTTCTCCTCGGGATTGATCACGTTCAACTCGCGCTCGAATCCAATCAATGCCTGGCTGGACCGCTCCATCTTGGCCCGCAGTTCGTCGATTTGCTTTTCCATGAAGGTCGCGAGCGACGCCGAGCTTCGGATTCGAATGTTATAGGTGTGCTCCAGATACGACTGCGCGATCGCGTTGGCCGCATCCGCCGCCAGTTGCGGATCGTCCGATCGGTAGCTGATCAGCAGCAGGTAAGTGTTCGGAGGCCGCGTCACTTTCAGCCGTTTCAGCGTCACCGGAGCATCGCCCGCGCGCGGAATCGTCGAACTCGCCTCCGGCTGATGCTCCAATTCCCGCAATTTGAATCGCTGATCCACCGGCCGCAGCACCGAATCGGACTGCACCAGTTTGATTTGCGTCGCCAGATACTGATCGGAGTCGTTTAAAACCATGCGCGCCGAATCCTGCCCCACGACTCCCGCCGGCGTCTGACGGTCTACGTCCACCGTCGCCGTCGACTCGTAAATCGGCGTCAGCCGCGAAGAAATGATCAGCGTTCCGATCACCGAGGCGGCGACGAATCCTCCGATGCGCCACCGATAGCGCTTCAAAATCCAAAGGTATTGCGAAAGCGGAAGTTTTGCTTCCTCCGGTTCCTGGTCCGACGGGCTATAAACGGGCGGCGCATACGGCGGCATACGCCCCATCTCCACCAACATCGGCAACCTGTCTTGATCCTGCATCAAAGCTCCTTGGTACGCATTTCGAGCTACGGATGACTGTAAATAAGGATTCCCGACGCCGTTGACGAAGCGAATCCGATGGCGCGGTCGATTGTCGTCATCGTCAGCCGCTGCGACCTGTTATCGGGGATATACAAAATGTCGTTCGCCGACAACGCTACATCGGGCAGCTTGCGATCCAGGATTTTTCTGAGATCGATCGGGACTTCCTGCTGCGCCTGGGGCGACGCGCTATCGGCATGACGGTACACGAAGACTTGCTTGGTCGAAAACGGCATCAATCCCTCGGCCATCGCCAGCGCCTTCAATACCGTCAGGCCGAACCCGTCCTCGATCTTGAACGCGCCGGGATGCTTGACGTTCCCGACCACGAAAATCCTGCCGATTTGCGGCACCCGCACTTCTTCGCCGCCCTCCAGTATCACGTTCAGCGCCGGATCAGCCGCATCGATCAGCCCTTTCACCGGAATTCTTTCCACCTGCGGAACCCCTCCCGGAGTCAGAGGCGGCCTAGTCACTAGAATCTCCGTCCCCGCGTCCACTGAGAGGCCTTGTGCTCGGGTTAATGCCTCCAGCAAAGTTGTCTTTCCCAGCGCTTGAAACGTTAGCGGAGACTTCACCGCACCCGCCACGCTGATCGGACGGCTATGATACTCGGCGATATTCACCGTCACCACCGGGTCCACCAGGATCTGCTCTGCGCTCAGCGCCGTCGCGATTTTTTCTTCCAGATCCGATGGCATCAGCCCTTTGGCTTCCACCTTTTGCTTCAGCATGGGTAGCCTGAGGAATCCTTCGGCGCTCACCCGCACCGTCCTCGTCAGTTCCGGCGCCCCATAGACTGAAATGGAGAGGAGATCGTTCGACCCGATCTTTTGCGCCGGGAGATTCCCCCCGAGCGACGGTTCGAACACCGGCTGCGCCTCCTGACCCAGGGCCGCGCCGGCTAGCAACAGGAATGTGAGACTTCTTCGACAAGCGTGCACGGAAGCTTGTGCGGAATGGAAACCATTCGTCTCAGGTGGATCTGTAAATTTACTTGGACCCCAGTGGGCGGTCCCCTGGTGTCCACTGCCTGGACCGCAGCCGACGCCCCCGTCGGCTCTTCTTTTGAGTGCGTTGGTAGAGCCGACTAGACTAGCGCCAGATCTGATACCACTTGCGAGACTCGGTAGTACCAGCCGCTTCCGTTCCCCCTAAGGATTCTCCCGTCAGCGTCGCACGGGGGTTCGTCGCACACAGCGCCTCCGCCAACTCTTCTCCGTAATGCTCTTTGACCCACTCCTGCGCCAAATCGAGCCGTGGAGGCCGATGCTCGCAGTCATGCCCGTCGCTGGCCAGAAAATGCACCAGCCGCCGGTCGAGCAGGGTGCGTGCGAAGTCCGCCGCGCGTTGCCCGAATTCCCCCAGCACGCTCTGCGCCGTCACCTGCACGCAGGCGCCGCCCGCCACCCATCCGGCAATCTGGTCGGCCCTCTGCCGCAGCAGCCCGTTGCGTTCCGGATGCGTGATCACCGGAATCATGCCCGCGTCCTGTAGCCTCAAAAAAATCTCCGCTGTATTATGGAAAATCAACAGGTCTGAAAATTCCACCATCAGATAGTGATGCTGATTAATAGAGTACTTCCCCGGATTCGCGATCGCATCCTGAATATTGTCGTAGCTCAGATGAAAATCGCACCCCGAATGCAGCCGCAGAACGTGGTCCGACGCCGCCGAAATCTCAGCCAGCCGTTCTTTCACGATTTGCGGATCGAAGCGGTATTTTGGATTGGCATGCGGCGTGGCCACCAGATCGGTGGTGCCATGTTCGGCCGCCAGGCGCACCATGGCCACTGAATCTTCCAGGGTCCGCGCGCCGTCGTCCACTCCGTACAGCACATGGCTGTGAATATCGACCAAGCCTTGATGCATCAGGTTTTGATGGTTCAAACCTGATTCTAGCCCCTATTGCGCCGTCAGCGATGGAATCTTCACCAGTTCGATGCGCCGGTTCCTGATGCGGCCCGGCTCCGTAAGATTGTCCGCAATCGGCTTGGTGTCGCCCATCCCCTGTGATTCCAACCGCGTGCGCTTGATCCCGTTGAGCGTCAGCCAGGTCACCAGCGCGGCGGCGCGCTTCGACGACAAGGCCATATTCTCCATCTTCGCTCCTCGATTATCGGTATGCACTTCCACCCGCAGACGCCAGCCTGGATGAGCCTTCAGAATCGTGATCACGTCCGCCAGGATCAGCACCGACGACGGTTCCAGGTCTGGCCTGCCTGTCATGAACTCGATTCCCTTGACCGGCACGTGACCGTAGCGCTCCAGCATTTCGGCCATCGATTCCGCGTCGGTCGCCGCTTCGAAATCCGGAGGAGCCGCGGCCGTCTCGATCAAGGTATAGAACCGCGAAGCCGCGTCCACTGTAATCCACAAATCATCCTTGCGGGCCGTCAGCGATGCCTCGGCATCGGCAAACTGGTAGGGAATTTCAAACCCTTTAGCTTTCAGCGCGGCCGCCGCCTGCTCCACTATCGACGCCGGCGTTGTGCCCTCCTGGCATTCGTACATCACGGAATGGCTGATTCCGTCGAGTGGGGTGGTAATCGTCTCTCCCTTCTCGTCCTCCCCCGCCGAAACTTCGCGGTGATCGGGGTCCTTCTTCTCGCAGTTATCGATCCGGCACTCCAGAAGCTTGGGGAAATTTTTCGAATCGACGCAACCCGCCTGGTCGGCCGGGAGTTTCAGCAGCCCTTGCCCGCGCAGCGTGAACAAAGGAAGAAACAAGAGGATTACGGGAGGAAAACGTCTCATGCCTAAAGCAGTAGATCGGCAAAAGGATCATCCGCCAATAGAGTACATCGGCCTCGGCGGCGCGATAAACCGGGACGTGTTGATTTCATGCCCCAGCCACTTGGCCCGCACCGATTCCGCGATGGCGCCGGCAATTTCCTCGTCCGATGCGCCGCGCCGAAGCAGCGCGCCAATATCCGTCTCCTCCACCGCGAACAGACAGTGCCGCAAGTGCCCGTCGGCGGTGATCCGCAGCCGGTTGCAGTTCAGGCAAAACGGCCGGCTGACGGAGGCGATAAAACCCACCCGCCCAATGCCGTCCGTAAAGCGGTATTCCGTCGCCGGCGCCCGTGGATCGCCATCCGGAATCTCTTCGAGCGGCCCGATCCCGCGCTCCAGCATCGCGATCATTTCGTCCGCCAGTAGCACCCGTCCGCGCTCCCACAGCCCTTGCGAATCAAGCGGCATAAACTCGATATAGCGGATTTCCATGCCGTTTTCGCGCCCGAACCGCGCCATCGGCACAATATCCGGCTCAATCAGATTCTTCACCGCGACCACGTTGATCTTGATCGGCCCGAACCCCAGCCGCCGGCACGCTTCGATCCCGTCCATCACCCGTCCGAAGTCGTCCCTTCGCGTAATCTGCTGGAACCGCTCCCGGTCCAGCGTATCCAGATGTACGTTGATCCGCCGCAATCCGGCGTCATATAACTCGGCCGCCTGTTGCGCCAGCAGCACCCCGTTGGTTGTGAGCGCCAGCTCCTCGATGCCCTCGATCGCCGCCAGCTTCCGGATCAGCGTCGAAAGATTCTTCCGCAGCAGCGGCTCCCCGCCCGTCAATCGCAGTTTGCGCACGCCCAGCCCCGCCGCAATGGATACGAACCGCTCCATCTCATCGAAGCTCAGCAACTGCTCCCGCGCCTGAAACTTTACGTCCGTCTCCGGCATGCAGTAAAAGCACCGGATGTTGCACCGGTCCGTCACGCTGATGCGCAGGCTGTCGTGCATCCGCCCGAACGTGTCGATTAAGCGCGTCACGAAACAGCCAGCATTTGCTCCATCGGCAGCCGCGCCCGGTCGATGATATCTTGCGGCAGTTCCACCCGCGGCGCCAGATTGCGCAGCGCGTCGCGCAATTTCTCGAGCGTATTCCGCCGCATGTAAGGACACTCGCTGCAATTGCAATTCTCATTCGGCAGGAAGTAAAACTTCTTCCGCGGCGCGAGCTTCTGGAGCGAATGCCCCACTCCGCTTTCCGTCATCACAATAAACTCCGGCGCCTCCTGATGCACGCACCAGTCGATAATCGCCGAAGTCGACCCGATAAAATCCGCCATGGCCAGAACATCGCGCGGGCATTCCGGATGCGCCGCTACCAGCGCCGCCGGATGCTCCAGGCGCGCCGCTGCCAGCTTGCGCGCCGCAAACGTCGCATGGACAATGCAGGCGCCCTGCCAGATTTTCATGTTCCGCCGCCCCGTCTGCTCCCGCACGTAATTGCCCAGGTTAATATCGGGCAGAAATAACACCGGCCGGTCCGCGGCAATCGAGTTGACGATCTTCACCGCATTGCGCGACGTGCACAGAATATCGCTCTCCGCCTTCACCTCGACCGAAGTGTTGATGTAGGAAACAATCGCATATTCGGGATGGGCCTGCTTAAATGCCCGCACCTGCTCCACTGGACAGCTATCCACCAGGCTGCACCCCGCATCGCGATCCGGTACGATCACCACCCGTTCCGGATTCAGCACCTTGGCCGTTTCCGCCATAAACCACACGCCGCAGAACGCAATCACGTCCCCTGCAAAATCCCGCGCCTTGCGAGCCAGCTCCAGGCTATCGCCCACCGCATCGGCCAGTTCCTGAATCTCGGCGTCCTGGTAATGATGCGCCAGAATCACCGCTTTCCGGGACACCTTAAGCTCTATAATTTCGTCGACTAGGGAATCAATGGCAAGCATGGGAGAACCGCTATCTCCATTCTAGCTGACCGTCCCAGGTCAAATGACGATGGAAGGTTGGCTCGACGGCGAATTCGCATGGCAAATACAAGCTCGCTGAAAGGCCACGCATGTGCTCCTTTCAATCGCATGAAGTTCAAATACTACATTCTAGCCGCGGCATTCGCCGGCGCCCTGCTCCAAGCCGACGACGCCAAAGATTATTCGAAAACCAAGCAATACCAGCAAGGTGTCCGCGAAGGCCAGGACGACCATGCGCATAACAAGGATCACAGCAAGAAACGCCATTTCAAGAAGGATGAAGACCAGCAAGCCTACGAAGCCGGCTACCAGAAAGGCTTCGTCGTCGTAGTGAAATAGATCCCTTAATTTCGCGGCGCTTTGTGGCGGCACGCACTCGTGCGTGCCGCGTCGCCATTCGTGGCGACGCCTGCGTAAGTCAGCGAGCCTTGACCGCCCGCCGCCGGACAGCCAATCCTAGAGCGCCCAGTCCAACAGCCAGTAAACCGTAGAATCCAGGTTCCGGAGTTCTCGAAAGTTCAGGGATCTCCGTAACACTCTCGGTCTTAGCGACGGATGTGTTGCCCGGACCCGAACGAAAACGCGCATCGTCTTGCTGCTGATTCGGAACAGGAATCTTGGAAATATCCGCCCGACCGCTCGCCATAACCAACCCGAATCCAACGATCAGAGAAAATTTTTGCATTTCTAATCCATCCTCCACAGATCGATGCCCTTACAGTTTCTCCCTACTTCGCCGAAATGTCAATACAATTCTTGACAATCCGCCCTCACCTCCCCACCGGCAACCTGAACCCGAATTTCGACTCCCTCACCTCTCCCGACGCCTCCAAAATCGCCGTCGCCACAAATCCCGGCTGCTCCGGAGTCCCGAATCGCAAGTCGATCAACTGCACCTCCGTCGCATCATCCGCCAGCTTTTCGATCCTCCAGAACGGCAGCTGATTGAACCGGCTAAACACCTGAAACGGCCGGGTTTTCAGCGCCGCTTCATTCACCGGACCCATGTAGTCGATCCGCCCCTCCGACGGATCGAACTCCGTGCTCAAATCGACCCCCACGTCGACCACGTACCCGTCCCCCTCCGCCACCCCCCGCCATTTCAGCGGAGTCCACCGGTTCGGAATCGCTATCAGCCGCTTCGCCGCCTTCCCGTTATACAGCCGCGCGCCCATTACCTCTAGAACCCTTTGGTGCGCCGCGAATCGCCCGCCTTCATACGCCACCAGCAGCGCCAATGCGGCCCATGCCCATCCCCGCTTCGCCCCGGAGCTTTTCCTGGCCCCGATTTCCGAGCCCACCAGCCCGGCCAACGCTGGCGCCGCAATCGCCAGCAGCAACGCCAGCAGAATCCACGGATCGACGACATCCGTCATATCCCTGTGCAGCCATTGCCCTGAAAACGGCAGCAATAGCCGGATTCCGTAGGTATTCGTCCAATCGAGCAGCAGATGGCTCCCCACCCCCGCCAGGCACGCCAAATACGCCGTCCATCCCCGGTTCCGGAACAGCAGCATCACAATCAGCGCCAGCACCGGAGCCGCCGTCAGCGAATGCAAAATTCCGCGATGATATTCCAGATAAGTCAGCGTTCCGCCCGCCCACGAAATAACGTCGACATCCGGCAGATTCGCCGCCACCACCATCATCGCAGCATTCTTTCCCCATGCCCGCGACATCATCAGCCCGACCAGGGAATGTGTGACGTTATCCATATGTTTCGGGCACCAGAATCGTCAGTGCGTCGCGAATAATCTCCAGCGTCGCTGGCGACCGTCCCACGTATTCGCCATCGATCTGAATCGGCGCGTCGCCCCTCAACTCGATCTTTGTCGACCGTACCGTATGCACTCCCGGCATCTTCTGCACCTGCTTGGCAGCCACCGCCAGCATGTAGAATACGTATCGCCACGGATTCGAGCCCTCGAACATCACCGTCTCGAATTCGTCGCTCAGCAGGGACGCGCCCCGCGCCAGTTCCAGGTCCCCTCCGTAATTACGCACCCTCGACGCCAGCACGAAGCCGCAAGGATAGGTATCGCCGTTGATGCGCGTTTCCAGTTGCCCCACTCGTTTGACGATCTGGGAAAATCCAGCCACGTAATAGGCAAATTTGCCCGTTCTCGCCTTCAGCCGCGCATTCAGGTCGCAGACAATTTGCGCATCGAGGCCCGCCCCGGCCATCATCAGGAAATGCCGCGCCGGCTCACCGGCGAGGCACAGTTTTCCGAGTGACACCCGTTTCGGAGCGCAGTGCGAAAGCCGCTCAATGGCCCGTTCCAGTCTCGACCCCAGCCCCAGTTCCATCGCCAGCACATTCGCTGTGCCACCCGGAAGCACCCCCAGCGGCACGTCCGAACCTAGCTTACCGCCGGGCATTCCGCCGGTCATGCCGTTCACCACTTCGTTGACCGTCCCATCCCCGCCCAGCACCAGGATCAGATCCGCGCCTTCCCGCACCGCTTGCGCCGCCAGTTCCGTCGCGTGTCCGGCTTCCTCGGTAGGAATAATGCGCGGCCGCAGACTCGCGCGGCTGAGTGCGTCAGTGGTACGTTGTAGAGTACGCTCAGGGTTACGTCGGAATCTGCCCGCGGCGGGGTTATAGATGAGAACAGGCTGCCGATACGTTGTGATCTTTTCAGTATAACTACACGTGAGCCAAATCTCTCAAAAAATCGAGCACTTACGCGACGAGCTGCGCCGTCATGAGCAGCTTTATTACGTGCTCGACGCGCCTGAGATTACCGACGCCGAATACGATTCCATGATGCGCGAATTGAAGGCGCTGGAATCGGCTCATCCTGAATTCGCATCGCCCGATTCTCCCACCCAGCGCGTCGGCGGCAAGCCCCGCGAAGGATTCGTCAAAGTGGCCCATTCGGGCGCCATGTTGAGCCTTGATAACGCGCTCGACGAACAGGAGCTGCGCGATTTCGATCGTCGCGTCCACGACCTGCTCGGCGCCGATCCCTACACCTATGTCGCTGAATTGAAACTGGATGGCCTGTCGCTCGCCGTTCATTACCGCGACGGCGCTTTTGCCCAAGCCGTCACCCGCGGCGATGGTTCGGTCGGTGAGGACGTCACCGAAAACACCCGCACCATCCGCTCCATTCCTTTGCGAGCCAAAGGCTCCTTCGAAGTGCGCGGCGAAGTCGTATTCAATAGGAAGGCCTTCGAAAAACTCAACGCCGAGCGCGAACTTGCGGATCTGCCGCGATTTGCCAATCCGAGAAACGCGGCGGCAGGATCCTTGCGCGTGCTCGATCCTTCGATTACCGCTTCCAGGCAGCTCGATTTTTACGCCTATTTCCTGTTCCCTCCCCATCCCACGCAATGGGAATCGCTTGAAGCCCTTCATAAAATGGGCTTCAAAGTGAACAGCCATCGCCGCCAATGCGCCAGCATAGAAGAATTAGTCGCCTTTTGCCAGGAATGGGAAGCCAAGCGGGATTCCTTACCTCTCGAAATCGACGGCGTGGTCGCCAAGGTCGATTCCGTTGATCAGCAAACCAAGCTCGGCTGGACCGCCAAGGCTCCCCGCTGGGCCATTGCCTTCAAGTTTCCCGCGCTTCAGGCCCAAACGCTGGTGGAAGATATCAACGTCAATGTCGGCCGCACCGGAGCCGTCACGCCCACCGCCATTTTCAGGCCTGTCAATATCGGCGGCGTGACTGTGTCGAAAGCAACCCTGCACAACGAAGATGAGATCGGCCGTTTAGGCGTGCAAATTGGCGACACCGTTCTAGTAGAGCGCGCCGGTGACGTGATTCCGAAGGTCGTCCGTGTGGTCAAGGAAGGCGAGAACCGCAAGCCCTTCACTATGCCCAAAACCTGTCCCGATTGTGGCGGAGACGTGGTGCGGGCCGAAGGCGAAGCGGTAAGCCGTTGTATCAACACCAATTGTCCCGCCCGTCTGAAGGAATCGGTACTCCATTTCGCCGCCCGCGGCGTCATGGACATCGATGGATTGGGCGAAGTCTTGGTAAACCACCTGGTCGACAAAGGATTGGTGAAAAACGTCGCCGATCTCTATAAATTGACCCTCGACGACCTGGTAAAGATCGAACGAATGGGTTCTAAATCGGCCTTAAACGTCCTCAATAACATCGAAAAATCGCGCAAATCGACTTTAAACCGCCTCATCAACGGTCTCGGAATCCCCTTCGTCGGAGAGCGCACCGCCCAGATTCTGGCCGAAACTTTCGGCGATCTGGACAAAATCATGAACGGCGATGAAGACGAATTGAAAAAGGCCGAAGAAGTGGGCCCGAAGGTGGCGCATAGCATCCGCCAGTTTTTCGATCAGCACGCCAATCGTGAATTGGTAGAGCGTTTGCGCGAAGAGGGTTTTGTTTTTACTTACAAAGTCTCCCGGCCCACCGGCAAACTGCAAGGCTTCACATTTGTGCTCACCGGCACACTCCCCAATTTGACGCGCGAAGAAGCGCAGCAGCGTATTGAAGCGGCCGGCGGGAAGGTTTCGAAATCCGTCAGTAAGAAGACCAACTTCGTCGTCGCCGGCGAAGAAGCGGGTTCGAAGTTGGATAAGGCAAAGGAACTAGGAATTAAAGTCATCGACGAAGCGGAGTTGATCGGACTGATGGCATGAGTCATTTCTGGGAGCTGCTCAAGGCTCTGGGCCCGTGGAGTCTGCTGATTGTTTCGACCATTGAATCGCTGGGAATTCCCAATCCCGGCGGCACGGATTGGCTGTTGGTGGCGATGGCGATCGCGCGGCCGGGGGACGCCGCGTTGTGCGCAGCCATGGCGGTGCTGGGATCGCTGATCGGCACAGCGGCGTTTTTCGACGTGATGCAGCGGGGCGGGGAAAAAGTGCTGGCCCGCTACACTTCTTCAGAACGCGGAGCGCGCTTCCGCAGTTGGTTTCAACGCTACGGCTTGGTCACGGTATTCATCCCCGCGCTGGTGCCTTTGCCGTTCCTGCCGTTCAAAGCCTTCGCCGCCTGCGCAGGCGCCCTGGGAGTGAACCGCTGGCGATTCCTGGGAGTCCTGGCAGTAGGCCGTATCATCCGCTACTCGGCGCTAGCATATCTCGGAGTGAAGCTTGGCACAGTCGAGAATTCGAAGGCCTGGGTGAAAGCCCACACCTGGCACATGGTGATTTTCGCGATCGCAATTTTCCTGTGCTTCTATTTATTACTAAAATTTTTAGAGCGCGAACCGGCGGAGCAGCGGTAGTGGCTTAAGTTATTTCTTGCCACTACCTACATGGCCGCGCCCATCCCGCACTTCATTTCCTTTGAAGTGCGCGCTATCGACGCGCTTTGACGGTTCGGCTTTCTCGCCACGGCTCGGCGCCGGGCCTTTATAGCCATGCTCCGGATGTAACCGGTTGTTTACATTGCCATTGAATCCAGCCGCCCCATGGAACCACGGGCCAGCGCCAATGAAACCGTCTCCGTTAAACCATTCCGGACCGTAGTAGCCGGTAGGAGCACAGCCATAAGGAGCGGTGTCATAGTAGCCGTAAGGACATTCAGGGGCCACTCCGATCTCGACTCCAACTTGGTCCGCTTTGGCGGTGGAAGCCGTGAAGCCGATTCCAGCCACAGCAGCCATCACCAGAAATGCAAATCCGCGCATAAATCACCTCTGCCCTGTAAGAGCATTTGCCAGGCCGCCGCAAATCGTTCGCAGATCAGATCCGGCGAGAGGCGCCCTTAACGAAATGCGGTCAGGCGACCAGAGACGGTCGCGCAATTATGGTCAAATAAGGCTCGATCGGGATGTGTTTTTGATCGATTAAGGTCGATTATCAACACTAATCCGAGCCCACCGAGGGTAAACGCAGCGTAAAAACCGACCCGCGCCCAAGCTGGCTTTCAACCTCAATCGCTCCATTCATCCGCTCCACGACGTGTTTCACGATCGATAGACCCAGTCCTGTCCCGCCCACTTGTCTCGATCGTGCTTTATCAATGCGATAGAAGCGTTCGAAGATCCGGGGCAGGTCCTGCGAAGGGATGCCGACGCCGGTGTCCGCAATCACGATGGCCACCTGATGGCCACCGTTAACTGTTGCACTGACACGTACTTCCCCGCCGGGCCGGTTGAATTTGATGGCGTTTGCCAGCAGATTCAGGATGGCTTGTTCCAAACGCAGCCGGCTGCCGCTAACAAACACGTTTTCAATGCCTTCGCAAATTAATGCAACATTCCGTTCGCGCGCCTCGGCCTGCACCGTGACCACAGCCGCATCGAGAACACCTTGCACCGAAATAACATCCGGTTCGGGATCGGAGCCTGATTCCAAGTCGGAAAGAACCAGAAGATCCGCCGCTATGTTATTGAGCCGCACGGCGTTACTGCGAATGATTTCCACGAATTTGCGATTATTCGCCTGGTCGGCAAGTGCACCATCGAGCAGCGTTTCAGCGTACCCGATGACGCCGGCAAGCGGCGTGCGTAATTCATGGGAAACATTGGCAACAAAGTCCTTACGCACCTGCTCCAGCCGTTCGAGATCGGTAATATCGTGCAAAATCGCAATAGCGCCGCGCCCGGCGGGCATGGCGAGCGCGGTCGCCTGCACTTCAAAAGTACGCCCGTAAGCTGCTGATAATTTGAAGCGCAATTTTTGGGGCTCACCGGTGGCGAGCACTTCGCGCAGCAATTGATGGAGTCCAGTGTCGCGGACAAGTTCAAGCAAAGAAAGGCCTTCAAACGCGGCGCCGCGGAATCCAATGGCTTTTAAGAAAGCCGTGTTGCAAAACGTGACACGCAAATCAGGATCGACGGAGAGTACGCCTTCCGCCATGCTCGATAAAATCGCTTCGCGGCGCGCATTCTCAAAACGCAGTCGGTCGAGCAGGCGGCGTAACTCCTTTGCTACTCCAGCGATAGAGCGTTCGAGCGAACCCAGATCGTCACTCGAATCCTCATGCGGCCGGTCCAGAATCCCCTCCGCGACCTGTTTCAATTTGCTGACGCGGCGGGTGAGGGAGCGGGAAATAAAGAACGTGACTAAAAGCGCTAAAAGCGAAGAAGAAAGGGCAATCGCAAACACCTTCCCTCGAACTTCAGTGCCAACCAACAACCGATCAATCGCAAACAACGTGACGGCGACAAGCGCAACCGCGAGAAGAAGCAGCCTGCGAAAGAGAGAGCCGGTCATCGGGAGGGAAAATTCAGTTTATCCCAAACCGGCAAAGCTTAATAGCGAAAAGGCTCAATTGTTCGGATCACAATCTGGTAACGTATGCTCTGGGGGCTTCGCCGTATTACTCTATGCACCGAATTCTATTCGTGTTTTTTGCGGTCGTGCTGGCTGCGCAGAACAAGCCGAAGATGGCCAAGGTCAAGGTTGCTCCGGTGGTTACTTATGGCAACTCCGATTCCATTACGGAGCAGGAGTTGAAGATTTACGACTACTTCCTGGCTTCCGATCAACTGGAAGGCCGCAACCTGCCTTCGCGTGGGTTTGACACGGCGGCGTTGTATGTAGCGAGTCATCTGGCGGAATGGGGATTGAAGCCGGGCGGGAGCACGACCAACACGAATGGTCCGCTGCAACCTTATCTGATGCCATTTGAACTGGTCAGCAAGAGCGTGATTCCGGGTGAGAGCAAAGCTTCGCTGAGCGGGGCTACCAGAGGCGGTGGCCGTGGACGCGGTGGGGACGCCGGACCTCGCACTAGCGTGTACGAATATGGCAAGGACTGGACGGTAGCGGCAGGCGGGCGCGGCGCGGCTCCGCTAGAGGCGCTGGAGGTTTCGGGTAATCTGGCGTTCGCGGGGAACGGGTACGTTATCAACAAAACTAAGATCGATCCGTTTGAAGGGCTCGATGTGAAGGGCAAGATTGTGGTGGTGGCGGGGCTGCCGCCGGAGTTGGCAGCTCAGGCTGCGGCGGGCCGAGGCGGCCGCGGAGGGCCGAATCCATTGGGCGAGCCTTGTACCGATTTTCTGACGCCGGAACAGGCGGCGGCGAAGAATGGCGCGGTGGCGGTGGTCACGCTTCAGAATTTTCAACAGCTCGCGGGAGCAGGCGGTGGCGGAGGGCGCGGCGGGGCGGGATTGAACGGTCCGGCGTACACGGTTCCGAAATTCCGAACGACGGCCGCGTGTCCGGCGGTGCCGGCGATTTCGGCGGGCTTGGAGATGACCAACGACCTTTTCCAGGGCGAGAAGAAGAACGGGTCGCAGGTTTTTTATAGCGCCGGTTCCGATGCCAAACTCGATTCATTCGAGCTGAGCAAAGAGAAGAAGCTGGCGCTGAAGATTTCCGTGAAGAGCGAGTCGAACCACGCGGAGAACGTGGTGGGGATTCTCGAAGGCAGCGATCCGGTGAAGAAGAACGAATACGTGGTGATCAGCGCGCATCTGGATCATATCGGGCTGAGCGCGCCGCTGCCGGACGGACACAACGTGAACAATGGCGCGGACGACGATGGGTCAGGCTCGACGGCGCTGCTGGCGATTGCACGGGCTTACATGGAGGGCGCGGCGAAGGGGCAGAAACCGGAGCGATCGATCATTTTCCTGTGGAATGCGGGTGAGGAAAAAGGGCTGTGGGGATCGCAGTATTTCAATGAGTTTCCGTTTATCGATCTGTCAAAGGTGGTGGCGGATTTAAATATCGACATGATCGGCCGGACGAGGGGGCCGGGTTATAGCGACCCCGATAAAACGCACGTGCTGGTGGATCAAGGCGAGATTTTGCTGGTGGGTCCGAACATCAGCAGCGACGAATTGGAAAAGACGCTGGAGACGGTGAATGACGGGTATCAGAAGCTGAAGCTGAACCATTTCTACGATGCGACGGGTCCGGATAAGACGCATGACAATCTGGGTCCGGAACCGAATGGGCAGCGGATTTTCTATCGCAGCGACCATTATAATTTCGCGAAGATGGGGATTCCGATTGTGTTCTTCACGACGGGGCTGCACCCGGATTATCATCGTCCGACGGATACGCCCGATAAGATCGACTACAAAGAGATGATGATCGTGACGAAGACGGTTTCCGCGCTGGGCTGGGTGCTGGCGAATCAGGAAGGCCGGCCGGCGTTGAATAAGACTTTGCCGGAGCAGTTGACGAAGGATATGAAGCAGGCGAAGGATCAGGGGTGGGGGAAGGTGACTCCGGTGCTGGCTCCGCTGCCTGGAGAGCCTTTTTAGGGGCCTGCGAGAGCGGAACACGGAGCAGAGTGCCGCTTAGCTAATTCAGAGGTATGCCAGCTTCCCCGGCGAAACGGCTCCTAAATTCAATCCAGTCCTCTCCCTCCCTGGCTAGCACTTCGGCGACATCGAACCAGCTACTGGTTGTGGGCGATTCCTGTTTCAATTTGTCCATACTCAGGCCAGCCTTCGAGATAATCGTCCAATAGTCCCGGAAATTCTGTTTCTTGGCTTTGAGGTGGGATTTTTCAGCTTCTCCGGCACGATTGTGCGCGTTGCTGACGTCGGTTCCACCTTTAATTTCGATGGCCACTTTGTTCCGGAGCTTGCCCTCAAATTCCTCCTGTATGCGGATATCGGGGTCTGTGCTAAGCGCGAGAACAACTCTGCGCTTGGATGCGTTAATGATCGTGATCTTGCGGGGTTCCTGGCTGACGATAAAGTCTTTGACGATCTCGGCCACGGAGACAAACACGTCAAGCGTGGCCTTCCTGCCGATAGCGTTGTTGTTGCTGCCGTACAGTTGTGCCCCAAGGGTGAGGAGCGGAAGCTCAGAGACATCACGGGCTGTGATCCTCGGAGAGATCTGCCGGACCAGTTCGGACAGGTGCAAGGTCATGGCCGAGCAGAATCGATCGAGATCGGGCGCCCGCTTGGCGTTGATAAGGCCGCGGCTCTCCATCCCTTTGTAGGGGCTCATCCCGGTGCCTTTTCGATAGAAGCGCTTCTGCGAGATTCCAAGCAAGAGCCGGTAGTAGCCTACGAGCATGGGCTTCTCTTCTAGAAGCGTGGGAACTGGGAAAACGTGTTCATCCCGAATGCCGGAAGCTGCGAGAATCTTCTGCACGTCTACGGGTACATACTTGGCGATCTGAGGAGGTTGGGATCGGCGTCGGCAAGGGCTTCGCTCAGCGCGTCCCTAAGCGCAGTCTTGCGCGCCGCTACGAGCATCTGATGGAAAATTACTTGGCGTGATGCGCTGAGTGGGCCATCTTGGTTGCTCACCGAAAGAGGCTCCCGCTAAGACGATCCTCTGCGATTTGCAGGTAAGAGGGGTTGAGTTCGATCCCGATAAAACGGCGATTTTGCCTCAGCGCGACAAGGCCGGTCGTGCCTGACCCGATGAAGGGATCGAGAACGAGATCCTGCGGGTCGCTGCTGAGATTTATACATGGCTCAACCAGAGAGGAGGGAAACGTAGCGAAGTGCGCCTCGGCGTAAGGCTTTGTGTGGATGTCCCAGACGGTGCGGATGTTGCGCCCGTTGGGTCCCCTGACGGCAACGGGGTTGTACTTATAATGCTCGCTCTTACTGAACAGGAAAAGGTATTCGTGGGAGCGGGTGGGTCGATCTTTGACGCTCTCGGGCTGACAATTGGGTTTGTTCCAGATGATGTCAGCGCGCAAATACCAGCCTTCCTTCTGAAGAGCAAATGCCAGCAGCCACGGCACGCCGATCAAATCCTTTGGCTTCAGCCCCTGCGGAGTCGGGGGGCGGACCTTCATGGCGCGGACGGGATTCTTTTTGTCGGTAGCACGCCACGTTCTTCCGCCGGACGTGTAGGAGTCTCCGATGTTGAGCCAGAGCGTGCCGTCCTCCCGCATGACGCGGCGTACTTGGGCAAAGACCCTCGCTAGGTGATCGACGTAATCAGCGACTGAGGCCTCAAGGCCAATCTGGCCGGGGATGTTATAGTCGCGCAGCGACCAGTAGGGCGGTGAGGTTACGCAGGTTTGAAAGATGCTGCCGGGCAGCCGGGACAGGACTTCTTCGGTGTCGCCGCAGATCAGCGCGGAGTTACTTTCTTGATCGGCCATGAACCGGAGGATACGGTCATGCTCCGCGGCGTCGAACCGATATACTTGCGGGGCATGGCCGGCCGACGGCATGACCAGGACGTCGCTACCGGGACGCGGCTTCGGGATCCGGACGCGCTTGGCGGCTCCGCTCATAGAAAAGTCTATTGTAGTTCATCTCCGGGCAGGCACTTGAACGCTATCAAAGGAACTCCACGCGGCGCAGAGGTTGCGAGCGGTTTCCGGAGAGGTCAGTCCTGTTTTTCGCGATGTGTCTCTTAAGAAGGCACTTATGCGGTGATTACGGAGTTTATTCGCCGCATGGTATGCGGTTAATGGCTGGCGTCTTGCGGTGATTCGTGGGTATAATTACCGCATGGAATGCGGTGAATGACTATCTATATACACGAGCTGGCGGATTGGCCCCGATTTCGCTGGGATGACGCGCAACTCTCTGGACTTCTTGCGGACGTGCGGTATCGGCAGGGGCGGCTTCTTGGACATATGGAGGGAATGGGGTTCAATCTCAGACAGGAAGCCATTCTCAAGACGCTCACGGACGATGTTCTAAAGACTAGTGAAATTGAAGGGGAGCGGCTGGACGCGGAACAGGTGCGCTCGTCAATTGCACGACGGATGGGGATCGACATCGGGGCGCTCAAGGGGGCGGATAGACAGGTGGAAGGCGTTGTCGAGATGATGCTCGATGCGACTCTACATTACCAGGAACCGCTCACGAAAGAAAGATTATTCTCATGGCACACGGCGTTATTTCCGACGGGATGCAGAGGATGGCGCACGGGTCCGATGCAGGTGGTGTCGGGTCCGATTGGGCGCGAGCGCGTTCATTATGAAGCTCCGCGAGCTGGAAAATTGAACAAGGAGATGACCGCGTTTCTGGCATGGTTCAACATGAAGGGCGCGGAGGATCAGGTTCTCAAGGCAGGGTTGGCGCATTTTTGGTTTGTGACCGTCCATCCTTTCGACGACGGCAACGGACGGATTGCGCGGGCGATTGCCGACATGACGCTGGCGCGGTCCGAGGATAGTTCTCAACGGTTTTACAGCATGTCCGCGCAGATTCGGCAGGAGCGGAAGGATTATTACGACATTCTGGAGCGAATGCAGAAAGGAACCATGGATGTGACGCCGTGGATGGAATGGTTCCTGGCGTGTTTGGGACGGGCGATTGATGGGGCGCAGACGGCTCTAGCGGCGGTAATGGGCAAGGCTCGGTTCTGGGAAGCGGTGGCGAGCGTTTCCTTAAATGAACGGCAACGCGCGATGCTGAGCCGGCTACTGGATGGAATCGAAGGGCCGCTCACAAATGCGAAGTGGGCGAAGATGGCGAAATGCTCGGCTGACACGGCGCTGAGGGATCTGCAATATCTGGTGGATCACGGAGTGCTTGTGCGTGGTGAGGCTGGGGGGCGGAGCACGAGTTACTCGATCACGGACACCTTATCATAGTTCGACAGATGATTTATTTTTCGAACATCAATAAGCAGTATGGGAAGCAGTTGATTTTTGTCGAGGCTTCGTTTCAATTGAACCCGGGCGAGAAGGTGGGCCTGGTGGGTCCGAACGGATCGGGAAAGACGACGCTGTTTCGGATGGTGGTGGGAGAGGAGGCGCCGGACGAGGGCGAGGTATCGGTGCCGAAGAAGATGACGGTCGGGTATTTCCGGCAGGATGTGGAGGAAATGCAAGGGCGATCCGTGCTGGATGAAGCGATCGCCGGCAGCGGACGCGCGGGGGATCTGCATCATGAGCTGGAAGCGCTGCAAAACGCCATGGAAGATCCGGAGCGGGCGGACGAGATGGACAAAATTCTTGATCGCTTCGGGCATGTGCAGGAGGAATACGAGCATCTGGGCGGATACACGCTGGAGGCGCAGGCGCGCGAGGTGCTGGCCGGACTCGGGTTTCATGACGACCAGATCGATGGCGATGTGGGGGCGCTTTCGGGTGGATGGAAGATGCGCGTGGCGCTGGCGCGGGTGTTGCTGGGGCGTCCGCAGGTGCTGTTGATGGACGAGCCGACGAACCATCTAGATATCGAATCGATTATCTGGCTGGAGCAGTTTCTCAAATCGTACGAGGGCGCGCTGCTGATGACGTCGCACGATCGCGAGTTTATGAACCGGATCGTGTCGAAGATCGCGGAGATCGATTCGGGAGAAATCATCGTCTACTCCGGCGATTACGATTTCTACGAGCGCGAAAGGGCGATTCGCGAGACCAATCAGCAGGCTGCTTTCGCGCGGCAGCAATCGATGCTGGCCAAGGAGCAGCGCTTTATCGACCGGTTCAAGACGCACGCGGCGAAAGCGGCGCAGGTGCAGAGCCGGATCAAGGCGCTGGATAAAATCGAGAAGATCGAACTGCCGAAAACCAGGCGCGTGGTGCGATTCGATTTTCGCGTGCCGGCGCGGTCGGGCGATCAGGTCGCGATGATCGAGGATGTACATAAGAGCTACGGGTCGCGGGTGATTTACGACGGGTTCAGCATGACGATTCGTCGCGGCGAACGGTGGGCGGTGATGGGCCGGAACGGCGCGGGCAAGACGACGCTGCTCAAAATGATCGCCGGAGCGAGCGCTCCGGATTCGGGAAGCGTGCGGCTGGGCGCGAGCCTGAACATGGGATATTTCGCGCAGCAATCGCTCGATGTGCTGGATCCCGATCTGACGGTAATCGAGCAGTTGCAGAACGATTTTCCGCAGGACGGGCTGGGATCTCTGCGGTCGCTGGCCGGGGCGTTTCAATTTTCGGGCGATGATGTGGATAAGAAGATCCGGTCGCTTTCTGGCGGAGAAAAATCGCGGCTGGCGATGGCGCGGATGTTGTACGATCCGCCGAATTTTTTGGTGCTGGATGAGCCGACCAATCACCTCGATCTGGCGACGAAGGAGATGCTGGTGGAGGCGTTGAAGGAGTTTCAAGGTACGATGATTTTCGTGTCGCACGATCGGACGTTTTTGCGCGGGCTGGGGTCAAGAGTGCTGGAATTGGGCAAAGAACCGCACTTTTATCCGGGATCGTATATCGAGTATGTTCAGGCGACGGGGCATGAAGCGCCGGGGATCTCATGAAAAAATTCTTGATGCTAGTCGCGTTTGCTTGCACGCTTGCGGCGCAGACCAATTATGAAATTTACGGAATCCGCTATGCGACGATCAAGGATTTTCGAGTCGCCGGGCTGGTGGCGGGCGCCGATCCATCGCGCAAGATGGATATCGCGATGTACGTGTGGTTGATCAAAGGCGGCGGGAAGAATATTCTTTTCGATTGCGGATTTTATCGCGAGAAATTTATTAAGCAATGGAAGCCGGCGGAGTTCATGAAGCCATCCGAGGCGTTGGCGAATGCGGGACTGAAACCGGAAGATATCACGGACGTGATTATCAGCCACATTCATTGGGATCACGCGGACGGGTTCGATCTGTTTCCTAAAGCGAAGATTTGGATTCAGAAGGACGAGCTGGAATATTACGCGGGAGAAGCCTGGCAATCGAGGCGCACGGCGGCGGGCGATGCGGAAGATGTGCTGGGGCTGGTTAAATTGAATACCGAAGGCAAGGTCGGACTGGTGAAAGGCGATGCGCAGGAGATTATTCCTGGCATCATTTGCTACACGGGCGGGAAGCACACTTATCAATCGCAGTACATCGGCGTGAAGACGGCGGCGGGGGTGGTGATTCTGGCGAGCGACAACGTGTATCTGTACGAGAATCTGGAAAAGCACGTGCCGATCGCGGCGACGCTGGATGCGGATTCCAATTTGAAGGCTCAGGACCGGATGAAGGGGCTCGCGGCGAGTGAGAGGTTGATTATTCCGGGGCACGATCCGGCGGTGATGACGAAATTCACGGTGGTCGGGCCGGGGGTGGTTCGGATTCAGTAGGGCGCGGATTACAGAACTGGCTTACTGGTGGCGAGAGCCTTCTCTGATGCGCGCAACGTCGCGAGCGCTTCGCCGGCGGGCTTGGCTGCGGTTTCGGTGATGAGGCTTTTGGCCGCGGTATGATTGACGGTGAGCTTCGCTTTGCCCATCGGTTGCAGTGAATCGGCCCACTTCATGAGGTCCTCTTTTGTGGCGCCTTTTTCCAAGCGACTAATTAAGTCGCGCGTCGTGGCCAGAACGGCGCGGCGGCGGTCAATGAATTGGGTTACTTTTTCGGGCACGCCCGCTGTGGATCCGTCGGCGAAGATCGCGGCGGTCAGCTTTACATAATCTGGGACGGCGCCGGCGGTCATGTTGGTGACTTGGATTCGCTTCTCTCCGCCGGGCGGAATCGGCTCCGCGGAAATTTCGTCCTGCCATAAGGAATAGGAACTGCCGGGATAGCCGACCAGCTCAATCAGATATGCGGTGAGCGGCTGGGCCGAGGTATTCTTCACAAAGAAAACAGAGCCGCCGCCGATCGGCTCCGTGCGCAGGTCGGGAAGTTGCGCGGCCGTTGCCAACAGGGGCAGGAGAAATGCGGTTGCGATTTTTGTGATGGACATGATGAGACTATTATGATGGAAGCTATGCGACACGTCCTCGTCTATTGTCTGGCCGCCGGAACCTGTCTTTCCGCGCAAGTTCGATTCTCGACCGAAGAGATCGCCGTGAACGTCGACGGCAAGCCGTTTACGACCTTTCATTACGGCACCGCCAACAACAAACCTTTTCTGGCGCCTCTGCGATCCGCCTCGGGCAAGATCGTCACCCGCGGATTCCCGATGGAGAACATCGCCGGGGAGAGCCGCGACCATCTGCATCATACCGGCGTTTGGTTTTCCTATGACGATGTGAATGGCGTCAAGTTCTGGGAGAACGATCCGTCCTACACCAAGGCGCACGTGGGAAAGATTGTGGTCACCAAAACCGCGTGGAAAGACGGCGATAAATCGGGTACGCTCAGCGCGACGATGGAATGGCGCGATCCCGCCACCGGCAAGCCGCTGCTGATCGAGAGCCGCGATATGATTTTTTATCCGGATCCGAAGCTGCGGATCATCGATTTCCATGTCACGCTGACCGCCGCGCAGCCGGTCACCATCGGCGACACCAAGGAGGGTGGATTCGCGCTTCGCCTGGCCGATAATTTCACCGAAAAGAAGGGCGGCAAAATCGTGGACGCCAACGGCAGGACCGGTATGGCCAATCCGGCAGGGACGGGAGTGTGGGGGAAACGCTCGAACTGGGTGGACTACACGGCCGAAGTGGATGGGGAGCGGCTGGGCGTGGCGATTTTCGACAATCCGCAGAACACGCACTCTCCCGCTTACTGGCACGCGCGGGACTATGGCTTGGTTGCGCTGAATCCGTTCGGACAACAGGCGTTCGATGAAAATCTGAGTGAAAACACGACGAAGCTGGCGACCGGGCAGAAGCTGACGTACCGTTGGCGGATCGTGATTCATCCCGGGGACGCTACCAGCGGCGGGGTGGCCGAGTTGTACAAACAATATTTGTCCAATTAGTAGTAAGTCCCTGCGATCCGCGCCCTCACGGGATGGGGTTATAGCCTTGGCCGGGGTCACCCCGTCCCGATCAGGGACAACCTCCAGAAGTTTTGCGACTGCCGATCGGCTTACTGATCAATGTTTCATTTGACAGACAAGGCGAAACACATTAACATCTTCACAGCCATCAATTTTTGCTGATCGTGAACTTTGCCTTTTCAGGGGGTAGTGAATGTTCAAGACGTCCCGGTCGACGTTAGCAGCCGCATGTATGGTTGCCTCGACCCTTCTTTTCTTTGGTTTCGACGCCACGGCATACGCTCAGGCTACTGCCAGTGCGCAAGTCAGCGGCACTATCACCGACTCGAGCGGCGCGGCCATTGTCAATGCCGATGTCATCATGACGGAAGTAGACAAGCATACAGCGCACGCGACGAAGTCAGATACCAGCGGCAATTATCTTCTGCCAAACCTCCCGGTGGGGCCGTATCGGCTCGAAGTGAAGACGCCGGGCTTTAAGGATTACATTCAAACCGGCATCGATCTGGTGGCCAACAACAATATACAGATCAACGCGTTAATGCAGGTAGGCTCGGCGACGGAGAAGGTGGAAGTCAGCGCCACCGCGAGCATGGTGGAGACGAAGGAAAATTCCGTTTCCGCTCTGGTCGACCAGCAGCGCATTAACGAGCTTCCCCTCAATGGACGCCAGGTCACGCAATTGATCTACACCATTGGAGCGGCTGTGCCTGGGGACAGCGGGGATACGGGAAGCAAGACTTTCTGGAACTCCACGCGTATTGTCATCGCGGGTGGACAGGGTAACGGCACCGCTTATTTATTGGACGGCGCCGATGCGACGGATGCGATGTCGAACGTCAATCTGCCGCTTCCTTTCCCGGATGCGCTGCAAGAGTTTAGCATCGAGACGAGCTCGGTATCGTCGCAATTCGGAACGCATCCCGGCGCGACCGTAAATGCGGTTACCAGATCCGGCGCGAACGCTTTCCATGGGGACCTATTCGAATACGTCCGCAACGGTGACATGGACGCGCGCAACTTTTTTTCGACCGCAGGTCACGACACGCTGAAACGAAACACTTACGGCGGAGTCGCCGGCGGCCGGATCATCAAGGACAAGTTATTCTATTTCGGTGGGTTTCAGGGCGTGGAAAATCGCCAGAATCCTCCCCAGACGGTTACGCATATTCCCACCCAGGCAATGCTGGATGGCAACTTCAGCACCATCGCCTCAACTACCTGCGGCAAAGCAATCACGCTCATGAACCCTTCCACCGGGACGCCGTTTCCAGGCAACCAGATTCCGGTAACTGACTTCGATCCGGTGGCGGTGAAGCTGTCGACAACCTATACGCCGGTTTCGACGGCCAACCAGTGCGGCACGGTGACCTACGGAATTCCTCAAACAGGAGATGAGCAACAGTTCATTGAGCGCACGGACTGGGTGGTAAGCTCCAAGCAGAACATCTGGGGCAGATATTTTTGGGATCGTTGGACCAATCCAGCGCCGCCCGTCGTCGACAATAATCTGCTGACCACCACTTCGCCGGGAAACCTCGAACTGGCGCAGGAAGCGACCATCGGCGACTCGTATGCCATCAGTCCGACCATGGTCAACACATTCCACTTCGGCTTCAACCGCCGGCGCGACGATCGTGGGCCGACGAGTTTTCCGATCAATTGGACCGATCTGGGCGTTAATATGTACAATCCGGCTCCGAACTTCCTGCTGATTGGCGGGATGACGGGCGGCTTCACGACCTACTGCGGCACCTGCGCCGCGGGATACTTCAACGTGAACGATTTCCAGGTGGCCGACGACCTGAACTGGGTGAAAGGCAAGCATCAAATCAGCTTCGGATTTAACATCATCCGGGTGCAGAACAACACTCTCTCGGGCTTCGACGAAAATGGAATCCCCAATTGGAATGGGCAGTTTACGGGCCTGGGGATGGCGGATTTCCTGCTTGGGAAAGAGAACGACTTCCAGCAGACCAATCCGACACCGGACGCTCTACGCACCTGGGTGATGAGCTATTACGCGCAGGACAGCGTCCGGCTCAACAAGCACTTCACGATAAACTTCGGTCTCCGCTGGGAACCCACGTTCTCAGACCCCGATGTATTCAAGCGCGGCGATTCCTTCAGTCAGGCGGCTTTCCTGGACGGCCAGCGTAGCACGGTCCATCCCACCGCGCCGGTCGGGCTGTTGTTCCCAGGCGATCCGGGAATCCCTGCCGCGAACTGGAACGGACAGAAAGCCAATTTCGCGCCGCGCGTGGGCTTGGTGTGGAATCCCAGCGGGGAAGGCAAGGACACGCTGCGCGTCGGCGCCGCGCTGCTCTACGACTCGACCGAAACCTGGTTCAATGAACGGGAAACGACCAATCCGCCCTTCGGCAACGATATCGACGCGGGGGCCGTACAGCTCTCCAACCCATGGGCGACCTACGCGGGCGGGAACCCGTTTCCGCAGGCGGCGGGGAACCTTTTCTTTCCGAAATCCGGCGTTTACGTCGATATGCCCGTCAACCCCAAATCCACCTACGTGGCCAATTGGAACGTCACCTATCAGCGCCAGTTCGCGCACGACTGGATGGCATCGGCAAGCTATTTAGGGAACAAAACGACCCATCTTTGGATCGCTCTTGAAAACGACCCGGACATTTATGTCCCCGGGAATTGCACCGCGGGTCAATACGGCCTTACGGCGGCGGGTGCGTGTTCCTCCACCTCCGCGGCCAATTACCAGGCGCGACGTTTGCTTACTCTCGCCGCGGGGCCAACTACGGGTGACTATTATGCCAGTATCGACAGGATGGATGACGGCGCGGTGGCCCGCTATCAGGGCTTGCTGTTATCGACCCAGCATCGTCTCAGCAGCCATTACACCTTCCTCGCCAATTTCACCGACTCCTATTGCCTGTCGGACTACGATTTTGGCGCCGCTCTCGCCGGTTCGACGAACTCGCAGATTTTCAATCGCCACGCCGATTGGGGTCCATGTATCTCTGACGCGCGCTATCTCTTTAACGCGTCCTTTGTGGCCACTAGTACCTGGCACGGCAGCAAGGGAATGACCGCGCTGTTGAATAATTGGGAACTGGCGCCGCTGTTCCAGGCCCGCACGGGTCAGCCCTTGACCGTCACGACGGGAACGGATAACTCCCGTACCGACCTCGGCAACGACCGGCCGGACCAGGTGCTGGCGAACTATAAGGCCAACAATAAGATCTGTTCCACCAGTTCCATTTGCGTGCAGGATATCGCCAACGGAGGCAACGGCAACGCGACGGCATTCGTGCCGAATCCCATCGGCACCTACGGCAACGTTGGACGCAACGCGTTGCGTGGACCCGGCTATTTCGGCTTCGACCTTCAGTTGAGCCGGACCTTTGCGATCAGGGAGCGCTACAGCTTGCAAGTGATCGCCAACGCGTTCAACATTATGAATCACACGAATTTCGTGGGCGGCTTTGCTCCGGCTGGACAGCCGGCGGGCGCAAGCTTCGGTACGGTGAGCACGGCTCTCAATTCGTCGACGTTTGGACAGATTACCGGCGCTTACGATCCGCGCATTCTACAGCTCGCGTTGAAATTCCGCTTCTAACGGCTCAGCTTCCAGCCTCAACTAAGGCGCGTGTTGGCAGTTTCATGACTGCCGCGCGCGCCTTTTTCCTATAGACTGAAACTGAGCCGATGAGCAAAGAAATTCTTGGCATTCACCACATCACGGCCATCGCCGGCGATCCGCAAACCAATATAGATTTCTATGCCGGCCTGCTGGGCCTGCGCCTGGTGAAATTGACCGTCAATTTCGACGACCCCGGCACCTATCATCTCTATTATGGAGACGGCGCCGGCCATCCCGGCACGATTCTCACGTTTTTCCCCTGGCCCCACGCTCCCAAAGGTCGCCACGGCACGGGACAAGTCACGCACACCGCCTTTGCCGTTCCCGTTTCCGCCCTGGATTATTGGACCGATCGTCTGCACCGCCGCGCCATCGGCTTCACCCGTTCGCCCGATCGCTTCGGCGAAAAAGTAATCGCGTTCGCAGACCCCGACGGCATGGCCATCGAACTGATTTTCACCGCCAGCGTGAATATCGATCGCGCGTATCAGGCCGGACCGGTTGCCGTTGAGAACGCCATTCACGGATTTCACAGTGCGACCCTCTCTGAAGAAGGTTATCAGCGTACCGCCGAATTGATGACCGGCACGCTCGGTTTCAAACTCGCCGCCGAGGATGGGAATCGGTTTCGCTACGCCATCGGTTCGGGCGAGCCGGGCTCGATGATCGACATCCTATGCGCGCCGGAGGAGCAGCGCGGCAGCGTTCTGGTCGGCACCGTCCATCACATCGCTTTCAGGACCCGCGATGATCAACAGCAACTGGAATGGCTGAAGGAGATCACGCGCCTGGGCTACAACGCATCGCCGGTGATGGATCGCGAGTACTTCCACTCCATCTATTTCCGCGAGCCCGGCGGCATTCTGTTCGAAATCGCCACCGATCCTCCGGGGTTCGCGATCAACGAATCGATCGAGACACTGGGCTCGAAATTAGTCCTGCCTCCGTGGCTCGAAGCCAGGCGCGCGCAACTGGAAGCAGTTCTGCCTCCTCTTAGCCTGCCGGCGTAGCGGCGGTCATGAGCTGGGCCGGGATGACATTGACGCTGCGGTAAAATGGCTGAAGGCAACGTCGTGAAAGTTCTACCAGCGATCTTTTTCTCCCTCTTCGCATTCGCCCAGTCGCAGCAGGATACTCCGCAGCAGAAAGCGATCAATCCGCCTGCGGGCCAGGCGGCGATTTTTCATCGCGCCGTTACCATGTACGACGCCAAGAATTACGCTCCCGCCTTGCGCGCGTTCGAAGAAGCCGCCGATGCCGGCAACGTTCAGGCAATGATGTACCTCGGCCTCATGCACAGTGAAGGACAGGGCACGCCGGTAACTTACGATGACGCCGTGCTCTGGTTTCGAAAGGCTGCTGTCGCCGGCGATAGCCAGGGCATGTGCAACCTGGGGAGCCTTTATTTCGCGGGCCGCGGAGTTGCGCAGCGCTTCGATTTGGCTCTGCGGTGGTTTCGCACCTCGGCCGCCGCGGGCAACGACCAGGCGATGTTCAACGTCGGCGTCATGTACCGGGATGGCCAGGGTGTGCCGGTCGATTACGCCGAAGCCATGACCTGGTTCATGAAATCCGCCGACGCCGAGAACGATAAGGCGATGAACGCCATCGGCAGCCTCTATCACAAGGGCCAGGGCGTCGATGTGAATTACGAAGAAGCGGCCAAGTGGTACCTGAGTGCCGCGAATATGGGGAATCGCTCCGCCATGTTCAACCTCGGCGCGCTATATGAAAAAGGACTCGGCGTTCCCCTCAACGCCGATGAGGCGCGCCGCTGGTTCGCGAAATCGGCCGAAGCTCCCGACCCCACTCCGATCAAGTAAACCGCGATTCCGCGATTCCCATCACCGCGTGATTTCTATCTTGACATATATATATAGTTTGATATATATATTGTTTAATGGCTAAACGCAATCCGGATGGTTTCCTCCCGCTGAAGACGAACTGGTTCCACATCATGCTCTCGCTGACTGGGCAGGAGCAGCATGGCTACGGGATTATGAACGAAGTGTTGGAACGTACCAACGGAAAAGTGCGTCTGTGGCCGGCGACTCTTTACGGAACCTTAAAGCGGCTGATCGAGGAAGAGCTTATTGAGGAGTCCGATGAACGTCCGGCGGCGGAGCTCGATGACGCGCGGCGGCGCTATTACCGGCTCACCAAGTTAGGACGCCGCGTATTAGCCGCCGAATGCGAGCGGTTGGAAGAACTGGTAGGAGTCCTGAGATCGAAACGCAGACTGGAGGCAATATGATCCCGTTTTGTCTGGCGATTTACCGGCGGCTGGCGCGGGCATTCCCGCACGAATTTCAGATGGTTTACGGCGCCGACGTGGTGCAGCTTGGCGAGGACGTGATTGAAGAAATTGCCAGGAAACACGGGATTTTCGGGCTGCTGCGCCTCGTCGCCGATCTGGCGTGGCGAGTGCCGATGGAGTATTTGAGCGAGATGCGGAAGGACTTGATTTACGCGGTGCGGATGCTGTTCAAATCGCCTGGAATTGCGATGGCGGCTGTGCTCTCGCTCGGGCTTGGGATCGGTGTTCCGACCGCGGGATTCAGCTTTATCAACGTACTTCTGCTGCGCGATTTACCGGGCGCGAAGGATCCCAAGCGCCTGCTGACGACCGAATTGCCCACTTCTTATGTGCACTTCGAACGCTATCGCGACCATCGCGAATTGTTTTCCGGTGTGACCGCTTATGTGCAGCAGGTGCCGTTCAGTGTCGCGATCGGCGGCAGGCCGGAACGCGTTTTTGGGCAACTGGTCTCGCCTGAATACTTCGAAGTGATTGGCTTGCGCGCGATGGTTGGACAAACGGATGGACTGGTGGTGAGCGAGCGGTTCTGGAAGGAGCGGCTCAACGCCGATCGGGACGCGGTGGGGCGCATGTTGCGCGTCAATGGCCATGCCGTGACCATCGCGGGAGTGGGGCCGAAGGATTTTCAGGGTGCGCAGCCCGAAGTGGGCGCGGATCTTTTCGTGCCCATGGCGATGCAGGCGGAACTGGTGCCGGATTTAGGCGAGAATGCGCTCCATCAAAGCGATCTGAAAGCGTTCGACGTACTCATGCGTCTCGAGCCAGGCGTGACGGAAAAATCCGCGAATGCGGCGGTCGAGACCATCGCCCGGCAACTGGATGGCGAGGGATTCGATGCGGATCGCAAGCAGAAAGCGCAGCACGTACGGTTGTTGCCGGGTGGCACGGCGACGCCGATGCCTCCGGAAATAAAGGCGATCCTTTTTGGATTATTGGGAACTCTGATGGCAATGATTCTGGGCATTTCCTGCACCAATCTGGCTAACATTCTTTTGGCGCGCGCGGCCGGACGGCGGAAGGAAATCGCGATCCGTCTGGCGGTAGGCGCGAGCCGCTTCCGGTTGATCCGCCAGCTTCTGGCGGAGAGTTTGCTGCTGGCGCTCGCCGGCGCGGCGGCTGGATTTGTGTTCGCGTATTGGCTGATGGGCGCGGCGACGACGATGTTGCGAAAGTTTGTGGCGAGACAGGTTCCCCTCAATATTGACCTGCGCCCGGATGGGCACGTGCTTCTGTTCACGTTCGCGCTGGCGGCGATCGCGGGCCTGGGATTCGGACTGGCGCCGGCGCTGGCGGCGACGAAGACAGACTTCACTCCGGCGCTGAAAAATGGCGCACTGACGCAGCTTCGCGGATACCGGCGGCTGGGGTTGCGCAATCTGCTCATGGTGTTTCAAGTAGCCGGCTCTCTGATGGTGCTGGTCATCACCGGGTTCATCGTATTGGGAGTTCCGGCCAAGCAGAGGCACGTGACCTTCGACACGTCGAATTTGTACTTGATGTCGATCGACCCGGTGCGCGACGGCTACTCGCCGGATCAGACAGCGGCGCTGTTCGAGAAACTGCGGGAGCGTTTGCGGAGCGCGCCTACAATGGAGAACGCGGCGTTCGCCGACGGACCTCCGGAGAACCTCTTCGCCGCGTCCACGGCCTTCACTGTGCGTTCCTTGGGAGGGGAACCAGCGAAGGTGGTGGAATCGGTGTCGAAAGCGATGGCCAGCGCCAATTACTTCGCGACCCTGCGCGTGAAAGTTGCCTCCGGCCGCGAGTTTTCGGTGCGTGATGAACAGAACGGATCGACTGGGTCACAGCCGGCCATTATCAGTGCGACGGCGGCGGAACAGATGTTCGGCTCAGCGAATCCGATTGGGCGGCGGATCGTCAATGAGAAGGATTCGTTCGAAGTCGTAGGCGTAGTGCCGGATCTGACATCTCGTGGTTTCGGCGGCAAGTCTTCGCCCGCGGTGTGGGTGCCATTCACCAAACGCGCCTATTCGCGGCCGCTCGAAGGAGGCGTGACTCTGATGGTGCGTGCGGCGTCCGGCGGTGACGCGATCAGCGAAATCCGGCACGAGATCGCCGCGATTGATCCGAATCTGAATATGTTCCACGTTCGCACGATGCGGGAAGATCTCGATGTTTGGAACGACCTGATACAGTCGGCGGGCACGGTATATGCAGGCTTCGGAATTTTTGGGCTGATCCTCGCGTCGGTAGGTTTAGCGGGCGTCACGGCCTATTCAGTGGCGCAGCGGCGGAAAGAGATCGGCATCCGGATGGCGTTGGGGGCCAAGCCAGGACAGGTGTTGCGCCTGGTCATGAAAGAAAGCGCGGCCATGGTGCTCGCCGGGTCCGCGCTGGGATTTCTGGGCGCGTGGGCAGGCGTGCAGTTGCTGGCCACGCTATCGCCGGACCTGGCGGAGTCGCTGCACGGGAAGCAACCGCTATTGTTGATCGGCGCACCGCTACTGCTGGGAACACTGGCGATGCTGGCCTGCTATTTCCCGGCGCGAAGGTCGACCGCGATCGACCCGTTGATAGCACTGCGTCAAGAATAGAGAGTCAACGCCCCTCACTGGGATCGCATCCAGGTGTCTTCGAGGATATCGACCGAGGACAGGCGGGTGTCACTGCCTACTGTGAGGCGGATCATGAATGTGCCGGGCTCGAGCAGCGGGCCTTGCGGCGTGCCGAAGCCGAAACCGCCGCCGCCTCCTCCGCGTCCACCGCCGGCGACGAAGGGGACGCCTCCTTCACGGGCGGCAGGGCCATTATGTTCCGGCTGGACGCCTCCACCACCTCCTCCTCCGCCGCGTCCGCCACGGCCACCGGCTGGAGCGGGAGGAATGGGTCCGCGCATGTTCCATTGAACCCGATTCATACCGGTTTTAAGATCGACCTCGATGGTGCTCACGACCTTGTCGTTTTGCAGGAATTCGACCTTGCCCTTGCCGAGGTCGGATTTCGCCCAGATGCTGATGGCGGTTCCGCCCTGCGGATTTTGCGCCTTGAACTCGCGGTTGGTGGAGTGGCGCTGCGCGGCTGGATCGTTCTTCCAAAGAATCGCCGGGCGCGGATCGAAAAGCACGAGATCCGTATTGGCGCCGGGCTTTAACTGCTCCAGCGGCGAGATATCGTCGGCGATCCAGATGGAACGGCCGTGGGTACCAATGATCAGGTCGCGATCGCGGGGGTGAATCAGGATGTCGTCCACGCGCACGCTGGGCAGGTTGGTCATGAATTTCTTCCATTCCCTGCCGCCGTCGAGCGTCACGTACAAGCCGAACTCGGTGCCCACAAACAGGAGATTCGGGTTGTCGTAATCCTCGCGCAGGGCGTTCACGGTGCCGTTGCCTGGCAGGTTGCTCACGATGTTCGACCAAGTCTTGCCGTAGTCAGTGGTTTTGAACAGATAGGGCTTCCAATCGTCGCAGCAGCGATGATTATCGAAGGCGACATAGGCGGTTGCGGGGTCGAAATGCGAAGGCTCAATGCGCGCGACCTGGACGTAGCCTTTGGGCAAGCCGGCGGCGATTACGTTGTTCACCACGTTCGAGAACGTCTCGCCTCCATTGAGGCTCAATTGCAGATTGCCATCGTCGGTGCCAATCCAGATGATGCCGGGTTTCGAGGGCGATTCGCGTACCTGCGTGATGAGAGAACTGGACGAGTAGCCGTCATGTTTTTCCGCCATCGGCTTGTCACCGGCCACGTTCATGATGGGCATTTCGGGTGACCATCGGTTGACGTTCTTGGTTAAATCGGTGGTATTCATTCGCCACGTGTCGCCGCGGTTGTTCGACTTGAAGAAGTACTGCGAGGCCATGTAAATGGTCGCCGGATTGTGCGGCGAAATCTCAAATGGCGCGTTCCAATAAAGGCGCAGCGGCGGGATATCGGGCGGCGCGTTGATGACGTTGGGAGGTCCTCCGCGGCCGCCTCCGCCTCCACCTCCTCCTCCAGCGCCGGGCGCGACGGGGCCACCTGCGGCGACCGCTTCACTCGGCTCGCGGACGACGCCGACCGCAGGACTGTTGGCTCGCTGAATCTCATTCGCCGTGGCCGCCGTGCCACCAGCGGGTGTGGCAACTGTCGGGCGGATACTTTTCTGGGTCCCGTTGCGCAGATCGTGCCGGGTCATCGAGCCGTCCTGCGATTCGGCGTAAACAATGGCCCAATCATAGGGATCCTGCCGGGTGTAAAAACCATCGCCGCCAGC
>Ga0116129_1000055_pt1 | contig 83818 bp, 80 predicted proteins | sample June2015DPH_17_2_FD_89732 | JGI IMG/M metagenome (GOLD analysis project Ga0116129, IMG submission 89732) | Peatland microbial communities from SPRUCE experiment site at the Marcell Experimental Forest, Minnesota, USA - June2015DPH_17_10 | ecosystem: Environmental > Terrestrial > Soil > Wetlands... | reverse complement strand
CGCACATGTTCGATACCTATGTGCCGCTGGTTAAATCAGGTGAATCGACTGGAGATTTACGCTACGCAGGACTCGAAGTTGCAGCGGACGATATAAAGGACGCCCGGCTCAAGGAAACCCACGTGGTCGCCGTGCTCTCCTACGCCTCCGCCGCGAAAGTCATTCGGGAAGCGTTGATCACTTGCGATGATCCCAAGCAGGCGAAGCTCTTGCGATCCTTCGCGGACGAGACGCGCACGTTGACAGCACGCGGCGAGAAATCTGTAAGCTTGCGATTATCCTTCAGCCCCAGCGCTCCGCTGCCTGGCGCAACGGTTGCAATTGTGATCCCGATCACCGGCGACGATCTGGATCTCGCCCACGCGCAGTTGCCGCCGCACGTGCACATCGCCGCCTGGAAACGCTAGCGGTTTTCGAGCGCCATCACCGCGAATGCCGTGGCTGCGTCGCTCATGAATTTGCCGGCATCGGACGCTGGATCGCGCTGTTTGTTTAAGGACGTCGCCGGCCAATGGCCCGAATCCTTATCTTGATTTTGCGCCAGCCACGTCAAACCGCGCTTTAACGGGGCGCTGGTCGAAGGCACGCCCGTTTGCTCCAGAACGTAGGACACGAGTCCCGTCCCGTATCCATCGCTGATCGATGGCAGCGCCGTCGAATCCCTCCGCTTCCAAGTCCCGATCACCAGTGACGACGCACTCCATCCACCATCTTGCTGCTGCTTAGTGAGAAGTTCGTCCACAATCGCCTTCTGCTGCTCCGGCTTCAGAAGCCCGGGAAGTTTCGTCGACGACCACAGCAATACTGTGCGATTCAGCAGGGATTGCCCGGCTTGTTCGCGCTGTAGATATTCGCTCAGCAGCTTCACGTTTTCTTGAACTGACGCCTGATATTCCTTCGGAGTGCTGCCGACCGCGAGCGCGGCCAGCGTCGCGCCCCAGTATTGCGAATCGTCCGCTTCCCACGGCTCATTGTGAAAATTCAGCCAGATAAATGCCCCTTTTTTCTCGCCTGTCTTCAGTTGAAGCCCCCACATATTCTGGAGCGCCAGCTTGGTATCGTCGTTCAGCGCCGGATTGTAACTGGCCAGAATCAGCGCGTTCAGAACCGCTTCCGTGCCGCGCGATTCGGAGCTCTTGGGATCGCCATCTTTATCCAGATAAAACGGCTGGACTTGGCTCCAGAGGCGTACTCGCTTGGTGACATTATCGAGGAGTTGACGTTCGCCGCTGGAAGGAGCTTTTTCCGCCAACACGGCTCGCAACGCCGGCCGGCCCAGCGCGTAAGGCAGCGCCGTGTGGCAGGAGATGCAGAAGGTATCGTGATCCCGCTGGGAGGACTTCCAGCCGATCCACCAGTCGGCCCGCTGATCCAGATACCCGGCCGCGCCTTTCGGGCTCCAGGAACCAGCTTCATCACTTTCGGTCGAACTCGCGGCCAACAGCGGGATCGCAAGAATCGCTAAAGCAATCGTCGTCCTCATCCCGCTATTGTAGCCGCAAAGTGCTTAATTCGGTAGAAGAACCGAATCAACTACGTGGATTACGCCGTTGGATTGAAACACGTTGGCCTGAGTAATGGTCGACATCCCACCCTTGTCATCTTTCATCACGATCATGTTGCCCTGCATCATCGCCCAGAGCGATCCCCCGCTAACGGTCTTGAGTTCCGCCTTGCCGTGGCCGTCTTTGATCATCTTCTTTATATCGGCTGCGCTCAAGCGGCCCGCGACCACGTGATAGGTCAGGATCTTGACCAGCATCGGCTTGTTCTCGGGCTTCAGCAGCGTATCCACCGTGCCCGCGGGTAGCTTCGAAAACGCGGCGTTGGTCGGCGCGAATACCGTGAACGGTCCGGGTCCTTTCAGGGTCTCGACCAATCCGGCGGCCTTCACCGCGGCGACCAGAGTGGTGTGGTCGGCCGAGTTCACGGCATTGTCGATGATGTCCTTATTGGGATACATCTCTTTGCCTCCAACCATCGGGTTCTTGGCGGCAAGAACAACCGACGCGGCAGCGAGTGTAAATACAGAAAATGCTTTCAATAGTTTCATAATGATTTTCCTTTCACCCTGCATACGTGAGGCGGGAGCCAATCGGATTTATGGGTCGCACGAATGTTATTGTTGTGCTACGAGGCTGAATTTTAAAACCGATCCGCCGCGTTGACCGTATTAAAGAGAGAGCATGCACATTCCGGACGGATATCTGAGCCCCTCCACTTGCGCGACTTTATACGCGGGCGCAACGCCGTTCTGGTATGTCTCGCTTCAGAAAATGAAGCGCCGGTTGAATACGCAAGCGGTGCCGTTGTTGTCCGTATTCGCGGCGTTTTCGTTCGTTATTATGATGTTCAATCTGCCGCTGCCCGGCGGCACCACCGGTCATGCAGTGGGCGTCGCCATCGCGGCGATCGTGCTGGGACCCTGGGCTTCGATTCTGGCAATCTCCGTCGCGCTGGTGATCCAGGCGATCTTTTTCGGGGATGGCGGCATCACCGCGATTGGCGCTAATTGCTTCAACATGGCGATTGTCGGATCGCTGGTCGCCTACGCCGTTTATCGGCTCGTTGCGGGGCGAACGCCAATCGAATCGCCGCGCCGCGTGGTCGCTGCCGCAATCGCCGGATATACCGCGATTAACGCTTCAGCGCTGCTGGCCGCGTTGGAATTCGGAATTCAGCCGATGCTGTTTCATGACGCGTCGGGCGCACCTCTGTATGCTCCTTATCCCCTCCATATCGCCGTGCCCGCCATGATGATCGGTCATCTCACCATCGCGGGATTGGCGGAAATGGTGGTCTCGGCGGGGGTTGTCGCGTATCTGCAACGGGCCGAGCCCGCGTTGTTAAAAACGACGGCGCCCGGCGCGAGCATCAACGATGCACCGTCCAGCACGCGCCCCCTTTGGATCGCCGTCGCTGTCTTGCTGATCCTGACGCCCCTTGGAATCCTCGCCGCGGGTGCAGCCTGGGGAGAATGGGTGCCCGAGGATTTTTCGACGCCGCAGGCGCGCCGGCAAATCGCGGCCGTCTCAGGCAATCAAGCTCCGCCCGCGCAGGCTCCGGCAGGCTTGCAGAAACTCGCGGCCGTTTGGACCGCTCCCATGCCTCGCTATGCCCCGCCGATTTTGAAGAGCGCGCAGTTGGGCTACATTCTCTCGGCGATGCTGGGCACCGGGCTGATCGTGCTGGCGTTCCTCAGCGGCGCGTGGATCTTCACCAGGGCGAAGCAATGAGCCAGATTCACCTTGGGAAATCGCGCTCCTTCGTGGGACGGACCATTTGGAATCTATCGAGAGGCATGAATTTCGCGGCGCTCGCCGAAGATTCCGCCCGCGCCGGCGGCCTGCTTCAGAGCGTCGATCCCAGGATAAAAGTGGTCGGCACGCTCGCCGTGATCGTCGCTGTCGCACTGACCCACAGCCTCGTGGCCATCGCCGGAGCGTTTCTCGTCGCAACAATCCTGGCCGCGCTATCGCGTATTTCGCCGTTCCAGCTCGCGCGTTGGGTTTGGATGCCCGTGTTCCTGTTTACCGGCTGCATTGCGCTGCCGGCGATTTTTCTCACTCCAGGCGACCCGTTTCGCGCCGGCTGGCCGATCACGGAGCAGGGCCTTCGCACCGCCGGTTTTCTACTAATGCGCTCTGAAACTGCCGTCAGTTTATCCACGCTCCTGGTTCTGACCACCCGATGGGCCCACATCTTGAAAGCGCTGCGCGTGCTGCGGCTCCCGGTTGTCTTCGTCGTCATTCTCGGCATGACGTATCGCTATCTGTTCGTGATGCTCGAAATCGCGCTTGATATGTTCGAATCGCGCGAAAGCCGGACGGTCGGCGTGCTCGAAGGCCCGGATAAGCGTCGTCTGGCGACGGCGACCGTTGGAGTTCTCCTCAGCAAGAGCTATCACTTGAGTACGGACGTCCATCTTGCCATGCAGTCGCGCGGATTTCGCGGCGAGGTTTATATCCTCGACGATTTTGAGTTTCGCCGCGCCGATGGGGCGTGGTTATTCCTCTTTTTCGCAGCCGCTACCGCGGTCGTCTGGGCGGGTCGCTGATGTTCATCGTTGAAGACGTCACGTTTCGTTATCAGTCCGTGGTCGCACTGAATAATGTGTCGCTCGAAATCGAGGAAGGTAGGCGGATCGCGCTGCTCGGAGCGAACGGCTCAGGCAAGTCGACCTTGCTGCGCATGCTCGACGGGCTCTGCTTCCCGGATTCGGGGATCGTTTCCTTTCGAAATGAGATCCTCGATGAATCGCACTTCGAGCACGACGACTTCGCGCTCGACTTTCGCCGCCGCGTCGGATTGGTGTTTCAAAATCCCGACGTACAGCTTTTCAATCCCACCGTTTTTGACGAAGTCGCCTTCGGACCCCTGCAAATGCGCTGGTCGAAGCAGGAGATTCGGGAGCGCGTTGCAGCCACGCTCGACACTTTGGAGATTACACATCTGAAAGACCGCCCGCCGCACCGGCTTTCGGGCGGGGAGAAAAAGCGCGTCGCGATCGCCTCGGTGCTGGTGCTCGATCCGGAGGTGTTGCTGCTCGACGAACCCACCGCCGCGCTCGATCCGCGAAGCCAGAGTCAAATCATCGACTTGTTGATCGGCTGGGGTGACGGCAAGAAAACCGTGATCACGGCCACGCACGATCTGGGCCTGGTGGAGGATATCGCCGACGATTGCTTTCTGCTCCAAAGCGGCAAACTGATCGCACATGGCGCGCCAGCCGGCATCCTTGGCGACGAAGCGTTACTACGCAGCAGCAACTTGATTCATGAGCATCGCCACGCACATCCCGCATTGGGGTTTCATACGCATCCGCATTCTCACCGCACCTGATGAATTTCGCCGATCCAATAATTTAGATCCTGCACAAACACCGTCGCTGTGATGTGATCGCCCACATGTAAGGGAGAGAATTCGCTCTGGTCTTTGACCGGATACTCCATCGTCATCGCTTCCATATAGCCTTCGATTTTCTGGCCATTGATCTTCGCGATGTGCCCTTCAGGATCGAGCGCCACGATCACGCCGTCAAGCTTGTAGCGTTCAATGGGCGCCTTCGAAACTGGTTTCTTGCAGGCGCACAACGCGAAGGCGAGCAGTAAGATGGAAAGGAATCTATGCGGCATCTGATCTTATTATTGCTGGCCTGCGCCCTCGCGTTCGCGCAAGTGCCTGTTATTTTTGACACCGACATGGGCAACGACATCGACGATGCGCTGGCCCTCGCGCTGCTGCACGCGCTCCAGAGCCGCGGCGAATGCAAGATCATTGCTGTGACCATCACCAAAGATAACCCATGGGCCGCGCCGTACATCGATATTCTCGACACTTTTTATGGACGCCCCGATATTCCCATCGGAATGGTGAAGGGCAGCGGCGTCACGCCTGAAGATAGCCCGATGATTCGAGTCCCCGCGCAGAGCAATCGCTATCCTCACAAAATTCTGAGCGGCGCCGATGCTCCCGATGCGGTCGCCGTGCTGCGCCAGGCGCTGGTGGCCCAGCCGGATCACAGCGTAGTGATCATTCAAGTCGGCTTCAGCACGAATCTTGCTCATTTGCTGAATGATTCCCGCGAATTGGCCGCGCGCAAGGTGAAACTACTGGTGATGATGGCGGGGAACTTCGCCAAGCGCGATCCGGAGTTCAACGTAAAGATGGACATTCGGTCCGCGCAGAAGCTGGTGCGCGATTGGCCGACGCCGATCGTTACCAGTGGATTCGAAATCGGCAATTCGATGCTGTTTCCGGCCTCGAGTATCACGCGCGATTTTCCCGGCCATCACCCGGTTGCCGATGCGTATCGGAACTACATGAAGTTTCCCTACGACCGGCCGACGTGGGATGTCACCGCGGCTCTCTACGCCATCCGCCCGGATGACGGATATTTTTCGTTATCGGAGCCTGGTTCGATTCAGGTCGATCCAGCCGGCGTGACGACTTTGATTCCGTCGGCCGTGGGAAAGCATCGCTACCTGATCATGACCGACCTGCAACGCGCGCGGGCGCTGGAAGCTATGATTCTGCTGAGCAGTGAGAGAAAATGATCGTATGAGACCCGGCTTTCACACCGTTACTCCTTATCTGATCGCGCGCGGTGCTTCGGCTGCGATTGCGTTTTACAAGCAAGCCTTCGGCGCGACGGAGTTGATGCGCGCTCCGGCGCCGGGTGAGCCGGAAAAACTTATGCACTCCGAGTTGGAGATCGGCGATTCGCAAATCATGATTGCCGATGAGCATCCGGAGTTTGGCTACGTGAGCCCTCTCACGCTCGGAAAATCTCCAGTCGGCATCATGCTCTATGTCGACGACGCGGACGCAACCTACCAGCGGGCAATGCAGGCAGGTGCGAAATCTGTCGCGCCCATGGCCGACAAAGAATACGGACGTTCAGGCATCGTGGAGGATCCGTTCGGTTACCAGTGGTACATCACCACCCATAAATAATCACCGGTCCATTCTATCCGCCCAATGAAGAAACCGGATGAGGTCGTGTCGCCGCTGCCATGCGAATTGCAGGAAATCGCGCGCCGTGATTCGGTCGGCGTGCAGACCCCAGTAAGTTTCAATTCGCCAGCAGAGATAGGGACTGCGCCACGGCCGCAGGCGGTATCCTTTCGAAAGCCGCCACGCGATCCTGATCATTATTGCTGGCCGGGACTCGGTGACTTGCCCGGCTTCGGAGCCGGCGCGGGATTAGCGAAATAGCCGTTGCGGGTGCGCACCGTGGGATTGCCCGGTGCTTTCACGGTCACTTTAATCTGGCGAAACGTCCCGTCCAGCGCGGCGTTGAGCGGCGAGTATGCCAGGATGTACTGATTGCGAATTTCGTGCGCAATCTGCGGCGTGATGCTCTCGACTTCCGAAAGGCTCTTGGGATAATAAGCCAGTCCGCCCGAAGCCACGGCAAGTTCATTGAGCGCTCGCTTGGCGGCTCGGCCCTCGCGCGGCTCCTCGTCGTTGAGCAGGCCGATGCAGTAGATCAGCACTTCGCTCTGATGGGCCTTGCGCACCAGCTGCTCCAGCGTTTCATTGCTGGTATTGTCGTTGCCGTCCGTGATCACCAGCAGGACCTTCTTGGTCTTTTTGCCGTCCGTCTTAGCGTAGTCGATCGACATGCTGATGGCGTCGCGCATCGCCGTGCCGCCGCGCGTATCGATCTTATCCAGCACCTGTTCCAGCTTTTTCAGATTGTTCGTGAAGGGCGCGTCGAGATAGGCCACATCGTTGAAGTCGACGATGAAAACCTCATCCTGCGGGTTCGATTCCTTGATCAGTTCGAGGGCCGCGGCGGCCACTTTCGGACGCTTCTCGCGCATGCTGCCGCTGTTATCGATAATGATGCCCATCGATACCGGCACGTCTTCCCGATTGAAAATCTTCAGCGGCTGTTCGACGTTATTTTCGAATACCTTAAACGCGGATTGCGGAATGTTGGTGACCAGTTTCCCGTTCTTATCGAGCACGCTGGCATGGAGCACCACCAGCTTGGTATCGAGCGTGAACGTCGCGCCGTCGTCCTGCACCGGTTGAGGCGTTTGCTGCGCCGGCAGCATCGCAGCGGCTATCGCCACTAAAAAAATGTTACTGCGTAGGGGCATAATATCCAGTTCGGAACGCAGGCTTCAAAGGCGGCAAACCCACCGTCTTTACCAGCTTAACCTGCACCCGCCGGTATTTTCCATCTTTGACCAGATTTTTGGGCGTGTAGCCCAGAACGTATTGATTCCGCAATTCCAGTCCGATCTTGGCTGCCACGTCCGGCAGTTCGGCCAGATTGTCGACGGCGAAATCCTTGCCGCCGGTCTGCTCGGAGAGCTCGCGCAGCATGCTTGGACCACCCATCTCCTCCGGCGTGCGGCCGCGCGAAGCGACGGGTTCATAGATCCCGATCGCGTAAATTTGGACGTCCGATTCGCGCACGGCATTGCGAACCTCCGCCTCGGTATAACGGCTGGAATTATCGCCGCCATCTGAGATGATGAGCAGCGCCTTGCGCGGATTCTTGGCCTTTTTCATGTGATTCATGGCCATATAGACGCCATCCAGCAGCGCCGTGCGGCCTTTGCCAGTCATAAAAGTGAGACGGTTCTGAATCTCTTCTGTATCGGGGGTCATGCTGACCACCAACTCCGGACGGTCGTTAAAAGAGACCAGAAAAAACTCGTCCTCGGGATTCGCCGTCTTCAGGAACTGCGTGACGGCCTGCCGGGATTTCATGAGCTTACCGCCCATGCTGCCGCTGGTGTCGAACACGATGCCGACCGAAAGCGGCGCGTCTTCGCTCGAAAACTGAGTAATCACCTGCTCGGTTTTATCTTCAAAAAGCTTGAAATTTTCCTTGTCCAGACCGGTGACAAAACGGCTCATGGGATCGGTGACCGCGACCGGGATCAGCACCAGCGTGGTATCCACGCGAATGTTGGCTTTCCGGTCGATCGACGTTTCGGTGGCCGGAGCCGAAGCAGCGCCTTTTATGCGCGGCTTGATATCGATCGGTGTTTGCTGCGCGAGGGCAGCGGCTAATATCGTTACGAGTCCGAGCGTCGGAGCAGAACGCATCGAATCCTCCTGCAATCTGCCATCAGTATACCAGTGGTCTACGGCGGTTAACGTAAGGCAAATTGTAAAATAACCGCGAACGGTACCGATCTTAAGATGAGCGGGCAGGGCGAAACATTTCGCCTGGAATTGCAATAATAAGGGAGGAGATTGGCCATGACCATTACGCCCACGCCGGAGCAAGAAGAAATCGTAGCGGCGGCAATTCAAACGGGCCTGATTGAAAACGCGGAGGATGCGCTGAAGATCGGCGTGGAGACGCTGAAGGCCCAGTTGGCGACTCAACGCCACTCCGAGACGCCTGAGGAATGGATTGCGAGGTTCCATGCCTGGATGGATAGCCATGCCTGGCAAACGGCGGTGCTTTCCGACGAAGCCATGAGCCGCGAGTCGATTTACGCCGACCGCGGATTATAGATGGCGGTCCTCATCGAGACCAACGTCCTTCTCCGCAGTCTTCAACCTTATCATCATCATCCGAATATCTCTGTCGCCCGACGCGCACTCGATTTCCTTCACGAAACGGGTGAAACGATGGTTGTAGCCGTGCAAAATGTAATCGAATTCTGGGCTGTGGCAACCCGCCCGCAAAAGGAAAATGGGCTGGGATTGAGCGCTGAACTGGCCTTGAGCGAAATTGCGCGGTTCAAATCTCTGTTTAACGTCCTGCCAGAAACGGATGGAATTCTTCCCGAATGGGAGCGCCTCGTAAGCGCGTATCGCGTTTTAGGAAAGAACGCGCACGACGCCCGTCTGGTCGCAGCGATGAACGTGAATGGGATTAACAAAATCCTGACCTTCGATGCCGGGGACTTCGTTCGATTCACTGACATTGAAGTGCTGCATCCGGACTCGGTGCGGTAAGCTACCAACTCCGCCCGCAACTTGCTAGAATCGAGTGTGCCGCTCCGCATTCTTGGCGTAATCCCCGCCCGGTACGCCTCTTCCAGATTTCCAGGGAAAGCCCTCGTCTCTATCAGTGGTAAGTCCATGCTCCAGCATGTTTGGGAGCGGGCGTCCCAGGCGCGCTACCTGACCAGCGTCACCATCGCCACCGACGACGAGCGTATTCGCGCGGAGGCGGAACGATTTCATGCCCGCGTAGTGATGACGCGGGAGGACCATCCTTCGGGAACCGACCGCGTGGCTGAGGTCGCCTCCGCATCGAGCGCCGATATCATTGTCAATATTCAAGGCGACGAACCGTTGATCGATCCGGCCGCGATCGATACCGCCGTGCTCGGAATGCTGGAGGATGACGACATTCCGATGGGCACGCTTAAAAAGAAAATCGAGCGCGCCGAGGAAATCGACAATCCGAACGTGGTGAAGGTGGTGACGGATCTGGCAGGCAATGCGATTTATTTTTCGCGGGCGGCGATTCCGCATGTGCGCGGTGACGGTACGGCTCCGGTTTGTTTCAAACATATCGGGTTGTATGTGTACCGGCGCGATTTTCTGCTGGGATATTCCGATTTGCCGGTAGGGCCGCTCGAACAGGCTGAGAGGTTGGAGCAATTGCGGGCGCTTGAAAACGGGTTTAAGATTCGCGTGGTGGAAACGGAGTATGAATCGCTCGGCGTCGATACGCCGGAGGATTGGGAAAGGGTATCGGGATTGTTCGAAAAACTCATGGTGACCGACTAATATGTCCAAATACATCTTTGTCACCGGCGGCGTGGTTTCCTCGCTTGGAAAAGGGATCGCAGCGGCGAGCATCGGCTGCCTGCTCGAAAGCCGCGGCCTCAAAGTCACGCTGCAAAAGTTCGATCCGTACCTGAACGTCGATCCGGGTACGATGAGTCCGTTTCAACACGGCGAAGTGTTCGTGACGGATGATGGCGCGGAGACCGATCTCGACCTGGGCCACTATGAGCGCTTCACGCATGCGCCGCTAACGCAAGCCAACAATCTGACCAGCGGGCGCATCTACGAACAGATTATTTCTCGCGAGCGCCGCGGCGATTATCTGGGCAAGACCGTGCAAGTGATTCCTCATGTGACGAACGAAATTAAAAGCGCGGTGAGGCGTGTGTCGACGGCGGCCGATGGGTCCGCCATCGATGTAGTGATTGTCGAAATCGGAGGCACGGTGGGCGATATCGAATCGCTGCCGTTCCTCGAAGCGATTCGCCAGTTGCGGCACGAACTGGGGCGCGAAAATACACTGTTCGTCCACGTCACGCTCGTTCCTTGGATCGCGGCGGCTCAGGAGCTAAAAACCAAGCCGACGCAGCATAGCGTGAAAGAGCTGCGCGCCATCGGTATTCAGCCGGATATTCTTTTGTGCCGTAGCGAGCGGGAACTGCCCGACGACATGAAGGAAAAGATCGCGCTGTTCTGCGACGTCGACGTCGAGGCAGTAGGCACGGCGGTGGACGTGGCCAGCGTGTACGAATGTCCGATCGTTTTCGGCGAGCAGGGCGTGGATGAGATCGCTCTGCGGCTGCTGGATCTGGACGACAAGGTCGGCCCGCGCGATATGTCGCGTTGGACGCAGATGGTGGGGCGGCTGAAGCATCCCAAGCATCAGGTTTCGATCGGCCTGGTCGGGAAATACGTCGAGTATGAGGATTCTTACAAGAGCCTGAAAGAAGCGCTGCTGCATGGCGGCCTGGCGCATGAGACCAAGGTCAACATTACGTGGATCGAATCGGAAAGGCTGGGCTGGCCCGATGCGATTGCCTCTCTTGAACACTTCGACGGCATCTTAGTTCCCGGCGGATTCGGGAAGCGTGGCGTGGAAGGAATGCTGTGCGCGATCCGCTACGCGCGGGAGTGTAAAGTGCCCTATTTCGGGATCTGCCTGGGCATGCAAACGATGGTGATCGAGTATGCGCGCAACGTGTGTGGCCTGGCGAATGCGAACTCGACGGAGTTCGACCCGGCGACGAACAATCGCGTCATTTATAAATTGCGTGAGTTGAAAGGCGTCGACGAATTGGGCGGCACCATGCGCCTGGGCGCGTATCCTTGCGTGCTCCAGGAAGGCAGTGTTGCGCGGGCTGCCTATGGAACCGCGGCGATCAGTGAACGGCACCGGCATCGCTACGAATTCAATCGTGAGTTCGAGGCGGTGCTGAAGCAGAACGGACTGAAGCTGACAGGCGAGACTCCGGATGGAGTCTATGTTGAAATCTGTGAACTGGCCGATCATCCGTGGTACCTGGGCTGCCAGTTTCATCCCGAGTTCAAATCAAAACCGCTGGAGCCGCATCCTTTATTCAGCTCGTTTATCGGCGCGGCGCTCGATCATCAGAAGCGGAAAATGCAGAAGGAAATTATCAACGTTGGTGCAAGTCACATCACGGTTTGAGATCGGCGATGGCTCGCCGCTTGCGCTGATTGCAGGCCCCTGCGTGATTGAAAATGAAGAGCACGTTCATTTTCTGGCGCAGGAGATCAGGAAAACCGTCGGCGCGTTTATCTTCAAAGCGTCCTTCGATAAGGCGAACCGGTCGAGCGTAACAGCGTATCGCGGCCCCGGACTCAAAGAAGGCTTGCGGATTTTGCAGGGCGTGCGCGATGCTGGGTTTCCCGTCCTGACCGATATTCACGAACCTGCGCAAGCGGCGCTGGCGGCGGAATCGGTCGACATTTTGCAGATTCCCGCGTTCCTTTGCCGGCAAACTGATCTGCTGGTTGAGGCCGGCCGCACCGGAAAGATCGTCAACATCAAGAAAGGCCAGTTTGTTTCGCCGCAGGATATTCGATATGCGGCGGAGAAGGTGGCGTCGACGGGCAACAATCGCATTTTGTTGACCGAGCGCGGCGCTACGTTCGGGTATAACAATCTGGTGGTGGATATGCGCGGGATTCCGATCATGCGCGCGTTTGGATGGCCGGTGGTGTTCGATGCGACGCATAGCGTGCAGCTTCCGGGCGCGTCCGGCAGCGGATCAGGCGGACAGCCTCAGTTCATCGAACCTCTGGCGAGCGCGGCGGTGGCGGCCGGAGCCGACGCGGTTTTCATGGAAGTGCATGAAGCTCCGGAGCGGGCGTTGTCGGATGGCGCCAACGCGCTTCGGCTGGACCTGCTGGGTCCGCTGTGGGCAAAGCTATTACGTATTCACGCGGCTGCGAGCCCTAAGGCGGACCGATTCTGAGGCTTTTGACACTAGCCGTCGATAAATGAGATACTTGCCTGTTTACGGCAAATCTTGATTGTGGCGGGTCTTCTAAGATGAAACACTTAGTGTTGGGGCTGACGTTCGGTGCGCTTGCGCTAGCGCAACATCCGCAGGTTTCGGAGTGTTTCAAGGTCCACGAGATGATCCGCGCGGACGAAGAACATTACTGGACGACTTGGACCAACGCCTGTCCTTATACGATCGATTCGGTGTACGTGATGGTCCGGTTCGCGGACCGGTTCTCGAAAGAAGTTGCGGACGGCGTGTGGAGCCTGCACTTCATCGCGCCCGGAGCGCACCGCACGATGAGATTTTCCGCGCCAGGACAGCTCACGGATTTCGCGTCGGTGCGGCAGAAGAAAATCACCGGCGATATGAATGAGGCATTCGGCAGACCCGCGCCTTCGGCGATCGAAGTGGCCGCCGTTTCCGCTTATAAGGAAGCGATCGCGAAAGAGGGAAGCCCTCGTCCGCACGTCTCCACGGTCTCAGCCATCATCAACGATGCGGGTGAGGCGGCGTATCGTTCTCAAATGATCCCTCAGGCGGGTGAAGCTACTTTCCGGACTGATTTTCCCGATCCGTGGCGAGCCCTATTATCGCCACAGGAAGCCGCTGTCTCCCCTTCTCCTCGCGCATCTTTCGTGCGATTCGTTCCGGACGAAAAACCACTCTTCCAGTAAGCCTGTCCTGGCAGGTGTATAATGCTTAGGATTTCCGGGAGGTCACGTGAAACGGACTCTGTTTGTCTCGATTGCGATGTTTGCTCTGGTGCGGCTGATGCAGGCCGACGATCTTGACGATTCGTACGCGAAGCTGAAGGACGCCGTCACCAATAAAGACGCCGATGCGGTGAAGGCGGAGAGCCCTGCCACATTCAAACTGGCGCAAGCGGTGGTCAGTGCCCCGCAGCCCTCTGAAGCCAATAAGGTCGAGGAGTGGAAGCAACGCGTGGATTACGGGAAGGAAGTCAGCGCCTATGCCGAATATGCGCTCTCCTTCATGGCGACGCAGGATCCAGCGAAAACCGTGGACTTGACCGACACACTGCTGGCCATGAATCCCAAGAGTAAATATGTGGATGCATGCGTGCCGGCCTACCTCGGCGCGCTGGGCAAAATCGGCGCCGCGAAACAGATGGAGGGAATGACAAAGGTGGTCGCGGGCCGGCCCGATAATGAGGTCGCGCTAGCTGCCCTCGCGGAAGGCCTGGCGAATAAAAACGCCGATCGCGCGCTAAGTTATGCCAACAAGCTGAGCGCGGTGATGAGGACGAAACCGAAGCCCGAGGGCGTTTCCGAGGCCGATTGGGAGAAGGCGAAGAGCACCGGCTACTATATCGCTGGTTTGATTTACGGCGGAAAGAGCTCCTGGATTGAGTGCGATCGCGAACTGAAGGCCGCGCTGCCGCTGATTCACGACCCTTACCGGCAGGGCATTGTGTATTTCTATCTTGGATTGTCGAATTATCAGCTCGGCAAAATGACCATGGATAAGCCGCGGATCCAGACGGCGCTGAAGTACAGCCAACAATCGGCGGCGATTCCGGGACCGATGAAGGACCAGGCTTCTCATAACGTCACGGCGATTCAGAACGAACTGCAAGGCCGCAAATAATCGCAGACGCAGCTCTGCCTTCCCCGGGTGGAGGTTAGCTGCGTCTGTCCGCCTGCTTGCGCATAGCGGTACAACAGTTCTATTGGAGCGCTCCTGCCGTTTATTTGCCCGCAACGGCGAGGGTCATCGTACTGTAACGTTTGGACGAAGGGAGTGACTCGAGTACTTGCACCCTCGCTGTAGTGAATCGGGATACGACGCTGTGACCGATCTCTTACTCACATTGTGCGTCAGTCGCGGATGAGCCGCGGCGGTTGAAAGCGCCAGGTTATTGAACCTCGACGACATATACTTGTGTAATTCCGGTGCGATCGCTGGCGAAAGCCACTTTGGTTTCGTCCGTCGACCAGGAAGGATGCGGATGGCTCCATTGCGGTCCGTAAACGGTATCGGCGGCCGTTTCCATCCAGCTCAGTGCCTTCTGGTTGGGTTCGTTTCGGGCACGTGCGAAATCTTCAGCCAACGCGTAGCGCGATTGGCGCCACTGGGTACCCTGGTTGCTTGATTCACTCAGACAGAGTTGGCGCCGCGCGCCGGTCGAGACGTCGATAATTTGCAGTCCTTCATCGGGATAGCTGGTATCGCAAAGCACGCGCCTGCCGCGGCGGTCCGGTGCGATATGCCAGGCGTTGTACCGGGCGATGGTGCTGATTTCGCGCGTGGTCCAATCCATGCGGCACAAGGCGCGCGGCCAGATGGTGAACACCAGGTCGCCTGTTTCGCCAAGAAACGTTTCGTGAACCAGAAATTCATCGTTGCCGTGTTGGTAGAGGCATTCGAGGCCGCTGCCGTCGCGCCGTACGCGATGCATACGGGGAGCCGGATCGCCCGCGAACTCGATCCATTCGGGTTCCAAAGGATGGAATTGCGGATGAATGACGGTGCGCGGAAAAGGGATGGCATGCCAGCCGGTTCCGTCGAAGCGTCCGGCAACCAGTCCACTTTGCGCGCCGGATTTAAATGCCGCGGTGAGCCACTCCCCATCGCGGCTGATGGAGCATTCGCCCAACTGCGCGGTTCCCTGATCCACGATGCAGCGCTCCGCCAGCGTCTTACGGTCGATCGCCCATAAGCCGCCGCCACGCGTGAAAACCAGGGTTTCGCCATCCGGATGCAAGGCCGCGGAGAAGGGATGGATCGGCTCCCCGCTGGTAATTTGACGGGTCTCGCCTGAATCGAGCGAGGCTTCGAACAATTGGGCGTTACCCGTTTTGTAGGACGTGAAGAAGATCTCCCGGCCGCCAGGGAAAAACGAGCTTTGCAGAAAATAAGTGGGATGGCTGATGGCGGCGTCGCCGGTGACCTGCCAGATTTGCGCGCCCGTGGCGCGGTCCCGATAGGAGATCATTTAGCGCCCCAAATAAAGGTCGCGGCCCTTGGCGAGCGCCTCGATTTTACGATCGGCGACGGAGCGTTTAAGCATCCAGAAGCCGCAATCGGGATGAATCCAAGACACGCGGCCCGTCCCCAGCGCCTTTTCGATCCGTTCCAGAGTCGCCGCAATTTCCTGAGAGGTTTCGACGTGATTCACCTTCACATCCACCACGCCAATGCCCAGGCGAATGCGCGGGTCCACGTCCTTTAAAGCTTCCAGGTCGGCGGCGGAGCGGTGCGCCATTTCGAGCACAAGGTGGTCGACGTGCAGCCGGTTCAGGAAATCCGTGAGCGCCTTCCATTCGCCCTTCTGGATGGTCTGGCCTCCGTAGTTCCCGAAGCAGAGGTGCACGGCTCGCATTCCGGTGAAGGCGTCGAGCACGCGATTGATGGCCTCCGCGGCGATGGGCCCGTCTGACGGATTTCCGGGAATATTCGCTTCGTCCACCTGCAAGCACGCGCAGGGAAGCCCAGCCACTTGCTGCGCGAGCACGCCGGCGATGGCCATCAACAGCTCCTCGAAGCCGCCATAATGCCGGTCGAGCAGGGTGCGCGCCAACATATAAGGACTGGTGACGGTGAACTTGAACGGCCCGCCCGCGACGCCGGCAGCCAGTTCGCAATCAGCCATCAGGTTGAGCGAGCCTTCTCCCAAAGGCGCTTCGACAACGCCCGCGGCCTTGCGGCGAAACAGCATGGTGTGCTTTTGCGCGAAGGCTTCATGATCGCTGCGGCCCACCTGCGCGCGGATGCCCGCCATGGGTCGGATAAAGTACTCGATCATGCCGTTGGTATCGGGATGATTGACGTCGAAGCGATAAAGTTCGCCGTCGGTGGGCAGGTCGATACCGGCCTGACGCTGGATATCAAAGACTACGCGGGTGGCATCAAGGCGCGCCTGTTCACTGGGTAGAGCGGCGAGCCAGTCCGGGATCGGGTAGGAGCCGACGGTGGTGGTGAGAATCGTGGGTTCGGAGGGCATGAGTTCGAGAGTGGGGCGGCTGATGGGATTTGAACCCATGACTTCCAGAATCACAATCTGGCGCTACTACCAGCTGAGCTACAGCCGCCGTGAGCTTTCATTTTATCACTTCAGGCCGGCCTTCTTCCATAATTCGTCGACTCGCTTTGAAACCTCCGGCGGCATGCGGATCACGTCGGGCCAGGGGCGCGTGAATCCCTCGGCCGGCCACTTCTTGGTCGCGTCGATGCCCATCTTCGATCCGTAGTTCGCCAAGCGGCTCGCGTGGTCGAGCGAATCGACCGGGCCAAGCACGAATTGAATGTCGCGTTCCGGATCGATGTTATTGAGCGCTTTCCAGGCCACTTCGCTCACATTTTGAACATCGACGTCCTCATCCACCACCACGATTACCTTCGAGAACATCGCCTGGCCCGTCCCCCAAATTGCATGCATCACCTTGCGCGCATGCCCCGGATACGATTTCCGGATGGAGACGAGAATCAGATTGTGAAAAATTCCCTCGGCGGGCATGCAGATGTCGCGGACCTCCGGCAACTGGAGGCGCATCAAGGGAAGAAAAATCCGCTCGATAGCCTTGCCCATGTAAAAATCCTCCATCGGAGGGGGACCAACTATCGTCGTCGCGTAAATCGGATTCTTGCGATGCGTGATGCAGGTGAGGTGGAAAACCGGATAGTCGTCATCGAGCGAGTAGAATCCGGTATGATCGCCGAACGGCCCTTCGCGGCGCAGTTCGCCCAGTTCGACGTAGCCTTCGAGCACGATTTCAGCTTGCGCCGGGACCTCGATATCGACCGTTTCGCACTTCACCATCTCGACAGGCTTGGAGCGAAGGAAGCCGGCGATCATCATCTCATCGAGATCGGGAGGCAGCGGCAGAATCGCGGAGTACATAGTCGCGGGATCGGCGCCGATGGCGACCGCGACCTCCATCCGCTTGGTCTTTCCTCGTCGATAATGTTCGGCGCCCTGCTTATGGGTCTGCCAATGCATGCCGGTGGTGCGGGCATCGTGAACCTGCATACGATAACAGCCGCAGTTGCGTTTTCCCGTGTCCGGATTTTTCGAGAAGACCATGGGAAGCGTGATGAAGCGGCCTCCATCCTGCGGCCAGCACTTCAGGACTGGAAACTCGTCGAGCGAAAAATCTTCGCGGCGAATCACTTCTTTGCAGGGACCGCTGGAGACAATCTTGGGGAAGAATGCGCCGATTTCACCAAGCTTCGGCAGCATTTTCAATTTGCCGATGATTCCTTCGGGCATGCGCATTTCGAGAAATTCGGAGATACGTGCGGCCACTTCATCGACGGAGGAAACTTCGAGAGCGATCTGCATGCGCTTCCTGCTGGCGAATGCGTTGATCAACACGGGGACGTTCGAACCCGCCGGTTTCTCAAATAACAGCGCTGGACCGCCGGATTTCACACTGCGGTCGGCGAACTCGGTAATCTCAAGCTCGGGAGAAACCTCAAACGGGATGCGCTTCAGCTCGCCCTGCTTTTCGAGCGCGCGCACAAAGTCTCTCAGGTCGGTGTAGGCCATAATCTAACTATGACAAACGTGGGCACGAATAAGACAGCATTTGTTTCGGGCGCGAGCCGGGGAATCGGCCTCGCTTGCGCGCGGGCGTTAGCGGAAACGGGAGTTCATGTGGTGCTGGCCGCCCGCGACGCCGCGAAACTGGAGGAGGCATCGCGCGAGATTCCGAACTCAACCTGGGTCACGATCGATCTTTCTTCGGCGAATTCAATCAAAGAAGCGTTCGCAAAAGCGGGCAAAATCGATATTTTGGTAAACAATGCCGCCGTGACCAAGGACGGACTGGCGCTGCGAATGAAGAAGGACGATTGGGATTCGGTGATCTCGACGAACCTGACCGGCGCATTTCTCGCGATTCAACAAGTCCTGCAAGGAATGATGAAAACCAGGTGGGGCCGCATTATAAATATTTCTTCGGTGGTGGGCGAATCGGGAAATCCGGGCCAGGCGAACTACGTCGCGTCGAAGGCGGGCTTGATCGGGCTGACGAAGTCGCTAGCGCAGGAAATGGCCAGCCGCAACATCACCGTGAACGCCGTGGCGCCGGGATTTATCGAGACCGATATGACCGCTGTTCTTTCGCGGGAGGTGAAAGACAACATCATCGGGCACATTCCTCTGAAGCGATTCGGCCGCGCCGAAGATGTGGCTGCGGCAGTGCGATTTCTGGCGAGCGAGGAGGCCGGCTACATCACCGGAGCCGTGCTGAACGTCAACGGCGGAATGTACATGTGACCGCGGCGCGCACTTGTTCGAGCACATTGGCGGAGTCGCCGCGAATCACCGTGCCTTCAGGCCGCCATCGGGCAAACATGCGCTCGCTGACAAATCCTTTGAAGATGCTGATCAGCGGAACGCCGCATGCCGAGGCGACATGTTGCCCCGCGGAATCGTAGCCGACATATAGCTTGCTACGGGCGATCTGCGCGGCAAATGGTGCGAAGGCTCCATGGTGCACGCGCATTCCGGGAAGCAGTGCGCGTTCGACGCGATCGTGCTCGGCTGAGGAACCTCCTTTGTCGACCAGGACGGACCTGCCGGTTTCCGCCAGCACGTGCAGCAGATCACGCTCGAACCCACCTTCGATCCGCTTGGCGGGATTCTCGCCGACGCCGAGACTGACCGAGATATCCGCCGGCGGTTCGCTCGATGGAAGCGGCGCCACAAACGCGCGTGCATTCTCGATTCCGAAAATTTCGCGCGCCCATTTGGACGCGAGCGCCGGCAGCGGATCTTCGCTATCGCCTCCGTAGCTGCGGCTCTCAAAGAAGAAATAGTTCTGCTCATCGCAGATTGAAATCAGTCCGAGTTGCGTCAGGCGGGAGTCGGGATCGATCACAATCCCGTCGTCGAAATGGAGACTCGCTGATGCGCGCAGCCGGTCGATCAAGGCCCCGCCGCGCGCATAAGGCGCTGGGAAATGGCGAATGCGCGGATCCGCCTCAAACATTTCGTACGATTTTCGTGGTCCGACGAAAACGATCTCCGCATCGGGGTAGCGCTGTTTCGCGGCATCGAGCATTACGCTGGTCACCGCGACATCCGCGCCGAGCGTAATGCGCGACAAGACATACACGCGCTCCGCCGCGTCCGGTGCTGCGTTTGCGCCGCCGTTGCCGCGCAAACGCGCCGTCAAATCGGGGCAAGCCCGTTCGATGACCTCCCGGAACAATCGTTGGTAAGTGCGGCACAGCGCGGGTTCGAACAGATCGCCCAGCCGCTCGACCACGATCGACAGCAGCGCGCGCCCTTCAGCCTCTGCCATGGCGCGATCGAGCAAGTCTGATGGCCACGGCTCATGGCGCAGGCAATATTCGAGAAGCTGCTGACTATAAATACTTCCCAACCAGTAGCTCCAGCTTCTTGCGTGTGGCGTCGGGAATCGTCTTGCGATCGGTGATCAGCGCATGCGCCAGCGCCGAGCCGCATTTGCATTCGCGCGCCTCCGGCATTGCCCGGACAGCCGTCGTGACAACCTTCGCGGCGTTCTCGGCATTCTTCGTCAGGTTGGCGATAATGTCGGTCACCGTCACCGCTTCGTGCTCCGGATGCCAGCAGTCGTAATCGGTCACCATCGCGATTGTGACGTAACAAATCTCCGCTTCGCGCGCGAGCTTGGCTTCCTGAAGATTCGTCATGCCGATCACGTCCATGCCCCAACTGCGGTATAAATTTGATTCCGCGAGTGTCGAAAATGCCGGGCCTTCCATGCACAAATACGTGCCACCGAGTTTCGCCGTGACGCCCGATTGCTCCGCGGCCGCGAACGCCACGCGCGAAAGCTGCGGACAGATGGGATGAGAAAAGCCGATGTGCGCGACCAACCCTTCGCCGAAGAACGTCGAGATTCGCCCGCGCGTGCGATCGACGAATTGATCCGGTAGGACGAAATCGAGCGGCTTGTGTTCTTCCTTGAGCGATCCTACCGCGCTCAGCGACAGAATTCGTTCGACGCCCAGCGATTTGAATCCATAAATATTCGCCCGAAAATTCAATTCCGAAGGCGACAGCCGATGCCCGCGGCCGTGGCGCGCCAGGAACGCGACCTCCTTGCCCGCCAGCCGGCCGACCACGTAAGGATCCGACGGCGCTCCCCATGGCGTCTCAATCGCGCGCTCCTCTTGCGCTTCAAATCCGGGCATCGAGTAAAGTCCGCTGCCGCCAATAATGCCAATGGTAGGTTTCATTCTTGAATTAATTCCAGCAACACGCCGCCGGTTGACGATGGGTGCACGAATACATAAAGATGACCGCCTGCGCCGGCACGCGGCTCGTTCAACAAACGCGCGCCCGACCCACGAAGCCGTTCGACAGCGGCGCTGAGGTCCGGCACTTTCAGTGCGACGTGATGCAGCCCTTCGCCCCGTTTGTCGAGAAATTTTCCGATGACGGAGTCGGGTTCCGTGGGCTCCAGCAACTCAATTCGAGGCTCGCCCACGGGCAGCATCGCGACGTTCACTTTTTCCTGCGCGACGGTCTCGCGCATGGCGACATCCAGCCCAAGCTGGTCGCGATAGAACCGCAGCGCCTGGTCCAGAGACTTTACGGCGATGCCCAGATGATCGATTTTACAGCCGTTCAAGCCAGTCATTGATTACCGAATACGGATCGCGGCGCTTCTCTGCCACATCGCGTCCTGCCGCGGAAAATTCTTCTTCTGGAACGCGGTCCAGCAGCCGCTCCCGCAGCATTTCCTTCAATCGCAAGCTCCAGGTTTCCGCCATCTGCGATTCAGCGGTGCTCTGGGCGTGATATTCGCGCGCTGCCTCCAGCGCTTCCGTAATTCCTTTTCCATCGCTCGCCACCACGTGCACGATCTTGGGCGTCCAACCGTCCGGCCGATGCGATAAGCCGAGATAATTGTTCAGCTCGCGCTCCAGTTTTTCCGCTCCCGGCAAATCGGATTTATTGATGACGAACACGTCGGCGATTTCAATGATACCGGCTTTGATCGCCTGCACGTCGTCGCCCATCCCCGGGACAAGAACCACCATCGTGACGCCTGCCAGGCGCGCGATCTCCACTTCGTCCTGCCCCACGCCCACCGTTTCGACGATCACCACATCACGCCCGGCGGCATCGAGCAGCATCGTCATCTCCGTCGTCGAGCGCGCCAAGCCGCCCAGCCATCCGCGCGTGGCCATGGAGCGAATAAAAACGCCTTCGTCGGCATGGTGCTGCTGCATACGAATACGGTCGCCCAGAATCGCGCCGCCGGTGTAAGGACTCGACGGATCGACAGCAATCACACCCACGCTCTTACCTTCGTCGCGCAGCATCCGAACGATCTGATCGCACAGCGTGCTTTTGCCCGCGCCCGGCGCGCCGGTAACGCCCAGGATCAGGGCGCGGCCGGTGCGCGGAAACAATTCGCGAAGGATTGCTTCAGCCTCCGGACGGCGATCTTCGATCCAACTCGCGGCGCGGGCCAAGGCGCGAATATCCCCACTGGCAATTTTCTCCGCCGTCTCTGTCATTTTACAAATGACTCTTCAGCAGTTGGCGCGCGATCACCAGTTTCTGAATTTCGCTGGTTCCTTCGCCAATGGTGCAGAGCTTCACGTCGCGATAAAATTTCTCGACCGGATAGTCTTTGATAAACCCGTAGCCGCCGTGAATTTGCAGCGCCTCGTTCGCCGCGCGCACTGCGGCTTCGGACGCGTACAACTTCGCCATCGCCGATTCTTTGTTTACGCTGGCGCCTGAATCCTTCAGCCACGCCGCGCGCAAGGTCAACAATCGCGCCGCATCGATCTCCGTCGCCATGTCCGCCAATTTATGCTGGATGGCTTGAAATTCCGATATAAACCGGCTGAATTGCTTCCGCTGTTTCGAATATTTCAGCGCTGCTTCGTAGGCCCCTTGCGCGAGGCCGACCGACAACGCCGCGATCGAAATTCTTCCGCCGTCGAGAATCCGCAGGCTGTCGACAAACCCCTCGCCGCGCTTCCCGCACAACTGGGCGGCAGGCAATCGGCAATCGGTAAACAGCACCTCGCCAGTGGGCGAACAGCGCATGCCGAGCTTGTTTTCTTTCTTTCCGACTCTGAACCCTGGCGTGCCCGTTTCAAGAATGAATGCCGAAATTCCGTGTGCCGATGCGCTGCGATCGGTCATGGCCATGGCAACGCACACGTCGGCGACATGTGCATTCGTGGTGAACGTTTTGCTGCCGTTCAGCACCCACGAATCTCCGTCAGGAACGGCCTTCGTCCGCGTTCCTCCCGCGTCCGATCCCGCTTCCGGCTCCGTCAAGGACCAGCATCCGATCCATTCGCCGGACGTAAGCTTCGGCAAATACCGCTGCTTCTGCTCGTCATTCCCAGCGAGATAAATATGATTGCTGCACAGCGAAACATGGGCCGCGACACTCAAGGCAATCGACGGATCCACGCGCGCGATCTCTTCCATCAGGATGGAATAATCGACGTAGCTGTACCCGGAGCCGCCCAAATCCTCCGGAAATACCGCGCCCAGGACGCCTAATTTCCCCAGCCGCCGGAACACATCGACGGGGAAATCCTGCGATTCGTCCCACTCCATGACATGGGGCTTGATCTCCGCCTCACAGAATTCGCGAATGGTCTTACGCAGATGCTGTTGTTCAGAACTGAAACCGAAATCCATCGTTTAAGCGAAGTCTTCCTTCTTCGCATCCCAACGCATCGTGCGTCCGAAACGATAGCTATCAACGGCCATGCGGCACGCAATCGAAACGCGAAAGCCGAGGTCGAACGGACAGTTCGGCTCCTTCCCGCTCCGCACACAGTCGAAGAAGTTCTGCATATGTTCATGCGGAACCGTTTTCGCGTTGCCGGTCATTTCCGTTCCGGTCGGCGCATTCATCTTCTGCGGAAGGTACCGCACTTGATTGCCGCGCTGAATCGTCCCATTGTCGCCGAGCACATCCTCCGTCACGGCCAGTTGATTATTGCCGAAGCCCGAAGCCCAACTGATCAGCATCTCCTCCGGCTGCTCCACCGAAACGTTCATCGTATCGGGAACCTCACGGCCGTCCTTCCATAAATAGATGCCGCCATTCATGGTCACAGCCTTCGGGATTTGCAGCTTCAGTGCCTTATACCAAAAACTCATCTGGTGGCACATATTTTCATACACGTTGCCGCCCGAATAGTCGAAGAAAAACCGCCAGTTCATGTAGCGATTCGCGTCGAAATCATGCGCCGGCGCATCGCCCTGGAACGATTTCCAAAGGATGTTTTCCGCATTCATGTCCGGAGTAATCCGCGCCGTCCGCGACCACTGCGGCTTACCGTGCGGCGTGTTCCGATACATCCGCATGTCGATCGCCGTGATCTTTCCCAACTTCTGCGGATCGCTCAACCACTGTTGCGTATCGATCATGTGGCCGGAGGAGCAGCTTTGATGCCCGATCTGCACCGTGTGCTTGCCGCCGTCTTTTTGAAACGCCGTCCGCATCTTCTTCGCGTGGTCGACCGAAAACGCCATCGTCTTTTCCTGATACACATGCTTACCCGCGCCGATCGATGCGCAAAAATGCTCAGCATGCAGGTGCTGCGGCGTCGCGATCACCACCGCGTCGATCGACGGATCGTCCAGCAGCCGCCGATAGTCCAGATACGTCGCCGCCGTGGGTACCAGCCCTTTGGCTCGCTCCAGTTGCTTGGTATAAATGTCGCAGATCGCCACGGCTTCGGTGTCCGGGCAAAGCTTGATCCAGTTGAATAAATCCGTGGCGCGATCGCCAAAGCCGATGAACCCGACCCGGACGCGTTCGTTCGCTCCCAGCACCTGCGCCGGCACCGCGGCCAGCGTGCCCGCGATCCCAGTCGCGAATTTGCCGAGAAAATGGCGGCGTGAATCCATACTACAAGTGTACCAAGCTGCGTCGCCTGACTATGGTAATCTCTCGGTCAGGAGCGATAGGACAGAAGCGATATGACAGGAGCGATATGACCCCACAACTTCGCCCCCAAAGACGCGATCCTCCGCATCCGCTCGTCACCCTCGGCGGAGCCTTGATCGTATTCGCCCTCGTGGTCATCGGCATCAGAGGAACGCTGTTGCCGCGCGGCGCCGTCATCCTTCTCTCGATCTGTTTTATCGTCGTTTTCCGCTGGGTCAGCCGCCGCTCCGCCAATGCTATGCGCGAGCGCCGCGAACGGGAACTCGAACAACTGCGCAGCACGCCCGTGCTCCATTTAAACGATTGACGCTACTCCAATTGCTTGTGGAATCGCAGCACGCTCAACGTCAAAATGGACACTCCGAAAATCGCCAGCGCCACCATCTGCGGCCATAATGTACTGATCCCCGTCCCTTGCAAAAAGATGCCGCGCACGATCTCCATGAAGTAGCGCACCGGATCGATGTACGTCAGCAATTGCATGGAGAACGGCATATTGCGAATCGGAAACGAGAACCCGCTCAGCATGAAAAATGGCTGAAAAATCAGCCCCATCGTCATCATCGCCTGCTGCTGCGTGCGCGAAATGGTGGAGATGAACAGCCCCGCGCCCAGGCTGGTCAGCAGGAACAGCAGCGTGCACACCACGAGCAAGCCGAAGTTCCCCGCGAATGGAATATGGTAAACCAGCAGCGCCATACTCACCACCAGGATCATGTCCCACAGCCCCACCAGCACGAACGGCAGCGTCTTGCCCAGGATCAATTCGGTCGGCCGGATCGGCGTCACCATCAATTGTTCCATGGTGCCGATCTCTTTTTCACGCACGATCGCCATCGCCGTCAGCATCATTGTCACCAGCGTGATGATATTCACCACCACCCCCGGAATAAAGTAATTCCGGCTCTTCAAATCAGGATTGAACCACACCCGGCTGCGGGCCGTGATTTGCGGCAGTGCCGGACGGATCGCGCCGCCTGAAGCCATCGTCCCCGCCACCATTTTCGATCGCGCCAACTGTGCCGACACTTCGCTCGAATAGCGCGCGATCGTCTGCGCTGCGTAATTCGAAACAATGGACGCCGTATTCGAATTCGTCCCGTCCAGCAGCACCTGCACGCTGGTGGTGCGGCCTCGCTCCACATCGCGCGCAAAACCCGGCATTACGCGAACCACCCCATCCACCGTCGCCTTGTCCAGCAGTTGTTGCATCTGCGCCTCGGTATCAGGTTCCGCAATAATCAGGAAACGGCCGGACCCTTGAAACTCCGAGAGCAGCTCCCGGCTTTCCGGACTGTGATCCTGATCCATCCAGGCGATTTTCGCGCTGTTCACATCCAGATTCGCCGCATAGCCGAAAATCAGCAGTTGAATCAGCGGAGGCATAAACAACATCGCGCGCATTCTCGGATCGCGAAGCACCTGGAGAAATTCTTTGCGCATGATCCGCCGCAGACGTTGTCGCATGTTTAAGCCACCTTCTGACGCAGCTTGCGCGTCGCGTAATAGAACATCACCGCTCCATAACCAACCAGCAGCATGAAGTTAAACCAGATCAATGAAAATGCCACGCCTTTCAAAAACAGCCCGTTCAGAATGTTGATGAAATATCGCGCGGGCACCAATAACGCGATGGCCTGAATAATTCTGGGCATGTTCGCGATCGGATAAATGAAGCCGGAAAGCAGAAACGCCGGCAGGAACGAAGTCAGGGAGCCCATTTGATAGGCCATGAGCTGCGTCCGGTTCGCCGCCGAAATCAGGATTCCGCACGCCAGCCCTCCGAATAGAAATACGCAGCTCGAAACCATCAGCGTGATGATGTTTCCTTTGAACGGCACATCGAAAATAAACACACCCACAAACAGGCAGATTAACAGGTCGACGATTCCCAGCACGAAGTATGCCGATAGCTTTCCCAGCGCCATTTCCGACGGCCGCACCGGAGTCGAAAGCAACTGTTCCATCGTGCCGTTTTCCCATTCGCGCGCGATCGTCAGCGAACTCAGATTCGCCACGATGATCATCAGGATCACCGCGATCAGCCCCGGCACGATAAAGTTTCGCGACACCAGATCCGGGTTGTACCAGACGCGAATCCGCGCCTCCACGCCACCCTGGGTCACCGCGCCGGAGCGCTGCCGCTGCGCATCGTCTCGAACTTTCTGCGCGTATCCCGCGATCAGGCCTTCCGCATAACCCAGCGCCGTCGTCGCCGTATTCGAATCGCTCCCGTCCAGCAGCAACTGTATCTGCGCCTCTTTGCCCAACGCCAGATTGCGCGAATAATCGTCCGGAATCACTACGCCGATCAGCGCATGCCGAGCGTCGATCTCTTTTTGAATCGGCGCGTAGCTGTTCGCCTCACCGACAATCGTGAAATATCGCGACCCGCGAAATTCGCGAATCAGATCCTGGCTTTGTGACGAATGGTCCAAGTCGTAAATCATCGTCGGAATGCGGTCCACGTCCAGGCTCAGCGCGTATCCGAAAATCAGCAGCATCGTCAACGGCGTCACGATGGCCGCCGCCAGACTTCGTGGATCGCGAAGAATGTGCAGCACCTCTTTGCGAGCCATGGCGCGCGTGCGTCGAAAATTCATGCGGCCGCCTTTTCTTGCGCTTCAATCAGGCTGACGAATACATCTTCCATCGAGGGCGTGATTTTTTCGAGCGTCGTGATTTTGATCCCCACCGCGTCGAGCGCGGACCGGATCACTGGAATCGCCGCCACATCGTCCTCCACTTTCACATGCAGCCCGCCGCCAAAAACCGCAATGTCCAAAATCCCCGGCTTTCCTTCCAGCGTAGTCATACTGGCCAGCACATCGGACGTTTCCAGATTTAATAAGTGGCCCACGCCAAGAGAGGTCTTCAATTCCGCGGGCGACCCCAGCGCAATCACCCGTCCGCCGTACATCAGCGCGATGCGATGGCAATATTCCGCTTCGTCCATGTAATGCGTGGTCACGAAGATCGTGTGGCCGGCCTCTGAAAGCTGATAGATCAGCTCCCAGAAACTGCGCCGCGCAATCGGGTCCACGCCGGAGGTCGGCTCGTCCAGAAACAAAATCGGCGGTTCATGTAAAATCGCGCAGCCCAGCGCCAGCCGCTGCTTCCAACCGCCCGCGAGCAGTCGCGTCATCATCTTTCGCTTGTCTTCGAGGCCCGCCATTTTCAGCACGTACTCCTCGCGCTCCGCCAGCTTTTCCGGTGTAACTCCGTACACGCCGCCAAAAAATTCGATGTTCTCCTCCACCGTCAAATCGTCGTAGAGCGAAAATTTTTGCGACATATAGCCGATATTTTGCTTGATGTCTTCGGACTGCGTAGCCACGTCAAAACCGGCCACTGTTGCTTTTCCCGAAGTCGGCGCCATCAATCCGCACAGAATTCGGATGGTGGTCGATTTCCCCGCGCCATTCGGTCCCAGGAACCCAAAAATTTCCCCCTGCCGCACCTCGATCGACACATGGTCCACGGCAACAAAATCCCCAAACCGCTTCGACAAATCATCAATCCGCACCGCCGCCCCGCCAGTGGATTGCATCATAATGCCCACCCACGCGTCGCCGCACCGACAGCAATGAAAACCTGTGGTCCGATTGTGGGGCAGGTTGCCAACCTGCGGACCGATTGCCAATCGGGCCATCCGGGCGCAGCCCGGACGTCCCTGTGGGGCGGCGCCATGCGCTGCCAGCGATTCTCTACCGAGCCGTGACCGCAGGGAGCGGTTTCTTCGTGAATGTTTTCGAGACTCTCGACGGAACCGCTAAGCCGCACGTGCCGCCTCCTCTCTCCGAATCAGCGCAATGAAAACATCCTCAAGCGACGGCAATATTTCATGAAATTCAAATCCAGCCTTCGCCGCGAGCGCTTCTATCGACGTCACTTTGGGATCTAAAAACAAATGCAAGTAAGCCCCCGAAGGCTCCGCCGTCAGCACTCCCGGCTCTTTTCCGAGCCTTTCCCGCAGCGCCCGATTATCACTCGACCGAATCTCATAACAAGTCTCATTCAGCGATTTTTTCAGCGCCGCCGGCGTATCGCAGCGAATAATGCGTCCATGATCCATGAACGCCACCCGATTGGCGCGCTCCGCTTCGTCGAGGTATGCCGTGCTCACGAACACCGTCAGTCCCCCGCGCACCAGGTCGTAGAGAATCGCCCAGAAATCGCGCCGCGAAACAGGGTCCACTCCGTTGGTCGGCTCGTCCAGAAACAGAATCCGCGGCTTATGCAGCAGCGTGCACATCAGTGCCAGCTTTTGTTTCATTCCACCTGAAAGTTTGCCCGCCGGCCGTTTCTGAAACGGATCCATGCGCGTCATGCGGAGCAGCCTCGCCGTCAGTTCCTCGCGTTCCCGTCCCGTCACTCCGAACAGATCCGAATAGAACAGCATGTTCTCAGCCACCGTCAGATCGCTGTACAATCCGAATCGCTGCGCCATGTACCCGATCTGATCTTTCACCGCTTCCAACTCCAGGGACACATCGTGGCCGGCGACAATCGCTTTTCCTTCGGTCGGATTCATCAGCCCGCACAACATCCGCATGGTCGTGGTTTTTCCCGCGCCATCCGGCCCCACCAGCCCGAAAATCTCTCCTTCGGCGATTTCCAGATTAATGTGATCCACCGCCGTCAGCGCGCCAAATTGGCGCGTCAGATTTTCGGTGCGAATCATGATCACAACGCCACCTTCACAACACGATCTCCGCATCCACCGGCATGTTATTCTTCAAGTCGTGGCTGGAATTATCCACGTCCACTTTGATCCGGTACACCAGTTTCACGCGCTCTTCTTTGGTCTGGATCTGCTTCGGTGTGAACTCCGCCTCTGATGCAATGAAGGACACCTTTCCCCAGTACACTTTTCCTTTGTACGAATCCGTGGTCAGTTTCACCTTTTGCCCCAGCTTCACGCGGCCCAGATCGGTTTCGTTGATATAAGCCCTCAGCCACGGATGATCCAGATCGCCAATCGTGACGATAGTGGTTCCGGCGGCCAGCACCTCGCCCGCCTCAGCCGATTTCACCAGCACCACTCCGTCAATCGGCGTCGCGATCACCGTGTCGTCCAGTTGCGATTGCGACATCCCTTCCTGCGCGCGAGTGCGGTTGATCTCGGCGTTTCTCGCCAATAATTCCTGCTCCTTGCGCAGCAGTTCCAGCCGGTTCGCCTCCGAAGTTTGCAGCGACGCCTGGGTTCGCGCGAGCGTCGCCCGCGCCCCCGCGATCTCCTCTTTGCGCGGACCCTCTTTCACCATCGCGAATTTTTCTTCCGCCTGGTGCAACTGCGCCGTCGCGCTGTCAAACTTCATCCTGGACTGGTCGTATTGCTGTTTCGAAATGTCCTCGTTCTTATAAAGCGCCTGCATCCGCTCCCAGTCGGACCGCGCAAATTCCAATTGCGCGCGGGCATCGTTCGCCGCCGCTTCCGCCTGCTGAATGTCCTGCTTGCGGCTGCCGTTGAGCAACTGTTCGAGCTTCGCCTGCGCCTCGTTCACCTCGGCGCGCCTGGCCGCGATATCGCTCTCGAGCGTCGCTTTTTGAAACGCGATGGAAGTCTCCATCTGCCGGTAGCTTGACTCGGCTCCGATCACCGCCGCCTGATCGCGCAAGCGCTGCTGCTGTTGTTGCATCGGATCCAGGCGCGCGATGATCTGGCCGTTTTTCACCCAATCGCCCTCGCGCACATTCAGTTCTGTCATGCGTCCGGCGATCTTGAACGATAAATCCACCAGCGTCAACTCCAGATTTCCGGAGACGAAAATGCGATTGCCGTCGCTCGCGTGCGCATCGCGCCACCACCAGATCCCGCCTCCGATAGCCGCTAATAAAATGATGATGGGTATTATTTTTTTCATTGGTTTAAGTACTCCGCGATGCTCCCTGTCGCCGTCGCCAGATCCAGGCGGGCCAGATTGTAGTTGTAAAGCGCGGCGATCTGATTGTCACGCGCCCGGTCGAGGCGGGTCTGCGCGTCCGTCACTTCAATCGAATTCGCCACGCCGCCGTCATATCTTCTTCGCGCTTGGGCCAGTTCGTTTTCTGATAGCTCCAGCCCTTGGCGCGCCGTCTCCACCTGGCTTTCCGCCGAATGAATACTATCGAGCGCAAGCCGCACATCGAGATCCACCTGCTGCTTCACATCGCGCGTCCGGATCTGCTCCTGCCGCAGTTCCGAAAGACTCTCCGCGCGCCGCGCGTCTCTTCGTCCGCCATCAAATATGGGGACTTTTAGTGTAATTCCCACCGCGCGCGTCGGCATCGCGCCGATGATATCCTCCCCGGTCGTCCCATAGTTCCCGAACGCGCTCAAGGACGGCAGCCTTTCCGCCTTTACGGATCCGTAATTCAACCGTGCGATTTCCTCTCGCTTCGCCTGCGCTTTCAATTCGGCTCGCTCCTTGCTGGCTTTTTCGAGCGCCGCTTCCATCGGCCCCACATCCACCGGTTTGTACGCCAGTTTGTCCGTGAACTCGATATGAGCGTCCAGATGCAAGCCCATCGCGCGCAGCAATTGCAGCACCGCTTTTCGCCGATCATTTTCGGCCACGATCAAATTCTGCCGGTCGTTTGCGAGCTGTACCTGCGCCCGCGTCACTTCAATCGCCAAGCCGGTCCCGGCCGTTTTCTGACGATTCGTCTGTTTCAACAGCGCGTCCGATAAATCGACATTCGCGCGCTCTGTTTCAAGCTTCGCGTCCGCTCGCAAGCAGGCCAGATAGGCGCGCGCCACCGCGTCGCTCACCTGATTTCGAGTCGTCTCCGCATCCGCCTTCGTCGCCTCAACCGAAACTTTTGATGACTGATATTTTCGGATGGAGCTGAAATCGAATACCGATTGCTGCGCCGTTGCCCGCGCATCAAACACCGTAAACGGCCCCACCAGCGACGGAAAAGACAGACCGGCAGGCAGCGGGAAATTTAATCCGAATGTTCTTAAATTGACTGTCTCGCTCTGATCCGTTACCGACGATTCGATGTCCGGCAAAAACGCCGCCCGCGCTTGCGCCACCCCGGTCTGCGATTGTTTGATCGACTCCTCCGCCAGAGCTACTTTGGGACTTCCCTCCGGCGCCAGCGCGATTTCCACGGCGCGCTTTAAGCTCAACGGTAGGGTGTCCTGCGCGTACGCCAAAGCCGACAAAAGAAACATCAATCTCATAGTTAATGACCCTCCGGCGCACGAAATCCCGCCGCCGCGAATCTCACCAGCCGCTCAATCAGGAGCTTGCGGTCCTTGAAATCCAACACGCCTCCAAACACCTCGTGTAACATCGGGCCGCGGATGACGGCATGAGCCATGGCTCCCGCCGTAAAATGAAGCCTCCAAAGCACTTCCACCTGCGAAAGCTCCGGCAGGACCTTCCCGATCCCGTCGGCAAACCGCCGGCTCAACGTTTCCATGTGGTGTTTGAAAACCCGCACCATCACCTCCGGAGAAGAAAGCACCCGCGCCATCAGCGGGGCCATGGGTTCAAAATTCTGCTCCAGGACAGGACCGATGAATGCTTCTATAAGTTGTTCAATCGATGGGTTCGGCCCGGCCGCCTCCAGCATCGCGATGCGCTTCTGATTCACCGGCTCCGCGCTCCGCATGATGACCGCTTCGATCAGACTTTCCTTCGATTGGAAGTGGTAATTCACCGCAGCCAGATTTACGTCGGCCTCGGTCGTGATATCGCGCAGGGAAGTTCCATCGAAACCCTTCTCCCCAAACAACTTCTCAGCAGCATCGAGAATTCGCGTCTTCGTGTCGGGGCGCACAATCATACGTATGATTGAATCATACGTATGAATTATTGCTTTGTCAATGGGCAAGTTATGATGAATCGATGCCCGACTCCGCGACGCTTTTCCTGGCCCGGCAAATCGAGCGACTCCGCAGCCTTCCCCGGAAACGTATTGTCTTCCCAGAAGGAACGGACGCGCGGGTCCAATTTGCCGCCGCGAGGCTTCAACAGGAGGGCTTAATCGACCCTATTCTGCTCAAAAGCAGCTCCGAAGAGGGCTTATACGGGGATAATTTCTACGAACTTCGCCGCGCCAAAGGCATCACCCGGGTCGAAGCCGCGGAGATTTCTCGCCTGCCGCTCTATCGCGCCGCGCTCATGGTCGCTACCGGCGATGCGGATGGAGCCGTTGGCGGGGCCGTGAATACGACCGCCGAAACCGCCCGCGCCGCACTGCAAGTAATCGGGCCGCGCGCCGGCGTCCGCACGATTTCCGGGGTATTTTTCATGTGCGTCGAGGATCGCCTGCAAGGTCACGACGACGTCCTCGCTTTCGCCGACTGCGCGCTCGTGGTTGATCCCAGTGCTGTCCAGGTGGCGGAAATCGCCATTTCTACAGCCCACTCCACTCGCAGTGTTATCGGAGCCGATCCCCGGGTCGCGCTGCTGTCTTTTTCCACGAAAGGCAGTGCGAAACATCCCGACGCCGACAAGATGATTGAGGCTCTGCGCATCCTGCGGGAGTGCGCGCCGGAGCTGAGCGTCGACGGAGAAATGCAGGCGGATGCGGCGCTGGTTCCGTTTGTCGGAGCTTCAAAATCGCCTGGATCGTCTGTCGCCGGGCGCGCCAATGCGCTGATTTTTCCGGGACTGGCCAGCGCCAATATCGGCTATAAACTGGTAGAGCGTCTGGGCGGCGCTGTGGCCTTCGGGCCATTTCTGCAAGGGCTGGCCAAGCCTATGAACGACCTTTCGCGGGGCTGCTCTGCTGAAGAGATTTATGGCGCGGCGATTATTACGGCGATTCAAGCTCATGAGCATTTATAAAGAGCCGGTCCGGCGCGGGCGAGGGCGTCGGCCCCACCCGGAATTGCTTCTACTGAGATCACGATTGGTTAGTCGTTATTCGGTTCTATGGAGGCTACCTTGATGGTTTTGGTTTTTGGGTCCAGGGTGCCGGTTATCTTTACTTTTTGGGTGGGGAATTTTGCGGGTTTGCTTTGATCGCTTAGCTTGAATACGTTTTGGCCATCGAAGAGGGCGTATTGGCTGGATCCTTTTACGCACATCTTGAGGCATTTTTCGTCGGGTTGATCTTTCATCATGGTGTGCGTGGCTCCGCACATGGTGTCGGTGATGACGCCGGTGAATGTTTCGGATAACGTGAGTGCCAGTAATATTGTGATCATGAGTTTCTCTTGATTCTTAATCGAATAAAAATGTTGCCGCCGACGGGATGGTTGCCGTAATAGGGCTTGATCTCGCCGGGAAGTGAATACCAACTGAAGTTTGCGCCGATGCCGGTCTCGACGTAGGAAAACAGGGAGATGTCGCGGGTGTAGCCGAGAGTGTAGGCGCCGATGCGGAAGGTGCTGCCGTATAACACGTCGAGTTGCTCCTGAAGCTCCGGCTGGCCGTTGAAAAGCTCGTCCTTATCGACCAGCTCCACGCGGCCGGTGATGAAGTTTTTATGGGAAATGGGGATCTCCGATTCGGCGAGGTAGCTGTTCAGATTGCGGCCGGTTTCGTTGAAATGAGCGCGGCCCCAGATGAGGCTGGAGGACCAGTCCGAGCGAGTGTAGCTGAGGGAACTGGTGGAGCGGAGCTGGTCCCCAGGTTCAAGCGCTTCGGGATGGGTGAGGTGTCCGACGGAGACTTGCGCGGCCCAGTTTTTGGCGGGGAAATACCAAAGACGGGTGGACCAGGAATCTATGGCGCCCTGCTGAATGATCCAGCGATTTTCACCGGGCTCCGCTCCATGGAATCCGCTGGCTTCGAGGCGGAGTTTCTGATGCGAGAGGCCGACGGTGACCACATCGTCTGCGATGTGGGTGGAATCCTGCAAATGATGAGAGAGGGGCGCCTCGGGCAGCTCACTGGCGGAGGCGCGGTGAGGATAAGCGACGGGTCCCAGGGCGGGATCGCCGACGGGCGCGAAGTAGGCGTCGAAGAAGGTGGCGTCGGCGATTTCATAGGAGTAGTGGAAGCCCAGGGCCATGATGAAATTGTGAGGATGCTGGGCGTCGTAAAGGGGACGGCCGTAGGCGGTCTCGCCGGTTTGGAACAGCTCCGGATAGCGCTCCCCGGTAATGGTGGCGGCCTCCAGGCTGAGCATGAGGTCGAAAAGAAAGTAGCCTTTCGCTCCGGCGCGATGGCCGAGGGCGCCCATGAACACGTTGGGCGAATAGAGCTTGTCGCCGCCACGCGGGCCGGATTGCTGCGTATCGACGATGAAGGCGTTTCCCATGAACATGGCGTTCCAGGAGCCGAAGTGCGACATGAGCATCGGCATGGTCGCGGAGGCAGGGTTGACGGAGGTGCCTGAGGCCACGTCCATGAGCTGCATTCCGGCGGCGTTCATTTCCACCATAGAGGGCATGGAGGGCATGGGCATGTTCATGCCGGGCATGCTGGTGTTCTGGGCGGCGGCGAGGGTGGTGAGTATAAATAGGATGGCTTTCATGTAAGAATCTTTCGCTAGCCCGCATGCTGACGCATGGCGGTTCATTATGCGGTCGGCTCGGTCGGAACGCTGACTGGCAGAACGCGGTGCTGTCACGTCGCTATACGGACAGAACGCTGTGTTGCCAGAATCCCAGCTATTTCGGGGAGTTCAGATTCTGAGAATTTGGAGGGACTTGGGGGGCGAGCCGGGAGGGGATTGGTGGTCGGCGACGGGAATCCGGAAGGAGACTATTGCGCCGGGGGCGAATTGGGTCTCTACGGCTTCCGCTGCGAACGAGACATGGTGGGTGGCTGGTTGAACGATGGTCGCTGGGACGAGTTCCTGACCGCAGCGGGCCGGTGCTTGTTTATGATGATGGCAAGGAGGCTGGGAATCGCGGGCCGATACAGGGGTGCAGGCGGACGCGCACTCGACGGTGCTGAGCACTAACGCCAACGCGACTAGAAACCGCAACATCCTTTTTCAGATTACCACGCGTCATTCACCGGGATATTTTCGCAATTCGCCGGTTTCCATGAAGCCACTCCGGAGGGGATCGGATATGCTCGATCCATCATGAACCCCACACGTGAACGGACGGAAGGAACATTCGAACGGACGCTGACCGTGACGGGCCCGGTGAGCCTCGACGTGAGCGCGCATTCGGGCGTCATCCGAGTGAGCCGAGGCGAGGCGGGATCGATCCACATTCGAGGGGTGGCGCGGGCGCGATCCTCATTCTTCCCCTGGGGGGATCTGGGCGGAAGGATACGCAGGATCGAAGCGAATCCGCCGGTGGCGCAGGATGGAAACGCGGTCGGAATCGGAGACGTGACGGATCGGTGGCTGCTGCGCGGGATCAATCTGCTGCTCGAGATCACGACTCCGGGCGATACGGAGATTCGGGCGCTGGCCGACGCGGGAGACATCCGGATCGAAGGGATAGATGGACCGGTGGAGTGCGAAACGGATTCGGGCGAAATTAATATTTCCTGCATCCGGTCCGAGGTGCGGGCGCGCTCCGATTCGGGCGGCATCCACATTCAGATGGTCAAAGGGTCGGTGGATGCTCGCACCGATTCGGGGCACATCGAGGCGCTGGAGATCGAAGGGACGATCGACGCCAAGACCGACTCCGGGGATGTTCGATTGTGGCAAACGGCGGTGGCGACGGTGTGTGCGCAAACCGACTCCGGCCGCATCCGGGTGAGGCTGGCCGGGAGCGGCGGGTATAGCATCCGGGCGCGGACCGATGATGGGCGGGTGGAATTGCCGGTGATGACGAACCAACGGTTGTCGCGTCACGAATTAGAGGGAGACGTGCGCGGCGGCGGGTCCGTGGTGGATCTGGAGACTGATTCGGGCGATATCGAAGTGGTGGCTGATTGCGACGCGAACGTCGCGTCGCACTAGCATGGGAGATCGCAGGCGAAACCGCCTGCCCCACCTTGTCGGGCGGGCAGGGCAGGCGGTCGGCTGATCAGCGTCCGGTTAGAGCGATGAGAGGAAGGTGAGCACCTGCTGTTTCTGGGTCGCGGTGAGGGCGTTGAAACGATGGGTTACGCCGCGAGCCTCGCCTTGATGGCGCGCGATGGCTTCCTGAAGAGTGACCGACACGAGGTCGTGCATGTAGCGGGATTTGGTGCGCAAACCCCACAACGGCGCGGTGCGCATCTTCTGTGCAGTGTCGTCAGGCGGGGTCTGCACGATGCCGTCGCCGGTCCCAATGTCATGCAGCAGGTAATCGCCGAAAGGATGAATGATCTTATTGCCTAGCGCGGGCTGCACGCTGTAGACGCCTCCATTAATGGACGTTCCGGCCGGAGCGGTAATGATCGAGGCGACGTGGCAGGTGCCGCATCCCACTTGTCCGAAGAGCGTTTGGCCGGCGATCGAATCGGCGCTGGCGGCGATTACGGTATCGCGCGGAGGCACCTGCGTAGCGCGGATAAACTGGGCGAAGTGATCGATTGAAGCGAGGCCGTCCGCGCCCGGTGTGTCTTCGGGATCCTGCGTCGTCTTGCAAACCGTGCTGGTGTCGGTGGGTTTCAAGCGGCTGGTGATTCCCATCTCGTTCAATTGGGCATCGGCGACGAAGGACAGCAAACTACTGTGCTGGTTTTTCCAGCCGAAGCGGCCGACGCGAGTCTGGCCCGGGGCTTCGAGAACCGGAACTTCAATCACTTCCCCTTGAATCAAGGGGTCCAGAGCGGGCTGACCCTGGGCGATCGCCATGAGTGTGGTATCGGCGATCGCCTCGACGAAACCATCGCCCAAGGTGTTGAGCGCGGCGCGCAGGGTGCGGATGTTTTCAGCGACCGGCACATGCTCCTGGGCCTGGGCGCAGGTGGAGCGGTCGTTGACTACGGATCGTCCTCCCACGGTGTTCGCACCTTCATTGATGGTGATGGTGGGATTCACGAAGTTCCCATTGTCATCGTTATGTCCGACGCGCATTTCGGTGATCTGACTGGCGGAGCCGGTGACGGCGGAATTCTGGTGACAGGTGACGCAGGCGGTGGCATTAAACAACGGACCAAGGCCGACGCTGGGGTCGCGCTGCGCTTCAAAGACCGCCTGGTCGACGGCAAAGGTGTCGCCCGGCGGCTCCGTCAGGCCGTTGCTGACGCTCTGAGAGCCGGGATTGACTGCCAGCGTGGGGGTCGTGAAACCAGCCGGCGCTTCAGGCGCGACGAGTTGCGCGTGCGTGATTAACGCTACGCCGATCACAGTCACGGGAGCAAAAAAGAGTAATTTAGAACGCAAAGGTATCTCCTCAAGCTGGATACCCAATGCGGCGCGAGAATATTCCCGCGATTAAATTAAATCAGTGAAAATTTACAGACGGCGTACGACCACGACCGTGATATCGTCCGCCGCGGGCGCGCCTTGCGTGAAGGCCATGACCGTATTGTGAATTGCTTCGACGATTTCTTCAGCGGGGCGATCCTTCATGGAAGCGACCAGCGCGCCCAGCCGTTCTTCGCCGTATTCGTCGTCAGTAGGATCCGCGGCTTCGGTCACGCCGTCGCTGAACAGCACCAGAACATCGCCGGGATTCAGATTGGTCCGCGCTTCCTGATAGGTGGCCATGGGAAGGATGCCGAGAATGACGCCGCCGGCTCCCTTCAGTGTTTCGAATTCGCCGTCGGCGCGCACCACGACCGGCGGATTGTGACCGGCGTTGGTGTAGACGAACTCGCCGGTTTTGGGGTCGATGACCCCCATAAAAAACGTGATGAACCGATTGTCGGGGCAGTTGGCGGTGACGGCTTTGTTGAGGCGTCCGATTTTGCGGGCCAGATCGTCGCCGTCTTCAAACAGAACCTGCACGCGTGCTTGCAGGCTGGACATCAGCAGCGAGGCGGGCATGCCTTTTCCCGCCACGTCGCCGACCAGAATGGCGATGCGGCCGTCCGGGAACGCCAGGTAATCGTAATAATCGCCACCGACGGTGCGGCAGGCTTTGGTGCGACCCGCGATATCGAGGCCGGGAGCCACGGGCGCTTTCTCCGGCAGCAGACGCTGCTGGATCAGCGCGGCCTGCTGCATATCCTTCGCCATGGCGCGCTCCGCTTCCTCGATTTCACTGAGGCGCGCATGCTCGATGCGGATGGCCGCGACGTTCGCCATCACGGTGAGCAGGTTCAGATCCTCGCGCGAAAATTCGCGGATGAGATGCGGCGAATCGACGTAAATCAGGCCGATGACGCGGTCGTTAGTCTGGAGCGGCACGGCGATCATGCTGCGCACCTTGCCTTCGACGATGCTCATGTGCTCGCGCAGAGCCTTGTCGAGCTGCGCATCGCGCACCAGCAGCGATTCCTTCTTGTTCAGCACGCGCTCCCGGACGGTGGTCGAGATCTGAAAACCATCGCCGCGGGCGGCGCGCACCTGCAACTGGCCGCCTTCGAGCGTCATCAGCACGCCGCGGCCGGCCATTACGGCTTCGACCGAAAGATCCATGATTACAGTGAATAATTCGTCTAGAGGCCGATGCCCGGCGAGTTCGCGGCCGGCGCGGATGAGCGCGCGCATTTGCGGACTGCCCTGCATCACGTAGGTCTTATTCAGATCGTCGGCTTGCGGACCGAGCACGGCGTCGAGGCTGGCGACGACGGTGGTCGACGTATTCGTAAACGCGTCGTTCTGGTCGACGAACACGACGGTGTTGGTGGCCGCAGGAGCCGTCTCCAGGAATTCGATGGTGAGGTGTCCGGCGGAAATGCGGTCGCCTTCCTTGAATAGCGTGGGCTTGTCGATGCGTTTGCCGTTGACGACGGTGCCGTTCTTGCTGCCGAGGTCCTCCACCTGCCAGAAATCGCCTACGCGGGTCAGCGCCAGGTGCTGGCGGGAAAGGCCGGCGTCGTCGGGATAACAAAGCTCATTGGCGCTCGACCGGCCGAGCGTGATGCGTTCCCGATCGAGGGCGACGTTTACATTCTTACCATCAATGTTACGGATTACCAGTTCGCGAGTGGTCATCTGCACCAAAAGTTAGCGTAACATTCCTGCCAAGCCTGCTCCTAGCGAGTATGGCGGGCCAGCCAATCGCCCATTACTTCCAGCGCTTTCGGGGAAAATGTTTCTTCCAGCGTTCCGTACTCGCCCAGGGTGCACTTTTGGCAGGTCTGGAACAGGTGATTCAGGCCGGGCAGCTCCACGATCTCGAAATCCTTATTGCCGCCGGCGGTGAGCGCGGCCCGGATCGCGGGAAGATTCTGCGAAGGCGGCACCTGGAGGTCGCGGGAGCCGTTCATCGCCAGCACCGGAACTTTCAGCTTGCGCAGCGCCTCCGCCGGATCGTAAAAGGCGAAGGAGCGGATTTCCGGCGCCAGCACGGCCTTCATTTGCGAATCGAGCGTCGCATCGGGAGCGGAGCCATGGGCCTTCCGCCAATCCTCGCGGAAATTTTCGAGCGCGGTTTTCTCGTCGGCGTCCGATCGCGCGGCCGTGAAAATTATCTCCTGAATCGCGCGATTCTGGGCAATCGCCGCGTCTGTTCCACCCATCGATTTGGCCATCAATTCGGCTTGCAGATACATGACCTGCTCTCCGGTCACCCCGGTTCCGGCGAGCATGACGACGAAGGCAATATCGTTCGATCGGGACGCCGCGATCGGGCCGATGATGCCGCCTTCGCTATGGCCGATGACGCCGATTTTTCTGGGATTGATTTCCTGGCGGGTCTTGAGAAAATCGATGCCTGCCAGAACATCGGAAGCCATGTCGTCAATGGTTTCCTGAGACGAAACCCCAGCGGACCCGCCCACGCCGCGGTCGTCGAGGCGCAGCACCGAGATCCCGCGCCGCGATAAATAATCCGCGATAATCCAGAACGGCTTGTGGCCGAAGATCTCCTCGTCGCGATTCTCAGGACCGGAGCCAGTAATCAGGATCGCCGCGGGAAACGGTCCTTCGCCATCGGGAACGGTCAGAGTCCCGGCCAGTTTACCGAGCTTATTTTCGTAGGAGACTTCGATTGCCTTGTACGGAAACGGCCCCTTTGGCGTCTGCGGACGACGCAGAGCCTCCAGTCTTTCGATGCGTTTGAACACCATGGGAAGGGCGACGCCTTGCATGATGGTCCCGGCGATCTGTTGGCCGTCGGCGCTGAGCGTCCCATCGAAGGTAAGGTGCAACGCAGGCATTTCGAAATGCAGCGCGCGGCCGGAAACCGTGGTCACTTTCACGGGGATCCCCATGGCGCCCTGATCGATGCTGTCGAACGTCGACGTCCATGCGCCTTGATCGTTTTTCGCGACGTGCACGCGGACGCGCAGCCTCACGGCTCCGGCTTCGAGCGCGCCTTGCCAGGTCCCTTCCATGCCCGCTTGCGCCCACGCGGCGCCGGCCAGTGCGAATCCCGTTGCGATTTGTTTCCACATGCTTCGATTCTGCGCGACTCTTCTATTGATGTCCAGTAATAAGGGGCTATACTCTGATGAAGCATATGAAGACGGCACTTTTTATCGCGCTCGCCATCACTGCGGTGAGTTACGCTCTTTTCTGGTTTCTCGAAGCGCGCAAGCGGTCTGGAATGAGGGGATCGACTCCAGGCGTAATGGATGCCGCGATCGGATTCGGCACGAACTTCCTGGATACGCTGGGCGTTGGTTCGTACGCCACCACCAGTTCATTGTTCAAGCTGCTGCATCTGGTGCCCGATGAGAAGATTCCAGGTACGATGAACGTCGGCCATGCACTGCCGACGGTTTGCGAAGCGTTCATTTATATCGCACTCGTGCAGGTGGATATGATAACGCTGGTGGCGATGATTCTGGCGTCCTGTGCAGGCGCGTGGCTGGGCGCGGGAGTAGTTTCGAAATGGCCCCGCCGCACAGTGCAGATCGCCATGGGGATCGCACTGGTGGGCGCGGCCTCCTTCATGCTGCTATCGCTGCTAAAGGTGATCCCGAATCCGTCCGGCGAGACGCTGGGAGTTTCCGGCTTAAAGCTGGGAATCGCCATCGGCGTCAATTTTATTCTAGGAGCGTTGATGACACTGGGCATTGGCCTCTTCGCGCCGTGCATGATTCTGATCGCGACGCTGGGAATGAGCCCGGTAGTGGCATTTCCCATTATGATGGGATCGTGCGCATTCCTGATGCCGGTGGGCAGCGCGCGTTTCGTGCGTGAAGGAAGCTACAACCTGAAATCGGCGCTCGGCTTGGCGATTGGCGGCATACCGGGAGTCCTGATCGCGGCTTACGTAGTGAAGTCGCTGCCGCTCGATTATGTGAAGTGGCTGGTGGTGGTGGTAGTTCTTTATACGGCGGCCATGATGCTGCGGTCGGCGATGGTAGAGCGCACGCGGCGCCCTGTGGTGGTGATGCCGTCAATTGGCGGCTGAATCGCGACGGGGCAGGTTGCGCAGGTATTCCTGAAGAGCTTTTAGCCTCGCGTCTGCTTCTTTACTAGCAGCGGAGCGCTCCCAGATTAATGGCTGCGGCGTTGACTGTTCCCAGTCGGGAAGCGGCTTCTCCAGCCTCGCCATCAGTTGCTTGTATTTTTCGTCGAACTCCGCGTGGTGAGCGGCCGTCACTTTTCGGAACTCATCCGGGTCCCAAGTAAGTTTCTGCTCGTCGCTCATAACGCTAGTATAACGCGAGTCCCGTCAGGCAAGCGGCCTGCGAATCAGATCATCGACCATAAGCACGAGCACATTCAGGCGTTCGTCCGTGTGTTTCTGCGCTTCCCATACTTCCTTGTGGGACTTCTCGACTTGCCGCGTAATCCCCGCGAGCGCGTCCATTCGTTCCGTCAATTTGTCAATGCGATCTGTGAGCAAGATCTGCGCAGTCAGTAAATGAATGTGTTCCTTTCTGAATCTCAGATGGTCTTCGGCGATGAACTCTACCGCCCGCTCGATGCGATCCAGCCGCGACAGGCCGTGACCGTTTTGTTCGTCGCCCATAGGGTCAGTATAGTCAGCCTACCGAAATCACCGGCTTTCCCAACACCTCAAACCGCGGCGTAATTCCGAGTCCTGGCGCATCGGACGCCGCCATCCGACCCTCCTTCCGCTGGGGTGCTCCTTCGGCGATGCTCACCGTCACGTAGCTATTGAAATCCGTCGTCGTGAACAGGAATTCCGGAGGCGTCGAGTGGGCTAAATGGGCGATGGCCGCCGTCACGATATCTCCTCCCCAGGTATCCTCGATCGTCATCGCGATTCCCAGCGAGACGCACAAATCGCGAATCTGCCGGGCCTTGGTCAATCCGCCGACCTTGGAAATTTTCAGGTTGATCACGTCCATCGCCTGATCCGCGTGGCCGCGCACCACCATTGCCAGATCGTCCACCACTTCGTCGAGCACGAACGGACGGTCGGTGTGCCGCCGTACGGCCAGGCACTCCTCATAAGTCCGGCAGGGCTGCTCGATATAAACGTCGACATCGCGGACGAACGCGGCGACACGCATGGCGGCATGCTGGGTCCAGCCAGTATTGGCGTCGGCAATCAGAACGTCGTCCGTTTCCAGTTGCTCCGCGGCCGCGATGATGCGCGCCACGTCGGTATCCACGTCGGAGCCGACCTTCAATTGAAACCTGGTATAGCCTTCGGCCCGATACTGCGCCACGCGCTCCGCCATCGCCTCCGGAGCGTCCTGCGAAATCGCGCGATACAGCGGAAAATCGTCGCCAAAACGCCCGCCGAGCAGTGTCGCCACCGGCTTCCCGCAGGACTTTCCGAGGATGTCCCAACACGCGACATCGATGGCCGACTTCACGTAAGGATGTCCGCGCATGGCCCGATCCATGTGCGCGTTCAACACTCCCAGCTCCGTCGGATCGAGGCCGATCAGCGATGGCGCCAGCTCTGCGATTCCCGTCCGCGCGCCGTTCGCGTAAGCCGCCAGATAGGCTGACCCGAGCGGACAAATTTCTCCGTACCCAGTGATTCCTTCGTCCGTCGACACCGCCACTACCGTGGAATCGAACACCGCGACCGCGTTTCCGCCCGACCATTTGTAGCTGCCTTCGTGTAAAGGCAGCTCGACTCGATACGCCTCAATTTTTGTGATCTTCATGGGAATTCTCATTATGCACGCAAACTGAAAAGGCCAGACCGGAAGCCTCTTTCGCCCCCAGTACCCCCCTCCCAAAGATTTTTTTTACAAAACAAGCCCTTCTTCCTAGAACTGAGCTATACTTCAGCCCTGGGTTTCTTATTCATGCGACCTTTCCTAACCTATTTACCAATCTCGTTCCTCCTCGCCGCTTCCGCCCACGGAACCGTCATTTATAGCGACATTACCAATTTCAGCGGCTTTGGTTTTCAAAACGGCGGCGCAACCACGGTCAACGGAGCCCTGGTCACAGACACGGTGGCGGATGATATCTCCGTAATCCCCGCTGGAGTCGGCGCGGCCGTGACCGGCCTTACCTTTTCTGTCGCCAACTTAGGAACCGCCAGCGTCACCGCACAAGTGATCCTGACATTTTGGGACGCAAACGGCGCAAGCGGCGGACCCGGCACGGAGCTCGGTGCGTTAGAGTTCAATGCCATCGCGTTCCCCTCGGGTGAAGTGGGAACGTTCTCCTATGATCCGGGAACGACGATTTTCACCGCGCCCAGCGAGTTCTGGGTGGGCGAGACATTCACAAGTACCACCGACACCGCGGGACAGCTCAACGATCTGGGCCTAGGGCTCTTCGCGCCGCCGACAGTGGGAACCAGTACCGACTCTTTCTTCGCAGGCACCACGCCGGGCCAATTCAATACCAGCAATCCTGCCGGAACCTTGAGTAACTTCGGCGGCAACCCGGTAGCCGATTTCGGCTTCGCATTCTCCGACACCGACACCCCCGAGCCCGCCTCCGCCCTCCTGGTAGCCGCCGGCATCGCCCTGGCCGCGCTATTTGCCAAACGCCTAGCCCCCGGCCGCTAATTCGAAAAGCCCGTCGATTCAATATAAACCCGTCCCGTCAGCTGAGGTCTCAACTACCGACCTTGGAAATCACCACCTTGGCTCCTCGCACCGCCGCGCCCGATGCATCATGCACTACGCCCGAAATCCCCGCAACAACCCGCTGCCAGCGAAATCAGGATAGCCGCCACCGATAACGATCTAAATGCAATGACGCTACAATTTCACGAATACTTTGAAGGAGATAGCACTTCCGGGAACCATATTTTCCCTGCGAAAAAGCTACAATGAGTGGAATGAAATCTCCCTTTCGCCTCGATAACCGTACCGCCCTTATCACCGGAGGATCCAGCGGCATCGGGGAAGCGACGGCCCGCGCCTTCACACGCGCCGGAGCATCCGTTATCATCCTCAGTATCGATAAACCGCGCGCTGAAGCCCTCGCCACGGAGCTTCCCGGCGCGACGTCCATCATCTGCGACGTCACCGACGAAAGGGCCGTTCAGGCCGCAATGGCGGAGATTGGGAAGCTGGATATCCTGGTCAACAGTGCCGGCATCGGATTGGTCGGCAATATTGAGGAAACGTCGCTCGACGATCTGCAACGCCTGTTTCGCGTCAACGTCGAAGGGACTTTTCTGGTCACCAAAGCCGTCCTGGAGCTCATCAAGGCGTCGCACGGATCGATCATTAATATCGGTTCCGTCGCCGGCCAGATCGGTATTAAGCGCCGTTTCGGCTATTGCGCGACCAAAGGCGCCGTCATCGCCCTAACCCGGCAGCTTGCAGTGGAATATCCCACTCAATTCCGAGTCAATTGCATCTGCCCCGGCACCATCGATACTCCTTTTGTCGAAGGATTCCTCGAGAAGTACCATAAGCACGAAAAGGAAAAAGTTCGGGAAGACCTGCGCCAGCGCCAACCAATTGGCCGCCTGGGCCGTCCAGAAGAAGTAGCCGATCTCGCGGTCTACCTAGCCTCAGACGAGTCCGGGTTCATGAACGGCGCCATTCTGCCGATAGACGGAGGGTGGACTGCCGCCTGAGCGGCCTACTTGACTTGGCCCAGTACTATAGTACACAATGTTTCTTTCGAGTTCCGGTCGAATTTCTAACGTAGAGGACGAAGCTTTGATCCCATTCATCCGGCAGCGTTCACTGATCAGATTTGCGGTTCTTCTGGGCACCATCGCCTGGGGTAGTTCGTTCCTCTTCGGAATGGAACCGGTTAAAAAGAAAAAAGTTGTTCACTCCGCGACGGCCGCCGCGAAGCATCCGGTGAGCGCCAAAGCAGCAGGTTTAAAAACTCCAGCGCGGACCGCAGCCGTTCCTCGCGTGGTCTCGAAAGCGGCCGTGAAACACACCGCGCCGTTAACGCAAACCGCGGCAACGAATCAGGCTATCGTCGCCAGGATGAATGCCGGGAAGCGCCTGCCCTCGAAGGGCGTCTGGAAATCGCCCAACTACGCCGATTCCCTCGAAGGCGATAACGTGGATGGGGAAGATCTGCTCGTCCGCCGCGCCGCCGTCGACGCTCTCGGCCCTTTGAACGGCAGCATTGTCGTGACCGACGCCCTCACCGGCCGCATCCTGACTATCGTCAATCAAAAGCTGGCGTTTAAGGGCGGTTATCAGCCCTGTTCCACCGTGAAAGTCCCGGTGGCGCTGGCCGCACTCAGCGAAAATGTGGTCGATCGCGAAACGCCTTTCCATCTCACCAAGCGCAAAACCATCGCCATGACGGAGGCGATCGCGCACTCCAACAACCAGTACTTCGCAAACCTCGGCGAAAAGCTCGGTTTCGAGCGCGTTTCCTACTACGCGAAAATGTTCGGCCTAGGCGAGAAAGCCGGCCTCGATATTGAAGGCGAACAATCGGGTGGTCTGCCCACAGAGGTGCCGAAATCAGGTGTCGGCATGATGACCAGCTTCGGCGACGGCATCACGCTCACGCCTCTCGAATACGCTGCCTTGATCGGAGCCGTCGCAAACGGCGGGACGCTTTATTACCTGCAATACCCGAAATCGGATCAGGAAGCGCAAGCATTGGTGCCGCGCGTAAAGCGCCGTCTGGATATCGACAATCTGGTTTCTGAGATCAAGCCCGGCATGATGGGCGCGGTCGAGTACGGCACAGCGCGCCGCGTCGGTTTCGACCCCAACACCCCCATTTACGGCAAAACCGGCACCTGCACCGATTATCGCCAACCCACCCACCTGGGATGGTTTGGATCCTTCGTCGACGCCGGCAAGGACAGCAAGTATGTAGTAGTCGTCCTGCTCACCGGCGGCAAACTAGTCAGCGGCCCGGCCGCTTCAGGCGTAGCAGGCAACGTCTATAAGACGCTAAGCGCCTCGAATTTCTACACCCACGAGCCCAAAGAAATCAGCCCCGCCGCCTTGATCACCGCAGTCGGCACCGGCGCAAATTAACGAGTCTATTTCACGTACACCGGCACGCCTCCGTAAAACTGATAGTCGGCCATCAAGGTCGCGCCAACCGACACATTCACGAACAGGGACTCGAAACGGGGAAGCCTCAGCGCCATCACCGAAGTCTGATTTCCAATCGCAGTCGCGGTCACATTCACGCTCGCGCCACAATCGCCACAAGCGGCGTAGCCGTTCCCGATCCATTCGTAAAAAGCGTAACCTCCGACCCCGTCGCGGCTGGATTATCGCAAGCATTCAGCGATATTCCCAGCCGCCGTGATCGCCACATATTGCGGAGTAGTGTTTGCCGGAACGGTAAACGATGTCGACGACAGAATCTTCCCGCCGCCCGCATCAAGCTGGACGATCCCGCCCACTCCCGCGGCAGCCAGTGTGCCCGACGCGTTCACACTCAGCTGCCAGCACAGGAAACGGAACGGTCGTCGTCCACGAGCCTATTTTGGTAATTGCAGCACTCTGCGCGGCGCAAATAGTAAGGGAAAATAGAGCAAAAAGATACCGCATCCCCCAGTTCTATCACGGCGAGAATCCCCTCAGCGCCGCAGCGCGCACACTAGCTCGACAGAGCCGTGACCACAGAGAGCGGAGTTCTTTCTGGGTGCTACACATCAGCGAATCAAATCTCGCGCGCGATTGTCGGCTTCTGTGACACCGGGCATCACCGTTCTGCCTTGATTTAAGTAACGTAGCGCACGCACTTTTGCGTGCCGCGTCGAGACTCATCTCGACGCACAACCCCACGGCGTGAGCGTGGGGCTACTGACGGACCAAATGGATTGACCGATCTGTCCCCTTCGGACCCGACGACCCTCCCTAGTTCGCGGTCGGCCTACCAACACTATCGATAACGAGGATTTCGACGGGAGCTTTTGACGATTCAAGCTTCAGGCCAAGGCGTTGCTGGAGGGCAAAGAAAATGTTTGGAGGCCCGCTGTCAGTGGAAGGCAGTTCTCCCGGATCGAGTGAGTTCATACTAACCGCCGGATCAGGTGCGAAGGTTATGTTTACATCGAACTCGCCCAGAAAGCCAGTCTTATCGATGACTGGTTTACCGACAAAAATAGAAACGGCTCTCACCAACTCTGGCATGGCAACGCTGCCACCCCTTAACGATACCGTCTCATCGCCAGATCCCCTAAAGAGCCGCCCACACTTGAAAAAACTCGCCAGCCTCCCGCCGCCGGGCGGCTGTGGCGGCGCATCAAGAGCCCAGCAATTGCTTTCCTTGGGGGGCGGCAGTTTTAGACCACCCTTCGCGGGAAGCAACAGGTACACGGGAAGCTCCTTTGTCTGACGATGGGTTTTCAATTGGAAGCGGTCCTCCAATAGAGACCGCAACATCACAAGCAACTCGTCGTTGGACAACTCCCCCTCCGCTCTTGCCTCGACCTGATAGTATTCGGACTTAATCCATTCCGGCCCTCCCAAAATCTCAACGGCCGGTACATTAAAGGCCTTCTCAATGAGAAAGCCGAGGGGAGCAACTGCGCTCAGGCGCCCCCCGGGGAGCGGCCGGACAAATCTCTCCGCCGTTTGAGAGAGCTTGACGGACGCCACCTCGAACTGGAGCGTCGCCGTTTGAGCGGAAGCACAACAAAAAGTCGCGACAAGAAGAATAACCCTGGATCGGCCTAAGACCATAGAAGAAATGTCCTTACCTATATATTCTTGATGAAAGCTGAACACATATATGTACGCGTTAGTAATAACCTAGGACCGCGCTCATTATGGCTCGCCGGGCTCAGCCTCCATAGCGAGCCCTCAGCGCCCAGTCTAAGCTAGATTCCAGACGAATATCGTCCTTTTTTGCGAACCGAACTCCCTGATAATGTTTTCACAACTCGCCCACAAAAAAATCGGATAAACTGACTCAGAGAAAAATTTTATGATGCCTGATGAACCGAAAGATAGAACGTCACAAAACACATTACGCCTTCTAGGTACCGCGCTACAGAGTCTACTATGGTGTGTTGCAATAGCCGTTCTTGGCCAGAATTTCCTCCTACTTAAGCAAAATCGGCAACTCCAAAATGCACCAGCATTGCATCCCGCATCAAGGCAAACTTACGAGATAAGTGAGGGCAATAAATTGAAAAACCTTGCGGGCCTTGATCTAGATGGGAAGTTGCGCAAATTGCGTTCCCTTCGGCGGGCAGTTCACCAGAGAAGCTTCTGATAATCGCGATGTCACCCACCTGCCCCATTTGTGAATCAAATCGGCAAACTTGACTGCAGATGACGAAGGATCTGACACGGCGAGGAAACTGGAAGGTAGTCTGGATAAGCCGCGACGCTGTGTCAATCACTCGCAGCTACTGCGAGCGCAACGGCATACCAATTAAAAATGTGATTGCAGAACCTCTGCACACAACGTACCGGCAGCTAGGGCTAGAAGCGGTGCCTCACATGGTGTCGTCTCCACCACTGGACCTTCCTCAGGGACCGTGGAAAAGGTATGGGGTGGTCATCTAACGCCCGAACTGACAAAACGCATTTCTTCCTACTTTGAAGCGCCCACAGCAAAAAATCAAGAACCTCGTTTATTTTTACCATCCGGCGGTATATCGTCAGAAGCAGTTCTGAGGTCGCCGTCGGCTTATCCAACCGACAACTAAATCAGATAGGAGAATTTTATGATATTGAAATTCCTAGCTCAGCTTGGGCTCTTGTCCCTTATGCTAGCGGCGCTTGCGTCAACCCACGTCCTTTTGGCTCAAAAAAAAGGGGGCTGCGCCCAACCTCAATCTTGCGCTGGATCCTGTTCAGTGGGCACTGATTCTGGCCAGTGCGATACCGACATCAACAACAATTGCATGTGTTTTGTGCCCTAATCGCTAGGGTTTCACTAGATTTGTCTATGTAGTTAACGGGGGCAGTGAGCCACGGTGTAGCACAGCGCCCATTGCCCCACAAATTTTCCGACAAGGATCATAGCGTGATTAAGCGTCAGAACGTTAGCGCGGATTTTGTAGTCATTTTCAGCGTCATAACGATGGCGGTGTGCCTTGGCGCAGGCCTGGCACGCCAATATCCGGACTTGGTACCAGCACCCGTGAAGGGAATCAGGCAGGGCGAAAAGCTCCCTAATTTGCCGGAATATCAATGGAGTTCTCATCGTAGGACGCTCATACTCGGCCTGCGCGTGGGGTGCCCCTATTGCGCGGCCAGCATGGAATTCTATCAGGAGCTGTACAGGGCAGCCCCCAACGAAACACACATAATAGCAGTCTTCTCCGAGATAGACGACGCGCCGAAGCTGGACCTGCCTGACCCTCTGCGCAATATTGAAATTCTTACTGGCGTCAACCTGGAGACACTCGGCATCTTCGGCACTCCAACAGTTATCCTTGCAGACAATGCGGGAGTCGCCCGACAAGTCTGGCGTGGCCGCCTGTCAAAGGAGTCGGAAAAACAAGTACGAGCTGCCCTAAATGGCGCTCTTTGATCACTCCTGTGGCGCCTGCTTCTCCTGACACAATCGAAAAGCCGTGGGCGTCATAGAATAGTAATGGCAAAAATCTCTCACGAAATTACCGGTATGCACATATCCACATTCATAGGCTACCTCCTTCAATACCACCCGTGACTTTTGGCGGAGGGCGCGCGCGGCTCGTTCCATTCTCGCGGCCGTCAGGTGCTCGCGAAATGGCTTGCCAGTATCACGAATAAGCGCCTGTCCCAAGTGGCAACGCGAAACCCCAAAATCACTAGCTACCTTAAGAAGTGTGGCATCTGGCATCGAGTAATTCAGAGCGATCCATTCTAGAACTCGGTGCGGTTGTACACAGCGGCGAGCCATAAAACACATTGCCTTCTTCTGTGCTTATTAATCGCAAAAAATAATGACCAATGCTGGTACATTATCGCAAATGTCGGCAACATTTTACCTGAGGCATTTGGCATATGCGCAGAATCCAGGAGCGGCAACGCGACCCTTTTGCATCGGCCCAGCACCTACTATAATCTTGAACGGGCCATCCACTTGTGGCGCAAGTTAAGTCCCAGCGCCCCGCCGTCCTCTACCCCGCCTCTTCTAACTCCGCCGACACTGACTCCCACTCCGCTACCCGAGCTTCCAACTGCTTCCTTCTTTCCGCCACGATCTCCGAAATCCGCACCGTCTCTTCCATGCTCTTAAAATCCGCCAGCGCCGCATCGTGCTGCGCGATCTCCGATTCCAGCGCTGCCACTTCCTTCTCTACCACCCGCAGCCGGTCTTGTAGCTTTTTCAGCTTCATCGGATTCACGCGCTTCTTCGCATCGTTCGCCACGGCCACCGGCTCCGGCTCGACCACCACCGCAGCGGCAGTTTGCGCCTGGATCTGCTCCGGGCCACCGGCCTTCCGCCACAGATAATCTTCGTAATTCCCCGGATAAACGTGAACGTGACCTTCTTCGATCTCAAATACCCGAGCCGCCAGATTATCGATGAAGTACCGGTCGTGCGAAACAAACACCACCGTGCCTGAATACTTGCTCAGCGCGTCCAACAGCACGTCCTTCGCACGCATGTCCAAGTGATTGGTCGGCTCGTCCAACAACAGGAAATTCGAAGGAGCCAGCAGCATCCGCGCCAGCGCATAGCGGTTGCGCTCGCCGCCCGATAGCACGCCGATCTTTTTGAACACATCGTCGTCGCTGAACAAAAAGCATCCCAGGAGGGTCCGCAATTCGGTATTGGTCGATCGCGGAGCCGCATCACCCAGATCGTCCAGCATGCGCCGCTCCGGGTCCAGTTCTTTGTACTGATCCTGCGCGAAATAATCCGGCATCGCGTTGTGGCCCAGCGTGTAGGAGCCTGAGGTTAACGGCTCGGTCCCCGCCAGCAGCTTGATCATGGTCGATTTGCCCGCGCCGTTCACGCCCACCAGCGCGATGCGGTCGCCGCGCTCGATCACGAAATTCGCGTCGCTGAATACATGCTTCGCGCCGTAGCTTTTCGCTACGTTTTTAAATTCCGCGACGATGCGGCCGCTCGGCTTCGGCTGCGGGAAAGAAAAATGAATGGTCTGCTCATCCGGAGGAATTTCTATGCGCTCGATCTTTTCCAGTTCCTTAATGCGTGACTGCACCTGCTTAGCTTTCGTGGCCGTAGCGCGGAAGCGGTTGATGAACGCTTCGAGCGCCTCCACGCGGTCATGCTGATTCTTATAAGCCGCTTCGAGCTGCATCTTGCGCTCGGCTTTTTGAGTCAGATATTTTTCGTAGTTGCCGCTATAGAACCAGACTTTCTTGTTCCAAACTTCCACCGTCCGGTTCACCGTCGTATCGAGAAAATAGCGGTCATGCGAAATCAGCACGTAGCCGAACGGATAGCTGGTCAGATACTGCTCCAGCCAGTTGCGCGCTTCGAGATCCAGGTGATTGGTCGGCTCATCGAGCAACAGCAAATTCGGCTTTTCGAGGAGCAATTTCGCCAGCGCAATACGCATCTGCCAGCCGCCCGAGAATTCCTCGGTGCGCCGCGCCCAATCTTCTTTCTTGAACCCCAATCCATCGAGCACCGTGCCCACCTGCGCCTCGATCGCGTAGCCATCACGATTTCTGAATTCGCTATCAATGTGATGCAGACGGTCGGCGACAGCGGAATATTCGGCGCCCATCGGGTCCAGTTCGGCCAGCTTATGGTGCAGTGTTTCGAGCTCCTGCTCCATCTCGTGAAGGTCGGCAAAAACCGTCATGCATTCAGCGAAAACGGTTCGCCCTGATAGAGTTAGGCCATCCTGCGGCAGGTAGCGGAGCTTGATTCCCTTGGTGTAGCTGATCGACCCGTAATCGAGCGACTCCATGCCCTGGATTATCTTAAGCAGGGTCGACTTACCGGTTCCGTTTCCGCCCACCAAGCCCGTTTTTTCCTTGGGCGTGATTAGCCAGTCGCAATTTTCAAAGAGGAGTTTGTGGCCGAAACGTTTTCCGGCGCCTTGCAGTTGAATCATTTAGGCACAAAAGAAATTGAGAGATTGCGCGATGTAACTCTTCATCTCGGAACGCTTTACCACCGCGTCCAGGAATCCGTGGTCGAGCAGAAATTCGCTGGTCTGAAATCCCGTTGGGAGCTTTTGCCGGATGGTTTGCTCGATCACGCGCGGCCCCGCGAAGCCGATCAGAGCGCCGGGCTCGGCGATATTCAGGTCACCCAACATGGCAAAACTCGCGGTGACGCCGCCGGTGGTCGGATCGGTCAGAATGCTGATATACGGCACACGCGCTTCGTCCAATCGCATCAGCGCGGAGGAAATTTTCGCCAGTTGCATCAAGCTGATAGCGCCTTCCTGCATGCGCGCTCCGCCGGAGGCCGAGATGATAATCACCGGCTCCCGCTTCTTCATACCGCGCTCGATGGCACGGGTGATTTTTTCCCCCACTACCGCGCCCATGCTGCCGCCGATGAACTTCAGCTCCATTGCGCAGATTTGCACCGGCCGGCCTTCGAGGGTGCCCACGCCTGAAATCAGCGCGTCCGACATGCCGGTGGCTTTCTGCATTCCTTCCAACCGGTTAGCGTAGGTTTTCGAGTCTTCAAAATTCAAAGGATCGGTGGAAACCAGCTCCGAATCGAGTTCCTCATAAGCGCCATCGTCGAACAGCATTGCCAGGCGGGCTCGCGCGTCGATGCGAAAATGGTGTTCGCATTTCGGGCACACCTGCATGTTTTCATCGAGTGTTTTCTTCCAGATGATCTGGCCGCAGCTTTCGCATTTCAGCCACAGGCCTTCTGTTCGAACGCGTTTATCCGCTTCGGCGGTTCCTTCGACACCCGGCTTTTGCCTTGCAAACCATGCCATCAACACCTTCTTAATCTAACATCCTCCATTGTAACCGGGCTTAAACGAGCATAACTGCATCGATAGCAGCTTGGAAGAAGGCTTATTTGACCTTAATCGCAGGTGTTTCCCAGACGTAGGCGAAGAAAGTGCGCTTTGGCACGAATCCCATATTTCGATAGAGGCGGAGCGCCGCTTCGTTTTCCGCCGTCACGGTGAGGCTGACGGCGCGGCAACTTCGGGCGGCGAGCGCTTCCATCGATTTTCGCATCAGCTCATAACCGAGACCCGTTCCCTGATAGGAAGGGGCGACGCAGACCTGGGTGATATGGCCGACATCAGGGGAAACGAGGCTCGCCAGCGATGCGCCGCAGAGCGTGCCGCGGTCCATGGCCGCGAAGGATGCGGGCGCGAAAAACGTGCCGCAGCCGGGATATTGCACGATGTTGGTGAGAAAACGGCGCGCTCCGTTGGCGGAGCGGTACTGGTCGTTAATCTGACTATCAATATGGCCCTGATAGGCGTTGGCGATCAGGCGTCCGGTGGCTTCCTGGTAGCTTTCCGTCCACGGAACGATGGAGAGAGCGAGGTCCCGCGGCGGCAGAGCCGCTGGGAGCGGAGCTTCGAGAAACAGCCGCGGGAAGGACTGGAACCAGTTCGGATAGGGGAGGCGGCGGTTTTCGACTTCCATCAGCATTAACAGTTGGGACTCGATACGGTTCACGCCGGGAGTCCGGCACATGGCATCGAGCGTGGACTGAAACAGAGCACTCTCATTTTCCAGGGAGCGGACCTGTTTGAGAACATACAGATCGCCGATCAGGCCCTTATTGTCTTCGCACACGTAATAGGAATAGCCGACAATTTTCCCATTCACCGCCAGCGCGTAGCCGGTGAGCGCGTGCATCTGGACAAAGCGGCGAACGAGATTGGCGGAGGTGGTGAAATCCCAATCGAGCTCGGTCTTCCATGATTTGACTTGCTCATCCACCACCGGGGCGAGGCTCTCAATGTCGATACTGCGAAGATCGATGGTGCGAGGAGTCGGCGGGTCGGCGAGCGCAGCGGCCATAATGCTACTGCTACGATTTCAACATCTTTTTGATTGCCGAGGTGGCTTGCCGGGTACGCTGGCCGTTTTCGATGAGCGCAAAGCGGACGAAGCCTTCGCCCATGGGTCCGAAACCCACGCCGGGCGAGACAGCGACCAGCGCTTCGGCAAGCAGCTTTTTCGAGAATTCGAGAGAGCCCAACTCGCGATATTGTTCGGGCAAAGGAGCCCAGACGAACATGGCGCCTTTGGGCGGCTCGACGGGCCAGCCGGCGCGGTTGAGACCGTCGATTAAGATGTCGCGGCGCTTTTGATAGACGGCGCAGATTTTCTTGGTATCCTCTTCGCATTCGCGCAGAGCGATGATGGAGGCGATCTGAATGGGCTGGAAGACGCCGTAGTCGAGATAGCTTTTAATGCGGGCGAGGGCGCCGATCATGCGGGCGTTGCCGAGGCAGAAGCCGACTCGCCAGCCGGCCATGTTGTAGCTTTTCGAGAGCGAGAAAATTTCCACGGCGACGTCCTTGGCCCCTTCCACCTGCAAAATACTGGGCGGACGGTAGCCATCGAAGCCGAGATCGGCATAGGCGAAATCGTGCACGACCATGGTGCCGTGATGCCGCGCCAGGCGGATGATTTCCTTGAAAAAATCGAGGTCGACGCACTGGGTGGTGGGGTTGTGCGGGAACGAGATGAGAATCATGCGGGGAGGCTTTTGCGCCCGGCGATAGAGATCCTCCAGAGCGTTGAGGAAGCTGGCAGGATCTGGCATAGGGAGCATGCAGGCGTGGCCTTCGGCCATGATGACGCCGTATTGATGAATGGGGTAGCAGGGATTCGGGGAGACGACAGCGTCGCCCGGTCCGATGACGGCAAAGAGGAGGTGGGCGAGGGCGTCCTTGGCGCCGATGGTCACGATGGCTTCCTTATCGGCGTCGAGCGTGACGTCGTAATTGGTCTTGTACCGTTTGACGATGGCCTCGCGGAGATTGGGAATGCCTTTCGAGGCGGAGTAGCGATGATTCCGCGAATTACGGGCGGCTTCGACGAGCTTATTCACGATGGGACGGGGGGTGGCTCCGTCGGGATTTCCCATGCCGAGGTCGACCACATCGAGCTGCGCCGCCCGGGCTTTGGCCTTCATCTCATTGATGACGGCGAAGACGTAGGGGGGAAGCTTCTGGATGCGGTAGAACTCTTGATCGGGGTGCATATTTTTATTCTAGCGAGTGAACGCGAGGGGGACGGTGGGCGTCATGTTTGGTTGATGTGGAAAGACTCGTCGACACTCTCGAAAAACGCCGCCAAGTTCTAAGACCAGCCGTCCGGGCTGCGCCCGGATGGACCGATTGGCAATCGGTCCGCAGGTTGGCAACGTTGCCAACCTGCCCCACAACGGGCCATGGTTTTCGTTGCTATCGGTGCAGCAATTGGGCGCATCCAAAATGCGGAGAATTTCTTGAGTAATAACGATGGGGAAAATTGTTGGTTTGATTGTTTTCATGGGTGCGGTGTTTGGGCAGTCGTTTGAGGTTGCGTCGGTGAAGATGACTCAGACGCCGGCGCCGGTGACGATGGCTCCCGCGCCGGGAGGTGAGAGATTCGTGGCGCGGAATATGCCGCTGCTGTGGCTGATCGGCGCGGCGTACAGCGTGCCGAACCGGCAGGTCCTGGGGCTGCCGCAGGCGATGTTGACGGGGGGCTACGACATCGAGGCGAAGGCGGAACATCCGGTATCACGGAGTGAGATGATGCGGATGCTTCAGACGCTGCTGGAGGACCGGTTCAAGCTGGTGGTGCGGCGGGAGACGAAAGAAATGAAGGCGCAGGTGTTGGTGGTGGCGAAGGGCGGGGCGAGGGTCGACGAGAATCAGGATGGCGCGGAGCTGGCGATTCGGAGGGTCAGTGGGAGCAGGTGGAGCTATCACAATATGCCGATGCCGACGTTTGCCAACGTCTTGTCGGCTTGGGTGGACGATACGGTGGTGGATCAGACAGGGCTAAAGGGGAGCTACGATATCACGCTGGATTATATGCCGGAGCGCGCCAGGCAGGAAACTGCACCGGATCCTAACGCCCCTTCCCTCTATACGGCTTTGCAGGAGCAGCTTGGGCTGAGGCTGGAATCGCGAAAGGGGCCGGTGGAGGTGCTGGTGGTGAAGCATATTGGAGGATTGAGCGGGAATTAGCACGGGCGTCGCCACTCTCGAAAACATCATTGACACCGCTCCCTGCGGTCACGGCTCGGACAACAGGTGGCAGCGCATGGCTGTTAAGTGCCAGGACATACTTGACACTTTTTGGTACTCACGGTATTCGGTGGTAAAGGCGGAGAGAGGCTTCGCGATCATATGGGCCAGGAGTTTGCTGAGGACTGGACAGATGTCACGGGCGCGGAGCGGCTTGCGAACCCTTGACATCTGTCCAGTCCGAGCTAGAATCGAGGATTTCGCGAAGCCACCTGCTGTCAGTGACTTTGCAGCGCAGAGTGTCAAGTATGTCATGGCATTGGACAGCATGGCGCCGCCCACGAACACGGGGTGTTAATGGGCGGTTGTTTGGAGGGCGGTGGAGAGGTCTTTGGCTATGGGGGCTAGGGGGGTTGCCAGGAGGCCGGCTAGGAGAGATGCGGATATGGGGGTGTGGAACTGGTGGCCGGCGATCAGGGCTAGCGTGATCGCGATTGCCATGGCCCAGGCTCGGGTGCCGTCGCGGTAGAGCTGGTCGGCGCGCTGGTAGGCTTCGTCGATCAGGGCGTTCAGGATCAGGTCGGAGTGGGGGGCCGTCAGGTTGAGTTCGATCAGGGATTTGGCGAGGGCTTTCTGAGCGGCAAGGTCGGTGCCGCTGAACCAGTTGGCTTGGAGGATTGGCAGGATGTCGGGATCAGAGGCCGGCACCAGCGCCGTCACGGCCGCTTTAATGCGGCTGAAACCGATGTGGTTCACGCCGCCTCCGAAGGCTTTGGTCGCGTCTACCAATCCAAAGGCGGCAGTGCCCAGGGCTCCGATGGCGGTGATGAATTCTATCATGACCACAAGCTACATCCGGAGCGCGGCCGCACCTTCAGATTTATCGGCAAACGTAAGTGCGCGAACGGCTATTTCGGCGTGAACTTGAAGTCACTGATAGCGATTTCGTCGCTGCCGGGAATATAGAAACCGAATTTGCCGTCGGAGAAATTGCGTCCGGGCTCGGTCCAGGAATCGAGCGTGAGCCAGGTATCGCCGTTTTTGAGGCGATGCACGACGTGGTCGGGACTGACGTCGACCTGGATGGTGAAGGTCTTCTGATTTTCCAGACCGTGCTGCGTTTTCTCACGATCCTTGCTCTTGCCGTTGGTCACGGACTTGGCCCAGAAGGTCTTTTTATCGATTTCGAAAAGGCCGTAGTTCTTGGGATCGATGTAATCGACATACCAGCGGATATGGCCGCCTTTGAACAGGCCTCCGCCTTTGAGCAACTGGACGGTGAAGGTGAAAGTTCCCTTGGCGGGGAGTTTATAAGGCACGAAGTTGCCGCCCTTATGGATCCAGGAATCGCCGTCGTTGGTCCAGCCGGAGGGATCCTCCCAATCGGCCATGCCTCCCGATTTCGGGCCGGCTGGAGCGGCGTGGGCTGAGGCGAGAGTCAAATCGACGGTGGCTTGCGCGCCGGCGGCGACCTGGACCTTTTCGGTGCGATCGATGAAGCCGGGAGCTTTCGAGGTGAAGACGTAGCTGCCGGGCGGCAGGTCGACCTGGGCGCCCGTGAGCTGATGCGGCTGGGCTTCGTTGTCGCGCTTATAGGTGATGATCGCGGCGCCAGGCGAACGGGTGACATGAACCGTCCCGTTGGGGCTGCCGGTGGGCGCGGGAGGTGCGACGGGGGGCGGCTTCGGTGCTCCCGCATCGATCTTCTGAAGCTGGAATTCGGCGCGGGCGGTGGCGCCCTTCTGGACATCGACGGACTGCGTGGCGGGAGTTGTGTAGCCGTCTTTAAACACGCGTACGGCCGCTTTGCCGGGAGGCGCGGGGACGCTGAGCTGTCCATGCACGGTGTGCTTCTTCTGCTCCCGGTTGTTGACAAACACGCGGACGTCATCCTCGCCGGTGACGACGAGAATGGTCCCCAGATCTCCGGGAGCCGGCGGAGCCGCTTTATCGGAGCGCAGGAACACGGTGAGCGCGGGCGAAGCGCCGTAAGTATTTTGCAGAGCCTTCTGGGTGGGACCGTCGCCGATGTCGAGTTCGGCCGAGCCGGGTTGGAAGCCGGTGAGATCGACGCCGCCGGGCGATGCGTCGCCTTGCGGCTGGCCGTTGAGAGTCACTTTAAGCGGTCCCGCACTGGTGGCGACGCGGGCGGTATTTCCAAAGCTCGCGACGACGACGGCGAGGAGATTCTTGGCCGTGGCTCCCGTGATATTGGGGGCCTTGGCTTCGGCGGCTTCAAAAGAGAACGACGCTTCGACGCCTTTGCCGGTGACTTTCACGGTGTGCGGGCCGGCCGCAACTTTATCGATCACAAACTGGCCGTCAGTCAAATCGGCGGGCGGTTGATCGTCGAAGATGACTTTTCCGGCGTCGACTCCTTCGGCCATAATGCGCATGGGCTGGGGCGATGCTTCGAGGGTGAGATTTACGGCGAGAGGCGCGCCACCGGCAGCAGATCCGGCGGCGGGTACGGTGACGCCGTTGGCTCCGGGCTCATAGCCGGGGAGGGACGCGGTGATCTGATAATCGCCGGGGGCCAGAGGAACGGAGCAGGGGGCGGTACATTTATCCTCGCCATTGACTTTGATCGCGGCGCCGGGAGGAGTGGTGGCGACCTGCACATCGATGGTCGCGACGACCGGCGGCGAGGCGAGTTTGTTGCGCTTGCGCGCCATGTTCACCAGGAACGCGATGCCTCCGACAGCGACGATCAATCCGAGAATCGCGCCGAACAACAGTGCTTTCTTCCAGGCCACGGGCTTCTGCGCGGCCGGCGGTTTGGGAGGCATCGACTGACCGCTGATAGGCGGCGGACCTACGGGCGGGATGGGCGGATGCGGGGGCACAGCTTGCGGTCCGGTAGCTGGAAAGGCGCTGGTGGGCAGACTGGGCGGCGACGAGAACTGGCCGGAAATGGGGCTCCGCGGCGGCGCTGCACTCGGCATCGGCGGCGGCGTGGGGAAAGGCGGCGTGCTGGAGAATGGCGGCGGGGTGGGCGGCGGAGGAGGAGGCGGCGTGTAGGTTTGCGTGGGCGCAGACGACACGATGGGCGGAGGCAGAGGAGGCGGCGGAGCCATGGCAGGCGCACTGCCGAGGGTCGCCTCCTGCTCCTTCAACCTGGTGCCGCGATTCACCAGATGCTGCTTGATATCGCCGACAACGAGCTGCACTTCGAAATCGTTGGCGTACTGTTTGGCGATTTCGTCGAGCCGGTAATAGATTGGCTTCAGTCCCTCCAAGCTGGCCACAAGGCCGACCTGCTGGTCCAGACGCTTCAGTTCTTCAAGAGGATTCAGATTCTCATCAGCCACGTTAGATATCCTACACTTTCTGTGTAACCTTTGTGATAGCCGCCCTCGATGCCACCCCGTTGACCGTCTCCACTGGAGGGGTGAGGCGATATACATTCGAGCTCGCGCGAGCGCTGGCGGCAAACTATAGAGAGGATGAGTACTGGCTGTTGAGCGATCAGCCCTTCGACATATCTTCGACGGGGCCGGCGGCGGAGAATCTTCATAAAGGCGATGGCCCGCGCACGGCAGCGGAGCGGCGCTGGTGGCTGTGGGGCCTTGAACGGGAGATGATGCGGCGGAGAGTGGAAGTGTTTCATGGCACCGATTTTTCCGTTCCTTATCTGTCCCGGCGTCCGAGCGTGATGACGTTACACGATCTATCGCCGTGGCTGCCCGGTCAAAAGAATGTGAATTGGCAGCCGCATTCGTTTCGCGTACGGAGCCGCGTTCCGGTGCTGCTGCGGGCGCGTATTCCGACCATGTTGATTACGCCGAGCGAAGCGGTGCGGCGGGCGGCGATCGGGCGATTCAAGCTCGACGGGTCGCGAGTGGTGGCGGTGCCGCTGGCGGCGTCGAGTCATTTTCATCCGGTAGAGAGGGCGCCGGCCGCGCGTCCTTATTTCCTGTTTGTGGGTACGCTCGAGCCGCGAAAAAATATTAGTCGCTTGATCGAGGCGTGGCGAGAGGTACGCAAATCGCAGGACGTCGACCTGGTGCTGGCGGGACGCGTGCGAAAAGATTTCATTGCGCCCGCGGCAGAGCCGGGATTGTGGGTTCGGGGCGCAGTGCCGGAGGAAGATTTGCCGGCTCTGTATGCGGGCGCGGTCGCGGTGGTGTACCCATCGTTATATGAAGGGTTCGGATTGCCCGTGCTCGAAGCGATGCAATGCGGAGCGACCGTGATCACGTCGCGCGATCCGGCAATTATGGAAGTTTCGGACGGCGCGGCTGTTCACGTGGACGCGATGGATGTGGGAGCGTTGGCGGAGGCGATGCGGGCGCGGCCGACGCGGCGAGAGGAATCGTTGAAGCGCGCGGCTCTGTTTTCCTGGTCGAAGACGGCGCGGAAGACGAGAGAGGTCTATGACGACGCGCGGCGATTGTTCGGGAAATAGGGCGTTGTTTCTGACGCCGGAGGCGCCGCGAATGGGCGCCGGCGGAGGAGGGCTGCGGTCGGCGTCCCTGCTGGAATATTTACGGAGGAAGTACGAGGTTACGGTCGAGAGTTTCGTGCTGCCGCATCATTCGAAAAGTTTTTCGGCGCGCGCGTGGAGAAATGGGGTGAGGCTGCTGCGCGGCGTGCCTCCGCTGATCGATCGATTCGCGGGATTCGAAGAGCAGCTCACGCCGGCGCTGAAGCAGCACTATCGGGTCGCGGTGATTGAGCATTTCTGGTGTGCTCCGTATGCGGAGACGATTCGTCCGCATTGCGACATTCTGGTGCTGGATCTGCACAATGTGGAAAGCGAACTGGCGGCGACGCATGCGCGGGCAGCGGGCGGTGTGGAAGCGGTTCTGCATCGGCGATTCGCGGAGGCGTATAAGAAATTGGAGCGCGAATGGCTGCCGAAGTTCGATCTGGTGCTGGCGACATCGGAGGAGGATCGCGGGCGGATCGGGGGCGCGAATGCCGTGGTGTATCCGAATGCGCTGCCTGTTTTTGAAGTTCCCACGGTGGCGGCGGGAAATTGCATCGTGTTCAGCGGAAACCTGGAGTATCACCCGAATATCGAAGCGGTGCGATGGTTTAAGTCGGCGATCTGGCCAGGGCTACGTTCGCGAAATGAAGGATTGACATGGAATCTGGTGGGTCGCAATGCGGAGGCGATCCTGCCGATCGTCAAAGATGATCCACGCATTCGCGTGGTCGGTCCGGTGGAGGATGCTATTGCGGCGATCGGGGTCGCGCGCGTTGTTGTGGTCCCGTTGCTCTCCGGTAGCGGGACCAGGTTCAAGATTCTGGAAGCGTGGGCGGCTGAACGCGCAGTGGTATCGACCAGCATCGGCGCGGAGGGACTGGGGGCGCGCGATGGAGAACAGTTATCGATCGCCGACGATGCTACCCGCTTCGCGGCCGCGGTTCAGGACCTGCTCGACGATCCGGCACGCGGACGGAGGTTGGGTGTCGCCGGCCGGAAATTGTATTTGGAGCGATACACGTGGCCGGCCGCGTGGGAGAAATTAACTAATTATTTTTGAAGAAGTGGACGACTTTCTTGCCACCTTCTTCGGTGTAATAGACCGTGACTTTGCTGGCCTTTTCCACGCCCTTGCCGGCATCTTTGCCCGCATCCACAACTGCGTGATCGGAGATCTTGTAGGTCGCCTCAGCGCCATCGGCGGTCTTTACTGCGAGCGTTTTCGTGCCACGGTCGATTTTTGAAACCGTTCCTTCGCTGACCTTTAATCCACCGTCGCCGATGCGATCCACTTCTTGCGCTGTCTTGTCAGAGCCCGTCACGGTATAGTGCACCACGACGTGGCTGCCTTCCTTAACGCCGTGCATTCCGTCCTTGGCACCCGCGTCGGCGGCATCCCAGCCGTGAACTGAGGTTTTTTTCACGAAGTGAACGGTGTGCTCGGTTCCATCGGCGGTCTTGACAACGACGGTTTTGGTGCCGGCATCGACCTTTTTCACGGTGCCCTCAGCGGCCGTCACAACGTCATCGGCGGCGAAGGACGCGAGCGCGGCAAAACTCATGGCAAGAAGCAACTTTTTAATCATCATATTATTTTGCCTGATTCAGACGCGGCGCGCCAGCAGGATGGTCATATCGTCCGGCAACTCGTCGGTGGACATCCATTCGCGAACGCCTTCGAGCACAACCTCGATAATCTGTTCATCGTTGAGATGGGAATTACGCGCGATGAGATCGATGAGGCGGTCTTCGCCGAACATCTCGCCATATTCATTTTCCGGCTCAGTGATGCCATCGGTGTAGCAGACCAGAAGATCGCTGGCCTTCAATTCGATGCGGCTTTCGTCGTACTTGGCGAAGGGAAACGCACCCACCACGGTGCCGTTGACGTCCAGCCGTTCGGCGACCCCTTCGCGGACCAGCAGCGGAGGCAAATGGCCGGCGTTGGTATAGGTGAAGATGCCGGTAGGCTCGTCGAAAATGCCGAAACAGAACGTCGCATATTTCTCGGGCGAAGTGTAGGCGTAAAGCTGATTATTGAGGCGCGACACCAGGTGCGAGGTTGAGAGGAAAGGCATGACGGAGCCGTTCGCGGAGCCACCTCCGGCAGCGGCTGCGATCTCGAGTGCGCTCTGCAATTGGGACCGCAGCGAACTCTGCAACGTCGCCATCAGCAGAGCCGCGGAGATTCCTTTGCCGGCCACATCGCCGATGGCGATGGCGATTTGCGAATCGCGAATCACTTCGTAGTCGTAGTAATCGCCTGAACACATGCGTGCCGGATGGCAGACCGCGGTAAGGCGCAACGTGCGCGTCTGCGGGACCACTCTTGGATAAAGCTGACTTTGCACTTCGCGCGCGATCTCGACTTCAGATTGCAAACGCTCCTTCTCTTTCGCGACGACCAGAAGACGCTCCAGGTTTTCGGTCATGCGGTTGAAGGACTCGCTCAAATCGGCGAGCTGGTCCTTGCCCTTGACTTCGATGCGATGGGAAAAATTTCCCTCCATCACTTTTTGGGTGCCTTCGTAGAGCCGATGGACGGCGCCTGTGATGGTGCGCGTCATGGAAAGTCCGATCATCGCGGAGATCATTTCGACAATCAGGAACACGAGTGCTACGCCGACGATCGCCACCTGAAAGGCTTCCTGCGTCGGGTCGCTTGTTCGATTGAACACCGCCGAAAGCACCGAGGACAGGCGGGAATGAATGGCGAGTTGCGGCTTTTCCCGCTCTTTTGCAGGATCCCGATCGGGCTGTTCCCAAACCGCCGTAGGAAGGTCAGTGTTAATCGGCACGTCGACGTCGAAACGATTCACAGGCTTCGGCACGGCGCCATGCGTGACGAATTTCGGAACCGCGCGGGACGATTCGAGAATATTCACCACGCCCAGATTCGGCACCAATCCAGCCAGGAAGTCCGCTGTCAGGGGAGCGGTGACGGTCACGTCGCCCGTCTTCGTTTTACGATGGCTCCAAAGATAATATTGGCCGTCCCGCAACAGCACTCCCCGCGTATCCTTCCATCCCTCCCGCGGCGGGGGCAATGCTCCCTCCTCGGGATAACGGATAGACTTGCCGCCTTCCCTGAGAAGAACTTCAATACCGGGATTATGCTCCGCATAAAACAATTCGGTCATGCGCTGCATCACGATCGGGCGATCGGTGGGAGCGCTTCGGACAATGCTCTCCGCCGCCTGATCGAGCGATGCGATGCGACGGTCCAGCTCGCTGGTAACCAGATAGGCGGCCAACTGGGCGATGAGGATGAAGCCGCCGATCCAAGCGAGTGCCGCGACCAGTACGATCGGCACCACGGCGATGAAAACATAAGTTACGTACAGCCGGTTGCGCAGCCGCCACACGGCCTTTCGCAACAGGCGCACCCCAAACCACAAGCCGGTTACAAAGGCGCCCAACTCGGCAATGACGCGCATTCCGCTTAACGGCGCCCAATAATTGAGTGCGAAAAAGAGCAGCAGGAAGCACAGAAACGCAATTCCGGCGCGTCCCATCCACAGAAGAATTGTCTGGACGCTCGACCGCACGAATCGCTACACTCTCGACTTTGCGATTTCCGGCGATGGCGTTTCGGGTTGAATATAGTGTTTCGTCAAGCCTGCCTCCAGGAGAGAAAATGCGGACTCCACATCGTCCGCGAAGGAGAACAATTCCAAGTCTTTTTCGGAAATCATTCCGTGGCGGACCAAGGCATCGAAATTGATAATCTCCTTCCAGAACGTGGTGCCGTAGAGAATCACCGTCATCTTCTTTTCGAGCTTCTGCGTCTGTGCGAGCGTTAAGATCTCGGTAAGCTCGTCGAGCGTTCCGAATCCTCCCGGAAACACCACCAGAGCCTTGGCCAGATACGCGAACCAGAATTTGCGCATGAAAAAATAGTGGAATTCGAAGGACAGCTCCGGTGTGATAAACGGATTGGGCCGCTGCTCGAAGGGCAAGCCGATGTTGAGACCGATGGTTTTTCCGCCGGCGTCCTGCGCGCCGCGGTTGGCCGCTTCCATGATGCCGGGACCGCCTCCCGTACACACGACGAATCGCCGGCCGCCTTCGTGCAAAGCATCCGACCACTGGGTGATCCGTTTGGCCAGCGCGCGCGCCTCATTGTAATAGCGGCCAAGCGGCCCCATTTCAAGGGTCCGCGCGGAGCCGAAAAATACGATCGTGTCGTGAATCTTCTGCTGGCGAAAATGGGAAAGCGGATAGAGGTATTCGCTCAGGATTCGCAGCGAACGCGCATCAGGCGTATCGAGGAACGGCAGGTTGCGATAGGCCAGCGCGGAACGGTCAAGGCTTTCATGCATGGGATTTGTCCGGATGAGCTTCCAGTTCAGCCACCCGTTTCTCCAATTGTCGCATTGTGCGCAGCAGCACCGGCAATTTGGGGAATGCGGTAATTGCGCGCAGCCACTCCCGCGCGTCGAAGGCGGGCGAGCCGCTCATCACCGCGCCCGCGTCCACATCGCCGCCAATGCCCGATTGCGCATAGATCACCGCGTTGTCGTGAATTGTCAGATGTCCCGAGATGCCGACTTGCCCTGCCAGAAGAACGTTCTTCCCCAGCACGCTCGATCCGGCCAAGCCTGTTTGCGAACAAATGATATTATCCTCGCCGACCACGCAGGCGTGGCCGACCTGGACGAGGCTGTCGATCTTGGCGCCGCGTTTCACGCGCGTTTCACCCGTAGTCGCGCGGTCGATCGAGGTGAGCGACTGGATCTCGACATCGTCCTCAATCACGGTGGCGCCGCTTTGCACGATCTTGTAGTGCGTGCCGTCGGCACGCTTGGCGAAGCCGAATCCGTCGCCGCCGATCACGACGTTATTTTGGAGAATGACGCGATCTCCGACGCGGCAGAACTCACGCACCACGGCGTGCGAATGGGCAAGGAACTGGTCGCCGATGCGCGCGCCTTCGTAGATCACCACATGCGGATGCAGCACGGCGTCGCGGCCTATGCTCACGTGCTCTCCGACGACAGCGAATGGACCAATGGATGCGTTTTCGCCGATCCGCGCTGTCGGCGCGACGTGGGCGAGCGGGTGAATTCCGGGTGAGGGCTGAGGCGGTTGATAGAACAACTCCAAGGCGCGCGCAAAATCGAGATACGGATTTTTCGAGATCAATTGGGCCGGCGTAATATCCTCGAGGAAAGTCTTGACCAGGATCGCAGCGGCGCGGGTATGCTTCACTTTGGGCGCATATTTCGGATTGGCGAGAAACGTAATTTCCGCGGCGCCGGCCTGCTCCATCCCGGCGACGCCTGTGATTTCGATCGAGCCGTCGCCCCGTAATTCGCAGCCCAGCGCGGCGGCGAGATCGGAAAGATTCATGTCTATAGGGTAGTCGGAATGCATTCAAGATCACAGAACGTGATCTTGAACGTGAAATAAGTGAGAGGCTTGGGCCTCCCGGCACACTATCCAGTAGTATGCCAGTCAAATCCATTCGGAAAACTCAGAAAGCCGAGATTTCACTCGATGTTATCGAGCGGGGAATTATTGCATTGCGCGGCCATCGCGTGATGCCCGACCGGGATCTCGCCACATTGTACGGAGTAGAGACGCGAACGCTAAATCAGGCTGTGAAGCGCAATCTGGAACGCTTCCCATCCGATTTTATGTTCCGGTTGACACCCAAAGAAGCGGCGGAACACTTACGTTCAAGATCACAGTCTGTGATCTTGAAACAGGGCCAGAACGTCAAGTTCCTGCCTTACGTGTTTACCGAGCACGGGGCCGTTATGTTGGCGAACGTCCTCAAAAGTCCCTCCGCCGTGCACGCCAGCATTCAAGTGGTTCGCGCCTTTGTTCGAATCCGGCAAAGACAGGTGACGCACGAACTGCTGGCGAAACAACTAGGGAAATTGGCCGGCAAAGTCGGCAAGCACGACGTCGAGCTCAAGCGCGTCTTTATGACGCTGCGTGGGATGCTGGAGCCTCCGATGCGGCCTAAGCGGAAAATTGGATTCCTCACCGCCGGCGCTTGAGTTATCCGGTGAATTTATCGCGGCACTCGGGCGAGCAGAAATAGTAGACTTCGCCGCCCACCCGCTTCTGGATTGCGGTGGCGGTGGAGATGAAGGTCCCGCACACGGGATCCTTCTTCAGTTCGCCACCAGCCGGAACAACAGGCATTCGTGGACCCTTTTGCGGCGGGGGCGCCTGATGAAACAAGTCCGCAAATCCCTTTAAAACGATCCCGATGATCGAGCGGACCACGCTGATCACCAGGACGGTGGCGATCAGATAAGCTAACGCCCGGATCATGGTCTTCTAAGCAGGAAACCCACCTACTGCTTCTTTGTCGTCGTAACCTTCTTCTTGGCGCCAGGTTTGCTGTAATCGGTCTGAAGGGTTTCGCCCATCGATGTCAGCATCGCCTTCGCGGCTTCGGCGTTCACCCCATCCGGCTTCAGTTCCAGATACTTCTGGAACTCTTCCTTGGTCCCTTCCGGAGGCACGATCTTTCCGTCGGGCGTGGTGGTCGCTTTCCCGATCAGATAGATACCGTATTGATAATGGGCGTCGGCGTAAGTGGGGTCGGCCTCGATGGCCTTCTTGAACATGGCGCCCGCAGGCTCATTCTGGCCCAGGTTCGTCAAGACCGCGCCGCCATTGTAGTAATACTTGCCCGCGCCCGGCGGATCGAGTTGCGCCGCCTTCGTCAGTTCGACCAGGGCTTCGTCGGATTTCTTCGATTGCGCCAGCAGCAGGCCGTAATTGTTGTGATACGCCGGATCGTCCGGTTTAAGTTCAATGGCTTTCTTGTAAGACTCGAGTCCCTTGTCGATCAAGGCCTGCTGATCGGCGCCGGTCTTGGTCTTCGCGTCGGCTGCGTACGCATCGGCGAGGTTGCCCCAGATCACATTCTGAGTGGGATCGATCGCCTTGGCTTTTTCGAAACTATCGATGGCCGCGTCGTACTGTTTGGCGTCCATCGCCGTTTTCCCGCCATTGAACGCATCGTTCAGCGCCTTATTCTTCGCCATGGTGGCCTGCTGGTCCTTGATTTTCTTCTCCAGGGCCGCCTTCTGTTCCGCCGTCATGCCGCGGGTCTGATCCTTGGTCAGTTCTCCGCCCGTAGCAACCGTCTTCTGCAACTCAGCCTGACGTTCCGCATTCGAGGCGGCGGCTGCGTGCAGGTCGAAATTATGGACTTGAGCGTCGCCGAGCCCGCTGTGGACGTTGTTGATCGAATCCCGCTCTTTGCCGTCCACTTCGACCCAGATCTTATAAGTGCCAATCGGAAGGCCCCCGTAATAGTAGTGACCCTTCTTGTCCGTATTGACTTTGTAGCTGCCTTTAATGTCCGTGCGATCGATGTGGATCGGCACTTTCACTAGGGGCTTGCCGTCTTCGCCCTTCACGTCGCCTTCGAAGGCAGTGGTTTGCCCCCAGCAAGCGACAGATAATAATAGAGTAAGCGGAATCGCAATGGCGAGCCTACGCAGCGTGGCGAGCATCGGTTTCGTTGTACCTCCGGGTCATGAGTGAAATAATCTTGTTCTAAGAATACTACAGGCGTGCGCCTCGGCAAAGATGTTACCCACGACTGGGGCCGATGGCATAGTACTATTTCGAACGATAAACGTCGGTACCGACACGTAATCCTGGAATAGGTAAACAGTTTGTAACTTAAGTAATGGCTTGACTTGGACTTCCCGCCGATGCTAGAATCGTTGCCAGTCGGAGGACTAACCCGTCCAGACATACTTCGTGAATGGCCGGGTTTTTTTTAAAAAAATGAAGCAAGTTTTACGGGGATTTGGCGCCCCGTCAAAGACGGCGATTATTGGCGCGTTTTTGTTATCGGCTAACTTTGGATGGGGCATTACTGCGTCGTGTACCGACACGCCGCCGAATACGCTCTCCGCATTCGGCACGGGCAATAACGCCGGCTGCTACGAAACGGACAAGACCTTCACCAATTTCGCGGTCGTCGATAATGGCTCGACTGTTAACCCTCAGAGCACCAGCACTCTTGCGATTTTAGGATCAGATAACTTTACCGGCGTAGGAAGCCCTTGGACTGTGAATGCTGTTTTTACCGGAGTGGGCGGAAATCCCCTTGATTTGACCGGTCACGGCCCACCGGACCTTCTCACGGCGGGCACGTTGTCCATGCTGGTGAATTCGACCAACACGTTCCTGACGAATCCCAGTTATCCAACTCCTGCCCCGGGCGATACAAACTTCATCACCACGGTAAGCCTGTCTACGTTTGGGGCAACCGGCAATTCCGGCTTCGATCCCGATACCATCTCCGTAACCGAGACCGTTTGCGTTGGCGTGAATGTTACCTGCACGGCTGCAAATGAGGTTACGCTTACCGCAACCTACGGGAACAACACCTCGGCGCCGACCTATGGATGCGTGGCCGGGGTCTCGTCCAATGCAGTATGCGGCCTGGCCACCAGTTCGAGCCCGATCATCGCCACTTATGTGGCGCCGGTTACGACTGTGACGGTCTACGACGCCTACGCCCTGGACGTCGGGAGCAATACCACCACCACGGTTCAACTGAACAACTTCACCAATTCGTTCGGCGAGGGAGAGTTTTCGACCGTTCCCGAGCCTTCGACCTTGCTGCTGTTTGGAACCGCGTTTGCCGCGATCGCGGCATTCCGCTTTCGCGAGGGCGGACAGCACTCCTGAAAGTTTTAGCTAGTTATCCCGAATTTGAAACGGCGCTCTCTTCCTGGAGCGCCGTTTCCTTTTGAACAACGTGAATCCCCCTTCGCCCACCTAAACCTACCTTTTAACGAATATAAGACCATTACGGTCCGGTATGATGTACACTTGTAATGCAAGCGGCTTTCGTAACATAGTGCGTGGAAGTGAAGAGCTGAGGCCAGAAATGCAATTGAGTGTCAATAAGAGTGCAAATAAAAGCAGCGCCAAAAACCTCACCGAACTGAAGCCAGGCGAGGCCGGGGTGCTCGAAAAACTCGACCTGCCGGAAGACGACGCACAGCGGTTGATGGAAATGGGCTTCGTGCCCGGCCATTCCGTGACGCGAGGCCTTTCCGCCCCCGGCGGCGATCCGAGAGTCTTTCGAGTCGACGGGTCAGAGGTTGCGCTGCGCCGCGAAACAGCTTCCCGGTTGATTCTCCGCTAGGAATTTATGGGCGATTGCCACGGCTGCGCCGCCAATTCGATAGCGACTCTTCCGCCTCCAAGCCTCAACGGAGCGCCCCCTCGCCGCCACGTCGTCGCCATCGTCGGACCACCTAATTCCGGCAAATCCACCCTGTTTAACCGCCTTACAGGCCTCCGTCAAAAGGTCGCGAATTTCCCCGGCGTCACAGTCGAACATCGCATGGGCCGCGTGAAGCTGGAGCAGGGACGCGACGTTTTCGTGGTCGATCTGCCCGGCGTCTATAGCCTCACGCCACGCACCGAAGATGAACGCGTCACGCATGACGTCTTGTCCGGCCAAATGAAGGGTATTCCGCGCCCGGACGCGGTTCTGCTGATTCTCGATTCCACCAATTTGAGTCGCCATCTGGTGCTGGCCGCGCCCGTATTGAGCCTCGGCCTGCCGACGCTGGTCATCCTTAATATGGCCGACGATCTCAAAAGCCGCGGCGGCGAATTGAATGTCCCGGAGCTGGCCATGCAGCTCGGCTCGCCCGTCGCGCTGGTCAGCGCGGCGAAAGGAATCGGGCTCGAAAAGATTTTTCAGTTCCTCAGCGGCGCGACGCTGGGCGCGGCTCCCCAAGCTCCGCTCATTCAACTGCCGGTGATTCAGGACATCCCGAAATGCCGCGCCTGGGCCACGCACATCGGCAACAAGACCGGCTATCACGCCCCCGCGCCTCCTCTATGGACGCGCAGGCTGGACGCGTTTTTCCTGCACCCAGTCGCCGGTCCGCTGGTATTTCTTCTGGTCGTGGTGGCCGTGTTTCAGACGATCTTTAACGGCGCCCGTCCGCTGATGGACGGAGTGCAAGCCGCCATTGAAACCTCCGGCCGATGGATCGGACATCTGCTGCCGAATGAAGCGTTGCGATCGCTGGTCGTCGATGGAATCTGGAAAGGCGTCGGCTCCGTCGTCATTTTTCTTCCGCAAATTCTTTTGCTGTTCCTGTTCATCGGGATTCTCGAAGACTCCGGCTATCTGGCGCGCGCGGCCCTCATCGCCGACCGCACCATGGCGAAGTTCGGCTTGCAAGGTAAAAGTTTCATTCCGCTCCTGTCCGCCTACGCCTGCGCCGTTCCGGCGATTATGGCGACCCGCACCATTGAGAATAAGCGCGACCGCATCGCCACCATTCTGATTGCCCCGTTCATGACCTGCTCAGCGCGCCTGCCGGTTTATATCCTGATCATTGCCGCGTTCATCCCCAATAAAAACTTGCTGGGCGGATTTCTCGGCATGCAAGCCGCGGTGATGCTGGGTCTTTATATACTCGGATTTGTGGCCGCGATTCTGACGGCGCGACTGCTCAAATCGACGGTGCTCAAGAGCGCCCGCTCCTCGTTCATGCTGGAAATGCCGCCCTACCGCTGGCCCACCGTGCGCAGCCTGGCGTTGCGCCTGGTCGATCGCTCGAAAGTTTTCCTGTATCGCGCCGGCACCGTGATTTTGGGCGTCGCCATCGTGATTTGGGTGCTTTCGAGTCTCCCTCTCAACCACGGAAAGCCTCCCGCGATCGAGCACAGCATCATCGCCGCGGTCGGACATTTTGTGGAGCCGGTCATCAAGCCGCTGGGTTTTAATTGGAAAATCGGTATTGGTCTGATTACCTCCCTTGCCGCGCGCGAAGTGATCGTCGGCACCCTGGGAACCATTTATGGAATCCAGGACACCGGCAGTCAGCAAGGCCTGCAACAGGCCCTGCATCAGGACCTCACCATGGGCGGAGCCGTCGCGCTGCTGGTGTTCTTCGCCTTCGCCATGCAATGCATGTCGACCATCGCCGTAGTGCGCCGCGAAACCGGAGGATGGTTCTGGCCAGCCGTACAGTTCGCCTACATGACCGGCCTAGCCTACATCTGCGCGTTTCTTGCGAATCGAATCGTGTCCATCTGGTGGTGAAGAAGAAGTAGCCAGGAGCCAGAATACGAAGGGTTTTCTCCTGGCTACTGGCTTCTTCTTATACTGTTACCGGGTACAATAAGGTGGCTCTTATGACACGCCTCCTGGCCAATCGAATCCTCTCATTCTGGACGTAAAGAAAAAGTAGCTAGGAGCCAGAATGCGGAGGTTTTCTCCTGGCTACTGGCTCCTTCTTCTTATGCCCCTTACCGGATCGCTTTGGATTCTCTGGCTCTACGAGGTCTCGGACGAGATTAACCTCGATGCGCTACGGGCCATTCTGGGCGTGCAGGCACGCCGCGAACCTGTCTTCCGTCATCCTTCTCCCGAATACGTCCGCTTTGAGCGGCCTCCTGTAGTCGAGCGGCTCGATCCCATCGTGCTCGAAGCAGGTGCCCGCTTTGAAGGGGAGCTGAATTACTACGAATACGGCGTCGTAAGCATCAAGCTGGAGCTGCCCTTCGAAGCCGACTGGCCGCAGCTCACCGATCTGGCCAGCCGCTGGATGACCACGCCAGATCTCGAAGCTCATGCGGCGCAAGCCGTTCGCCGATGCCTCCAGCGGACCCAAGCGGCACTCGTCAAGCCTTACGAAACCTGGCTCAGTGAAGACTATTACGTCATCCGCCTGAAGGATGCCACCAAGCCCGCTCTGACCGCGGCCGAGCTGATCGCCCGGCACGGGAGCGACGTCGCTAGAATCGTCCGCGGCGAGCAGGCGGAACTTTCGCCCGCGGAAACGGATGAAATTCTGGGCTCCCGTTTGTCCTACTATCCGGGTGATCTTCTCGTCGTCGGCTGGACAGCCGCCTTTATTCATGACAGCGCGGAGGATGCCTCGCCCACCATTCAGTTGCTCGAATACGCCAACACCCAGTTGCTGGAATTCCGCTATTACGACGCGGTTCTGAGCCAGTTGCTCAAGGACGTTTACCGCTCTCTGGAACAAAAAGGAGGCTTCTTCATGCGCTGGCGCCTCGCCTCGCAGGCCCAGCATTTAAACCGCATTCGCCTCGATATTCGCGAGCTCACCGAACGCGTCGACACCTCGATCAAATTCCTCAGCGACATGTTCTCCGCGCGCCTCTACCGCCTTGCCGCCGCCAAAGTGGGCGTGGACGATTATCGCCGTCTGGTCGACGATAAACTCCGCACCGCCGGCGAACTGTACGAGTTCATGATGGATCAATTCCACCAAAGCCGCGCCTTCGTGCTGGAGATGCTGGTAGTAATCATCCTCATCATTGAACTGTTCTTCTTATTCCGCGGGAAGGGCTAGAAGTAACGATTAGAAACCGACTCCAAATATCAATTCCAGTGCATTCGCGTTGGTCCGCGGATAATCGGACTGCCCGCTAGCGCTCAGAGAAGAATTTGGAGACCCATCCTTAGCCCAGCGAGTATAGCGCAGCGCTGTGGAGAGGAGCGCCCAGCCCTTGCGTGTCTCGGCGCCGACCCCCGCCGTCACTCCAAAATGCGAGGGGTTGTAGCCGTTGAGATTGCCGGCGGCCCGAAAGGACGGTCCCGCCTCCACGAACGGCGCACGCCCCAGCTTTGCCATATGATATTTGGCCAACACCGGGAAATCCCAGGTCACCACCGTAAATCCTTGTCCCGCGCTGAAGCTGGTGTGTAGCGGTTTATAGACCGCATCGACCTCCAGCGCTAGTCCGTGGCTCAGTTCCAGTTGCCCTGAAGCCCCGGCCAAATACCCGACGCGTTCCCTGACCCCACTGCCAGGATAGTAAAACTCACCGAGTAAGGACGCGCCCCCTATGACCCCGACACTCAGCCGGTGCCCGGTCAGATGCGCCGGGTCTGACGATGTCCCCCAAGCCACGCTGGTCAGAAGCTCAACCTGATCGGCCTTGGTGGGATAATTCGGGAAACCTGCGTCTCTTTCCCATCGCGTGTACCGGATAGTGGGCGCCACGCGCAACTTCCCAAAGTGGATGGCGGCGCCCACCCCGGCAGTCAGCCCGAACTGCGACGGCAGAGCGGAAATATCGTCCTGCGAAGTGCGGAAGGCGGGCCCGCCTTCGAGAAACGGCCGGACTCGTCCCCATATCAGCGGGGAGGGCAGGTTCCATTTCAGCATCACGGGAAATTCCCAAGTATTCGCCGATGGGAAATTGAATCTGGTGGTCACGGCAGGGCCGCTTGCTGGAAATACCGTACTGATGCTGTCGCCCGGCAGGGATCGATGCAAAGCGTCCAACTCGATGGCAAAATTGCTGGTGAGCTGGACCTCTAGCAGGCCACCCAAAATGAAGCTATGGGGACCTGGCAGGTGCTCGAAGGTGGATGCAGGGTTGCCGTAAACGTCCGCCGACGTGCTCAGATCATAGCGGGGAAAATCCGGAGTGAGACCCGTCCCTCCGATCACGCCCCAATAGAGCCGCTGGCCGGATGCGGCGGGTTCCAGAGCCATTAAGAGAGCGAGAATCAGCCAGGCAGGACGCATGGCCCCAATGTTGCACGCGGAGGGCCACCGGCTAATAGCAGACCGTGAACTCCTAGCGATATATTTCCGCCCCGCTGCCAAAGTGGGCGTTAGGAAGTCAAGCTTTTGAAACACACATAGACCAGCGACAAGCCGCCAACCATGACAAACACTCTTAACCCCGGAACCGTGCAAAGAACCGTCGGGTCGAATGCTCCGTAAATGATCACCAACGCATAAGGAAGAATTGCGAATCCGGCTGCTCGTGCAAGAATCGTAATGGGATCAGCGGATGTCCCGTTTCGATGGCCCTTCAAGAAATGCCACAGCACGACTGCTGCGACCAAAACAACCGAGGTCAACTCCAGGTAGACCCCAATCTTCTCGGGGCTCTGGGCGATCACCGAATAAGGTTTTCGAAAAGGAGCGTCAACGCGCCCGCAATGAGAGCCCCTATCGTTAATGACCGAACGATAACCCTGTCGTATTTGACGAAAAACTCGGCCAAGCTGCTCTGTCTGCAATCTGTCACGTTCCAATCGTAACACGCCCACTCCCGATACACTGAGAGACACGTGCGCATCTTCATCTCAGCCGGCGAAGCCTCAGGAGATTTGTACGCTTCCCGCGTCGTCGAGGCCATCCGCGCGCGCCTTCCCGATGCCGAATTCTTCGGTTGCGCCGGTCCCCGCATGCAGTCCGCGGGAGTGCGAACCGTGGTCGATCTGCGCTCCATCGCTGTCGTCGGCCTGGTAGAAGTCGTCGCCCACATCCCCCGCATTTACGGCGAATTTCGCAAGCTGAAAAAGGCCATCGCGACGGAAAAGCCGGACATCGCCGTCCTCACCGACGCTCCGGATTTCAACCTCCGCCTCGCGAAATTCCTGCGCAAACAAGGCGTGCCGGTCGTCTACCTGATCGCTCCACAAGCCTGGGCGTGGCGCCAGGGCCGTGTGAAAACCATGCGCAAGACGATCGACCGTCTTCTCTGCATCTTCCCCTTCGAAGAGGCGTTTTTCACCCGCCACGGCGTCCCGACCACCTACATCGGACACCCCCTCGCCAGGATCGTCAAAGCATCAATGACGCGCCAGAAATTTTGCGAAAAGTTAGGCCTGCCAATCAATAAGAAATTTATCGTGCTCCTGCCCGGAAGCCGCCATGGCGAAGTCGCCCGCCACCTCCCGGACCTCCTCGATGCCACGAAACGCCTCCAAACCGCCGATCGTGTGTTTTTATTGGCACTCCCGGGCGGATTTGGCAACACTTTTTCGGAACCCATTCGCGGCGCGTCCATCCAAGTAATGGAAGGCGTAACCTGGGATGCGCTCGCCCATGCGGAGCTGGCTCTAGCCGCAAGCGGGACCGTGACGATCGAGGCAGCTTTGCTCGGCTGCCCGCTGGTGACCTTTTATAAGGTAAACGCGTTAAGTTGGATGTTGGGGCGCTGGCTGGTTCGGGCGCCGTTTTTGTCGATGGTGAACCTGGTGGCCGGCCGGAAGATCGCGCCGGAGTTGATCCAGGGGGAGATGACCGGGGAAAGGATCGCCGCCGAAGCGACCCGTTTGTTGGACAATGCGGTAGCGCTCGATGCGATGCGGGTTAGCCTCAAGGAAGTAGCGGTAAAGCTCGCCAGTGACCGCGATCCGATGGAGATTGCAGCGGAGTGGGTTCAGAAGGTTGTAAATGAAAAAGCTAGTTATTCTTAGTTCTTTGCTCGTGAGCGCGCTCCTCAGCGCGCAGGACCGGACCGCCCGGCAGCAGAAGATCGACGTACAGAGCTATCTGATCGACGCGCAGGTGGACCCCCGCGCGCAGACGCTGAATGCCACTGTCCTGGTGCGATTCATTCCGCTCGAAGACACGTCCTCCATCACCTTCGAGCTGAACAATGCGCTGAATATTTCCAAGGTCACCGATGAAGATGGCCGGCAAGTGCCTTCGTCCCGCATGCAGCAGGACATGACCGTGAAACTGAACCTCCAGGAGACGCTGAAAAAGGGCAAGCTCGCGGCGCTTACGTTCGTTTACGACGGCAAGCTTTCAGGCGATGAGGAGTCGCCGGTATTCGGGATTAAATTCGCAGCGATTCATCCCGAGGCCTCCTACCTGCTCTATCCGTCGCGCTGGTTCCCCGTCAACGATTACTCCACCGATCGCTTCAGCTCCGATCTGAAAGTCACCGTTCCCGAGGGATACAGCGTAGTCGCCAGCGGTACCGATAGCAAGGAAACTGCGCCCGCGGGTCAGGCGGCATTTCGTTTTAAATACACCCAATCGTCCTTCCCAGGCAGCTTCGCTGTCGTGCGTGGCGAGGCGCAGATGGTCGCATCCGGCGGAATTAAGACCTATTTTTATTTCCGCGATTCGGCGGCCATGGTGCAAGCCTACGGCGAGGAGATCGCCAAAGCGCTTTCGTTTTTCACCAGCATTTACGGCGTCCCTCCGCGTCTCAGCCTGACCGTTGTCGAGACCGAAGCGGGAGCCGCAAATGGCTACTCTTCTCCTGGAATGCTGTTCCTGTCGCCCACCGGAATCGGCAAGCAGGTCAACACCAAGCTGATCGCGAATCAGGTATCGCGCCAGTGGTTCGGCACGCTGGTGTCGCCCACCACGCGCAATCATATGTGGCTCGAAAACGGCATGGCGCGTTATTCCGAGATGCTCTACGCGGAGCATAATAACGGACCCGGCGCCTTCGATACGGAGGTTCACGACGCGTTTGTCGAAGCCCTCACTGTGGATCAGCCGCCCATAATTCAGTCCGCGCGCCTCGAAGATTATTCGCCGGAATATTGGGCCACCACCGGAGGCAAAGGCGCAGCCGTGCTCCAGATGCTCCGCAATGTTCTGGGCGACGACGCGTTCATGAAAGTCTTAAAGGAATATCCAACGCGTTTCGCCTGGAAATCCGCCAATACCGACGATTTTCACAAAATTTGCGAAGAAGCCTACGGCCAAAGCCTGAACTGGTTCTTCCAACAATGGGTCGAATCGAGCGGCGCGCCGGAGTTCAAAATGGAGTACACCGTCTTCCGCACGCAAAAAGGCTTCCGCGTGATGGGTAAAATTTCGCAGGACCTCGACCTGTTCCGCATGCCCGTGATGCTGCGCGTCGAAACCGAAGGCAACCCAGAAGAGAAGACCATCGAGGTGGTGGGCACGTCCTCCGAATTCGTCGTCGAGACTTTCGGTAAGCCCAAAAACGTGGTCCTCGATCCCAAGGGGCTCGTCCTTCGATTCTCAACCAGTGCCCGCGTCGCCGTGGCCATCCGTAAAGGCGAGCAGTTTGTCGAAGTGAGCGATTACAGCTCCGCCCTCAAGGAATATCAGAAGGCGCTCGACGTAGCGAAAAACAGCTCGCTCGCGCATTTCCGCATCGGCCAGGTTCATTTCCTCGAAGGCAACTGGTCGCCCGCCGCCAATGAATTTCGTGAATCCCTCAACGGCGATCTGGAGCCCAAGTGGACCGAGGTTTGGTCCCACCTCTATCTGGGCAAAATCTTCGACGTCAGCGACCAGCGCGATCGCGCCCTAAACGAGTATCGCCAAGCCGCCCGCACCAAAGACAATACCCAAGGCGCCCTGGACGAAGCCGCCAAATACACCGCCCAAAAATACGAAAAACAACGCACAACCAACTAGGTAGGAAGCCAGGAGCCAGCACCCAAACATTCTGGCTCCTGGCTACTTCTTAGTGCTTAAATGCCGCTCCGCCTCGATCGCCGCCATGCACCCCGCGCCGGACGCCGTGATCGCTTGCCGGTAAACCCGATTCTGCACGTCGCCCGCATGGAACACTCTAGGTAGTAGCCAGTAGCCAGCACTCAAACATTCTGGCTACTGGCTCCTGGCTACTGGCTACTTCTTTCTTAGTGCCCCTGGGCCTCTAAATACCGCTCCGCCTCGATCGCCGCCATGCATCCCGCGCCGGACGCCGTGATCGCCTGCCGGTAAACCCGATCCTGCACGTCGCCCGCGTGGAACACCCCCGGAATGTTGGTCCGCGCGCCGCCCTTCGATAGGATGTAGCCATCCTGGTCGAGATCGATCTGCCCCACAAAAGGCTTGGTATTCGGGATGTGGCCGATCGCCAGAAAAAATCCATCGACATCCTGATCCCACTTTTCGCCCGTCGTCAGCGATCGCAGCGTCACCCCGGTGACCTCATTTTTTTGAACATCGTGGACATCCTCCACCACGGTGCTCATCAGGAATTTGATTTTCTTGTTCGCCCGCGCCCGGTCCAGCATGATCTTCGATGCGCGAAATTCCTCGCGCCGATGCACCAGCGCCACCTCGGAGCCGAAGCGCGTCAGAAAATTCGCTTCCTCCATCGCCGTGTCGCCGCCGCCCACCACCATGATTTTGCGGTCGCGATAGAATGCCCCGTCGCACGTCGCGCACGAACTCACGCCGTGTCCGATCAGCTTCTGCTCGTTCGGCAGGCCCAACCATTTTGCCGACGCGCCGGAAGCGATGATCAACGTCCGCGTCTCGTGCCATTCGCCGTCGATGTTCAGCCGGAACGGCGTCACCCGCAGGTCCACTTCCGTCACCGATCCATACATGTATTCGGCGCCGAACTCCTCGGCCTGCCTCTTCATGTTCTCCACCAGGTCGGGACCATTGATGCCGCCCGGGAATCCAGGAAAGTTTTCCACCGAAGTGGTCAGGGAGAGCTGGCCTCCGGGCTCATGCCCGATCACGACCAGCGGCTTCAGGTTGGCTCGGCCAGTGTAGATCGCCGCGGTGTTCCCCGCGCATCCGGAGCCCAGTATGATGACATTGCGCACATTTGAATGGTAACAATAGAAACGAGCGGCCCGCGACAGGAAGTCGCGAAGCCGCTCGCCGATACTGCAAACCGTGTTAGTTCTTGCGGTGCTTGCGGAACAGTCCAATAGCCAGCAGCCCGGCGCCGAGCATCGCCAGCGTCTGCGGTTCCGGCACCACTCCGACCATTTCCTGGGAGCCCACCGTATAGCGCGTCCCGGAGGTCGCTGTCGGATTCAGATCGTTATTCGATGCGACATTCGTCGACGTGTAAATCACCACCTCGGACGTCAACGCCGCCACCGCGGCCAGATCCGTATTCAGCCAATTGATCGCCTGCGTGATATCAGCCGACTCCGCGCCGCCCACCGTCTGGTTGACGCCGCTAACGTCCAGCAGGTCCCAGATTGCGCCCTGGATGCTGTCGTTCGCATTGACAACCGCCGTGCTCGGCGAGGGGATCAACTCATACTGCGTAGTCAGATACGCGGCCAGCAGATAGCGCTGCTCCGCGTCCAGAGCCGGAGCGGTGCCCGGACCCGTGTAGAGAGTGTCCGAACTGCTGCTGCCGTTGAAAAAAGTGAATTCGGATGTCGGCGTCGTTCCGTAGCGCGTATCGCTCAGATCCGACAGCGTGCTGACGTTGACTTGGCTCGGGGAAACCAGATAGTTCTGGAAATCCACGCAGTAAACCGTCACAGGGTTCCCATTGTCGGTGCCCGTGAACTGCCCGCCGTCGTCTACGTTGTAAGACTGGCTCAGGAACAACGTGTCCCCGAACATCGCACCGCTAAAGGTAAGCCACAGCAAACCGCTCAGGGCGGTTTTAGTAAATAAATTCATTTAGATCCTCCTCGGATGCAAGGAGAATCTCATCCGCCTTTGACCGCTCCTATGGAACCCTGGTCCGTGCAGTCCTAAAACGACGCCTGGTACGAGGCCCAACGGAGGACTAGTACACCACCCCAGCCGCGTTTAGAATCAGTCAGATGCCGAATGTGGGGCGCGGCCCGGACGCCTGACAAGGGAACGTTTCGAGATTGTCGACCTTCCGATAGAATCAGTCAGGTGTCGGAATGAAAAACCTGCGTCCGAATGTGGGGCAGGTTGGCAACGGTTGGCAACCTGCCCCACGACGGAACTGTGTTATTTGCTAGCTGCTTCGGCTAGACGGGCGAAGCGGGCTTGGAGCTGTTCGACGGGGGTTAGTGTCGAACGGTGTTTCTTTAACGCGGCGAAGGCCTGGTCCGTTGCGTCGAGCGTGAGCTTGACGTCGTTTTCGGTTAGGGCGGCGCAGATGAAATTGTTGTGCCACGGATGAAAGTAGACTCCGCGCGTCAGGGCTTCTTCCACCCAGCAGTATCCGAGGCGCAGGTCGGGGTCGTCCTCGAACAGGATCATTGGCATCTGCACGGGGCCGGTCTGGCGCAGGCCGAATCCGTGGCTGGCGGCTTGACGGCCTAAGCCGTCCCGCAGTATCGCGCCCGTCTTTTCGGTGCGCTCCAGATAATTGGAGTTCTCAATTTCATTCAGGGTGGCGATTGCGGCGGCCATCGGGATGGCCTGAAACCAGTACGATCCAGTCACAAAAATGGTCTGCACCGCGGCGCGCGCTTTTTCAGAACCGGCGAGTGCGGAGAGGGCGTATCCATTGGCGATCGCTTTACCCCAGGCGCTGAGATCAGGCTGGACTCCGACGGTCGACCAACTGCAATCGCGGGCGACACGGAAGCCGGCACGCACATCATCGACGATTAATAGCGCGCCGGATTCATCGCATAATTTACGAGCTGTCTCGGCATATTCTTGCGTCGGCATGTCCTGATTCTCGAAAACGTCATGCCGGAACGCGGAGGCGAAGACGCCGGCCACGTCGTTATCCGCTTTGCGGAACGCGTCGGCGAGGCTGGCCGGATTGTTGTACTCGTATTGAAGAATGTGCGCGCGCTCCTCCGGCAGGATGCCGGTCGGGAGCGGATTGCACCAAGGCGCGGACCCGTGATAGGCCTTGGTCGCCACCAGGATTTTGCGCTTGTGGGTGTGCGCGCGGGCGGTGGTCATCGCCATGGTAGTGGCGTCGGTTCCGTTCTTGCAGAAAATCACCCAATCGGCGTGAGTGACCATGGACACGAATTTTTCGGCCAGCGTAACCATGATTTCGGAGGGTCCGGTCATGCAGTCGCCAAGCTGCTGTTGCGCGGTCGCCGCGGCGTCCACAGAGGGATGCCGGTAGCCGAGCAGATTGGGACCGAAGGCGCACATGTAATCGATATATTCGTTGCCGTCCGCGTCCCACAGGCGAGCGCCTTCGGCGCGGCTGAAGAACTGGGGAAATGCGGCGGGCAGGACAGCGGTGGATTGATGACCATACATTCCGCCGGGAATGACGAGGCGCGCCCGCTCGACAAGTTCTTTATTCCGCTGGTTGGTCCAAGCCATATCCAGTATTGTACGTGTAGGCTTATCTGATGGGTGAAACAGACTCGATACCGCAACCGACCACGACGGCGACTGTAGCCGCAGGCTTATTTCTCGGCACTGTGGCCTTCATGATTACGGGAATTCAGCCGGTGCTGTTGGGCGCGCTGGCCGAAGAAGGGCGGTTATCGGAGGCGGCGCTGGGCCGGGTCGCGTGGGTGGAAGTATTGGCACTGGCGCTGGCCTCCGCGATCGGACCGAGGCTGCTGCGATTCGGATCTGCGCGGCGGACGATCGCCGTGGCGTGCCTGACGCTGGCGCTGGCCAATGCGGTGGTGTACGTCAGCCACGACACGCCGCTGCTGGTCTCATCCCGCGTGATTGCCGGACTAATGGAAGGGCTGCTGCTGGCGACGACCAACATCGCGATTACGCGCGGGACTCATCCGGAGCGGCTCAGCGCGCTGTTTCTGATGGTCTCGGCGATTCCGCAAGTCGCTGCGTCGTATCTGCTGCCGGCGGTGGTGATGCCTCGCTTCGGCGCCGATTCCGGCTTCGGGCTGCTCTGCGTGCTGGCGATCGTGGGGGTCGCAGTGGCCTTCCTGCTGGGAAAAGAAATTCAGGATGCGCCGCCCGACAAGCCTACCGCTCAGGTCTGGACGCCGGCGGTACTGATCGGTTTACTCGGGGTGGTGCTACAGAATGCCGGAAACGGGGCGGGGTGGGAATATCAGGCGCGGGTGGGCGAGAACCTGCACTTTTCGGGACAGGTGGTGGGAACGGCGGTTGCGGCGGATCTGATTTTTCAGATCATCGGCACTTTTGCCGTCGCCTGGATTGCCTGGCGCTTGCCATTTCGCACGGTGCTGCTGGCGAGCTGCGTGATCCAGGCGGCGATTCTGATCGCGATGAGCCGGGTTCACACTCCTTACGTGTACATTTCGGTCTGCGCGATTTTCGGGATGATGTGGCTGGGCGTCAATCCTTTTCAGGTAAGCCTGCTGGTGGATTTGGACAAGACGCGGCAGGCGGCATTGCTGCTGGCTTCGCTGCAATTGGTGGGATTTGGCACGGGTCCGCTGATTTGTTCCTTCTTTGTCCATCCGGGAAATCTTGAGGCGGCGTTCTGGTGCGCGTCTGGACTGGTGCTGGCGAGTTCAGTCCTATATATTGTCGCGATGGTCTTGGCTAAGGGCGCTGATCGTGCGGCTTCGGCGTAAAGTTGACATCGCCATAGACAATTCCGCGGCCATTCATTCCCAGAAAGACCCGGCCGAACACACGAGGGTCGGCGGCAATCAAGGTTGGCCCTCCATACTGATGCTGATCGTCGTTGATGCGAGTCCAAGTCGTTCCCGAGTCGTCCGATCGATAAATGCCCAGAACATTCGTAGCCGAAGGAGTTCCGTAGAGAAATATCGATTGCATTGCGCTACGCGGCGCGGCTGCTCCTACGGCGACGGAGTTGGCCCACGAAATATTCGAGGCCTTGGTCCAGGTGACGCCGGCATTGATCGAGTGATAGAGTCCGTTGCTGCCAAGCGGTAGCCAGATGTCTCCGGCCTTCGCAAAGTTCACGATCGGCACTCCGCAGCCGGATCCGTTGCAATTGCCGGAGGAGGGGAGCGGCGACGAATTTACCTTGGTGAACGCCGCACCGCTGCTGGTGGTCGTGCTGTAGAAAGTTCCGCCGGTGAAGGCATAGAACATTTTGGGCGTGACCTTATCCGCGACCGCTGTGAGGGCGCCGGGAAGGCCTGTCATGGCGGTCCAGTTGGCTCCGTTATTGGCGGAAAATTGCGGCGATGAACCCGCGGCCCAGGCGAACATCGTGCCACTTGCGTCGG
>Ga0116129_1000054_pt1 | contig 84511 bp, 58 predicted proteins | sample June2015DPH_17_2_FD_89732 | JGI IMG/M metagenome (GOLD analysis project Ga0116129, IMG submission 89732) | Peatland microbial communities from SPRUCE experiment site at the Marcell Experimental Forest, Minnesota, USA - June2015DPH_17_10 | ecosystem: Environmental > Terrestrial > Soil > Wetlands... | reverse complement strand
CATTCAGCAGGCGGTGGCCGCCGACCCCGTGCCGTACAAGCGAATGGTCAAGTGTTTCGCGCCGGCGGACGACGCGAAACACAACTGGTAGTGGCAACCTGAGTGAAGTGAATACCCCATTTTGCTCTAAAGTGTAAAGTACCTACGACTTGACTGGTGCAGGTCCTGGCAACGTAAGTGACATTGAAGATTGGCAACCTGTCGTTATGAAGGAGCACTGCGCTTCGCGAAAACTACTTCACTTCACCGCCGCGTCCAGTTCGCCCTTCGCCAACCGCACGTGAATCTGCGATCCGGCCGGCGCCGCCGCGCTATCTTTCACGACCCCGGACTGGTTGGAGACGATCGCGTAACCGCGCTCCAGAATCCGTAGCGGGCTCAATTGCGAAAGCTTGGCATCCAGCCGGTCGAGTTGTCCTCGACGGCGCGTCAGACTCATGCGGATGCATTGCGCGGATGCCACGGTCAAGGTCTCCAGTCGTCGCCGGCCGGCAGCCAGGCGGGGGCGCATATCGAAGCGCTTTAACCGGGTTTCCAGGATGCGCCGCGCCCGCTCGCGCGCATCGGCGCCCTTGCGGATACGCTCGCGCAGGCGGAATTCCTGCTCGTCGATGCGCTGCAACCCGCGGCCGACGCGGCGGTGCAGCACGTTCAGCGCGCGCTCAATCCCCTGCTGGCGTAAGCGCCGTTCCAGCATCGCCAGGCGGTAGCGCAGCGCCTGCGTGCTTTTGACGCGGGCGGCGGCGATGCGCTCGAATAAGTCTTCACGCATGGGCACCACCAGCTCAGCCGCCGCCGAGGGCGTGGGCGCGCGCAGGTCGGCGACAAAATCGGCGATGGTGACATCGGTTTCGTGGCCCACCGCGGAAACCACTGGGATGGAGCACGCGGCGATGGCGCGCGCCACGGCTTCTTCGTTGAAGGTCCACAAATCTTCCAGCGACCCGCCGCCACGGCCCACAATCACCAGGTCGGCCCATCCAGCGCGGCTGAAGAAATCGATGCCGCGGCACACCTCTTCCACTGCGCCCTCGCCTTGCACTAGCGCGGGATAGAGCCGGATATGCAGCCCCGGAAAACGGCGCGAGAGAATCTGGACCATGTCGGCGATGGCGGCGCCGCGCGGCGAGGTCACGATGCCGATGCGCCGCGGAAAGCGCGGCAGCGCGCGCTTCCGGTCCGGCGCGAACAGCCCTTCGAGGGCGAGCTTTCGCTTGAGCTGTTCGAAGGCCAGTTGGAGCGCGCCCAGGCCCTGCGGCTCGACCATCTCCACTTGAAGCTGGTATTCACCGCGCGCCTCGTAAACATCGAGGCGGCCGCGCGCCAGCACCGCCAGCCCGTCCCGCGGCTTGAATTTCCAGTAGCGATGCGAAGAGCGGAAGGCTACGCAGCGCACCTGGGCCTCGGCGTCCTTGAGGGTGAAATAGTAGTGACCGCTGGCGGCGAGCTTGAGGCCGGAGATTTCGCCGGATACCCAGAGCTCTGGAAACTCGACGTCGAGAACCACGCGAATGGCGGCGTTCAACTCGCTGACGCTGAAGATGCGGCGGCGGGGGGTGAGGTCGAATTCGAGTGCGAATTGCTCCATGGTTATTGCTCTACGACTATTGCTCCTTAATTATGCACGGCGGTGTACAACGTCTGGCTGCCGGTGTTGCCGCCGATGTTGAACGTCAACGGGACGGCGTCGCTGTTGGCGATTGACGTTGGCACCACCGCGTTGAACTGGTAGAGACCGATGGAACCGGGCGCGAGGCCCTGATACGACAGCGCGGCCAGCGTGCCGCCGAAAAACATCTGCATCGAATCGACCAGCGCGTTCTGCTGCGTGACGACGACGCCGGGTGGGATCGGCGCGCCGTTGGCCGCCGCCGGGCCGAAGCCTACGCCATAAATTACCAGCGTCTCGCCGGGCCTGGCGGGGCGCGAGTTTAACCCGAGGGTGGAGGTGGTGGGCAGCGCGTAACTGCCGTCGGAATTGAAAGCTACCACGTATTGGTCGCCCCCGATGGTGAATGAGCCTGGCGCCAGCAGGCCCGGCTCGAGCGCGTTGACCGTCAGCGTGTAAGGCGCGCTCGATCCGGCGGAGGTGGTCACGATCACGGTCTGCGGTCCAAGGCCGACGCCATTGGGGACTTGCGCATTCACCTGTCCGGCGCTGACGTAATCGACGAATGCCGATTGACCATTGATGCCGACGCTCACGCCTTGCAGTTTGGTGGGAGCGTTGTTGCCGCTGAAATCGCTGCCCTGCCATTGGTAACCGGTGGATGGCCCCAGATTCGTTCCATAGATTTCAATCCACGATCCCGCCGCGGCCGCCGCGAAGCCGCCAAAATCGCCGGCGCTGATTATGCCGCAAGAAATCGCCGGCGTATTGGCGCCAGTTACCGGACTCACCGTAGACGTGGCGGCGTAGATGTGGTCGCTGTCCGCCGACGGTGGAATTCCGGAGCCCGCGTCCGCCGCAACATAGAGGGTGACGTTGCCTACGTTGGTGCATGGCGGCGTCCATGTGAACGAGAAACTATACGGCAAGTGGCCAACGGAATTGTTGAACCCGGTCAGCGACTGCTCGATGTATTGCAGGGTGTAGCCGGAGGGGCAGGTCTGCGGGCTGGTATTGGGAACGGGCTGAGCCACCAGCAAATTCGTCTGGGAACAAAGAAGCTGCGTATTTGCGTCGGTCGCCGCGAAACTTCCAGCCATCGTCGAAGGAGTCGAGGCGAGGCGGGCCGTCAGCTCAAACCCGGCGGCATTCTGCGCAGGGTCCGTGATAGTGACGGTCAAGGTTTGCGGGACGCCGGGAGTATAAGTAGCGCCGTTGGGAAAGCCGACCGTGACGCTGCCTTTATTCGCGGGGTTATTCGCGGTTCCCAGATGGCAACCCGACGTGGCGCAAGTGGCGCCGCCGTTTTCACCTGGGACGCCCGCGTAGCCCGGATAGGGCCCAAATTCGTAGGCCCAGAGGAGAACTGGCAGCGCCGCTAGCACCACCGCCGTCTTCGCAATAGCGATCTTTCCTCGCCGCGTCATCGTTCCATTATGGATTGGTTCACGGAGATTAACAGGGCCGATTAACAATCGGCCGCAGGTTAGCAACCTGCCCCACAAAGTACTTTGAAGTCAGCGCTGGTTAGCGCAGAATCTCAAGGTAGTCCAACGCTGCGGTCTCGCGGCCGTCGGGTTTGCCTTCGATGCGGATTTCGTCGCCGGGGCGCAGGGCGATTCCAGTAATGAGGCGGCGCGTCGACGACGACGAATCGAGCGTCCGGGTGGGCAGGCGTTCGGCGGCGGCCCATTCGTCGATGGGTTGTCCGTTGATCAGCAAACGATAATGCGACACGCCGTCCATCTGGTCGAAATACTCGACGTGGAGCGTGTACCAGCCGGCGGCGCCATCGTACTTGAGTGTGGCGGCGCACTGCGTAGCCGGGCATGAGACGGCCTTGCCGCCCGAGGCATCCTCCGGCGGCGTGACGTCGCGCACCGTATAGCCTTCCAGCTTCATCGATTCGGCTTCGTAGCGGCCGGGGTAGTGATCCACGCGGTTCTTTTGATCGGGAATTCCGGAGGCGCGGAAGAACCAGGTAGTGACGGCGTCGCGCCAGACTTCGGCTTGGCCGGCCTGATATTCCAGTTGCGCCAGCACCTGGTTGTACCGCTGCTCATCGATGCGGCCGCGGAGAGATTTCCATTGGCGCACGTATTCCTCGACGGCGTCCGCGCCTTCGTAGTGCGAATCGTAAAGGTACTGGATCACGGTCTTGCCGGAATGCAGCTTGTAAGTGTAGGGAACGTGGTGCATGAAGGTAATCAGGTCGTCGGGACAGGTTTCCAATGACTCATACATCTTAGCCACGGCGGGAGCGTATTGGCCGATGTAGCCGGTGCCGGTCGCCACGGTGCGATCCATGCCGACGCCTCGGTTCTCGCCAGTAACATCGGCGCGATGCCACTGACCCCAGCCGTTGTTCTCGGAGGCTTCGACTTTGACGCCGAAGTGATTGCCGGTGATGTCAGTGAGATTCTGCAGGCCTAGCGGGCCGGTGTAGTTTTCGTAAGTGCGCGTGGAGCTTAACTGCATGGCGGCGATGGTGGCGTCCACTTTGGGGTCTGGTCCAAATGTGAGTCGGGTCCACTCATCGACAATCTGGCGCGCGGAGAGATCGGGGTTCCATGCGAGGCGGCCGAAGCCATAGAGATTCGCTTGCGAGAGGTTGTTGCCATCCCAAGTCTCGTCGAGGCCGACATTGGCCACGCCTACGAAGGCATGCAGCAGCGACTTGACCGGCGCGGCCGTGGCGCGAGTGTGCATATCGAAATCGAGCGTATCTTTCCACATGGGAACCAGAAAGACCATGTGGCGGGCCTGGCCCATGTATTCCTGAGTGACTTGCAGCTCGATGGCTTCCTGAGTCTTCGGCAACGCGCCGAAGAGCGGAGACGCGGGCTCGTGGATCTGGAAATCGATCGGTCCGTTCTTGACTTGTATGATGGCGTTGCTGTCGAACTGACCGTCCAGAGCGTGGAAGTTGTCGTAGGCGGCGCGGGCGCGGTCGTTCTTGAGATTGCGCCAGTCGGCATGGTGGTCGTAGACGAAGCCGCGGTAGAAGAGCAGGCCGCCATGGGGCTTGAGCGCGCGCGCCACTACGTTGGCGGCGTCGGCGTGGGTACGGCCGTAGGTGGAGGGACCAACGCGGCCTTCGGAATCGGCCTTGAGCACGATGCCGCCGAGATCGGGAACGGCGCGGTAGAGCTCATCGGCCTTGGCCGCCCACCAGGCCGCGACTTTGGGGTCGAGCGGATCGAAGGTGTCGAGACCGCCGACGCTTTGCGGGCTGCCGAAATCGACCGCGATGGCCACCTGCACGCCCCAGGGGCGGAACGCGTCGGCAATGCGCGCGATCTGCGGAATGAAATCGGGCGCGAGAACGCGCGGGTTGGCGTTGACGTTATTGATGGCGCATCCATTGATGCCGAGCGAGGCGAGCATGCGGCCGTAATCGTTGACGCGGCTGAGATCTTCGCGGGCGTGCATGTTCTCCCAGAAGAGCGAAAGGCCGCCGTAGCCACGCTCGATGGCGCCGGTGAGGTTGTCCCACTGATTCACCCAGCGGACGGGCACGGATGGCGATTGCTTCTCATCCAGATTGGCGATGGATTCGCCAAGAGCGATTTTGCGCAGCAGCGCGAAGGCGCCATAGAGCACGCCGCGATTGTTAGCGGCGGCGACGACGGTATAGTGGAGCTGGCCGGCGGCGACGGTCTTGAGCCAGTAGCCATCCGCGGCGAGGTTGGCGTCGAGATGGAATTCGGGAGCGGCGCGGTGGAGTTCTTCGAGTGTGCCCAGGACAAAGGCGCTCTCCTTGGGGATGGCGGATTCGGCGCGCAGGGTTCGGCTCAGCATGCCGCGAAGTCCGCGGATGGATTCGTCGCGCGCCGAGGCTTCCGGACCGGTGTTACTGAGTGACACGATAACTGCCGGAGTGGACTGGCGGTATTGCGTGAGGGCGGGCTCATCGAGCGGGGCGTAGCGGAGCCAGGCATTGTAGCCGGTCTCGGCGTGCAGGCTGACGGCGGCGAAAACGAGGAGCGCGCAGAGATTGCGGAGAGCCTGGTAGCGCCGGCGGTCTTGCCGCCGGTGTTTCGTTCGGATTCTTCCCAACATTCCCGACCACTCAAAAGAACCGGCGGCAAGACCGCCGGCGCTACCAAAGACCCATCGGGTTAACTGCATGGTTTTACCTCCTAAGTATTGACGCCGGAGGCGAGATAGCCTCCGTCGACGGTGATGCATTGTCCGGTTAGGAAACTGGCGGCGTCCGATGCCAGCAAAACAGCGGCGCCAACTAACTCCTCCGGCTTCCCGAAACGCCGCATGGGGGTGCGCATAAGCATCTCCTCTCCGCGCGGCGTGCCTAAGACCAATTCGCCATTCAGCTCGGTGGGAAAGACGCCGGGCGCGATGGCATTGACGGAAATGCCGTCCCTGGCCCACTCGGTGGCGAGGCTTCGCGTGAGAGAGAGCAGGGCGGCTTTCGACGCGCAGTAAGCGGCTACCTCGTAAAACGCCAGATAAGAACCGAGCGATGCAATGTTGACGATGCGCCCGCGTCCGCTGGCGCGCAGTGACTCATAAAACACCTGACAAGCGCTGAGAACGCCAGTTACGTTGGTATCCATGAGAGACGACCATTGCCGCTCGCTGGTAGTTAAGGCCGGCTCGCGGAAGGTATAGCCGGCGGCATTTACCAGAATATCGACGCGCCCGAACTCACCCAGCACCGCATCCCGCAGATCGTCGAGCGATGCGCGCTCGGTGACATCCACAGGTTGACATACGGTGCGGCGGCCCGTCCCCTCAATCTCGCGGCATACGTCGGCGGTAGCTTCGATGCGGCGGCCGGTGGGCACTACATCGGCGCCGTGCATGGCCAGGCCGACAGCCAGCGCGCGGCCAAGTCCCGAGGAAGCCCCTATTACTACAGCGACGCGGTTTCTTAAGTCGAGGTAGTTTGCCATGGTGGCGCCACCGGTCTCCGGTCGATAAGGCGGACTGGTGAGCGGAAGATCCGTCATAGTCATGCCACTGGACCCGCGGGCTGTTCCGCCGCTTCCAGCGTGATGAAAATGGCGGCATCCTCGACCGCGAGTTGGATGCCCGCTGCCTTAGCGGCTTCCTGCAGGGCGGCATTGAGCATCACCACAGGGTCGCGACTGACATCCAGCCTGCGGAGAAGGCCGTCGCCTTTCCTGCCGCCCGCGGAGAGCGAGATTCGCAGTCCCTTACGCTTGCACTTGACTGGCGTTCCGTCCGCCAGCTTGGTATTCATCGGCTTGATGTAAGCGTCGACGTAATGAACGCCCACGCCCGATTTGTCGTCGGTGAATTGCGGCAGCTTTTCGAGGGCCCCCGCGTTTACTTCACAGAGTTTGGTCTTCATCTTTGTTCCAGATATTCGTCGATGGCAATTCGAAATGCGCGGATATGCTCCGGCGTGCTGCCGCAGCAGGCCCCCACGATATTGGCGCCGGTTTCCAGCAGGCCGGCGACGCCGCGGACCATCTGTTCCGGCGGCTCATCGTAAACCACTTTCATATTGACCAGCTTGGGCAGGCCTGCGTTGGGCTGCACCATCACCGGTAAGTCAGTAACCTTCTTGTATCGATCGACTGCCTGCCGCGCGCGCTCCATATCCATGCCGGTGCCACAGTTGAGGGCGGCGATATCGGCGCCGTGCTGCTGCATGAATTCGGCGGCGCGTTCGGGGTCGATGCCCATCATGGTGCGAAAGGTGGAACCGTCGAGAGTCACATCGTAAGCCAGCGAGCCGATAATGCAAGGCGCGCCCGCTTCTTTGGCGGCTTCGATGCCGAGCAGCAACTCCTCGAGCGATGTCTGAGTCTCGATGATGATGGCGTCGGCGCCGGCGTCCACCAGCGCCTTGGCCTGCTCATTGAAGGCTTCGCGAACCTGCGCTTCGGTGAAGTCGCCATAGGGCTCCATCAATCCGCCGAAGGGGCCGATGTCCCCAATCACGTACCCTGGCTTGCCGGCGAACGCCTGGCGCGCGATTTCCACTCCGGCCTGGTTGATCTCCACCGCCTTGCCGGCATTCGAGTGGCGATGGAGCATGATGCGCGAGCCGCCGAAGGTATTGGTGAGGATGCAGTCGGAGCCGGCTTCGGCGTAGCGGCGCTGGATGGCGAGGACTCTCTCCGGGTGAGTGAGATTCCACGCCTCCCCGCAGTTGCCCTGTTCGAGCCCGGCGAACATGAGCTGCGTGCCCATGGCGCCGTCGCCCAGAAGGGGAGACGCTGCGGCGGCGTCCTGCAGACGCTTCTTGGCTGCGGAGTTGACAGACGAAAGCGTCTGTCCCACACTGCCTTGCCAAACTGAATTGGCGTTCTTGTTCATTGCAGATTTTCCCGATGAGTAAGTGCGTAATGAATGGTCTCTAAGACCAGGCCCCACTTATGCTCGCGGCCGGCGGGGTCGCAGTAACAGCCAGCGGCGCAATCGGGGCGCTGCCAGAAAAGCACGTCGTCGAGCGGTTGTCCCAGCATCGGCTTCTCGCCATCGATCGCGGTCAACAGGCGGCCGTTATCGAACTGGCACATGTGCGTGTGGCCGGTGTCGCCAGGCGCCGGGACGCATTGCTGCTCGCGGATGAGATAGCCATCCTCCGGCGGCCCCAGCTTGACGGTGTAGTGAAACGTAAGCGGGCGCCCCATGTTAGAGCAGGTGGTTCCGTCGTAGCGGAACACGGCGTCAGTGGCGCCATCGGCGCGCGATTCGAGCGAGAGGCGCTCGCCCGCCCATCGCTTCAGCGCCTTGGCATTCACCCCGTATTTCGCTGCCAGATTTAAAGGCGAAGCGCTGCGAGCGGGAACCGAGTTTGCCGGCAGCCCGATCAAGTTGGAAGATTCGGGGGCGCGGACATACGGAGCGCGCCGGTATTGGCACGGAGTGAAGGAACAGTTCTCGCAGGGAACGAGCCCCGTGAGTGGGCGCACGCGCTCCACGTGATGCGTGAGCCCGAACACGGCGAGAAGCGATTTCTTGGGACGCAATGCGCCCGAGCAGAGCGCTTCGAGCGGCGAGGGCAGCGATCTACGGCCGGATTGCGTCACCAGGCCGAGCAGGCGCGATTGTTCCCCGATGTCCCACTCGGGATAGCCGGGGCTGTAATGAGGCAGCACGGCCATTTCCCGCTGCTCGGCCCAGGAGCAAAGCCGGGCGCCGGTCATGGTAACCAGGCGCTCTACCACGGCGGAGCCGTACATTTCGAGGAAAAAATATTCGTCGGGCTTCTCATCGCGCCAGCGCCTCTGAGCTTCGCATTCCAATTCGGGGCCGGCGCCGGCTGCCACCAGGATGACGCTGTGGGCTTCCGCGCGTTGCAAAGTGCTTTGCAGCCGTGGACTAGTGAAGGAGACGCCGTCGATTTGAATCGATCCATTCGCCGTGTATAGGCTCTCCGCCTGGCGCGCGTAAACCCAAGGCCGGCCATGCCGCGCGAACCAATCGGCAGCCATGTCCGCCAACTCGCGGGCACGGCCTTCCAACGTCCAGCCGGGCGGATAACCGAGCAACCGGTTGTATTCGGCGGGTTGGATATCGACAAGCGGCGCGGTATCGGCGAGTTCGATCATGCCGTGACCTTCCCGGTCAACCAGGGCATCGATTCCACCGGTTTGAACTGGCAGCCCTCGACAAAGAAGTCGAAAAATCGCGGGTGCGTTTCGAGGCGGCAGTGCTCCACGGTGCGAACCAGATCTTCCAGTTCCTGCCGCTTCGCCATGGAAAGCAGGGCGATGGAAGCGCCTTCAATGGCGGCGTTGCCCACTTGCACGATGCGCGATTTTGCCACGTTAGGAATGAGCCCGATGCGCTGCGAGGCTTCCACGCTTAAGTGCCGGCCGAAGCCGCCGCCCAGGTAGAAGACGCCGATGTCGTCGAAATCGAGGCCGTACTGGCTGAAGACCACGTGCAGGCCCGCCACGTTGGCGCCCTTGGCCTGCGCCAGTTCGTTGACATCGCTTTCCGTGAAATAGATGCCGCGTGCGGCGTCGAGCATGATGCGATGCTCTCCGTCCTCGAAACGGCCCAGATCGTTCATGCGGCCGGTGCGGATCAACTCGCTCATCAGCGCCACCAGGCCCGAACCGCAGATGCCCTCGGGAGCGCCGCCGCCGATCACGCCCAGATGGAACGCGCCGGCGCTATCGATAACGACATCCTCTATGGCTCCGTCGAGAGCGGGCATGCCGCAGGCGATGGCGCCGCCTTCGAAGGCGGGGCCCGCGGGACAGGACGCGGCCAGAATCCGGCGCCGGTTGCCGACGATCAGCTCGGTATTGGTGCCGATATCCATGATGGCGACCGGGCGGTCTTCATGAGCTAAATCGACGGCGAGCATGCAGGCCGCGGCGTCGGCGCCAACGTGGCCGCTGATGATGGGGCCTCCGTAAACGCGCGCGTTGGGGTGGATGGGCAGCAGGCATCGGCGGCCGGTGCCGACGAGACTGGTATTGGCCCCGGCGCGTTTGCCCTCGACCATTTCGATTTCGGTGATGGAGCGGTAGGGGCTCTGTCCGATGGTGTAGACGCTGAGTCCGAAGAAGAGATCGCGCATGGTGGAGTTACCCACGACCACCATTTCGTAGATAGTTTGCGGATCGACGGGAAACGCCTCGATCGCGTGACTCAGATAACCGGCGAGAGTCCGCATCAGCAGCTTGCCGCGGTTATCGGTATCGTACTGGATGCGGGCCATCACGTCGGAGCCGCCGAAACGCTGCGGGTTTTCGAAAGACGCTTCGGCGGCGATCTCTCCGGTTTCGAGATTGAAGAGACGAAGCACGACGGTGGTAGTGCCAAGGTCCATGGCGATTCCGTGGATAGGGGCGGTGGAGCGCGCGATCTCTTCGCCGTCGATCAGGATGCGGTCGCCGGAGCGGGTGACGGCCGGGGCCAACTGGAGGCTGCTGTTACCGGCGGGAAGCCCGAGGGCGCGCCGCTCGATGCGCAGGTTGCCACGGCGCATGGTGTGGCAATGGACGGCGCCCGATCCGGTCACGCTGGTGCGGCAGGAGAGACGGAATTTGCCTTTAAGGTGGCGCTCTTCTTCGGTAAGCGGCGAGAGATATTCCATGCCCTCGACGATCTCTACCATGCACTCTTTGCACTTACCCTGCTTGCGGCAGGAAGTGGGGACCTGGATGCCGAGGCCTTCGGCATAGTCGAAGAGCGAAGGGCCGGGGATGGCTTCGACTGTTTGTCCGTTGATGGCGAGGGCTGTCATGCCGTGGCCCATTTAGCCTCACCCGTCCGGATTGCACTGTGCCTTATATCGTGGCGCACGCACTTATGCGTGCAGCGTTCACACTCGTGTGAACGCGAGGTGTTTGCACGCTGATTCGCTCGCACGGCCCGTTGCGAACGGACAGCGAGGTCCGCGGTCGGGATACGGACGCGTTCACACGAGTGTGAACGCTGCACGCACGTGCCCAGAGGGCGCCCAGTGCGCCACAGGGCATGGACACAACCAAAGGCGCGTTGAGTGAACATAGGCATTCGTCGAGTTACCAACCGGCTTTCGATTCCAACTCAGCTTTCACGGCTTCGGCTACTTCCGCGGCCGAGCCGGCGCGCTCCTGTTCTTCGCTCCATTGCCATTGGGCCAGGTAGTCGTCGGCGCTCTGCAAGCCGCGCTTGGCCGCCATAATGTCGATTCGCTCCATGAACTTCGCCGGCAGAGGCAGAGTGATATCTTCCTCGTCGTCCTCGGCCTTAATCTGAGAAGGTATTTCCTGCCAGTATAGGATTTTGTAAGTCGCCATGTTGGTCACTCCCATCTTGATCACTCCTGGCCGCGAGCCGCAGAAACAGGTCGACGGCGGCGGAAGCGTTCTGTCCATATCCGTCGGCGCCGATCTCGTCGGCGAACATCTGGCTGATGGGCGCGCCGCCTACCGCCATTTTTATTTTGCCCAAACCGGCCGCTTCGAAGCCGTCGATTACGGTCTTCATATAAGTCATCGTAGTGGTGAGTAGAGCGCTCATGCCGATGATGTCGGGGTTGTATTTCGCGGCCGCGGCCATGAACTTATCGACGCTCTGATCGACGCCGATATCGTAGACTTCAAAGCCGGCGCCCTCAGCCATCATGCAGACCAGGTTCTTGCCGATATCGTGAAGATCGCCGCGGACCGTTCCCATCAGCAGAACGCCCACTCGCTTAGTCACGTTGTCTTTCGCGCTGAGCAATGGCTTGAGTACGGACATGCCGGCCTTCATGGCGCGTGCGGCGATGAGGACTTCCGGCACGTAGAGGACGTTATGCTTGAAATCTTCGCCCACCACGCTCATGCCGGCGATCAGGCCTTCGTTGAGCACTTCCTGAACGGAGCGCCCCTCCGCCAGGGCATCTATGGTCATCTGCTCGACTTCCTTGGCCTTGCCCTCATATAGATGCTGATTCATCAGGGCATAATCAACCATTCGCCGACTCCCTTAACCGCAATGCGCGGCAGTTATTAAACTCTTCGAGCGCCTCCAGCATGGCGACAATGTTTTCACGCGGCATGCCGGGGCTGGTTCCACCGCCGACGGAGAGAATGACTCCCTCGCCGCCGGAACCTTCAAGGACATTGAGCGTCTCTTCCTTGACTTCGTCGGGCGTGCCGCGTACGGCGATCTCCAGAGGGTTCACGTTGCCCATGAGACACATGCGGTCGCCGACGCGCCGCTTCACTTCCCGAATGTCTTTCTGCTTGCCCCAGTTGAGCACGTGGAAACCGGCGTCGGGAATGTGATCGAGACAGGCGTCCACTTCGGCGTCGTTGTGATAGATCTTAATCCAGTCCGCGGGAAAGGCGTCGCAGATGCGCTTGAGATATGGATGCGCGAACTCCAGATAGTGTTCCTCGTTGATGAAGCCAACAATGTCGTCGAGGATGAAGATACTTTCTACCTTGTCGCCCATGACTTTGTGCTGCGCCTTGAGAAAGTCGATGACTACGCGCGTGCATAAGTCAATCAGGCGGTGAGCGCCTTTCGGGTCTTCCACCAGATCGATCATGAAGTGAGTGGTGCCGCGCACAAACCCGGCGGTGCAAAGAGGGCCGCGGGCGGTCACCATGGGCAGAATGTAGCCATGGTCCAGAATGCGCGGCCGGGCCATTCCGATACGGTGCAGAGTAAGCGCCGCGAAGGCGTCCGCATCCACTTCATACTCGGGGAATTGATCGATGTCTTCCAGCCGGTAAAGCGTGTGGTATTCGCTGGGAGTGTTGTCCTGCCAGAACTTGATCTTAGAGCCGAGTACCGAGGGCTCGGCCGCCATCCCATACTCCATCCACCAGGACGGAATGAAGATAATATCCGGAAACTCGCGCATGATCTTCAGGTTCGCTTCGAACCAGACTTCCGGGTCCAGAAAATAGTCCAGGTGCTTGATTCCCAGATAGCCGGGGATCCAGGGACTGTCGACAATCAGGGCCATGGGGATCTTGTCCATGGTCTCGCGGCGCGCCGCTCGTTTAAATATTTCCCATTGTTCCGGCAACATAGTCGGGGCTCTTTCAGTAGGTCATGTTTAATAAGGCACGTTCACGGCGCGACCGTCGGCGGGGTCTGCCCAGCGATCGTTGGGAATGATGGGCGTCCAACCGGGGCGCCCGGGGTCCTGGTCATACGGATAGCCGCCCAGCCGGCGGTAGAGCTCGCTGTACTCACGCAGCTTTTCGCGGTCGAGCTTGACGCCGAGGCCGGGTCCATCGGGTACGCGAATCGCGCCTTGTTCATAGGGCATGGGGCCGCCTTCGATAATGTCGTCCATCAAATGATGATAATGCGCATCGGCTGCGAAAGAGAGGTTGGGTATCACGGCGCCCAGGTGCAGCATGGTGGCGAGTTGAATTCCCAGCTCTCCCGAAGAATGGACGGCGACGCCGAGCTGGAAGGTTTCGCAGACCGCAGCCGCCTTGATGCAGGGCCGGATGCCGCCCCAGAAAGTAGTATCGAGAAGGGTGACGTCGACGGCAGTATCGAGCGCATTGGCGGCGAGTTGCTCGAAGTTGACCACCACGGTGTTGGTGGCCAGCGGAACGCGGACAGACTGACGGACGCGGCGCATGCCGTTCAGGCCGAAGACGGGATCTTCCAGATAGTCGTTGCGCAAGCCTTCGATGGCCTGGCCGAAACGGATGGCCTGTTCGGTGGACCAGACGCCGTTGGGATCGAAGCGCGCCGAGTCTTCCGGGAAGGCGGCGGCCAGCGCGCGATAGGCTTCGAGCTCGTAGTCCGGGTGGAAGACGCCGCCCTTGAGCTTGTGCGTGGTGAAGCCGAAGCGCCGCTTCAGCGAGCAGGCCAGCTCAAGGAGCTGATCGATGGTCCGCACCTCGCCGGCGCCGCTCTTCGGGTTGGGATAGCGGAAAAAGCAGTAGCTGGCGAAGGGTACGCGGTCGCGTAAACGGCCGCCCAGAATGTCGCAAACGGGCGCGTTCCAGGCCTGACCCAGAATATCCAGGCAAGCGAATTCCAGCGCCGCCAGAACCTGCGTGCGGTTGTTATATAAGGACGCAGTGGGGTTGGCGATGAGGAAGCGCATTTCCTCAAGACGCGCAGGATTGTGGCCCACCAGATACGATTTCATGGCGCGGAACATGGCTTCGGCCGATTCGCCGCCGCCGCCCATTTCACCCAGGCCAATCAAGCCGTTATCGGTTTCCACTTCCACAATGGTGCGGACAAAGCGGCCCCAGTGGCAGCCATTGGCGTGGCGCAGGGGGGCTTCGAGCGGAACGGTGACGGTGGTGGCGCGAATGTCCGCGATCTTCACAATTAGTTTTATCGTACAACAATTGCCGGTTTTCGCGCCCAAATTCTGACAGGGCAAGGCGCCGCGATAGCCCGGAATCGACATTTAGTGTCCGCGGGTGGGTGGAAAATGTTAGAAATTAGGGGAGACCCTTGACTTGGGACCTGCCTCGGCGTGTATATAGTTTGAAGTAGCAACGAAATCTCATTCGCCATCCTGAAGAGAGGTTAGGTTTAAAAATGAATTGAGAACTCGCCTCGGGTTCCAATGCGCCCTAGCGCTGTGCGCGACAAAAGCGATGAGCCAGATTGGACGAGCCCAGGGGCTCTACGGCTCACTTACCGAGAAACGTAACCGACCCCAGCGGCGCCGCCGTTTCCCAAGCCAAGGTGGAAGCCCTCAGCGTCGACGCCGGCGTTGCCAGGCAGGCCGATACCGACTCTCGCGGCGTCTTCTTATTCAGCAACGTTCAACCGGGGTTTTATAAAGTTACCGTCACCGCCAAATCGTTCCAAACCCTTCATTGAAACCTAAAATGGGGCCCTCGCCGAGGTTCGCCCTGCCGTTTCCCCAAACGCCTAATGGGAACACTTGGGAGTGGATCATTACGTCGTGCACGTCGATAGACGCCAGCGAATGAAGCTTCAGCCGCACCCGGACGATGCAACGTTCGGCGCGCACTGCGGCAGTTTCAGTGGTGTAACTCGATGCCCGGTCCGAGGATGAGGATGTACGCGAGGCCGAATACCGTAGCGGCAATCCACCAGGCTGCCTGCCGATTTATCAGTAGCGTCCGCTCCGCCGGTACGCGCGGGAGTAAGGTATCGGCCCACAACAGGCCAGACGACCCGCCGAACGCGGCAGGCGCCGTCGAGACGAGGAAGAGCTTAAGCCCGAGGGGATCGAGCGCCCCCGCAGCGCAACTGAAAAGGCAGGCGGCATAATATGGCAATCGGCCCACGGTGTTATAGTCCGGACGCGATGGACAATAGGGATGGACCACGACGGCGAGTTGGCGTACGACCAGCGCATAGAGTCCGGCGCCAAAAGTCGTCATGATGATGCGCAGTGGAATTTGATGTGGCGCTCCACGAATCACCTCGTTCCAGTCGCCGATACCCAGGATCCCAGAGAAAAGGAAGTAACCGGCGCCAGGAAGGAGATTGAGCGCCGCGAATATCCAGCAAAAGTAACGCAGATTCGAGCGATAGTCGGCGTACCGCGAGGCCAACAAAGCGATCGAGCCTGCAAGAAGATTGACGAGAGTTCCACCCGCATCCACCCAACGGTCGGGATGCAGGGAGGAGAGGTGGTTGCTGGTGAGTTCAGTCGGAATATCGCCGCGCATCCAGACTACGACGCCGTGGCCCACGCCTTCATGGAGCAGGGTTGCCGCCGCGGAAGCTACCACAGCCATGCTGATTATCGTCCTCTTATCGTGCGGCTCGGGCATGGGAGCTACTCTACCGCAATTCGAATGAGAATCAGATAGATCTATCACGCGTTGTCGATCCGGGTGAACTGTCTCTGAGAAGTCTTCGGACAATGTGGACGATGAGCCGCCATTATCGCGGCGCTCGATGAAGCGGCGGTCCACACGAAGAAGTTCACGCGCAGAGTATGGGCGTGATCGACATGATTCGCGTCCTATCGCGGGTTATCCTGTGGCTGGCGCTTGACGCGGCTCCCCTAGAGCGTTACCCTAGCATACTAGGGTAAAAGATGACGCCGCCTTCCGCCGCTTTGCAGGGCGCACTCGACCTGCTCATCCTCAAAACGCTTGCGCGCGAGCCCAATCACGGCTTCTCCATTGCGTTGCACATCCAGAGCGCCTCGCAGGGTTTGTTGCGCGTGGAGGAAGGCTCGCTCTACCCGGCGCTGCATCGCCTGGAGCGCGACAAACTGGTGGCGGGCGAATGGAAAATTACCGACAGGGGCCGGCGTGCGCGCTATTACAAGCTCATGCCGGCGGGCCGCAAACGGCTTGCCGAAGCCGAACAACAGTGGTCCACCCTGGCGAAGGGCGTGACCAGAGTACTGAGGTTCGCATGAAGCGCGCTGCCGAAGCGTTGCGCCGCGCGCTGCACCGCCGCCATCGCATCGACGCGGAGCTGGCCGAAGAGTTGCGGTCGCATCTGGAGATGCGGGCGGAAATGAATCGCGAGCGCGGCATGACGCCCAGCGAAGCCCGGGCCGCCGCGTACAAGCAGTTCGGCAGCGCAACTTTGATCCAGGAGGAAGCCCGCCGCATGCACGTCAACGAATTTCTGGAGAGCGCAGTTCAGGATCTGCGCTACGCCTTCCGCAGCTTCCTGCGCAGCCCGGCGTTTGCGCTTAGCGCTACGCTGGCCCTGGCGCTGGGAATTGGCGCATCCACGGCTGTATTCAGCGCCGTCGACCGCATCCTCTTCCGCAATCTTCCTTACCCGGAACCGGACCGTCTGGTTTCGGTCGGCATCATGACGCCGCTCGACGCCACGGAGCTCATGTTCAGCGCTTCGTATGTGGATTGGCAGAAGGCGCAGGCGCCCTTCGAGGGGATGACCTCATGGAATGGCGTTGTGGATTGCGACCTTACGGACCGCGATCCGGTGCGGCTGGGCTGCGCGCAGGTGGAATCGAATTTCCTGCCGGTGTTTGGGATTCAGCCCATCCTCGGGCGCAACTTCACACCCGAGGAAGATGTTCCGAACGCGCCCATGACGGCGCTGCTGACGTATGGCCTCTGGCAGAGCCGCTTCGCCGGGAGCCGCAATATCGTTGGCGCGACTATCTCGCTGAACGGATCGCCAGCCCGGATTGTGGGCGTATTGCCCGATGGCTTCGAACTGCCGCGCTTGTATCGGGCCGATGTACTGACGCCGCAGCGACTGAATCGCAGTTTCGCGCCCGGCGCTACGGGCCGCGATATCCGCGCCTTTGCCCGGCTCAAGGCGGGCGTCTCCATTACCCAGGCGCACGCCGCGCTGGAGCCTCTGTTCGCGCAATTTCTGCCCACCGTTCCGGCGCCCTTCCGCAAGCAAGTCTCGCTGCGAGTCCGCTCGGTGCGCGACCTGCAAACGCAGGATTCGCGCCTGGCATCGTGGCTGCTGCTGGGCGCGGTGGCCGCACTGCTGCTGCTGGCGTGCGCCAATGTGGCCAACCTGATGCTGGCGCGCGCGGCCAGGCGGCAGAGCGAATTTGCGGTGCGCGCAGCCATTGGGGCCACGCGCGGCCGGCTCTTCCGCCAGGCGCTGACGGAAAGCGCGCTGATTGCCGTAATGGGCGCGGCTGCCGGATGCGCTGTGGCGTGGGCGCTGCTGCGGATCTTCGTCGCCATCGCGCCCGCGGGCATCCTGCGTCTGGAACAGGCGCGGCTGGACGTTCGCGTGCTGCTGTTCACTCTCGCCGCGATGGCGCTCTCGGGCGTCTTGTTCGGCATCGTGCCCGCGCTCGAGATTCCACGCTGCGAAGCGCTCACGGGGTCGCGGATCGCCGGCGGCGGGCGCAGCTTTTTCCGCCACGCGCTGGTGGCTGCGCAGATGGCCATCTCCCTGGTCTTACTCAGCGGCGCCACCTTGCTTCTGCGGAGCCTGTGGAACCTGGAAAACGCGCCGCTCGGCTTCGAAGGCGGCCGGGTGATTGCCGCTTCGTTTGTGCTTAGCCCGCACGCCTATGCGGCGGCGCAGCGGCAGCAGGCGTTCTTCGAGGAACTGGAAACGCGCGCCGCCCAAATTCCCGGCGTCAGCGCGGCCGCTATCAGCGATTCCATTCCACCCAGCGGGCGCGTTCGGTCGCGGCCATACACTTCGCTTCAAGCCGAAGGCCATGCGCGCTATACGCAGGATTCCGGCGGGATGATCGCGTGGCGATTCGTGACGCCCGGCTACTTCGCGGCGATGCGCGTGCCCATCCTACGCGGCCGTGGTTTTGTGGAGCGGGATCGCGATCCGGGCAACGCCGCCGTGGTGCTGAGCCAATCGCTGGCGCGCCGCCTTTTTCCGGGTGAAGACGCGGCCGGCAAGCGCGTCAGCTTCGGGGCCGGCGAGCCCTGGTACACGGTGGTGGGAGTCGCCGCCGACGTGAAGAACGCCGGCCTGACCGAGCGGCCCGACCCCGAGTATTACCTGGTGCGCGGCCACGGCAAAGATCCGGTCTATGCGGCGCAGGTGCTGCCGTTCGGGTGGCGCGCAGGCTCGGTGGTGGTCCGCACGTCGCTCGACGCGCACGCGGTCGCGGAATCGCTGCGGTCCATGGTGGCGGCGCTCGATCCAACCGTGCCGGTGACTGTGGAGACTATGGTGCAGCACACCGGCAGCCTGGCTCAGCGGCCCCGTTTCAACGCGATCCTGCTGACCATATTCGCCGCTATGGGACTGCTTCTGGCAGCCATCGGCCTATACGGAGTGATGGCATTTCTGGTGGCGCAGCGCACGCGGGAGATCGGAGTGCGGATGGCGCTGGGCGCTTCTTCCGGAGCCATCGCCCGCATGGTGCTGGCGAATGCGGTGCGATGGACCGGCGCGGGAGCGGCTGCCGGGATCGCCGGCTCGCTGTTTGCGGAGCGGGCGCTGGGCAGCATGTTGTTCGGCATTCCTCCGCACGACCCTGCGACGCTGGCGTGCGCGGTCGCGATTTTAGGAACGGTGGCCGCGATTGCGGCGTGGCTGCCCGCGCGGCAGGCGGCGGCGGTGGATCCGATGGCGGCCTTGCGAAGCGAGTAGGCCGCGCATCAATGCGGTACGTTTGACGTCAAGAGACCATGGCACGTACACCCATTCGCCCCGGAGAAATCCTCGGCGACGAGCTGGAGGAAACGGGCCTTTCTGCCAAAAAGCCCGCCGATACTATCGGAGTGCCGCCGAGCCGCATGTATCAGCTTCTGGCGGGAAAGCGTAGCATGACGGCGGACACTGCCCTGCGCCTCGGCCGGTATTTCGGCATGTCGGCCGACTTCTGGATGAACCTTCAGAGCGCCTATGAGCTTGACCTGGCGCGCCGGCAGAACGGCAAGGCCACACAGCGAATCCCGAAGCGCAGCCAGGCGGCGGCGGTGGATCCCATGGCTGCCTTGCGAAGCGAGTAGATCGACCGGCCGGGAGGCCGACGCTACCTTAATCCCAGCTCATTAATTCCGGTTCATCGCCGCCACGCGCCACAGCGGCTTATCCTTCTCATCCGGGCTCTGCGCGAAATCCTGGGTGGTCTTGGCAAAATCGTAGTCGCGCCAAAGCCAGATCAGAGACTCGGGAAGCTCGGCCTTGCCTTGCGCCTGGTTGTGCGTGCCGGGGCCGAAGGAAAAATGATAATCGTACAGGCGCAGCTTCAAGGAGTTCGCCAGCTCGATGTTGGCCAGCGGCCAGCTTCCGGCGCGCGGGTTCTCCTGGTCTTCGGCGCCATCTTGCATCCACACGCGGATGTTGCGCTTGGGCTCCTGGCGCACGCGCAGTGGATACACAAATCCGCCAACCGGCTCGGCGGGGCTCCGCTGCAGCGCAGCGAAGCTGCCGATCCAGCTCAGTACGCGCGAAAACTGATCGGGCTTCAGAAAAGCCGCGTTGAAGGAACAGATGCCGCCGGAGCTTTCGCCTACCATCGCGCGGCTGTAGCCGTCGTGGCGAAGCTTGACGTGCTTTTCGATCTCCGGCAGAACTTCTTCCAGAAGATATCGCGCGTAGGCATCGTCCACGGTGTCGTACTCGATGGAGCGCATGGCCTTCTCGGCGGCCATGCCGGGCTGGATGAAGACGTTGACCATGGGCGGGATCTTCTTTTGCGCGATCAGATTGTCGAGCGCTTCGAAGACGTGGTAATCGGCCGGGTGCTCGACGTAGAATTGGCCATCGCCCCAGATCTGCACCGGCAGCGGCGTCGATCCGTCGTACTGCGCGGGCGTCCAATACCAGACGTTGGCGGTCATGCCCGGGTAGACGTGGCTCTCGATCACCAGCTTGTCACTGACCTTGCCCGTGGGCACGCCCGGTTGCGCGTAGCTATCGGGGCCGTAGACGGCGAGATCGTTGGCGCCGCCGAAAACCTTGCCGTTGACGATCCATTGATAGCGGTACGCGGTTCCCATGGGAAGCGAGCCTTGATACACCCAGAGCCCGCCTACTTTAACGGGGGTCACAGGAGGCATGGTTGCCGCGACGTTCCCTACCTGAAGCTGCGGCTGGCTCGCCGATTCGACGGCCCAGATGAATTCGCCGCGCTCTCCGGCGGCCGCGGCGCCTTTGGTCAGCGCATCGGCGGTGAACGTCTGGCGTAACGATTGTTCCAGCGCGGGGTCGTGGTTTCTGTACTGGTCGAGCAGGTCTTTGGTGGGTACTTTCTGGGCGAATGCCACGGAGATTGCGCACAACATCGTGCACAAGCTCGTGCACAAGCTCGTGCACAAAGACAGCGCCATCCGTTCACTGTTTCTTGACAGGCTCAGTTTTGTCGGCATTGGGATCGGCCTTCGCATCGGCCCTCGGCCCACGACGCGCGCGAACCACGGGCTGAGCGCTGGCGAGCTCGGTTAGCGCCTTGACGACGGCGCCGGTTTGCGCTTCATCGGGCATGAGCAGTTGATGCTTGCCCTGGGCGGAAGCGGTGAATTCAACGCCGGCGGCGCTTGCACGAAAGAGGCCGGGACCGGACAATTTGAAATAGCCCTTGTCGGGCCGAATCGCGTAGAGCGAGGCATCCATGATGGAAGTGGGCGCGTCGTAAGGCGCGCCATTTGCCGATGCAGATTCGAACGCGCGGTAGGCGTCGGCCACCGGATGCGCCTTCGACCAGGCGAAATCCTTCTCGATGCTGGAGGCGGGGAAGCGCACGGCGGCGCCGAGCTCCGCGCTGCACGCGTAAATGGGCGTGGGCCAATCGTCGAAGACGCGCTGGGCGGCCTTGGCATCGGCCGCGATCCATGGGCCGGCGGCGATCGCCAGATAACGCACGTTGAGCGCGATCATCTCTTTGGAGCCGCGCAACTCCATCAAGCGCGCCAGGCTGGTCAACGGGCCCCCGGCGATCACGATCGTGTTGTGAGGCTGCGACGCGGTCAACGCGTTTCGCAGCACCGTCGCGGGGTCGGCGGTATCGTCGAAATTCTCAATCGCCGGTTTGTAGAGCAGGGCGCCATCGTCGCCGGTCTTTGCCAGAAGGGCAGGATACACCGCCAGCAGCTTCGGCTGGGGCTTACCTTGCGCCACGTCCGCGAGACCGACGGGGAACGATGCTCCAAACCCGAATCCGCCCGCGGCGCCCGTGTAGAAGCGCTTCACGATGTCGCAGAATTGAGCGGCGGCGAAATCGGGGCGGCTCACGGTGACCGCGCTCATGCGCATCTCGCCCTTGCCGTCAAGGCCGTAGAGCAAAGCTAAGGCGAGCAGGTCGTCGATGCGATCGAAGGCGCTATCGAAGAGCACGCCAACCGACGGGGGGGCTGCGCCTGGGAATTGCATTGGTTATGGAGCCTCGGTTAATAAGACGAGAGCCGGCTGAAAGCCGGCTGCAGCCAGGATTGGCTGCCCCACAACTCTGTCTAAAATTGTCACCATATTAGGCGGAACACGCTAAGTCAGGTCGAGACCTTCCAGACGGCCGGTGGAATCGCCGAACTCTTCCATGCGCACGCCCATACGGTCCATCATCGTCAGGTGCAGGTTGCACATGGGCGTCTCCTTGCGAGCGACGATGCGGCGGCCGGTCTTGAACGCCCCGCCCGCCTTGCCTGCAATCATCGTCGGCAGGTCTTCGTGCAGATGGCGGTTGCCGTCGGAAAGGCCCGCGCCGTAGACGATCATCGAGTTATCGAGCAGCGAGCGGTCGCCGTCGCGAGTGGCCTTCAACTTAGTCACCCACTGCGCGAACTGCTGCATGTGATAGGCGTTGATCTGCGACACTTTCTCGATGAGATCGGGCAGATTGCGGTGATGCGTGAGCGGGTGGTGCCCATCGGGAATGCCGATCTCGCGATAGGCGCGCGAGCTGCCTTCGCGAGTGACCAGGAACGTGACTACGCGCGTCATGTCGGCCTGGAACGCGATCGTGATCATGTCGGTCATCAGCTTGAAGTGCTCGGCGAAATCGGCGGGGATGCCGTAGGGCTTATCCATGTGCGGATCGATGCGCGCATTGGTCGCCTCGGAAGCTTCGATCTGGCGCTCGATCTCACGTATGGAGGATAGATACTCGTCCAGTTTGCGCCGGTCGTCCGGGCCGAGCCTGGTTTCGAGAGTGCGCGTGGATTCGTTGACGAAATCGAGGATGCTGCGGCGGTAGAGCGCCTGGCGCGCGCGCGCCTGGGGACTCATCGGTATGCCATCGCCGAACAGGCGCTCGAACAGATCGCGCGGATTGAGCGTGGGCGGCAGCGGAACGGTTTCGCTCTTCCAGGCGAGGTTGTTGGTGTAGGCGCAGGAGTAGCCGGAATCGCAATCGCCCGCCTGGCGGCCGTCTTCCATGCCGATTTCGAGCGACGGAAAGCGCATCTGGCTGTCGGCTTTAGAGGCAATGTGCTGGTCGAACGAGACCCCGGCGTGGATATCCGCCAGGGACTTTTTCACGTGTACGCCAGTGAGATACGTGCCGCAGCAGCGGCCGTGATCGCCGGCGCCATCGAGCAGCGCGCGGCCGGCGTTGTGGGTGAGGTTGCCAAGCAGCAGGATATCGTCCTTCAGCGGCTCCATCGACTGCAGCGTGCGCGGCAGAGCTTGCAGAGGGCCCTCATACTCGGGATTCCACCCCTGCATGATGAGGCCGTTGGGCACGTAGACGATCGCCATGCGCACCGGCGCCTTGGGCGTGGCCGCGAAGGCCGGCGCCATGGCATCCAGGAACGGAAGCGCCACGGCGGCGCCCATGCCGCGCAGAAATGTTCTGCGTCCAAGCGCCTTACGTTCGATCATCGTCATTTTGGGGACTCCTTTAAATTGGTTTTAGCGGCCACGGTTGGCCGCGGCGCCGGCGCCTCGCCGCGGGATTGCTGGAACGGCAGGCTGTGTACAATTCCGTAGATCAAAGTCTGGAAAGAATAGTTCGATTCCGTAAGCTGGCGCTCGATGTCGGCTTCGGTGCGCCGATCGAAGGGTTGCAGGCCGCGCTCCAGGGCGTAGGTCAGCATCTTCTGCGTGAGGCACTGCGAAAACTCGGGCAGGCCGGTAGTGAGTACGCTGCGCATTTCCGCGGGCGTCGCAAAGGCTTTGCCGCTGGGGAGCGTGCCGGTGGCATCCACGGGAAAATTGCCGTCCTGGGTGCGCCACTTGCCGATGGCGTTGTAATTCTCGAGACCAAAACCCAGCGGGTCCATTTTGTTATGGCAGGCGGCGCAGGCGGGGTCGGCGCGGTGCTTCTCCATCTGCTGGCGCAGCGAGGACGATTTTCCCACGGCGGCTTCATCGAGCGCCGGAACGTCCGGCGGCGGCGGCGGGACGGGCGAAGCCAGAATGTTATCGAGAATGAACTTGCCGCGGAGCACCACGGATGTGCGCGTGGGATAGCTGGAAACCGTGAGCACGGCCGCCTGGCCCAGGACGCCGCCGCGCTGGTCGGTGGTCAGGTCGATGCGCCGGAATTCGGGGCCTTTGACATCCGGAATGCCGTAAAATTTCGCCAGCGTTTCGTTCAGAAACGTGTAGCGCGCATCCAGAAAATCGGTGATGGGGCGGTTTTCGCGCAGCACATATTCGAAGAACATGCGCGTCTCGGTCTTCATAGCGTCGCGCAGATCCGAGTTCCATTCGGGAAACTTCTGCGGGTCTGGCTTCACCACGTCGAGATTGCGCGTTTCCAGCCATTGCCCGGCGAAATTCGACGCCAGCGCGCCGGAGCGGCTGTCCGCCAGCATGCGCTTCATCTGAGCGTCGAGAACGGCGGAGTCATGCAGCTTGCCCTGCGCGGCGAGAGAGAACAACTCATCGTCGGGCATGGAACTCCAGAGAAAATAGCTGAGGCGCGAAGCTAGCTCGTAGTCCGAAACAGGATGCGCGGCAACGCTTCCATTTTCGATCTTAAAGAGAAAATTCGGCGACACCAGAATCGCCTGAATGGCGAGCTGGATTCCCTGCTCGACGGTTTGCCCCTGGGCGCGCGCAAAATCGACGAAATGCGCGATGGCGGCCGTTTCCTGAGTGGTGGCCGGGCGGCGATACGCGTGATTCGCCAGATTGGCGATAATTTTTTGCACGCAGGCGGCCCCGGATTTAGGATCGCAGATCAGAATCTTCTTGCGGCTGGCGCTTTCGCCGGCGGAGGCAAACGGCCCGATGAAGGTCAGGGCATCGATGTACTTGTTCTTCTTGCGGTTGGTGAAGTCCTTATCGGACAGAGCGGCGGCGAAATCGTCGTTGAGGAATTCCGCGCGAACGGTGTGCATGCCTTCGGTGAGATGCACGGACATCTTTTCTTCGGAGTAAGGGTCGAAGTAGACCAGCTTCGAGGGCTTGGTTTCGACGCTCATGGTGTGCACCACGTTGCCGTCCACGGAAAGCTGGAGGTCGACCGGCTTTCCGTCCGGAGGGCGCTCGCCTTGCAAGCCGAAGCGGACCGTGTAATCGCCGTCGAAATCGATGCGGACCTGGGCTTCCACGACGCCGCGCTCGGGCTTAGTAGTGTTTTTGTTGCGGTTGGAGTACTCGGCCTCGACAGGCTTGGCGGGAAGCGGGTCGATGCCCATGGCGCGCGATGCGATCTTCTGCGCGGCGTTCATGTACTTCGACATCAGTAGCGGCGAGACAGTGAGAACGGAGGCAATGTTATCGAAGCCGTAGCCGGAATCGTCGGTGGGAAAGTTTTTGTCCGCCTGAAAATCGACCGCGAGCAGATCGTGCACGGTGTTCATGTATTCGTAGCGGTTCAGCCGGTGGGCCACCACGCGGCCCGGATCGGGCTTGACGTTCTTGTCGATTTCATCGAGGCGGCTTTGGACGTAGGCGATCAGCGCATCCAGCTTGGCAGGCCGGGGAATTCCCGCCGGCGGCATCTCGCCAGCGCGCAGTTTTTGCAGAATAATGTCCCAGCCATCGCGGCTCTCCGTGAGCGACGTCGAATCGAGAAACGGCTGAATGTTCATTCCGCCGGAAGCGAGCTGCCGATTGTGGCAGCCCAGGCATACGCCGCGAAACACGGGCTCAACAGCGGCTTGAAAGGCGGGGTCGGCAGCGCAATTAGCGGGCGGCAGGGCAAGCGACAACCATGTAATGGAGCATACAAACGAAGCGATAGTGCCGATGCGCATCTTGTCTCCGGTTAACACTTATTATACCGCGCCGCCAAAAGTTGTCACACATCGATAGTTGGGCCTCAGGGTAATGAGTTAGCGGCAGAGACCAGCGCGGAGTTTGAATATTGGCTGGGGGTTGCGGATTGTCGCGGAACGAAGCTGAGGACGTGGAAGCGGTTTTGGATTGTTCGGGTTGGCGGGCATGTCGTCGGACTTCTTGCCGAGGAATGCGTGCCGGGTCGTGACGCCGCCGAATTGAATTTCGGAGTCGGAGATAACGGTATGCTGTGACGCTAATGTCCGCTTAGGTTTCAGATCGCGCATGTGCGTGCGGGGCTGAATGCTTCCCGACTGGATGTGCGGCTAAGTACTTATGGGTAGCGAACTGGTTATCGACGGCGGAATGAGCAACCTTTAAAGAAGCGGCGCGTAGCTTCACACTTACAATTGAGTGTCAGCCACCGCTATAACGAGCTTGCCGCGATGGCTTCTGTGCACCGTGCCCGCGTACGCTTCCGGCGCTTGCTGCCAGGGAACCACCGCATCCACTACCGTCCGCAACCGGCCGTCCTGTAACATGTCCCCGATAGCCTTCAACTGAATTCCGCTCGGTTCTACGATGAAGAATGAATTCTTGACTCTCTCGTCGGTCGTGTCGCTACTCGCGACTGTCACCATCCGTCCCTTCGGCTTCAGGACGCCCCACGATCGTTCCAGAGTGTCGCCGCCCACCGTATCGAACACGATGTCCATGGGCTCGACCACCGCTTCGAAGCGCGCGGCTCGATAGTCGATGACTTGTTCGGCGCCGAGACCCTTCACGAACTCGGCGTTAGCGGCGGATGCGGTCGCGACGATGCGCGCTCCAGCGAGCCGGGCAATCTGGACCGCGAATATACCCACGGCCCCCGCGGCGCCGTGCACCAGGACGCGATCGCCCTGCGCAACTTTCGCTCGATCCATCAATCCCTGCCAGGCGGTCAACGCGGGGATTGGAACGGACGCTGCCTCGGCATAGCTCAACTGCGCCGGCTTCACGGCCAATGCGGTGGATGGCGCTGCACAGTATTCCGCCAAGGCGCCATCGCTATACCAATCGTTCATACCGAACACTTGCTGCCCTGCGGCGGACTCCGCGACGCCATCTGGCGCCCACCTTCGCGACCCGGCGGCGGTCGTGCCACAATCCTACTACCGCGGAGTTATCGTGGTATCCCACCACACATACAAAGTCAGGAGAAAGGGAGGGAGTGTTTTGCGCGTAGGCTAGCGACGTATTCGGAATAGGAGAAAACTGCGGCGCGCCGTCATACTGAACGTCGTTCTTCGCCTCGCTGCGCGAGACCTCGGCCGTTTGTGGAATTATGTTGTCCATCACCGCATCTTTCGCGCGGTCCTTGCCGGGAACGAAGGCGAGGCCGTTGGCCTTGGGCGAATCTTCCGGAATGTTCGCAAATGCCTTCGGCAGATTCTCGGGAGCGACAAAACTCCATGGGCCTTGGATTGAAGGCCTGCGAACCAGCGGCCCGACATCACAATAAAATGACGCTGCGTGGCGGTTTCCATAAAGATGTCGCTGTCGGTATTCGTTACGTAGAGGATGTCGCCGCCTACCAGCGGACTGTATCTGGGCGCGCCCTGGGTGACGATCAACTCGGTCGGCTCGGTCGCCACGATGATTCGGGCGGCGCGGAGTTGACTCGGGGGAGCGGCTTTGCCCGCATCGTTTTGCGCCGAGTCCAGAGTCTCGGTGTCCTTTACCAGATCGGCTACATTTGAGGGAGCCTTGTCAGTCGAGCTCCAACTGCCGTGCAGTAAGTCATTAGTTGAAAACCAGACGCTCGATCCATAGAACCAATATTGCTTGCTCTTCGGGTCGAAGATCGCGGGAAGGGCCGTGTTGACTACCTTCTGCAGACCTCCCGACCCTGCTTCCTGACGCCGGGGCTCGCCGTCGAGAAGCAACAGAATAGCTGGAGAGTCGGCGACGATGATCCGCGGAGGATCGTTGCGATAATCGGCGTCGGGACCGCCTTGTGCGGGCTGGAGACTCGCTTTCAGGCGAGTCAGAGAGATGGAGAGATCCCACAGCGGCACATCCGCCTCCAGGAATTGAACCAGCGATTGAACGTCGCTATCCGGAACGCCGGCGAAACGCGTGCGGTCGACTTTAATGGATACAACGCGAGCCAGGTCGCGATCCCGATCGACGCTCAGTGTGGCGATCACCCATAGGGCGCCGAACAGCGGCGCTTTGTCCTCGGGTCTCTTGACGGAAATCGCCACGCGGCTCTGGAGCGTTACGCCGTCGAGAGAATCGGGCTGAGGCTGATAGACGACGATCTGCGTATTGCGGTCGTTCACCACTCTGGGCCATCCGGCATCCTGGCCCCACGCGATGCCGGCCGTCAGGCTCACAGTAGTCAAAATCAGAAAGGGCATCGTTAGTTTCATACATTCACCTCGATTGGACTTGGCTGACTTAGCCGGCAGCAGTAACCGAGACAAGAGTTGTCTGCGTTCCGATCCGGATCGTCATTAGAGCCAGGGCACATGTCGATCCAAACGCGCAGAGATGCCCGGGGAAAACCCGCGCCGCCTTTTCAATCCGTTAGGGCGCGATGACGGATCAAGACGATTCAGCAGCCGAACTCCATGGCGTAGGCTTGCGACGCGATGACCGCTCCCCGACACGATGGTTGACCTGAAAGGTCGCTTTCCCCAGCCGGCCAGCAGGCATTGAGCGCGGCCGGTCTTTCGGGCGCAGGGTTCCTTGCAACTGAGTAATAGCCTGATTCTTCAGGATGAAAGGCTCGATGGCCGAAGGCCGCCGGCAGACTCGATGCAGCGGGAATGCCCTGCTGGCGTACAATCGGCCTGGCGCGAATTGCGATGGACAGGCACTTGCATGTATGCGCAATGAAGGGGGCGGCCGACGCGCTTGGGAACAAGATGCTCCGATCGCAAGCAACCCCGGCCTGCAAATAAGTCACTCTACAACCCGGGCAAGATGCCCGATTAACCAAGGAGGTTATATGAACGAATATCGATTGCCACGCAAAGCGCTCGCCATCATGACATATGTGTTGACGAGTGCGTGTTTCTTGAACGCACAGACTCCGGCGCCGACCGTTCCCGTCCAAATGACGGTGACGGTGGACGTCGTGGGCGAGGGTAAGCGGATGCCCGAAGTAAGCCGCGACGATGTAAGAGTCAACCAGGGCAGGGAGAGCCGGAGTGTGACGGATTGGGTCGCCGCCTGCGACGATCGGGCGGGGCTTGATCTATTCATCCTGATCGATGACGCTTCCGACACAAGTCTGGGAGGGCAACTTGCCGACTTACGCGCTTTCGTCAACTCTCAGCCCTCGACTACGGCAGTAGGGATAGGATACATGCGAAATGCCGTCGTTCAAATTGCTCAGAATTTCACCACCGACCACGCCGCGGCCGCCAAGGCCCTACGCCTGCCGACCGGTTCAACGGGAGCCTATGGGAGTCCGTATCTCTCCGTTATCGATCTTATGAAGCGATGGCCTCAAAACGCGAACCGCCGCGAGGTAGTGATGGTAACGGATGGAATAGATCGCGCCCGGGGCGGCCCGCGTCCCCACGGCCTCAGTCTGATCAGCCCGGACGTTGATACCGCGGGCACAGTCGCTCAGCGCACCGGAACTATCATTCATACCATCTACGCTCCTGGCGTGGGTCGCTTACACCATAACTTTTGGGAGGCGACGAATGGCCAGAATGGCATTGCCAAGCTGTCTGACGAGACTGGGGGTGAGTCGTTTTTCCTCGGCCTGGAATCGGCGGTGAGCTTCAAGCCGTATCTGGATCGGATACAGAAGATACTCGAGAATCAGTATATACTGACGTTCGAGGCCAAGCCTGGCAAGAAAGCCGGATTGCAGGCCGTGAGGATTACCACTCCGGTCGCGGGCGTAGAATTGGCGTCGGCTGACAATGCCTGGGTTCCCGCGGCGAAATAGTTGTCGAAACTGGTGCTGGGGGTTGCGAGTAGCGGCATGGCCGCGGGCGCAATCCTCTTGCCATGCGGTAATTCGCAAGGCGGCTATCATTGCCCGCGAAATCGAATGCGGCGTCTCCGGCCGATGACCCATCGCTGTTCGTCATCCGTGCCGTCCATGCCAGCCATGCCGGCCAAAAGCAATATCCTCTGAAATTCCCGCCGAACTGGCTGACCATGCCGCTGAGGACGACTTATCCTCGCCAAGCTCGGCGCCAATCATCGAAGTTTAGCCCCTGAAATGGAAGAGCATCGCAATCCAGAGCGCAAGTCAAGTTCTTACCTCTCTCTAAAGTGGTAGTAGGCAATCTTATTATCCAGTGAACCAGCCAGCCCCCATCTGGAGGTTGTCAGAAGGCGGAAATTGTTCCACAATCAGTCAGAATACCGAATCAGAGCGGACAGAAGGGCTTCAGGACCCCAGCGGAGGACCCAATGACCAAGAATGTACTGACTCGATTTCGAGCCGCGCTATCTGCAAAGATTGCTGAGCTGGAACGCCTCACCAGCCAACCCGGTGCGATCGCGGTTGAGGAGGGCGCCAATCAACCGGAGGAGATCTGGGCAGAAAGGGGACATTTCTACTTTGCCTTGACACGGATGTCACCGCAGATTGACATCGAGCCTGAGATCTGATATATGCTCTGTAAAATTTTCGCAATGATAATTTCGTGTTACGCACCATCCGGTTCGGAGTTGATGGAGGGTTGGGAGCCGCAGGAGAAACTCATATGAACGTTGGCTTTCGTATCCTGACTATAACCTTGGCCACACTGCTATTGGCCGCGTTGGCTCGGGCACAGCGGCTGTCGGAAAGCACCGGCCTCAACCTGTTCCAGAACAACTGCACGAACTGTCATGGAGTTACTCCAGTCGAGCACGCTCCAACCGAGGCCACCATCAAGACGATGACTCCCGAGGCCATCCACGAAGCCATTACCACCGGTTTGATGAAAAATATGGCGGCGAGCCTCACCGACGACGAGAAGCGCTTGCTCGCCGAGTATCTGGGAGGCCGCAAGCTCGATAAGGACGATGCCGGAGATGCGAAGAACATGCCCAACGCTTGCGCCAGCCGTCCGCCGGTGCGAGACTTGAACGCTCCCTCATGGAATGGATGGGGCGATCTCTCGAATACGCGCTTCCAAGGCGCCAAGGCCGCGGGCCTCACGGCCGGCAAAGTGTCGAGGTTGAAACTCAAATGGGCTTTCGGATTCCCGGGAGCGACGGCGCTCTATGGACAGACAATCGTGGACGGAAGAGTCTTCGTCAGCAGCAATGCGGGTTACGTTTACGCGCTGGACGCCGAAACCGGTTGTGTCCAGTGGTCCTTCAAATCGCCGGCGGTTGTGCGTAGCGGCATCACCATCGGGCCGCTGAAACCGGGTTCCACCAGGATCGCCGCCTTCTTCGGCGACATCCGCGGATTTGCTTACGCCCTCGACGCCTCCACCGGCGCCTTGATCTGGAGAGCCGCCGCCGACAATCATCCGCTTGCCCGAGTCACCGGTAACCCCAGGCTCTACGAAGGCCGGCTTTATGTGCCGCTGGCCTCGCTTGAGGAAGATGAATCGCGCACTCCCCAGCATATTTGCTGTACCTTCAGGGGCGCGGTGACGGCGCTCGATTCCGAGACCGGCCGTCAAGTCTGGAAGAGTTACACGATCCCGCAGGAGCCGAAAGTTATCAAAAGGAATTCCGTGGGCGTGGACTATATGGGGCCGTCCGGCGCCGGGGTCTGGACCACGCCAATCGTCGATACCAAGCGCAGAGCGTTATATTTCGGCACCGGGAACAGCTTTTCCGAGCCGGCGACAACGTCCGATTCGATCATGGCCATGGACATGGACACCGGCAAGATCCTCTGGTGGCGGCAGGCCTTGGCAAATGATGTATGGCATGGAGGCTGTGCCCAGAGCATTCCCGGACGTCCGCCGGCCGCGAACCAGGGCGGGCGAGGCCGCGGCGGGAACCAGCCTCCGTATCCCGCCGACAATTGCGTGGAGAAAACCGGGCCGGATTGGGACTACGCCGCATCTCCCAATTTGGCGACAATGCCGGATGGACGCACCGTCATCATCGCCTCGCCCAAGCAAGCCGTTGTGCGGGCCCTCGATCCCGACAAGAACGGCGCCACGATCTGGGAACAGGACATCGCCCGAGGAATCGGCGGCGGCGCGGGAGAGACTGTCTTTGGCGGCGCCATCGACGGTCAGACAATATACTTCGGATTGCAACTCGGCAACGGGTTGGTTGCCATGGATCTGGCGACCGGCGTCGAGAAGTGGTTCCGGCCATTGCAGAATCCGGAAGCCATGGCAACGCATCGCGGAATTGTTGCCGCTGTCAGCGTGATTCCCGGAGTGTTCTTCGCGGCAGGTATGGACGGCATACTTCGAGCGGTGTCCCCTACGGATGGAAGTCCTATCTGGGAATTCAACACCGCTCAGGAATTCAAAACCGTGAACGGCGTCCCGGCCAAGGGCGGTTCCATTGGAGCGGGCGGACCCACGATCGCCAACGGCATGGTCTTCGTCGGTTCGGGATACGTCGGATTCCAGAACGGGGTTCCGGGCAACGTGTTGCTCGCCTTCGCGCCGGCATTTTAGAGGACGCCGCTCTTACCGGGCTGGCTGCTCTGCGACGGTGAACGCCATCAGACTTCTGCCCGCCGTAACTGCGAGGTACTGCCTGCCCTCGAACTCGTAGCTGATGGGGCCGGCATAAACAGGCGCGCCAGCTTGAAAATCCCACAGAGGTTTCCCGCTGACGGCGTCCAGCGCAAAAAGGTTGCCCTCGTTCGTGCCGCTGAATACCAGCCCTCCCGCGGTGGACAGCACGCCCGCCCACGGCGGAGAATGCAGCGGGAATTCCCAGCGCTGCTCGCCCGTCAGCGGGTCCAGCGCCTTTATCGAGCCGGACGGCTCCACGCCTGGGATTCCGCGCATCCCGCCGGCGCTGAAGTAACTACCCGCCTTGTATTCGGCCGTCGCGCGGTAGAAGACGGTCCCTTCCTCTCTCGCCGCCACATACATCAGCCGCGTATCCGGACTATATGAGGGGCTGTTCCAGTTAGTCGCGCCGTGTACGCCGGGAAACACCAGCTTGCCTTCGGGCGCCGGTTCCGTTGCGGGAATCACGATTGGGCGTCCCCTCGGATCGAGTCCCTTAGCCCAAGTCTGTTTGGCGTATTGCCGCCCGAGGAGATACTCTCCAGTCTGACGGTCGAATAGATAGAAGAAGCCGTTTCGATTGGCAACCGCCACTAACTTCCGCGACTTACCCTGGAAGACCGCATCGATGAGGACGGGCACGTGATTCGCGTCCCAATCGTGAGTGTCATGAGGCGTGAATTGGAAATACCATTTCAACTTACCAGTGGAGGCATCAAGAGCCAGCAGAGAGGTGGAGTAAAGATTGTCGCCGGCGCGCCCTTCGCCGTTGTAGTTGGGTCCGGGATTACCGGCGCCCCAGTAAAGAAGGTTCAGCGCCGGATCGATTGAACCCGTCAACCATGTGGCCGCGGAACCGGTTTTCCACGAATCGCCTTCCCAAGTATCGTGCCCCGCCTCACCCGGTCCCGGCACCGTCCAGAACCGCCATAGCCGCTCACCGGACTTGGCGTCATAGGCGTCCAGAAATCCGCGGATTCCATATTCGCCGCCGGAGACCCCCACGATCACCTTGTCCTTCAGCGCGAGCGGCGCCACGGTGATCGAGTACCCGTTCTGGTAATCGGCCATGGCTCTGTCCCAAAGCAGGTGGCCGGTTTTGGCGTCGAGCGCCAACAGGTGGCCATCCAGCGTGCCCAGAAAAACCCGGTCGCCGAGCAGCGCGACGCCGCGGTTCACCTGTCCGCAGCAGACGCCCACGGGGCCCGGCAGCGCCCGCCGGAAAATCCAAATCGGCCGGCCCGTACGCAGATCCAGCGCGGCGGCGTTGCTGGGCGGCTCCGAGATATACATCACGCCGTCGGCGACGATGGGCGTGGCCTCGAAATTGTTCAGGTCGTTGGTCTGATAGATCCACGCCGGACGCAGTTGCGCGACATTGCCGCGGTTTATGCGCTTCAGGGCCGAGTAGCGATGGCCCGCATAGCCGCCGGAATAAGTCAGCCAATTGCCAGGTTCGGAAGCCGCCGCCGCAATCCGCTCATAGGTGACTTGCGCGGCGAGCGTGAATCCAATCAGACACAGAATAAGAAGGGCCTTCATGGCGCGCCCTGCAGCGACATAAGATAAGCGATTATGTCCTGGATCTCAGAATCCGAGAGTACGCCGCGGTAACTGGGCATAGGTGACTTGCCCCAATCCTTGTGTAACTCACGAAGCTCATCCTTGCGGAACGAGTATATGCGGTCCGAAGAGTCGCGGATCTGAATGGTGAACGTGTCCTCGTTGACGCGGGCGCCCGTGATCTGGCGCCCGTCGCGCGTAGTGACGCGAACCTGCAGGAAGTTATCGGGCATGAAGATGACGCGGCGGTAAGACGTGAACGTATCGGGGACATCTGCCTCGGGATTGAGAAGCGACTCTCGCAAGTGATCGGGCCCCCGGGCCGTCCCGATAGTGGTGAGATCAGGCCCCAGGCGTCCGCCGCGAGGCCCCACGGTGTGGCACTGGCCGCAGTTGGCTTTGGACCAGAAGAGGCGCTCGCCATTGGCGCGGTCACCCTGGATCGGCGCCGTCTGCGCGGGGGCGAGACCTCGAATATACAATACGAGCCGCCGATTCTCAGCGGCCGTCATACGCGTACCGGGCATCTGCGTTCCCGGAATCCCCAGCGAGATCACGCTGGCCAGCGCGTCATCGTCCGGCGCGCGGGGAAGCTTGCGAACCGCGAGATTCGGTCCGCGTCCGCCCGCGCCGTCGAGACCGTGGCAAGGCGCGCAATGGACACGGAAGAGGTCTTGCCCGCTATCGGCCGCCCGCAACGCGCACGCCCCGAGCAGCAGCCATCCCGCAACTGTCCACATACTGTCCGATATTGAATCATACTTGCGCGGGTATGGGGGCTCAAGGTTCCATCGACGTTTTGCCGACCGAGCGCTACGAGCGGCTCGGAACATCGCAGGCCATGGGCCCGCGCCACGGCTTTCAACAAATTGTATTGTGGGTCCGTTATCATGATTGGTTTGGCAGCCTTACTATGAAAATACCAGCCGATTCCGAAACACGACCGATGCCGGCGAGACTGACGCGCCGCCGGCTCCTCAAAAGCGCTGCGGGGATGGCCGCGGCCGCGGCGGCGACGCTCATGCCTCCGAATGTGCGGCGCGTACTGGCGCAGCAACAACCCAGGCTCAGCTCATTCCGCGACATTAAACATGTAGTCATTCTGATGCAGGAGAACCGGTCATTCGATCACTACTTCGGGACACTGGCCGGCGTGCGCGGTTTTGACGATCCGGAAGCGCTGAAGCTTGCCGGCGGCCGGCCGGTATTTTACCAGCCCGATGCGGAAAATCCGGATGGATATATGCTGCCATTCCATCTGGACACGCATGCCACCAGCGCGCAGAAGATACCTTCCACCAGTCATGCCTGGGCGGTGCAGCACGAGGCATGGAACGGAGGGAAAATGGACCGGTGGCTGCCGGCCCATCGCAAGGCGGATGGAGTGAAAGGTCCGTATGTGATGGGCTATTACACTCGAGCGGATATTCCCTTTCAGTTCGCGCTGGCGGAATCGTTTACTATCTGTGACTCATACTACTGTTCTCTTATGGGACCCACATGGCCAAACCGTATGTATCTGATGACGGGTACGATCGATCCGGACGGGCTCAATGGAGGGCCGATCGTCAGTAACAAGGTTCCGCCCGGCGGATACACATGGACTACTTATCCGGAACGGCTGGAGAAAGCCGGAGTGACATGGAAAGTGTACGAGCAGCAGGACAGCTATGGTTGTAACATGCTGAAGAACTTCAGGGTCTTCCAGCAGGCGGAGAAGGGCTCGTCACTCTATGCGAGGGGAATGCAGGTGGATCCGGAGGGGCAGTTTGAGTACGACGCAGCGCATGACAAGCTGCCGGCAGTTTCCTGGATTATTCCGACCAGTTTTCAATCCGAACATCCCGATTACATGCCCGCCGATGGAGCGGCGTTTGTGGCCAGTAAGATCGACGCCATTGCGGCGAATCCGGACGTGTGGACGAAGACCGCGTTCATCCTGAACTACGATGAGAATGACGGGCTTTTCGACCATGTGGCGCCGCCATTTCCTGTGGAGGGTACGCCGCAGGAATTTGTGGGCGGCCTTCCCATAGGCGCCGGGTTCCGGGTGCCCTGCATCATTGTCTCGCCCTGGACCGCCGGTGGTTGGGTAAGCAGCCAGAGGTTCGACCATACATCCGTCCTGCAGTTCCTGGAGACGTTTACGGGAGTCCGCGAACCTAACATCAGCGAGTGGCGCAGACACACGTTCGGCGACCTGACGTCGGCCTTCCGTTTCGGAGAGACTGGAATCAAGCCTCCGACACTGCCGGATACGAGCGGGCCTCTGATCTTAGCCAGATATGGCGCCGGCAATCTACCTAAGCCAACGTTCCCTAACAACGATCAGCAGCCGCCGAAGCAGGAGAAAGGCAGCCGTAGCCGGGTTGCGACGAGTGTGACTAAATAGAGAACGAAAACCGGAGTGGGGTTAACAACCTGCCCCACAAAGCAGGAGGCTTTCTGGCTCAGAGCACCGGCTAAAAGCTGGCAGAGACAGGCCGGGAGGCCTGTCCTACTACTCGCGAACCCGACCCCGGTGTGGCTGCGGTGTATGTCACCTCTTGGCCCGGAGTTGCCGCAAGCGCCCGTAGCGCCGGGTCGGAAACGCGCGGCGAGCCATCGGCCGGAATGAAGTTGCCGGCAGCCGGATCGTACAGGAAACCCGTAATGCGGCCATTCTGGACTACTTGCGCCACCAGGTCGCACTCCATCACCGATCCGTTCAACACCTTGGATACGAACGGCGCGGAGGCTCGCTGGATTAGTAAGTCGATCCGCGGGCCGACGGACGCGGCGTTGGCGCTGGTCAAAGTGACCTGCTGGCCGACGATGGGCGCGAGGTCGCTATCGAATGCGAGCATATACTGCTCCACATCGCGGCGCGTGGCGTCCGGATTGGTCTGTGGGAAGCCCGAGTTTGAAGTGGGATTGAACACACTGGCGGTGAAGAAGCGGAACAGGGTATCGACGCTGCCGTCGCCCGTGAATCCAAAGCCGCGGATTTGATTGCCCATTAACCCGCTGTCGGGCGCGCCGAATAAGTTGATGCCCGGATCGCCGAACATGCCGATCTTGGCGTACAGGTTGCGCAAATGAGGGATCTTGACAATCTGAGGGAGGTCCTCGAAGCTTTGGTTGCCGCCGGTGCCAAACTGTCCGTTCGCCGAATTCAACACATGGCAGCCCGCGCAGGTGAAGGACGACTGGCCAAAAATCTGATTGAGAGTCGCCGAGACAATGCCGTCGGACGGACGCGCGCCGGAATGAAACGCCTGGCCATTCTGTTGCGATGCGGTCAGCGAGTTATCCAGATTACGCACGGGGTTGGGCGGCGGCACAACCTGCAATTGAAAGTTCGCGAAGGTCTGTATCTGGCCTTGCGACGGCTGATACACGCTGCCGATCAAACTCTGGAAAGCGACCACAAAATTGATGAAAGACAAGTTGGAATCGAACGGATCGGTTCCAAAGAATCCCGTGGAGCGGTCGCCGCGCCAGTGCATGGCCCCTGAGTTAGCCAGGCCGCGCAAGGTCTGCGTGGTAAACGGCCCTTTCATGGGATGGAAATCGGTAGGGTTATTACTGCCGTTGAGGGGCGTTGTGACGTTGGTCTGCCCGATTGCGATCAGCACCGGAATCAGGTTGCCGAAGTTGATCGGTATCGGGCTCTTAGTGACAGGGTTATCGGGGTTGCCCAAGTCCCAAGCCAGGTCGTCCATGTCGCCGAAGATGTGGCAGCTGGCGCAGGCCGCCTCGCCATTACCCGAGAACCGCGTAGCATCGTAGAGCATGGGCCGGCCCTCAATCACCGAATCGGGCTCCGGGTTGGGCATGGGAAATCCCGCGACTTCCTGACTCGCTTTCAGATTGATAACCTTCAGTGAGTTGTCAAAGCGCGTCATGGCATATAGCAGACCGCGCGCCTCGTCCAAAACCAACCCACTTACGCCGCCTCCACTGACTGGGATGTAGTTCGCGCTGGCTGTTACTGGATTGAACGTGTCGTTCTCAATCGAGCTGGTATCGAACACGCCGATCTTACTGGAACCGAACGCGGCGACGTAGAGTGTCTTACCGTCGGCGGTGACCGCGATATCTAACGGCATGGACAAGCTATGATCCTTCGCGGTGGGGTCAAAACCGGGCGATCCCGCGAGCTTGGTGTAATCGATATGTTTATTCAAGTGACGCGGCGCCACAGTCGATCCCGAGATCACTGTGATACGCGCTTCGGCAAGATGACCCTGCACGGTGTGGCCGGCGAAAATCCCCGGCCCCTCAAAACGGACATTGTTAATCGCGTCGGTGTTGGAAACGTAGAGTGTCCCACTAACTGGATTAGTGGCCATGTTGAACAACGTGGTACCAACATGCGCGAACGCGGCGGTCTGCGTCAGGGCGTTGGCATCGACGGCGAACACATCCGTATCGGGCAGATTGAAGCGCACGGAATTGTCCCAAACCCGTTGTAACTCATCCTCCCAGTGACCGTCGCTGTTGTTGTATTTCACGATCAGACCGACTTCCGGCGCTGGCTCGCCGATGGAATCGGTGGGCGGACCCGGATTGCCGCCGGGACTCACCGTGCCATCGGGTAGAGTGCATGGCTTATAGGGCTGGAACCCCGCGCAAACCCTTTGTTGAAATATGGTGGTGGTCTGATTGCCGGTCTTAAAACCGGCGACATACACTGTGTTCTTATCGGGACTCACGGCCAGAGCGCGCGGCGTATCGGTGAAGAAGCTCAGGATAGTCAGCGGCGTTCCGCCCATAGTGGCGCCCAGATTCGCCGGGTCGAACACCCACACGTCCGCGCGCGGAATGCCCGGTGTGGTCATCTGCGGATCGCCGGCGCCCGGCACGTTGGCGATGGAGGGATCGGTGCGCTGCTGTCCGCGATGAGCCGTAGTGATGAAGGCGCGCACAGGGTTCCCGGCGAACACTATGTCGCGCGGTTCATCGCCCACGATCAGAGTTTGCGCCACGTGCGGCGTCCCGGTAAGAGTGACGACGCTCACGCTATCGGAAAGTTGATTGGTCACCCAAACTTCGGTATTAGTTCGCGCCGCGACGGCCACCGGCTCGAGGCCAACCGGGACGCGATACTCGAACACCGGCATGCCCGAAGTAAGCGTATAGACTTCCAGCGTGCCATTGGGAATATTGACGGAAAACAACGTGTTCCCATCCGGCGAAATGGCGACTGGACGCACGGGTCCGCTTTCAAACTCGACGAAGGAAGATCCGGCGGAAGAAGCGGAAACGGACTTGCGGTTGACGAGGCCGATGGCGAGCGAGGCGAGAAGGCCGAGCGCGGCGAAACTGACGATTCGCCGGCGCGTGGGTTGGTGCAGCATTCGACGCATGAATTCGTGTATCCAGTATAGGAGAATTCGCGATCTCTACTGCGGGGAATCTGTGGTCACTTCTGTGGTCGCGGCGACTGTCCGATTATGGGATTAGGTTCGTTTGGAAATTTGGCTTTTGGGGCGAAAAGCGCGTCCGATGCATGGGACCGCCCATTCCAAGGGTTCACCCGCCGGTTCGCGAACCATCACAAAGTTCACTGCAAGGAAAAGGAGTTATCCGCGTAAACCGCCGGGTGGCCGGGCGCCGGCGGCTTGCTTTGCAACAGCGAGAGATGCAGGAGAGCGGGCCATGGGCCCACTCCACTGGCTGATGTCGATATGTGCAGTTGTCAAAGATCCGAGGCGCGGGGAACGGCAAGATAAAGACGAGCCGCGGGCGCAAGAGCCTGGCGCAAGAATTTATGGAAGCCCTGCGCGAGTGTCGCCTAAACGGCACATTCGGGTGACGCGAGAACCCCTGAATCCATTATACAGGAAGGAAAAAAGCGTATTCGGCGTTTGATGATTGTTTTCATGGAGATGCGGCCTGTGACTGATAAAGCTTGCAATTCACCGTTCGAACCGCAGGCAGGCTCGGCCCAGGTAGATTTCGTCGCCGGGGCGGAGCTTTTCGCCGCGGCGGTTGCCGGCGGGGACTTCAATGGCGCGGCCGTCGCGGAAGACGCGCGTGCCGAATTCGCTTTCGTCGTCGCAGAGACGGTAGTCGCCGTCGTCCAGGCGGATGTGGGCGTGACGGCGCGATACCGTGGCGTTGGCTTCGTCGGCGCCCTCTTCGAAGACGATGTCGTTGCGGCGGATTACGCGGTGCTCGGAGTCGGTCAGCTCCGCCATCCGGCCGATGTTGGTGCGCGCCTTTTCCAGCAGGTATTCGGGGCGATCCGTCTTGCCCTTCATCACGGCTAGACGCGCGGGGGCGGCGGGTTCGGCCGGCGCGACCGGTGCGGCCGCCGGCGTGGCGGATGCGGCCGCTGGCGTGGCGTAGGCGATCTCGAACGGGTTGGGACCGGATTCAACAGCGCGCACTTCGATGGAAAATCCGCGGGGCGCCTCGCAGGCGGCGGCTTCGAGCGCCTCGCGAATGTCGGCCTCCAGGCGCTCGCCGAAGGCGGTCTCCAGGACGGCGCGGCGGTTGGCGTCGGCGGAAACCAGCGTGACGGTGAGATGCGCGAAGGGGAAGACGCGGCGGCCGCGCGCGAGGGTCTCGATTTTGCCCTCGACCTCTTCCAGAATGGCACGATGCGTCATCATCAACTCGCTGGCATCGGCGGCGCCGAAGAGGCGCTCGGTCCAGCGCCGGAAGCCGCGCTCGATGCTCTTTTCGATGCCGGAGAACAGGCTCATGGTTGAAGGCTCATGGTTGAATCAGTCCCAGTTTGACGGCGGCGTTCACGATCTCGGCGGCCGCAGGGGCGGCGGCGGTGCCGCCGTACACTCCATTTTCCACCAGCACGGATAAGGCGACGCGGTGCGCGGCCGTGCCGTACGGAGCAAAGCCGATGAACCAGGCGTGCGAGGCCGCGTCCTGCAATTCGGCGGTGCCGGTTTTACCAGCCATGGGCACGCTGGCGGCGGCGCGGCGGCCGGTGCCTGAGGTTACCACTTCGCGCATGAACCTGGCGAGCGTCTGCGCCTGATCGGCAGTCAGCACGGCTTCCGCCGTAGCGGTGCGAGTGTTGGTTTCATCCACGATCCATCGGCCCTGCGGCATCTGGCCGGCGTTGGCGACTGTCGCCGCGACGCGCGCCATCTGGAACGGCGAGGCGACCACTTGTCCCTGTCCGTAGGAGGATTGCGGCAGGCTCTTCTTCAACTGCGCAGCGGTGTTGGGTTCGGCGGCGGCGATGCCGAGCAGGTTGGCGGTATCGAGCAGGGGCTGGGCGCCTACGTCGTAGGCTCCGAGCTGCGCGAAGTAGGCGTTGCAGGAGACTATGATGCCACGCTCCATGTCGACTGTGCCGTGGGGCGACTTGTCCTCTATGTCGTCGCGAATGGGGCGCGAGGAGCCTTTGATGTAGTTACCGACGCGCCCGTCCGGGAGGCGGATGCATTCGTAGGTTTTGTGCGTCAACTGCTGGTCTTTGCGGAGCGCGGCCATGGCGGTGACCACTTTGAAGGTGGAGCCGGGCGGATAGAGGCCGTAGCGCGCGCGATCGAGATAGGGGTTGGAATCGGAGTCGGGGTTGGCGGCGGGGTTGGCAGGCGGAAGCGCCTGCCCCACATTGGCAGGGGATAGGGTATTGGGTTGGGCAATTTGTTCAATGGCGGGCTGGGGGAAGCTTACGGCGGCTAGCAGGTCGCCGGTGGCGGGGTCCATCACCACGGCCGCGCCTTTGTCGAGCTGCGTCTGCTGCAACTGCTTGCGCAGAATGTTGGCCACTTGAACCTGCAGGCGGGCGTCGATGGACATGCGGACGTTGCGCGCGCGGTCGAGCACGCGGCGTACGGCGGGGTTCTGCGGATCGTAGCGGTAGCGCAGAAGCGGCACCAGCTCGCGGTAATCGTAACGGAGGACGCGCTCGGCGGCGTGAGTCTTGGGGTTCTTGACTTCGACCAGCGTGGGCCGGTCGTCGTATCCGCGCAGGCGGCGGGCGGAATCGCGCTCCACGAACGATGTGTTGCTGGCGGCCCAGCGGGTGCGCGTGCGGAGATCGCCCAGCAGATCGAAGGTGAGGCCGCCGAAGGGATAGTGGCGCGATTCGGTGCGGGAACAGGCGCGGTCGATATCGATGCCGAGCTGCTGAAAATCGGCGCGGTGCTTTTCGAGCTCGGCCCAATCGCTGGTGGCGAGCGGCAGGCCGTTGCGGTCGTAAATGGAGCCCATGGGGATTTCACGGATCACGAACTGGAAGCGCGGATTGTATTGATAGCGGCGCGCGCCATCGGCCTGCACCACCAGCGTGCCTTCGCCCATGACGGCGCTGCTGTGGAGCACCTGGATGTAGGCGGCCTTGGCCACAACGGCTGCGCCCGCGATTCCAAGGACCACTCCGAGCGCGCCGGTGGGCATGCGGAACGGGGCGTTGCGTTTGCCGTCCGCGGGGCGCGCGGAGATGGAAAGCAGAATCGCGATCACGGCGAAGTTGGCGAGCATCGAGGTGCGGCCATAGCTGAGGAACGGCGTGACCACGCCCGAGAGCGGCGTGACGCCCAGCGCGCCGCCGGAGATGAGCAGGATTTGCAACGCGGTGGCTGCGGCCAATCCCGTGGCGAGGAAATATTCGTAATCGGAGCGGGCGCGCAGGGCGATGCGCAGGGCGCGATACACGATAAACGCGAAGAGCGCGAAGACGGCGGCGACGCCGAGGAATCCCCATTCTTCGCCGAGCGCGGAGAGAATCAGATCGGTGTGAACGGCGGGAACCACTTGCGAGTCGCCCAGACCGATGCCCGTGCCGGTGGCGCCGCCGGTGGCGAAAGCCCAAAGCGATTGCGCAAGCTGGTCGCCGCCGTGAATCATGTTGTTCCAGGGCGACAGCCACATGGAGACGCGCTCGCCGACGGTGTGCGGGACGCCGAGGACGTATCCGCTCACGAACGCCGCGACGACGAGCGCCAGGCCGAGGGCGGGCACGAAGAGGCTGCCGCGCGCGATGCCGTAGAGCGCGAGGAAGAGACAGGCGAAGATGAGCGCGGGGCCCATGTCCTTCTGCAGAAAGAAAAACGCCACCGAGAGCGCCACGGAAACCAGCGCGGGCAGGGTGTACTCGACGGGCGGAATATCGAAGCGGCGGGTGAGCGCGGAGAGCGAGGCGCGCGTTTCGCGAGCGTGGCGGAGCACGTCCCAGCGGCTGGCGAAGTAGCCGGCGAGGAAGAAGACCAGCAGGATGCGGACGATCTCAACGGGTTGAAAGCCGAAGAGGTTGACCTTGGCGTCGCTGGTTCCGGGGCCGGAGCCGAACGCGATCAGCAGCGCGGAGAGCACGAAGCTGACGAGCAGCGGCACGAAGCTGAGATTGCCCATGAGGCGCTGATAATCGAGCGCGCTGAGCGCGGCCAGCAAGACGCAGCCGACGACGACGCCTTGCGCGAAATCGGCGAAGAGCAGGTTGTCGCGGAGCGGGTCGCGCAGGCTCACCATAAGGATGAAGCCGATGCCGGTGAGCAGAAGGACGGGGGGCAGCAGGGTTTGGTCGCCAGGGAAGCGGCGGAGGCTCCAGAAGATGTGCGCGGCGAAAAAGGCGGCGAAGAAGAGGACGGTCCACAGAAGGAATGCGCGGCGGAATCGGGTCGGCTCACGGACGATGTAGAGCGGCTTCAACTGGCGGAACTGATCGGCAGTGAGCAGCGGGATGGAGGAGTGACCGGCGAGGCGGTCGCGGAATGGTTTGAGGGCGCGCGCGCCGGCGACTTCGTCGGCCGTGACGCGGATGCGCGCCAAGGCGCCGACATTGGCGAGGGCGCCGGAGACGTCGTAGAATTTGCGCGCAACGAAATCGCGCGTGGCGGGGTCGGGGAAAAGCGGAGTGAGCGATGGGAGGAGATCTTCGCGGGCGTTGAGGGCGTTTAGATTCAGGAGCGGCGTGGTTGCGGGAGTGGGCTTCCTGGCTTGATAGACCAGGGAGAATCCGGCGGCGATTAAGAGACTTGCGGCTAGGGTCCAGATTAGCTCGGTGGTGCGCCAGGTGAAAGAACCGGCGGCAAGACCGCCGGCGCTACCGCGGCTGGCGCTACTGCGGGTCGCTGTGGTGCTGCGGGTGACGGCCATTAGTGGATTTCCTGGAGGCGGGTGTTGGCGCTTTCCAGGCTCGCCTGCACGCGCTTGATCTGCACGTTGGAATTGCCGTAGGGCACGACGCTTTGGTAGAGGTTTAGAGCGTGCTGGTAATCGCCGGCGGCGCGGCTGATCTGGTCCCTTTCCTGTGGAAGACCTTGAATATTGATCGCATCCAGGCGGAGGCGGTCGCCGCGGTCGCGGTAGCCGTCGGCGAGCTCCAGCTTCTCCCGGTTGCCCAATTGATAGCCGAAGCGGGCGGCCTGCTGTAGCGCGGCGTCGGCTTTATCGACGTCCTTGAGGCCGTAGATATCGACGAGCGCGAGGCCAAGTTGCGGATCGGGCGATTGCGGCAGGAGCTGTTGCGCCTGGTTGAACTTTTCGGCAGCCAGCGTCAATTGCCCGGCATCGCGGTGGCGCAAGCCTTCGATGCGCGCGATGTGGCCTTCGCTGAGACGGTATTCGCCGCGCGCGGTTTCATCGTCGGGATTCACGGCGAGAGCGTGGGAAAGCAGCGTCTGCGCGCGCTCCCAATCCTTTTCATAGACGGCCTGCGTGTCGTTGCGGTAGCGCGCGATCACGATGTTGGCGGCGTCCAGGAATCGGCGATCGACCAAACCGCGGACGCCCCACAATGCAGAAGACGAGGGAGCGGTCTTGGAAAGTTCCGTCCATTTCGTCCAGATCTGATCGGGATCGGTGAGCTGTTCCGACTTGATTTCGCGTTCGAGGCCCTGGCCGGCGTCATGCAGTCGAAACCAGGAGAAGATGGAGGAGCCGCCGTAGAGTACGCAGCCAACCGCGAGAGCCGCAACCACGCGCGTGACATTACGGAAAAGTCTGGAGCGCAGCGTTGGCTTGGAACCGGGCTTTGGCCAAGCTTGCTTCGATGGGGCGGGCGCGGGCGGCGTGGTGCGGCGCGTGGCGTCGCTGGACGACTGGCCGAATAAGCGGCCGGACGAGGGATCGGGCACGTGCCGGGCGGTGCGGCGGGTGGCGTCGGGATCGGCAGCGGGGGCGCCACGCGTTGCGGTGCTCGAAGCGGCGATTGGGGCGGCGCTTGGAGCAACAATGGGGCCGCCGGTGCGAAACAGAATAAGGTCGTTGGCGAAATCGCGCGCAGTGTGATAGCGGACGGCCGGATCGTTGGCAAGCGCCTTCATCAGAATGCGGCGCAGGGGATCGGGGCACGGGTCGGGCGCGGGCGGCGGAGGAATGCGCGAACGGATCATGCGCTCCAGGCGCTCGGTGCTCTCGGCGTGATAGGGCGTCATGCCGGTGAGCATTTCGTAGAGCATGACGGCGAGCGACCAAAGGTCGGACTGGGCGTTGACGTCGCCGGTATCGAGGCGTTCGGGCGAGGCGTAGGGCACGCTGCCGAATTCGTTGCGGGTGAGGCGGCGCGAGAGCGAGAGAGCTTTGGCGATGCCGAAATCGAGCACGCGCACTTCGCCGTGCGCGTCGATGCGGACGTTCTTGGGCTTGATGTCGCCGTGGACGATGCCGCGGAAATTCTTGCCGCCGATGGTGGTCTGGAAGTTGTGCGCGTTCTCCAAAGTCTCGGCGACGGCGATGGCGGCGTCGGCGGCGAATTCGCACTCCAGCGGGCCGTGGCGCATCAACTCGGCGAGATCCTGACCGTCGATGTATTCCATGGCGACGAAGAAGAAGGTTTCCACGTCGCCGTATTCGAAGACGCCCACGACGTGCGATTCGACGGCGGCGAGGCGCGCCTGCAATTCGGCGCCGCGGCGCTCGGCTTCGATGGCGTCGCGCGAATCGGCGTCGCCGCAGTGCTCGATGAGCTTGAGGGCTACGGTGCGATTGGCTTCGGTATCCTGCGCGAGATAGACGTCGGCCATGCCGCCGCGGCCGAGCTTGCGGAGAATCTCATATTTGCCGAGCTTGCGGCTGGCGGGGGCGATCATTTCTTCTTGCCTCCGTGGGCCGGCGGTTTGGCATCGACCATAAAATTGTGTTCGCGGATGGCGTCGGGCGCGATATTGGGCGGCAATTCGAGCACGGCGGTCCACGGAACTTGCGCCGCGCTTCTTTCGAAGACGTTGCCGACGAGCTCCGGGGTGGCGCCGTCGCGCGCGGCGATGGACGGGCCTTTGATGCGCTGGAACGTGTTGTGCGTGACTAAGGGCGAAGAGGCGCCCGCGATCAGCAGGCCCTCGGCGATGCAATCGTGGATGGCGTTGCCGCGCAAGGTGGGGCTGGCGGCGCCGCGGATCTCGATGCCCACGTTGGCGCCTTCGATATCGACGCCTTCGATATCGACGCTGGAATTGTCGAGCAGAATGCCGGAGGAGAGCGGAGTTTGCGCGTCGCCTTGAATGAGGAAGCCGGTGACCCGGGCGGTGTGGACATCTTTGGCTACGATGGCGGGGCCGCCGCCAACGGAGGCGACCAGACGGGCTTCGCGCAGAACGCGGCTGCGCAAGGTGACGCCGGATTTCAGAGTCACCTGCTCGCGATATTCGCCGGCGAGGACTTCGACGGTGTCGTTGGGGCGCGCCTGGGCGAGAGCGGCGGCGATGGTGTCGAAGCGCGCGCCGTGGCCGGCGGAGAGCACGCGCGGCTCAATGACGACGGGCAGCGGAACGAAATAGGGGCGCGCGAACCAGGCTGCGGCCAGCGCCAGCGCGAGGCCGTAGACGAAAACCGCGGGGCGGCTGGCGAAGGGGTTGCCGGATGGAGCGGGCGCGTGGGGCGCGGCGGGCGCGGTGAACTGATCGCCTTCCACCACTACGATGGTGATGTTGTCTTTGCCGCCGGCGCGGTTGGCGGCGTCGATGAGCTCGCGGATGGCGGCGTCGGGGTCGCCCGCGCGGCGCTCGACGGCGCGCTGAATTTCGGCGGCGGGGACCAGATCGGACAGGCCGTCGCTGCAGAGGAGGAGGGCGCTTTCGGCGTCGAAGGGGATGCGCTGAATCTCGATGAAGTTGGCGTCGTCGGGCTCGTGTTCCTCGGAGCCGACATCGCGGAAGACCTCATTGCGGCGCGGGTGGCGCATGGCTTCCGTTTCGCCGATCTCGCCCTTGTCTTCGCGCTCGCCGACGGGGGAATGATCGTGGGTGATTTTGCGAATTTCGCCGCGGCGGATCTGGTAGAGGCGCGAATCGCCCACATGGCCGACGACGGCCGATCCATTCTCAAGCACCACCACGGTGAGGACGCAGGCCATGCCTTCCCATTCGGGATTGGCGCGCGCGGCCTTGAGGATTTCGTTATTGGCGATGGCGATGGCTTCGCGGATGCGCTGTTCGGTGGCGCCGGTCTGACGCTCCAGGCGGGCGCGGAGGCGCTCGACGGCGATGGCGGCGGCTTTCTCGCCGGCAGCCTGGCCGCCGATGCCGTCGACGACGAGGAAGATACCGCGGTCGGCGTCGATGTGGAAGGCGTCCTCATTGTTGCGGCGAACGCGGCCGGGGTCGGTGCGGCCGGAGAATTTGATGGCGGTCTTCACCATGGGAACCCCGTGCGGCGCAAGAATGACGGAACGAAGCCAATTCGGGGTGAAAGGCAATGGAATGAACAGGTTGCCAGGGTGCGGCGAGGGGCAATCTGGTTATTGGCCATGGACGGCATAACTGGCTCAACTGATTTTAGCAGTGGGAGGACTCGGATTTCGACGCTGAGACGCGGAGGCGCTGAGATCGGAAAGACTAAGAGTATGAGGATTGGGAGAAGCGCTTCGCGGGCGGCGGGCCTATTGGACTTTTCGTCGTGTGTGTCCACCGCGATACATACCACCGCGATACATATACGTCAAAAACTGCTGAGAGGTTCAGTCCGGCGGGTAGAGCGACGCGGCAGTTGCCGACAGGCCGCTGGACGACCGGAATCGTGGATTCGGTCTTGCTTTCGATTCTTCAGACATGGAGGATAAAAGGGCTTGACAAGGGCTCCGGCCCGTTTAAAATAAACTTCAGCTAAGCGCTGAATATGTCGACTGCGTGCGATCACACCCGTACCCAGATTATTGCCCGCCGGGATGGCGTCGATTATCTCGAATGCCTGGATTGTCGTCAGATATTTGAGGCCGAAGACCTGGAACCAGTCAAAGTGGAGGACGACGAAGAGTAGGCCAGGCTCCGCAATTTCGCGCAACTTCAAGGGTTCGCCCCATTACTATGCGAAGGCTGGCTCTTGAGGCTCCCAAGGTATGAGGGCAGCTCCCTTTGGGCTTCCACTGGCAATCGCCGCGGCCGGTTTGAGCGCGTGGGCGCAGGTCTCCGCCACCATCGATATCAACACCGCGCAGACTACGCCGCTTAACGCCAATTTCAGTGGGTTCAACGACGAGGTGGTTTTTCCGGCAGAGTTCTTCGACTACCGGCTGAACGCGATCGCGGCTGAGTTAGCGCCGGGTTGGGTGAGGTACCCAAGCGGCAGCTTTAGCGACGCGTTCAACAGGCAGACCGGCCTGATGGCGTCCTCATGGGCGGCGCAGTTTCAGGGTACGAATATCGCCACGCTGCTGACCGAGGCGGTTCCATGGGTCAACGGGAAAGGAGGCGGCTCGTTTGTGGATGGGGCGAACCGGGCGAATTTTCTGGGCGCGAAACTGATTGTCTGCGTCTACGGTTTCACGGATACCGCCCAGTCGGCCGGCCAGATGGCTGCATTCGCCAAGGCCAATAATATTCCCGTGGCGGTGTGGGAGCTATCCAACGAGCCTTATTTGTATCCAAGCTTTTTCACTTCGGGCGCCGACTATGTCACCAAGATGAAGCCGTATCGCGACGCCATCAAGGCGGCCGACGCCAACGCCGTCGTGGCTATCTTTTTCATCGACGCCGGCGACGCTACTCCCAATCCAACCTGGAACCAATCGATCATAAGCTATGGGACGCCTTACTGGGACGCGGTAACTTACCATCACTATCCGCCGCAGAGTACCGGCGCCTTCAGCCAGTGGATGGCGGATGAGAATGCCGTGCTGGCGACTAAGACATCGGCGTATGTTACCGGCTATCTCGCGCCGCTGAATCCGCCCGGTACGAAGTTCCTCATCTCGGAGTTTCTTCCCTCCAACGACGGATTGGGCACAGGCACTTCATTGACCGACGGGACGCTCTATGGCGCTATCTACGCGGCTGAATACACGATGCGGATGTCGAGCGTGCCCGCCATGTTGTATGTAGGAATGCACGCACTCACGGGTACTACGGGCGTGTATGCGGTGAACGCTCATTACACCGACGTACAGAATGCGTATGACGCGGGGACAACCATTGACACTCTGACGCTCGATTTCGGCTATTACCTCACGGCGCAGCCCCTGGGATTAGCGGTGTTGAACGGCGTTCTGCAAAACACGACTTCCGTGGATGCGACCACTGTCACCGGCGGCGCGACTGTGCCCGCTACAGGTCTGGGTACAATTCCAGCTCTCTACGCGCAGGCGTACACCACTGCCACCGGTCGGCAAAGCGTGGTGATCGCGAACAAGGGCGCGACGGCCAATCAGGTGACGATTCGGGTCAACGGCACGCCGGCGATCGGGCCGCTGCCCGTCACATTCATCGCTGGGTCAGACCCCGCTACGCAGAACACGGCGGACAGCCAGAATGCCGTCGCGGTGCAGACATCCACCTTGTTTAACCCTGTCACTGTGCCCGCTTATAGCGTGGTGCGGGTGGATCTGAATCCCTCATTTGTCGCGTCAGCGGTTAACAGCGCCAGTTACGCATCGAGTGTGGTGGCGCCGCAGGAGATTGTGTCGCTGTTCGGATCGGAAATAGCCTTGCAGACGGCCAGCGCGTCACTGCCTCCTCCCACGGTTCTCGGAGCGCCTCGGTTCAGATCACCGACAGCGCAGGCAACAGTCAGCTGGCGCCGCTGTTCTCGGTCTCTTACTCCCAGGCGAACATTCTGATTCCGTCGGGTCTCGCAGCCGGCCAGGCGAGCTTCACAACGCTGCACGGGCCGCCGACGCCAGCGGCGCAACCGGTGTCGCTGACCGGGTCGATGACCATCGCGTCATCCGCGCCGGGACTCTACAGCGCGAACGCGGACGGCGCGGGCGTCGCCGCTGCCGTCGCTTTTCGCATTACCGCGGCCCAATCAGACAGTGAGTGAGACAGCGTTCACCTGCAATCCGCCCGCGGTGCGTAGCTGTCTGGCATCGCCACTGAGCCTGGGCGCGGCGACTGACACGCTGTATGTGGAACTTTATGGCACGGGAATCCGCGGCGCCGCGTCGGTTCAATGTTATGTGGGCGGGCTGAGCGTGCCGGTGCTCTACGCCGGGCCGGTAGCGGCGAACGCGGGCCTGGATCAAGTGAATATCTCGATCCCGAAGAGTCTGGCGGGCACGGGCGATGTGCGGGTATATCTGGTTGCGGATGGAGCGATCTCGAACGTGGTCGGCTTGAACGTGCAGTGAGCCTTCGCCATGACGGCAGTTACTGCTTGCTCTGCGGCGTCTGGTTAGTACTTAGTGGTCCAACTGGACTTACTAACTCCGTCCGCCAGATGGGGCAGCCATCACAGAACGGACCCTCCGATTTTACAAAGGCCGGCGGGCTTCCATCGAGAATCCAAACACGGGTGTCGGGCGGCTGCTTGCCCACTAACGGGGCGACTACTCCACGAACGCCGCCGATGTCAACTTTGACAACATACCTTGTGGCCTTATGGCGGGCGCCGCCGGTCAAGAACCAGTCTTCGCCTTCGGCGCTAATGGCAAGTTTTACCAGTAGAGGCTTGGGCGCGGCCACTACCATGGATGCGGCGGCCGATTGTGCGCCAGGGGCAATATTCTTAAGGAGGACGGGCACTATGCCGTTGGCAAGGTTTGGCGGAGGCTCCAGGCGGTCAGTGACTGCTTTCTCGCTTCCGTCGCTATCGGCATAACGGACCGCGACCAGACCGGTGGAACCGTTGACTGAGACATCCATCTGGCGTTTGAATACCGGACCCTTTTGCACCAGGTGATCGGAGAGAATGTGGAAACTGCCTTTCTGCGAAAAAACCGTGGTTTCGTCCTGTAGCGAGCCATCTTTGAAATGAAAGACCAGCCGGCTGGTAACTGCGCCGCCGTGGGTCGCCTGGGTCGAGTCACCATCGGCAATAATTGCACCGTCTAACGTGCGTAAGGTCAGGAAGCCGTGGATTTCGCCCTCCACATAGCGTACCGCGATGGGCTCGATAGGGATAGTGGACGTATGGCATACAGCCGCACAGCACAGCGCGAAGGCAAGAAATCCAAACCACCGGGAACGTCCGCCGGTGAGAAGCGCGAAAGACCGGGATTTGCGGCCATGGCGCTGCGAACTGCAATTCTGAGTGAGCTGTTTCACCACCGACATCGGCTTGGTCTCCGGAATGGCAGTAGCAATTAAACGACCGAAGTGGGAAGTGCTCGCAACGAGGCCGATTCGTTGAAACTTACTTCCGGGTTCAGAATGCAATTGCTGCTAAGGTTTAATCCGGACTAATGACTTCCCATCTCGCCATCCGAATTCTTATTCTATTTCTCGCTACGGCTGGAGTGGCGGCGAAGTAACCGATCGGGACGGTCAGCCATTGCGTGGAGTGAACGTGCGGCTCGCAGCGTACGCATCGTGGGCGGTATGAGGCAAACCAACGCCGACCGTACGGCTACCACCGACGACCGGGGAATTTTTCGCGTCTGGAATCTTTTGCCGGGTAAGTACTACGTTGAGGTGGCCGGCCGCAGTGGAGGCGCCAATTTGTATGCAGGCGATTCACCGCCGCAATACAATGCGGATCAGGCTTTTCTTCCGGGCTACTTCGGCGGCGGCAGAAGCCTGGAGTCGGCGGCCCCCGTCGAGATCGAGGCTGGAACCGAAGCCACGGCCGATGCCGCCCTGAAGCTTGAGCCTTCCAACAAGATTCGCGGCTCCCTGGCGAATTTCGTTCCCCGGCGGACCGTCAAGTTCGAACTCTTTGCGGCCGATGAGGATGTCTCCGCGAGCCGAGTAAGCGTCAATGGGAACACCGGACGGTTCGAGATTCAGGACGTAGTGGCTGGCGCCTACACTTTGCGCGCGACCCAGGGCGAGAGTGTCGCTGAGGTTGGCGTTAGCGTCAATGGCAATGACGTGGATGGAATATTGGCGCAGCTTATGCCGGGCGTAGACATCAAGATTGTCACTCGTTTCGCCGGCGTACAGGGGCACAATCCGCCGGCGGCCTATGCCAAGCGGTTCCCGCGGCAAAACTGGATTAGCTAGCTAACTGAAGTTACTCGCGCCGTTAGTGAGCTCAGTAAGTTAGCTACAACACTGGTCACTAACGCCTCGATTGTAAAACGCGTTCACACGAGTGTGAACGCTGCACGCAAAAGTGCGTGCGCCACGGCCAAGCCCTATTCCGAACGCAGCATACTAACCGGATCGATCCGCACCGCGTGAATCACCGCCGGCAGCGCGGCCAGCAGCGCCGCCGCCAGAATGGCGAACAACGGCAGCGCCAGCATGGCCGGGTCGGTGGCCTTCACCTGGAAGAACAGCGATTCGATGTATCGCACCGATGCTAAACCAAGCGCCATTCCCGCGAGCGCGCCCGCGGCCACCGTTGCCAACACGTCCACCGCCACCAGCCGCGCGATGCCGCCGGCCTGCGCGCCGATCGCCATCCGAATGCCAATCTCCTTCCGCCGCTGCAGCACCGAATAGTCCAGCACGCCAAACAGTCCGATACCCGCGAGCAACAGCGCCACCGCCGCGAAGAACAGCGTCAACATCGCCAGCAGGCGCTCGCTGACTGTATGTTGCTGAACGAGTGCGGCCTGTGTCCGGATGTTACTGACGCGGAATCCCGGACGCGCCCGTGACGCCTCGCGGCGCAGAACTGCCGCCAGTTCCAGCGGGTTTCGGCTGGATGTGCGCACTATGAATGTCCCGCGGCTGTAGTTCGCTTGGAAAGGGAAATAAGCAATGGGCTGCATTGGCTCGCGCATGTCCTTGTAACGGGTGTCCGCCACCAAACCCACCACCTGATATCTGGTACGCCGGCCTTCATTGGCAACAACCTCAAACGACTTGCCGACTGGGCTCTCGATTCCGAAGTACTGCTTCGCGAATGTCTGGTTGACCATGGCCGACCCCGGCAGCGCATCGCTTGCGCCAAAATCCCTGCCTTTGAGCAAAGGAATTTTCATCACCTGTCGCCACTCGGGCGAGATACTTAGAAAATAGGATGCGACCGCACCCGGAGCGGCTCCGTTCACTGAGATGAATCCGTTCCAGCTCTCTCCGGTCATCAACGGCCACTCGCACATCGCCACCGCCTCGACGCCCTGCACCGTGCGCAGATGTTCCGCGACCTGCTGCCATGCAGCCGGCGGCTGCGGAAGCGCCGTCAGCGTCTCCAGCGTGAGAAGCCGCTCGACGGAAAATCCAGTAGCTTGATGGGAAAGCCGCCCGGACGTCGCGACGCAGAGTCCCGCGACGAAAAGTACGAGAAAGCAGAAGGCAACCTGGACTGCGATCAGCGCTTGCATCAGGCGCGGCCGCGAGTGCGGACGGTCTCCACCCTTGAGCGCACTCGCGGGCTTCACCCCTGACGCGCGCAGAGCCGGCGCCAGGCCAAACAGGCAGGTCACGCCAAGGGCTAATGCCAAGCCGAATCCCAGCACTCTCCAATCCGCTGCAAGAACCAGGCGCGTCGGGTTCTCGCTCGTACCGATCATGCTGACGACGAATGGCGCGGACCACCAGGCGAAGCAGGCGCCGATGCCTGCCGCCAGTAACGTCAGCCATGCGCACTCCACCAGCAGCAGTTGGACCAGGCGCCCCCGCCCGGCGCCGATGGACACTCGCAGAGCCATCTCGCGCTGCCGCGCCGCCGCCTGCGCCGTCATCAGATTGGCGACGTTGGCGCACGCGATCAGAAGCACCAGCGCTACCAGCAAACCAAGCGCCATGAGCGGCATTCCGTACTCTTTCTGCATCCCTGACACGCCGGCCGGCGCGGGGCTTACCAGCAATTTCTGGCTCAGGTATCCGTCCATTTCCTGCTTCGGTATTGCGGCGAAACCCTTCGCGCTTTCCTCCAGGAATCCTCGAAACACGGCGCGCAGTCTCTCATGAACGGGTGAGACGTCGACGCCCGGCTTCAACTCGACGAACGTCCGGAACCAGCGATAATCCGAACGCACAATCGCGTTATGCTTTGCCATCATGGTGGGAACGAAAATGTCCGTTACGGTTCCCGGCGCGGTTCCGGTAAACTTTGCCTGTGCAACGCCGATGATCCGATAGAGGTCATCGCCCGTCCGAAAGGTCCGCCCGATCACGCTGTGGTCCTGTCCAAAACGCCGCGTCCAATAATCGTAAGACAGCACGGCGTAGGGATGTGCGCCCGGCGTCACGTCGTCACTTTCCGTAAATAGCCGGCCCAGCGCGGGGCGAACTCCGAACGAGCCGAACATCCAACCCGAGACGTACTGTTGATAGGCTTTTTCCATCTCCGGATCCGACCGGTAAGTCAGATCGATTCGGGCGGCATTCGAGATAGCGATCAACTCGGCTTGGTCCCTTACCACGGCGCGCATCTGCCGGAACATAGGATAGGCACACGCGTCACCAGTGGCGATTTTGCCGTCCGGGCCGGTGGATTGATGGGACAAAACGTAGAGCCGCTCAGACCCGGCGACTGGCAATGGCCGCCATAGCGTGGCGTCGATGAGCCGGAATGCCGAGGTGCATGCGCCAATCGCAAGCGCGAGTGAAAGGATGGCCGCTGCGGAGGTCACCTTTCGCTTCATAAGTTGCCGCCATCCAAAGACAGCGTCGGCGCGGAGCGAATCGAGCCACGGGATGAGATGGATGTCGCGGCTCTCTTCGCTATGCCGTAGCGCGGAGCCGAACGCTCTGCGGGCTTCGGCGGCGTCGCGCCCCTGCTCGATGGCGTCTTCGATATGCGACTGTAGCTCTTCCTCGATTTCGCGGGCGACACTGTCAGAGCGAATGAGATTGGCGATGCGTGACCAAAGCGACATATTCAAGAACCTCCTAACCCTTCATGGGAACGCATTTTCCCAGCCGCCAACAGCGCGTTCACACGAGTGTGAACGCTGCACGCAGAGTGCGTGCGCCACGGCCAAGCCCTACTCCGAACGCAGCATAATGACTGGATCGATATGCACCGCGTGGATCACCGCCGGCAGCGCGGCCAGCAGCGCCGCCGCCACAATGGTCAGCGAGGGTATCGCCAGCATCGCCGGGTCGGTGGCCTTCACCTGGAAGAACAGCGATTCAATGTATCGCGCCGACGCCAGACCGAGCGCTACGCCTCCCAGCGCCCCGGCCGCCACCATCGACAGGACATCCACCGCCACCAGCCGCGCGATGCCGCCGGCTTGCGCGCCGATCGCCATGCGAATGCCGATCTCCTTCCTCCGCAGCAACACCGAGTAGTCCAGCACGCCGTACAACCCCACCCCTGCCAGCAGCAGCGCGATTCCCGCGAAGAATACGCCCAGCATCGCCAGCAGCCGCTCACGCACCGTGTGCGCCTGGTCGATCTCGGTTTGTGTGCGTATGTTGCTCACACGAAATTCCGCGCGTGCATTCGGCACTTCCCGGCGAAGTATCGACGCGAGGGCGAGCGGATTCGCACTGGACGTGCGGACCACGAATGTGCCGCGGCTCATCGGCAGAAACGCTCCCTTGGCATCGATCGCTTGAAACGGAACGTAGGCCGTCGGCCGGATGGGCCGTCGCATGTCGTCTCTTGAGCGGGCGTCGCCGACGAAGCCCACCACCTGAAAACGAGACCGCGAATCGCCGGGCCCGACTCTCTCGAACCACTTCCCAATTGGATTTTCACCGTCGAAATACTGCTTCGCGAAACTCTGATTGACTATTGCTACCGCCGGACTGGCATCGCCCGGGACAAAGTCTCTGCCGCCGAGGAGAGGAATCCGCATCGTATCCATCCAGCCCGGCGAAACATTCAGAAAATCGGAAAAGACTTCGGATGGCGCTCCGCCGTTAATCGAAATATCGCCGACCGCGCTCTCGCCGCTCATCAGCGGCCATACCGTTAACGCGGCCGTCTCCACGCCGGGGACCCCGCGCAGATGCTCGAGCACCTGCTGCCAATAGACCGGCAGCTGCGGACGCCGCGGCAGTGTTTCCAGGTTGAGAATCCGCTGCGCGGAGAACCCTGTGGGCTGATGCGACAGCCGGTCGAACGTGCTTGAGAACAGGCCTGCCGCGAAGTGCACCACAAAACAGAAAGCAATCTGGACCGCGATCAGCGCGTGCATCAGCCTGCGGCGCGAGTGCGGATCTTCGCCGCCCTTCAGCACGCCGGCCGGCCTGACTGCCGAGGCGCGCAGCGCAGGCCCGAGACCAAGCACAAAGGTCACCACTAGAGCCAGCGCCAGGCCGAATCCGAGAACCCGCCAGTCCGCCGGAAGTATCAGGCGCGCGGGGTTATCCGGCGAGTCGATCATGCCGACGATAAACGGCGCGGCCCACCACGCGAATAACCCGCCAATGACCGTGGCGATAAACGCCAGCCAGATGCTTTCCATCAGCAGCAACTGTGTCAGACGCCATCGCGTGGCGCCGATCGAGATGCGGAGCGCCATTTCACGCGCCCGCGCCGCCGCCTGCGCCGTCATCAGGTTGGCGACGTTGGCGCACGCAATCAGCAGCACCAGCGCCACCAGGATTCCGAGAGCGGTGAGCGCGCTGCGGTAATACCTCTGCAGATTGGAGCGTCCGCTGCCCGCGGGCTCCAGCAACAGCTTTTCTTGACGGGCTTCCTCCCGCCGCCGGTCGATGGCGGAAAAACTCTTCGCCCGCTCCTCCTCGACCGCGCGATAGGTTACGCTCAGCATCTGGTGAACGGGCTCGGGCGCAATGCCCGGCCGCAATGCCACCATTGTCCGCAGCCAGAAGTTGTTGGAGCTGGCGAGCGTGCGTGGATTCTTCATCGCCATGGGAAGGAAGATGTCGGTTACCGTACCGGTTTCCGTGCCGGTAAAGCCCTCCGGGGCCACGCCGGCGATCTCAAAGTGGGTATCGCCCATGCGAAAGGTTCGGCCGATCACGTTCCGGTCCTGTCCGAAGCGGCGCGTCCAATACTCGTAAGAGAGCACGGCGTAGGGGCTCGCGCCGACCTTGTCATCGTCGTTCTCGGTAAGCAGCCGCCCTGCAGCCGGGTGCAGTCCGAACGCGCCGAACATCCAGCCGGAAACGAATTGCCGGTATGCTTTCTCCATCTCCTGGTCTGAGCCATAGGTCAAATCGCTGCGTTCCGCGTATGAGATCGCGATCAGCTCGGCCTCCCCCCGCGCCGTGGAGCGCATCTGGAGGAACATCGGATACGAGCAGCTATCGTATACAAAGGTCTTGCCATCGGCGCCGATGTCCTCAAAAGCGACCACGTACAGCCGCTCCGGGTTCGCAACCGGCAATGGCCGCAGCAGCAGGGCGTCGATGAGCCGGAATGCCGACGTGCATGACCCGATCGCCAGAGCCAGCGACAGGATGGCCGCCGCGGACGTCGCCTTGCGCTTCATAATCTGCCGCCAGCCGAAGACGGCGTCGGCGCGCAGCGAATCGATCCACGGGATAAGCCGGATGTCGCGGCTCTCTTCGCGCCGCCGTAGCGCGGAGCCAAACGCTCTGCGGGCTTCAGCGGGGTCGCGGCCTAGCTCGATCGCTTCCTCAATATGCGCGTGGAGCTCTTCATCGATTTCACGGTTCAAGCCGTCGCCGCGAAGGACATTTGCGATGCGCGACCAAAGCGACATAGTTAAGCCATCCTCAGGACGCGATTCACGGCCGAAGTGACCGCTTGCCAGCGCGACTCTTCCGCGGCAAGCTGCCTCTTGCCCCCCGCCGTCAATTCATAGATACGCGCCCTGCGCCCGGTGTCTTTCACGATCCACTCGGCGCGAATCCAGCCGGCTTCTTCCATCCGATGGAGCGCCGGATAGAGCGAGCCTTCCTCGACGCGGAGCACTTCCGCGGACATGCCCTGGATGGCGGACATGATGGCGTAGCCGTGAAGGCGCGGCCGCCGCGAGAGGATCTTCAACACCAGCAGATCGAGCGAGCCTTGCAGCGAATCGGGTTTGGGCATACTCAGACGTCTGAATACGTATACTGGCGAGCGGCAAAAAGGTTACGACACATTCATCCTGTAGGGCGGACCCCCTGGACCCGCTCTTCGACCAGCCAAATCAGTCGGACGCGATCCTGAAAGGCCGACCGGGGGGTCGGCCGCGGACCAGGGGGTCCGCCCTACAAGTTGTAAGTGACATTGGGTTGCCGACCGGCGGCCGATTATCAATCGGCCCAGTTTCGCTACTTGGAACGCCAGCCTGTCACCGTTTGACAGGCCAGGAGGCCTGTCCCACTAGCGCTAAATCCAGACCTTCACCAGCGGCGTCCCGTTCTTGCACCACTCGCAATGGTCGCTATCTACTGCATAGCTGGCATCCAGCTTCGCCAGGTAGTAAAGCGGCAGATTCCCGAAATCCGCGCAGCCGGGTTGCGGCTGGTAGATCACCACCGCCAGCCCCACCACCATTGCGCCGCGCGATTCCAGCAGCTTTCGCAGCTCGGAAAGCTTGCTCCCGGTGCGCAGGATATCGTCCACCAGAACCACCGGCTCGCCGGGCTGCGGGTCCAGGAACTGACGAAAGCGCAGGGGATCCTTGGCGTTATCGCGCTCCGCCCAGTAAACCTGTTTGGCGCGCAACGCCTCGCACACGCCGAATGCCACAGGCAGGCCGCCCGTTATGGGCGTGACGATGGAAAGATCCTGCGTGATGGCGCGGATCTCGGGATTGGCGCGCAATAGCCGCGCCAGGCCTACCGATAGCAAACGCTGGTATTGGTAGTGACGCAGGGCAAGGGGAACCTGCAGGTATTCGTTCGAGTGCAAGCCCTTTGGATCTTCAAAGTGCCCGTCGCGTAGCGCGCCCGTTTCGCGCAGCACGCCGACAACTTCTTCTTGAGTGGGAAGCAGGTGCATATTCAGTTGGCTCCGTGGCCCGTCAGAACCCGTGGAATTGTGCGCAGCAAAATGTTCCAATCGAGCGCGAGCGACCAGTTATCAATGTACTGCATGTCCATTTTCATCCAGGTTTCAAAATCCACCTGGTCGCGTCCGCAGACCGCCCACAGGCACGTGAGTCCGGGGCGCATGCGCAGCCGGCGGCGCTGCCAGCGCTTGTATCGCTCCACCTCGCTCGGCACCGCCGGCCGCGGACCCACCATCGACATATCGCCCCGCAGTACGTTCCACAACTGCGGCCACTCGTCGATGGAAAACTTGCGCAGAACCCGCCCCACGCGCGTCTGCCGCGGGTCGTCGGGCATCTTGAACGCGGTTTCGCGCGTGCTCAAGTGCGCCAGCGCGGGCTTCAGCTCCTCGGCGTTCTGCACCATCGAGCGGAATTTGTAGAACACAAACTGGCGGCCGTTCAAACCGCAGCGAACCTGGCGGAAGATGGCCGGCCCGGGCGACGTCAGGCGGATCAGAATGGCGACGGCTGCCATCAACGGCGAGAGCGCGATCAGGGCGGCGCCGGCTATCGTCATATCGATGACCCGCTTCACCAGCAGGCGAATTTCATCGTAGGGGGCGGCGGAAAAAGTCAACAGCGGCGTCGCGCCCAACCGGTCGAGCGAGATGGTGCTATTGACATGCGGGAAGAAATCCACGGCGATGCGCGTGCGCACGCCCTCTTCGTCGCAGAGCAAAAATACCTCTTCCAGCCCGGCTATGCTTTCGCTGCCCACGGCGAAGACGATTTCGTCGATCACATGTTCGCGCAGCAGGGCCGGCAATTCGCGGATGGGATAGACCGGGTACGTGGCGCCCAGCGCGATCTCTGCCGGGGCCGTCTCCAGCCGTTCGCTCAGGAATCCGCGCAAGCGCACGCCGTACTCCACCGAATCCTCCAACGCCTTCGCCAATTGGCGGGCGCGGTCTCCGGTACCCACCACCATTAAATAGTGCGGCCGGGTGAAGCCGCGGCGCAGAGCTCCAGAGACGCGTCCGGCTGTGAGGCGAAAAGTCAGCAGCAGGATCCACGCGAGACCGGCGAACAGCAATACAAAGAAGCGGCTCAACTCGAGCCGCACTACGTACTCCATCACCACCAGGCATAGCGCGCCGTAGACGCATTGTTTCGAGGCGTCGCGAAGAATCACGCGCGGGTGGCCGGAATCCAGCTTTTCGTAGATTTCGAGCCACCATGCGATGGCTACCCAGGCCAGCAGCGCCGAGCCTAGCACCAGCGCCATCTGCTCCGGGGTGAGAAAGAAGATGTGCTCCAGGTGGAGGATGGAACGCGTCCGATAGGCTATTACAAATGCCAGGGAGACCAGCAGGATGTCCGATATTCCAAACAAAACACGGGCTTTACGTGGCCGACTGAACATCCGGATTCAGCATAACATGCTTAAGGGGCAGGCAATCCCGTGGCAAGCCGGCTTGCATCCCGGCGCGCCAATGCGCGATTTTTCGCGCGTCGGCTTGAGCCGCCCGCCGAACTCCGGCTCGGGAATCCCCGTCGCCACTTAATGCGAAAACCGGGCGAACCGGATCCGTATTCAGTCGATTCCTAAACTTTCCGGGCGCCATGGCCGATACGAAGCATAGGTGTTTTAGAGAAGAGATGCTGCAGGTGACACACAGACTCGCCCTCCTGACCGCGCTCGCGACTGCGGCCGCATGGGGGCAATCCAGCCTGGCCGATGCCAGCCTCGAGCAGTTGCTGAACACGCAGGTAACCTCCGTCTCCAAGAAGGAGGAGAAACTTGCCCGCGCGGCTGCCTCCGTCTTCGTCATCAGCCAGGACGATATCCGCCATTCCGGCGCCACCAACATTCCCGACTTGTTGCGCATGGTTCCGGGCGTGGAAGTCGCGCAGATCAATAGCAACGCTTGGGCGGTGACCATCCGCGGCTTCAACCAGCGCTATAGCAACAAGGTGCTGGTGCTGGTGGATGGCCGTTCGGTGTATGCGCCGGGCTTTTCAGGGGTCTACTGGGACCAGATCGATACCCCGCTTGAGGATATCGAACGGATCGAAGTCATCCGCGGGCCAGGCGCCAGCGTCTGGGGCGCCAACGCTATGAACGGCGTCATCAATATCATCACGAAATCGTCCAAAGCCACCAAAGGAGGGCTGGCTTCGGCTACCGCGAGTACGCAAGGGGATGCATCGGGCATGGTCCGGTACGGCGGCGATATCGGCGCCGACGGCAGTTACCGCGCCTTCGCAAAAACCTCCACCTACGCCAGCTCCCAGTTACCCGACGGCTCGCCTGGGCACGACGGCTGGTCCAGCCTGCACTCCGGGTTCCGGTCCGATTGGGACCTTACGCCCGCCGACACGCTGACGGTGCAAGGCGATCTGTTCTCTAATAGCGAGTCGGAGCTGCGTAATCGCTGGTTCATTAACGAACCCTCCGACCCGGCTTTCGCTCAGAGTCTGGATGCGGCTGGCGGCAACCTTTTGGCCAGGTGGACGCATACGTTTGCGAACGGATCGGATACTTCCGTGCAAGCCTATTACGACCAGTTTCAGCGCAACGACGCGGAACAGCCGGATCGGGAGCGCACCCTCGACATAGACTTTCATCATCACTTCGCCGTGGGAAGCCGCCAGGATATCGTCTGGGGCCTTGGCTACCGCTCGGAAACCACCTATTTGCCGGTTGGATACGAGATTACTGCCACGCCTCCCAGAAGAGTCGACCCTCTATACAGCGCGTTCTTCCAGGATGAGATCCAAATCGGCAGCAACGTATGGCTCACCCTGGGCTCCAAGATCGAGAAAAATGCCTACACGGGATTCGAGTATGAGCCCAATGCCCGCATCGCATGGGCGCCGGACGCCCGACAAACTCTGTGGGCATCGGCTTCGAAGGCCATCCGGCAGCCGTCGCGCCTCGAAACCGGAGTGGGTCTGGAACTCGGATCGGCGCCGATTGGGCCGGGACTCGCGGAATCGGTCCAATTGATCCCCAACCCGAATTTCCTGTCCGAGCAGGTTCGAGACTATGAAGTGGGCTATCGTCGCCAATGGAACAAACGGGTATCGCTCGATGCCGACGTGTTCCTCAGCTTTTACCGCGACCTGGCCACTTTCGAACCGCAAGCGCCGGTGATCGTTCCCGGATTGGTGACCGTTTTTGAGATCCCGGTAATGTATGGCAATAAGGGCCGCGCCAACGACTATGGCGGGGAATTATCGCTCAACTATAGCGTGAACTCGCGCTGGCGCATTAGCCCGGGGTACTCCCTGGTGCACATTAACTATTGGCTCGAGCCCTCTTCAGGCGATACGTTGACCGTGTCGCTGGCGGGGAACACGCCCCGGAACATGGTTCAGATGCGGTCGGTCATCAATCTTACCAAGCGTCTCGAATGGGATCAAACCGTTTACTGGTCGCAGGCCTTTGCCAATGGAACTATACCCAGCCACGCGCGTGTGGATTCCAGGCTGGCATGGAAAGCCAGCGAATCGGTGGAGCTGAGTCTGACCGGGCAGAATCTGCTGCGCCCCGAATTTCTGGAGTTTGGCGATTTCGAAGAGGTCGTGGGAACAGAGGCTCCGCGCAGTCTGATCGGAAAGATCGTATGGCGCTTTTAAGATGCCGGCCGCTGGCCCTCGCGCTGGCTCTGGCGTTGGCGATGCCCGCCTCCATTCCTGCGCAGGCGGCCAACGAATATGAAGTCAAGGCGGCATTCCTTTTTAACTTCACGCGGTTTGTGGATTGGCCGCAGTCTTCGGCTAGCGGTCTGTTTTGCATTGGAATAGCCGGGGCCGACCCATTCGGAAGCGCTTTGGAGGAAGCCGTCAAAGGGCGATCCGCGGGCGGCCATGCAATCGCGGTCAAACACTTCAAACCCGGCGAGGAATCGGCCGCCTGCGAGATAGTGTTCATCTCCGGAGCGGATGCCAGGAAGATGCGCGCGGCGCTCGGCCGGCTACAACACGCCGCCGTGCTGACGGTGGGAGAAGGGCCTGGTTTCTGCCACAGCGGCGGGGTGATCGCATTTGAAATCGAGGACAACAAGGTCAGATTAGAGATCAACCCCGAAGCGGCTCAACGGGCGCGCCTGCAGATCAGCTCCAAGCTCCTTAGCCTGGCCACTCTGGTGCGGGATACAGGCGAATGAAATGTTGAAGCTGCTTCGCGGGCTCTCCATCCAACGCAAACTGCAAGCCATCATCATGGTCCCTGCCGTGGCTGCGCTGCTGATTGCATGCGGCGCGTTGTTGGCCTACGAAATCACCGATGCCCGCGCGAGTTTGAAGATGGGCGTGGGCCTGCTAACCGAGATAATCGCCGAAAACAGCACCGCGGCCCTCTGTTTCGACGACGCCAAGGCCGCCGGCAGCCTGCTGGCGGGGCTCAAATCGACGCCGGCCATTGTTCGAACCACCATCTACACTTCGCACTGGAAAGTGCTTGCCAGCTATGCGCGGCCGGGTCGGTCCTCGCAGGCGCCGGATCGGCTGGGCAAATACCGTGCCGCATTTGAAAACGGCATTCTGGCGATCCACCAGCCCGTGGTGCTGGACGGGCAGTTCGTAGGATCGATCTACATGGAAGCGGATCTGCGCTATGTTCAGGCGCGCGCGGCTCATTCCGTGACAATCATTCTGGTGGTTCTTGCGATCTCGTTATTGCTCGCGTACCTCTTGGCCGCACGGCTGCAGCGCGTCATCTCCGACCCGGTAATCCACCTGGCGCAAACCGCCAAGGCCGTGACCGTACTGAAGAACTACGCCATCCGCGCGCAAAGGACCACGGACGACGAGCTGGGACTGCTAATCGATGGTTTCAACGAGATGCTTTCGCAGATACAACGGCGCGATGCCGAGCTGGAATTGCGCCGCGACAGTCTGGAAGAAGAAGTGGGCGCGCGCACCGGGGATCTGCTCAGAGTGAACGCCGAGCTCACCGGGGCCAAGGACAAAGCCGAAGAAGCGAACCGCGCCAAGAGCGAATTCCTCGCCAACATGAGCCATGAAATCCGCACGCCCATGAACGGCGTCCTTGGTATGACCGAGTTGGCGCTCGACACCAATCTCACGCCGGAACAGCGCGAATACCTGACCACTGTGCGGCAATCGGCCGAGTCGCTGCTCACCATCATCAACGACATCCTCGATTTCTCGAAGATCGAAGCTGGGAAACTGGATCTGGAGGAGGTAGCCTTCAACGTCCGAGGCTGCATCCAGGAAGCCGTGAAGCTCATGGATTATCGCGCGGGGCAAAAGAGCTTGGCATTAAGCTGCGAAATCGACCCGAGTGTGCCCGAGTATATTTTTGGCGACCCCATTCGTCTGCGCCAGGTGCTGCTGAACCTCGTCGGAAACGCCGTCAAGTTTACCGAGCGCGGCTTCATCACAGTGACCGGCGCCGCTCGACAGGCGCCCGGTGGAGGAATGGAGCTGCAGATTGAGGTAAAAGACACAGGTATCGGCATACCGCTCGAAAAGCAAAGCACCATCTTCGAAGCGTTTGCACAGGCCGACGGCTCTATGACCCGGCGCTTCGGCGGCACCGGACTCGGGCTTACCATCTCATCGCGCCTCATTTCGCTGATGGGCGGAGCCATCTCCGTGGAGAGCGCGCCCGGCCACGGAAGCTGCTTCCGGTTCAATATTCAAGCTCAGCCCGCCAGCGAGCCGTCTCAAACCCTGGATCAAACCGCGGCCGAGGTGAGCCGCCTCCCGGAAAAGTCCGCAGCGCGCGCCGTACGGGCTCTGCTGGTTGAGGACAATCCCGTCAATCAAAAAGTAGTCTTGCGGCTGCTGCAAAAGAATGGCCACCAGGTGACGATTGCATCGAACGGCCGGGAGGCCCTGGAAGCCATGATCGAGGCGGAATTCGATATCGTCCTGATGGATGTACAGATGCCCGTAATGACCGGCCTCGAAGCTGCCGAAGCCATCCGCCGCACTGAACGCGGCACTGGCCGGCGCATCCCCATCGTCGCTATGACCGCGCACGCCATGACAGGCGACAAGGAGCTCTGCCTGGCCAGCGGCATGGACGGATACCTGTCGAAGCCTGTCCGGCTGGCCGATCTGTTGGCGGCGCTGGACAAGTTCGCCCTCCCTGTGGCGCCGGCCAATGAAAGCTGCGAGTGGATTAGCTAAAACCGCCCCGCCTATTGGTTCACCTTGACCGCCGGCGCCTGCACCGCCGGAATATTCTGATCGTGGATCAACTTATTGAAAGCGGCCAGATCCGTAGTCAGCAATCCGTTCAACGTCTTCATCTCGCCGTTTACCTTAGTGGCGACGTCTTCATAGACCATGTACGATTGCGCGGTGGGTTGATTATCCGAGCTCTCCACCACGCCCATCACATAGGCCAGCTTGTTGTTGAGCTTGATTGGATAATTCAGCGGATCTTCGCTGGCGCGGTTCTTAGTCTGGTAAAGCTCTTCTTCCACCGCGGTCAGCTTGCCGATCAGCGCCTTGGCCGCATCGGCGACGCGCTTATCGTCGCGCTTGGCGTATTCGTCCAATTGCTTGCGCAGCTCGCGGATACGGATCACGCCTTCGTTGGTCTCCGATAGCTTATCGCGAACCTGCAGCGCCAGCGTCAACTGCTTGGCGTAATCTTCAGGCGTGGTGTCGAGGCGCGGGTCCTTCTTGATCGCGAAGCTTTGCGTCTGCGTCTTGCCATCCACGGTGAGACGCACCTGATAAGTTCCCGGCGCCGCCAGCGGTCCGGTCATGCTGCCCGCCCAGAGAATGATTCCGGGAAAGGTAGTCGCATCCGGATACCGCATGTTCCATACGAAGCGGTTCATGCCGGCCTGCGCGGAAACGCGCGCGGGCGGACCGCCGCCGCGTCCACCGCCGGCGTTAGCTTCTGCGCCTTCGGCCGGCGGTGCTGGCTCGGGCGCCCTGCTCGAAAATTCGTGGACCAGTTTGCCGGTGGAATCGAGGAACTCCAGCTTCACGTCGCCCTGCGGCCGGGCCTTCAGCCAATAGCTGACCACGGCGCCCGCAGGCGGATTTTCGCCGACAGCCGGACCGCCGCCGCGCCCGCCGCCGCCGAATCCGCGGCCCCCGCCGACGCGGTACGTATCCTTGGGTTTGAACAGGTGCGCATCTTCACTCTGCACGCTGGGGCTATTCTGGGGGGTAATCTGATAGAGCAACGGCAGGTCGTCGAAGATATAGAACGATCGGCCCTGCGTGGCCACCAGCAGCTCCTGCTCGCGTTTATGGAACGCCACGTCGGCGATGGGCACGATGGGCAGATTCAATTGGAACGATTTCCAGTTCGCGCCATCGTCGAACGAAATGTAGAGGCCGAACTCGGTGCCCGCCACCAGCAGCCCGCGATGGTTCGGATCTTCCTTGACCACCCGCGTGAAGTGCCGGTCCGGGATGCCGTTGACGATCTTCGTCCACGTCTTGCCATAGTCGGCTGTCTTGAAAAGGTACGGATGGAAATCGTCGAGCTTGTATGCCGTAACCGCTACGTAGGCCGTGCCGGCGTCGAAACTCGACGCGTCGATGGAGTTGACCTGGCTCCATTCGGGGAAGCCTTTAGGCGTCACATTGTCCCAATGCTTGCCGCCATCGCGCGTGAGCTGCACCAGCCCGTCGTCCGTGCCGGCCCAGATGAGGCCCTTGGTAACCGGCGATTCGGTGAAGGTGAAAATGGTGTCGTAATATTCGATGGACGTGTTGTCCTGCGTGACCGGGCCACCCGACGATAACTGCTTCGACTTATCGTTGCGCGTCAGATCGGGGCTGATCGTCTCCCAGCTCTGGCCTTCGTTCACGGTCTTCATCAGCACGTTCGAGCCGATGTAGAGCGTCTTCGGATCGTGCGGCGAAAACTCGATCGGGAAGCTCCACTGGAAGCGATACTTCAGCGTATCGGCGCCGTACCCCATCGGGTTATCGGGCCACGCGTTGATGTTGCGCATCTGCCCGGTGCGATGATCCTGGCGCGTAATCAGGTTGCCGTAGGAGCCCGCATAGACTATCTCGGAATTGCGCGGGTCGGGCGCGATCCATCCGCTCTCGCCGCCGCCCACATCGTAAAAATCGGCCGCGGTGATGCCCCCGGCGAGCGTACGGCTGGCGATCCGGACCGTCGAGTTGTCCTGCTGCGCGCCGTAAACGTGATACGGGAAATCTTCATCCAGCGCGACGCGGTAGAACTGGGCGGTGGGCTGATTGTCTTCCGTGGACCAGGTCTCGCCGCCATCGGCGGTTATGGTGGCCCCGCCGTCATTGCTCAGGATCATGCGCTGCGGGTTTTCCGGCGCGATCCACAGATCGTGGTTGTCGCCATGCGGTGGGCGCATCTGCTGGAACGTGCGCCCGCCGTCGATGGATCTCCACATCCCCACGTTGTTGACGTAAACCGTATCGGCGCTTTTGGGATCGGCGAAAATGTGCGAGTAATACCAGGCGCGCTGGCGCAGATCGTTCTCGGTATTGAGCCTGGTCCAGGTGCGGCCGCCGTTGTCCGAGCGGAACACGCCGCCGTCGGCCGCTTCCACAATGGCCCAGACGCGCTCGGGATTCGCCGGGGAAACGGTGATGCCGATGCGGCCTTCGACGCCGCGCGGCAATCCGGGGGCGTGCGAAAGATCCTGCCACGTATCGCCCCCGTCGGTGGATTTCCAGATGCCGCTCCCAGGTCCTCCGCTATCGAGGCGCCAAGGCTTGCGGCTCGCTTCCCAGAAGCCGGCGTAGAGCACCCGCGGATTCGAAGGGTCCATGGCGATATCGGCGGCGCCCGTATCCGGCCCGCGCGTGAGCACCTGTTTCCAGGTTTGTCCGCCGTCCGTCGAACGGTAGACGCCGCGCTCGGCGTTTGGTCCCCACAGGTGGCCTAGAGCCGCGACGTAAACGATATCGGGATTCCTGGGGTGAACCACCACCGCGCCGATATGGTAGGTCTGCTCCAGACCCACGTTGCGCCAGGTGCGCCCGGCATCGATGGATTTGTAGACGCCGTCGCCATTCGAGGCATTGCCGCGAACGCAAGCTTCGCCCATGCCAACGTAGATGGTGTTCGGGTCCGAAGCCGCAACGGCGATCGCGCCGACAGAGCCGGTCTTGAAGAAGGCGTCGGATATGGGCAGCCAGCTCAAGCCTGCGTCGGCAGTCTTCCAAACGCCGCCGCCGGTCGCGCCAAAGTAGTAGGTCTTAGGATCGGATGGCACGCCCGCCACAGCCACCGAGCGGCCGCCGCGGAACGGGCCGATCAGACGGAAACGGAGATCGCGTAGAAGTGGATCGCCCTGCTGCGCGGCCAGCAGGAGGGGGACAACAGCAAAGAGTAAACGGCGTACGAGCTTCATACTATGTGGCATAGTAGCAGAAGTTCCCCGCCCTGTTCAGGCGAGCGCTACAGACCCGCCGATTTGGAACAAGTTTCGGGATTGAGAGGACTCGGCTGGAGTTGTAACGGGTCTGGCAGGAGGAAAAAATTGATAAATGGCGCGGGCCGGCGCTTCTTTGTGGACGCGCGCATTCAGCGCGATGAGCATTTCCGGTTCTGTCGAGGCGCCGCGCCCGCGAATCTACCGAACCGGTGGACTAATTCAGGAAATACGTCCGGTACAACGTATCCCGTTGCTTGGGCACAAATCCGGCGTCCCGAATGATCCGCCGCAGCTCCTCTTCACTGGCGCGATGATGCGCCCCGGCGGCCGACACCACATTCTCTTCGATCATAATGCTGCCCACGTCGTTGCCGCCAAACCGCAGGCCCAACTGGCACGTCTTCAGCCCCTGCGTTACCCATGACGATTGCACATTTTCGAAATTGTCGAGGTAAATCCGCGAAATCGCCAACGTTTGCAGGTACTCCACTGCGGTGGCTTCTTCCTTGACAAACCGCCCGAGCGAGGTATTTTCCCGCTGAAACGTCCACGGGATAAACGCCGTAAATCCGCCGGTCTCCGCCTGAAGATTCCGCACCAGCTCCAAATGGTTCATGCGCTGCTCGATGGTCTCGCCGCAGCCGAACATCATGGTGGCCGTGGTCCGCATGCCAAGCTGGTGCGCGGTGCGGTGTACATCCACCCATTCCTGCACGGAGCATTTCAAGCGGCTGATGCGGTGGCGCACGGCGTCGTCCAACACTTCCGCGCCGCCGCCGGGGATGGAATCGAGCCCGGAATCCCGCAAGCGCTGGATGGTATCGTGCAGGGTAAGCCCGCTTACTTCGGCGATATTAGTCACCTCGGGCGCGGAGAGGCAATGCAGATGGATCCGGAACCGCTCCTTGATGCCGCGGAACAGATCCTCATACCATTCGATCTTGAGGTCCGGATGCAGACCACCCTGCATCAACAGGCCGGTGCCGCCCAAGTCGAGCGTCTCCTGAATTTTGGCGTAGATGGTTTCCTTGGGCAGAATGTAGCCTTCGGCGTGGCCCAGCGGGCGGTAGAAGGCGCAGAAGCTGCAATATTCGGTGCAGAAATTGGTGTAGTTGATATTGCGGTCTATGATGTAGGAGACGATGCCCTCGGGATGCCACTTGCGGCGCATGGCGTCCGCCTCCATGCCAATGCCGATGAGGTCGTCCGAACGGAACAGATCGAGCGCTTCTTCGCGAGAGATCATAAATGAATAGGAGACTGCTCTCCTATTCTACGCGGTTTCCGGAGGCGGATTCACAATCCGCCGCAGATTAACAATCTGCCCTACACTACCTGCCCCACATTACGCGCTCGCGGCGGCAAGTTGGCGGTCGGTGGTTTCCAGCAGCAGGTACACGGTGAAGAGCGGCTGGCCGGGGACCCCGCTCCAACGGCTTACTTCCCAACCCGCGCGGAGGTACTTGACGTCGGGCCGCCGCGTGAGATCGACCGGCATCTGGTAGACGCCGCAGTAGAATTTCTGAGGGTAGGCGAGCAAGGGAACTCGTCCCCAATCGACACCGTCGGCTGAACCCCAGATGCTAATTTCGATGCTTTCTTTTTCGACGATGCGGGTTATGCCAAGAGTGAGAAACAGCATCCCACCCCGCTCCTCGCGGAGATCGATTGCGGGACTGGTTCCCGCATCGCGCACTGTAGTCTCGGGCAATAAGAATTCCGGATACATGAGCGCCTTCCTGTCCGGGTAAACAGCCTAGCTATTAAGACGGCTAAGTTTCTCCCGGGCTGCCTCCAGAGTCTCATACTTCTTACAAAAACAAAAGCGCACAAAATGTGCCCCGTCGGCCGGATGTAAGAAAAAGCTCGATCCGGGAACCGCGGCGATTCCAACGTTTTCAATTAAGTGACGGACAAATGACACATCGTCATGGAAGCCGGTGCGAGAGATATCGGCCATCACGTAATATGCGCCGTGCGGGATAGAACACTTGAGTCCGGCGCCTTCCAGCGAGGCCACAATGTGATCGCGCTTCCCGGAGTATTCGGCGGCGAGTGCGGCGTAGTATTCGTCGGGCATCCCGAGAGCCATCACTCCGGCCTGCTGGAGCGGAGACGCGGCGCCGACGGTGATGAAGTCGTGAACCTTGCGGATGGAATCGGTCAAATCCGGCGGCGCCAGCACCCAGCCCACGCGCCACCCGGTGACCGAATAAGTCTTACTCATGCTATTCACCAGGATGGAGCGCTCGCGCATGCCCGGCAGCGAAATGATGGGAATGTGCGCTGCGCCGTCGTATACGATGTGCTCGTAGATTTCATCGGTGATGGCGAGCGTATCGAACTCCTGGCACAGCCCGGCGATGAACTCGAGCTCGTCGCGCGTGAAGACCTTGCCGGTGGGGTTATTCGGCGAATTGAGGATGATGGCTTTGGTGCGCGGCGTAAAGGCGCGGCGCAGCTCATCGCGGTCGAAGCTCCAATCCGGAGCCCGCAGGGAAACGAAGCGCGTGCGGGCGCCGCAGAGCTCAGAATCGGGCCGGTAGTTTTCGTAAAACGGCTCGAAGAGAACGATTTCATCGCCCGCATCGAGCACGGCCAGCATAGTCGAAATCATGCCCTCGGTGGCGCCGCAGCAGACGGTGATCTCGCGTTCCGGATCGAACTGCATCGCATAATGGCGCGCATACTTTTCGGCGATGGCGTCGCGGAACGGCTTCGCGCCCCAAGTGATGGAGTACTGGTTGATATCGGCAGCGATGGCTTCGGCGGCGGCGCGCTTGAGCGCTTCCGGCGCGGGGAAATCCGGGAAACCCTGGGCGAGGTTGGTGGCGCCGTGGCGCATGGCCAGGCGCGTCATCTCGCGGATGACTGACTCAGTGAAGTTGGCGATGCGCTGGCTGCGAAAGCGTGTGCGCAAAGAGGCGACAGGCGACGACATTCTTCGAGATTAGCAGTAAATCCGGAAGGGTCCGGCGCGGATCGATGCGCCAGACCCAGTTAATACGAGGAACGTTGGGTTAAAGATAGCAGCGGCGGACGGGGCGGAATACATACGATTTGGTTAACGCCCGGCTAATATCCGTGTAGGACAGGCCTCCCCGGCCTGTCGTTTGCAGTGCGCAGCCTTGTTTCGCAATCGACGCCGGCGCAATGGTGACGCCACCAATTGTTACGGAAAGATTCGACTGGCGCCTGCGGAAGGCCGGCTGGCCAAGCTTCTGACGTCGGTTCGGTGGTTGGCAGTTTAATGCGCCGGTTCGACGAGTCGCCAAAGCCATCTATGATGATGGCGTGGCCGCTCACCGAGGTACTTATCCAATACGAAGGCAGATTGCAGGAATTACAAGCGGGCCTGGCACAGGTGCGAATGCAGCACATGGCGGCCGCCGCCGTGACACTGGTTGCCATCGCGATATTCCTGTTGCTCGGCGTCTATGCGCTGAAGCGGCGCGTCCCGCTCTGGCTGCCGGCGCTGCCTGTCCCAATAGCCGCAGCTTCAGCGCTGCACTACAGACGCCTCGGGCTGGCGGGGTCGCGGATACGGCGATTGCAGCGTTTCTATCAACGGGCCGGCGAGCGCGTAAAGGGGCTCTGGCCGGGGGAGGGCTTCGCGGGAGATGAATTCGACGGCGGCGATCACGTATATGCGAGGGACCTCGGCATCTTCGGAGAAGGCTCGCTGTTTGAGCTGCTGTGTATTGCGCGCACCGCCATTGGGCGGCGAGGCCTGGCGAACTATCTGCTGGAAGCTCCTGCGCTCGATGAGACGCGGGGGCGGCAGGAAGCTGTCCGGGAGCTGCGGAGCCGCGCGGATCTTCGCGAAGCGGTTGCTTTGCTCGGCGAGTTCGAATTTTCCGAATCCAAGTGGGAGACGTTCACGGAGTGGCTGAATTCGCCGGCCGTGCAGTTCAGCGGGGCCCTCCCGGTAGCAGCCGCCATGACTTCGGCGCTGGCTTTGGGCATCGTTCTGGCCACAGCGGCGGGGCTGCTGTCTTGGACTCACGCGGCGATTTGGATTCTTCCGCTGGTCTTGTTTCACTCCGCGGCCGGACTGGCGTGCCGAGACAGGGTGAAGCGGATGATGGAATCGCTCCGCTCGGCAGCGGTTGAAATTCGAGTGCTGCGGGAGGGAATGCAAGTATTGGAATCGCAGCGATTCCAATCCGCGAAGCTGCGCGAAATTACGGCGCGGGTGCAAAACAGTTCGAAGGCGGTTCGTAAGCTGGAACACCTGCTTGACGCTCTCCACCTGCGGAACAAGGAGTATTTCTATCAGGCCGCGCTGCTGCTGATAGCTACCACGCAATTGTGTATGGCCGTGGAGCGGTGGCGAAAGCAATATGGGGCCGCGCTTCGAGACTGGCTGCAAGCGTGGTCGGAATTCGAGGCGCTCAACGCCTTGGCGAACTATGCTCAAGAGAACCCGGACAGCGCGTTTCCCTTGTTTTCCAATGGGTTTTCCCATGGAGAAGCCCGCTTCGAAGCGGTAGCGCTGGGACACCCGTTATTGCCGGACGAAACCTGCGTCCGCAACGACGTGCGTCTGAACTCCGCGACCCGCTTTTACATTGTCAGTGGATCGAATATGTCCGGCAAGAGTTCGCTCTTGCGGGCGATCGGCCTCAACGCGGTTCTGGCATTCGCGGGCGCCCCGGTGCGGGCGCAAGCCATGCAACTCTCGCAACTGTCGGTTTGCGCCTCGATGGCCGTGGTGGATTCTCTACTGAACGGCAAATCGAAATTCCTGGCCGAGGTGGACCGCGTGCGCCAAACCATCGAGTTGGCCGGCAGCGGGAAAGCGGTGCTTTTTCTCATCGATGAGATCTTCAGTGGAACCAATTCCCGCGACCGCCATGTGGCTGCCGAAGCCGTAGTTCGAACACTGGTCGGCCGCGGCGCGGTTGGAGCGCTGTCAACTCACGACATGTCACTCACCGCGATCGCAGCTGCCGAAGGACTCTGCGGCGCCAACGTACACATGTGCGCCAAGCATGGAAACGACCCCATGGATTTCGATTACCGCCTCAAGCCTGGAGTTACCAGTGAGACCAACGCGCTGGCCATCGCCCGAATGGCGGGCGTGCCGGTCTAGCTTACGCCGGCGTAATCGATTTTCGGTATGTGGAAATTGGATCGCGGACGCAACAGGATGGGCTTCGCCGGAGAGAACCATCAACGCCTTGATGGAGCCCGACGTCACTCATTCCAAGACTACGTCACTCAGATGGAATCCATGCTGCAAGACCTCCGCCACGCTGTGCGGGCGCTGCGGACGGCTCCTGCCTTTACTGCCATCGCGGTCCTGACGCTGGCATTGGGAATCGGCGTCAACGCAGCGATCTTCAGCGTTGTGTATGCGGTGCTGCTGTGTCCGCTTCCCTACCACCAGCCCGAACAACTCGCACTGATCTCATCGGCCATCGAAAAACCGGGCGCCTCCCGCACCCCGATGCCCGGCGCTCTCTTCAACGAAATCAAGCAGCGCGCCAGGCTGTTGTCCGGCATCGCCGGCATTACCGTTACCAACGCCAGATTGGATACCGCGGAAGCCCCGGAACTAATCCGTAACGCGGGCGTCAGCTCCAATTTCTTCGATCTGCTCGGCGTCCGGGCCGTCCGCGGACGCGCCGTTGCGTCCGCCGAAGAATTGACGGCGCACAACCTGGTCGTCTTGAGTAATGGCTTCTGGCGCAGCCGCCTTGGAGGCGATCCGAATATTGCCGGCAAAGACATTCATCTTCAGGGAGGAGAGATCTTCACGGTCCTCGGCGTGCTGCCGGAAGATTTCCGCGTGTACTTTCCCCCCGATTCCGGCGTACTTTCAGAGGTCCAGCTCTTCTATCTTGCACCAGATTTTTCTTCCGCCTCGAACTATCTCGCGGCCCGCCTCAAGCCGGGTGTAACCTTCCCGCAGGCACAACAGGAAATGAACGCGATTGCAGCCAGGTTCGCCGCCAGGTTCACCCAAGCCAACGCAGAATTCGGCGCCGGCAGAAGGCTGAATATCGTCTCTATGCAGGGCGAAGCGGTGCGCGATCTCAAGCCGGCCTTGATCGCGCTGTTCGCCGGGGCCGCGTTCGTCCTGCTGATTTGCTGCGTCAACGTCGCCAATCTGCTGCTGGCGCGCGCCAACGGCCGGCGGAAAGAGGTCGCGATCCGCTCTGCGCTGGGCGCGTCGCAAGCGCGCATACTTCGCCAGTTGCTCACCGAAAGCCTGCTGTTGTGCTGTCTCGCGGGAACGGCGGGGCTGGCGCTCGGGTGGGCTGGCATCCGGCTGTTCCTTCGATTCCGGCCCGAATCGCTGGCCCGCATGGGAGACGTCGGTTTGAACTGGCGAGTGCTCGCGTTCGTAGCGGCAGTGTCGCTGGCCGCCGTGCTGCTATTCGGCCTGGCGCCCAGCGTCGAGTTCGCCAAGGTGGAATTAGTCCAGACTTTGCGCGAAGGCGGACGAACCTCGCTTACTTCGGGAAGCCGCGGCATCCGGGCGGCGTTAATTGTGTGCGAGGTCACGCTGGGCTTTGTGCTGGTCGTTGGCGCCGGGCTAATGCTTCGGACTTTCGATCGGATTCAACGCGTCCGGCCGGGATTTGAGCCGCAAAATCTTCTGACCTTCCAATTGAATACCCCAGGGGGGCTCGGCGCAGGGGCGCTGTTCAGCTTCATCAAAGATTGGGAATCGCAGATTCAGGCGCTCCCCGGAGTGCTCGCAGTCGGCGAGACCACTCTTGTACCCTTGGATGACTCCCCGAATTGGTACAGACCGTACCGGCCCGAAGGCGCGCCCGCGCCCGAGAGCGCGCCCTTGATGGCCGACTATCGCAGCATCACTCCGGGATTCCTGCGAACCATGAGGACGCGGCTACTCGAAGGCCGCTATTTCGATGACCACGACCAAGCCGACAGCCCGCCGGTGGTCATCGTTGACGACGTCCTCGCCAACACCGCTTGGCCCGGACAGAGCGCCATCGGGAAGAGGATCGAATCCGAGCACCTTACCGAAGACGGCTTCCAGCCTTTGTGGGCCGAGGTTGTAGGCGTGGTCGAGTCTACCCGAAACTACTCTCTCTCCGAGAATCCGCGCAGTGAGATCTACCTTCCGTTCGAGCAGAGCCCGCGGAGGCCGTATAGTTACACCGTGCGGACAAAGGGGGACCCATCAACGCTCGCCGGCCCAATTCGCCGATTGCTGTATAGGATGCAACCACACGCCGCCATGGGCAATATCCGTCCCATGAGAGAGTATGTGGAGCAAGCGCAGGCGCCCGTCGCGCTCACTGCGATGCTGGCTGGAGTCTTCGGCGCGCTAGCCCTGGCGCTGGCGGCAATCGGAATCTACGGAGTCATCGATTACTCCGTCTCGCGGCGCATGCATGAGATGGGCGTGCGCATGGCTCTCGGCGCCAACGGCTCCGACATCCTGCGGATGGTGATACGAGAAGGCCTGACACCGACTGTCGCGGGCATGACTCTGGGAGTTGCCGGCGCCCTGGCTGTCTCGCGTCAACTGCAAAGCTTCGTGTTTGGAATATCTTCCACCGATCCCCTGACCTATGCGCTGGCGATCGTTGTCATTCCATCCGCGGCGATGGTTGGATGCTGGCGGCCTGCGGCAAGGGCGGCGGCCGCCAATCCGGTGGATGCAATCCGCTCCGAATAACATGGTTTGGAATAAGACTTGGTTTTTGTATAGGAACTTCCGCCCTACATCCTCGTCTAATCTTCTAGCCGCGCGCGGCCACAAAAACCAGCGAGGAGCCATCCATGGAAACACTCATAGCCGACCTTAAACAAGCCTTCCGCATGTTCCGTCAAAGCCCCGGCTTCACCGCTACGGCGGTTTCCGCGCTGGCCCTGGGAATCGGCGCCAACACGGCCATCTTCTCGGTCATCAACACGGTCCTGCTGATGCCGCTGCCGTTTCCCGCGCCAGAGCGCATCGTGGTGCTGATGAACAGCTCCCCACAGGGCAGCGGGCCGGCTGCGTCCGTGCCGAAATACAACCTCTGGCGGCGGCAGACCAGCGTGCTGGAAGACATCGCCGCGTACGACACCGGTGGACCCGGGCTGAATCTCAGCGGCGGCGACCGCCCCGAACAGCTCAAGGGAATCCACGTCTCCTATGAATTCTTCCGTCTCTTCGGCGCCACGCCGGTTCTGGGCCGCACCTTCACCGCGGACGAAGACCGCCCCCGCGGCGGCCACCTCACCGTGCTCTCGAATGGACTCTGGCAGCGCCGCTTCGGCTCCGACCCCGCCATCATCGGCAAGACTCTCTCCATGGGCGGCGAACCCTACACGGTGATCGGCGTCCTGGGCCCCGATTTCGCCTTCGATCCGCCCGCGGATCTCTACCTCCCATTCCAGGCCGACCCCAATAGCACCAATCAGGGGCATTATTTCCGCGCGGCCGCCCGCCTCAAGCCGGGCGTCTCTTTGGGCTCCGCCAAGGCGGCTCTCAACCTGGCAGGCGAAGAGTTCCGGCGCATGTACCCGACTGCCATCGGTCCCAACAACAGCTTCACCGTGGAACCCATGCAGCAGCTTATGGTTCGCAATGTGCGCACCGCTCTCTATGTTTTGCTGGGCGCCGTCGCCTTCGTGCTGCTGATCGCCTGCGCCAATGTCGCCAACCTGCTGCTGGCGCGCGCCAATTCCCGCTCGCGCGAAATCGCCATCCGCTCCGCCATCGGCGCCGGACGCGGCCGCATCGTCCGCCAACTGCTCACGGAAAGCCTGCTGCTCTCAGTGACCGGCGGCATTGCCGGGCTCGCTATCGGTGTTTTGGGAGTGCGCGCTTTGCTGGCCGTAAATCCGGGCGACATCCCGCGCATCGGTCCGGAGGGCGCCGCCGTCACGCTCGATTGGCGCATCCTCTGCTTCACGCTTCTGCTGTCTGTTGCCACCGGAATTCTCTTCGGTCTGGTTCCCGCGCTGCATGCCTCGCGCGTCGACCTGAATTCGACCCTCAAGGAAACCGGCGCGCGCTCCGGTTCCGGCCTGCGCCAAAACAAGATGCGCGGGCTGCTGGTGGTCACCGAAATTGCGCTCGCCATGGTGCTGCTGGTGGGCGCCGGACTGCTCATCCGCACTTTCGCCGCGCTGCATCACGTGGACCCCGGCTTCGATGCCCACAACGTCCTCACCATGGAAACCGCGCTTACCGGAACCCGCTTCGACCACACCGCCGCTATCGACATCGTGACTCGCCAGATACTCGAACGCATCCAGGCGATACCGGGCGTGGAATGCGCCGCCGCCAGTTCCTACCTGCCGCTCGATGGCGGACTTGGCCTCGGCTTCATCATCGAAGGGCGCCCGCTTACCAAGGAACCCGAACACGGCGGCGCCGCGTGGAATTACGTTACGCCGCGCTTTTTCGACGTGTTCCGCATCCCCATCGTCGCCGGCCGCGCCTTCAATGAGCGCGACGACGCCGCGGGCCCTCCCGTGGTAATGATCAACCAGGCCATGGCCAAACGCTATTGGAAGAATGAAAACCCCATCGGCCAGCGGCTGATCATCGGGTCGGGCATGGGCCCCAACTTCGCGCAGGCCCCCCGGCAGATCATCGGCATTGTGGGCGATGCGCGCGATGGCGGTCTCAATAGCGATCCCGACTCGGAGACGTTCGTGCCACTGTCCCAGGTCCGCGATTCCTACATGGAGCTTAACAATACGTTCATGCCGCTGCGCTGGCTGGTGCGCACGCGAGTGGCGCCTTTCTCGCTGAACGCGCCCATCCAGCGGGCATTTCAGGATGCGGCCGATCTGCCGGTGGCGCACGTGCGCAGCATGGAGCAGATCGTGGCGCAATCCACCGCCGGCAATCAGTTTAATACGCTGCTGCTGGGCATTTTCGCCTTTTTCGCGATTCTGCTGGCGTCGATCGGCCTCTACGGTCTCATGGCTTATTCCGTGGAGCAGCGCACGCTGGAGTTCGGCATCCGCCTGGCGCTGGGCGCCGATTTCCCCCTGCTGCGAAACATGATCGTGCGCCAGGCGATGACGCTGGCCCTGATCGGCATCGGAATCGGACTCGCGGCCGCGTATGGGCTCACGCGCCTGATGGCGTCGCTGCTATTCGACGTCAAGCCGAACGATCCGGTGATTTTTGCGGCGGTAGCGGTTCTGCTGGGCGCCATCGCTTCGCTTGCCAGCTATATCCCCGCACGCCGCGCCCTTCGGATAGACCCGGTGGTGGCGCTGCGGTATCAGTAGGAGGGCAGTCGATCGTCCCGGTGTCACCCGCGAATGTTCCTGTTGCTTTAATTTAGCCAAATAGCTAAATTGAAAATAATGAAAGCCACGGCCAAGATTTTCCGCGCCCTTGCCGACCCCACCCGCCGTCAAATCCTGGAGGAGCTCAAACACGGCCCGCTCCCCGCCGGCGAAATCGCCAGCCGCTTCCCGGTCTCCGCGCCAACTATTTCCCGCCACCTCTCGCTCCTTGAGGCCGCCGGACTGGTCTCGTATCGCCGCCAAGCCAACCGCCTCATCTACGAGGCCGAAACTGAAAGCCTGGCCAGCGCCCTGAACGGCTTTCTCAGCGCCGTTTGCCCCACGCAGATCTTAGAAAGAAAACGGAGGAAGAAATGAAAATCGCCATTACCGGCGGAACCGGTTTCGTTGGACGCCACCTCGCCCAGCATCTGATTTCCCTTGGCCACCAGCCGATCCTCCTCGCCCGCGGACGCGACCTCCGTCACGCACCCGTCGCCCCGGTCATCCACACCGATCTCTCGGACCCCGGCTTACTCGCGGAAGCCATCCGCGGATGCGATGCCATCGCCCATTGCGCCGGAATCAATCGCGAAATCGGCTCGCAAACCTATCGGCGCATCCATGTTGAAGGCACACGCAACGTCATCGAAGCCGCCCGACTGGCCGGCATCCAGCGCCTTCTCATGCTCAGTTTCCTCCGCGCCCGTCCGGATTGCGGCTCGCCTTATCATGAATCGAAGTTTCAAGCTGAAGAGCTTTTGCGCCAATCCGGGCTGGACTACACCATTCTGAAAGCCGGCATGGTCTATGGCCGCGGCGACCACATGCTCGACCACTTGAGCCACACGCTCTTCACTCTATCCCTCTTCGCGACGGTCGGATTCCGTGAGCAGCCCATCCGCCCCGTCGCCGTCAATGACGTGACACGCATTATGGCGGCCGCACTCACGGCCGGACGCCTCTCGCGCCAAACCGTCTTCGTGCTCGGCCCCGAAACGCTCCTGCTCAGCGAAGCTGTCCGCCGCGTAGCCGCGACGCTGCATCGCCGCGTCTGGATACTCCCGGCGCCCGTCGTCTTCCATCGCATGCTGGCTGCCGTCTGTGAACGCACTATGGCGATCCCTCTGGTCGCACGCGCGCAAGTGCGGATGCTCGCGGAAGGATTCCTCGAAGCGGCCCCCGCCGCCGACGCTCTCCCGGACGACCTGAAGCCACAACTCCGATTCACCGCCAGCCAGATCTGCCAAGGTCTCCCCGATCCCGGCCCCTTCACTTGCGCAGACCTCCGCGTCCATGTGTGCCAGCACGGCCGTTGACCTTCGCGGCCATGCACCAACCGGATTGCAAGTCTAATTCCCGGTCGGCACTTTCTCCATATGGTCGATCACCAGCACTTCCGCCTGGCCCTTCTTCTGTTCCAGCTTGAGGCCGAGCTGCGACTGGAGCGCGCCGATGAGTGCGGGACGATACGGATCGAGCACCGCCGCCACGGGCGCTCCATCGGCGCCTGACGCAGCGGGCGCGTTGTTCTCCTCGAAAGACCACGAGACAACGAAATCGTATTTCGACTCTAATCCGGTCGCGTCAATGACGGGACTTTGCAACTGCCCGGCTAACATTCGAACCAGCCATGCCATTGTCTGATTGTCTGAGCGAATGCGCGCATGACCGGGTACAACTGCCATTGTCGTTCCTGCCGTAAGGATCGGAAAACCGTCCTTGTCCCGCTGGAGTTTCCCCGGCGGGCCATCATCCTCGGGCGCATCTTTTGGCACGGACTCGCGGAATTTCGGCCCGCTCTTGGCGAGCGTCAATTCGTACACCGGCATTACCTTCTTCTCGCGATGGACTACCAGCTTGAAACGGTCCGCAAGAAGATTCTGCAGCATGCTATGGAACGCGTCCTTCGCCGTGCCAGCAGGAATCTTGGCCGCGAAATCGAACCGCACGTTCTGCAGCCAATCCGGGCCCGCGTATTCGAACGGCTGCAGATCGTAAGCTTCCGACACGACCCAGGAGACCGGGCAGTTCCCACAAGTGTAGATACCGGGATCATTTGTTCCAGGACCGCCCTTCCTGTCTGCCCTCATTCCAAGTGGCCCCAGGGCGGTTGCCGGTTTGATCGACGCCACTTCAAAGGTTGGTTTCGGCGTCTGCCCTTGCGCCGCAAAGCACATCAGGGCGATCGGGATCAGTTCCGCAACCACGTTGCCTCCATGAGTGACCGGCATATGCTAAGAAACTAGCATAGCCGCGTTTGGCCGTCAACCGTCTATGCCGCGGACGGAATTCGGCGCAGGCGAATTCGGTTAGTTCTCCGTGGGCGTCTTTTCGATATGATCGACCACTAACATCTCGACCGGGCCTTTATGCCTTTCCAATTTAAGACCGAGACTCTCTTGGATGGCTGTGAAGAGAGGCGGCGCATCAACGTCCGCGGGATGGTCCTCCTGGGCGAATTCCAAGGCGAAATAGTAGTTGCCCGAGAGGCCGGTCTGGTCCAACACGGGAAGGCGCAGCACTCGTTGCAGGGCCTCCGTCAATTGAAGCATCGAGGCCCTGCGTCCCGTAATTGCGCCGACGCCGGCCTTCGGGATTGTGGCGACCACCTTGCCTTCGAGCTGGGCCGCGATGTCCCCCTGTTTCTGAAACCACTCCGGTAAGGCCGCGGGCTTCTCTTCGGCCTTGGCTTCCTTAAATTTCGGCCCGTTCTTCCCCACGGTCAGAGCGTAGCCCTCCACCTCTTTCGTCACGCGGTGCGCGGCCATTTTGAAGCGGTCCGCGAGGAGCGACTGAAACATCAGGCGAACCTGATCCTCGGTGGCGGCGGGCGCCATGGTCGCGTCGACGGCATAGATGCAATCGCTGCCCGGGAGCGGGCCGGAGATGCGCCAGTCCTGCAGGTGATAGGCGTATCCCACCAGATAATGGAGATCGGTGGTCCAGGTAACCCTCCCGCCGGTGCGCTGCGGGAAGACCTGGAGCCACGGCTGGTCGACCGGCTTGACGGAGGCCACGTCGAACGATAGAGGCGCCGCGGTTTGCGGCTGCGACCGGGCTTGGATGCGCGTCGGGTGCAACACGCCGACAGCGATCGGCCCGGCGACGGCGGCGATGGTCAACAGGGCCAGCAGGAGCTTCTTGCCGGGCTCGAGTTGTGGCGCGAGGCGCGGGGTCATGATGCTCTGAATGCGACGTTGGAGATCGGCGCCGGCGATGCCCGAGACGCACGCGAGCGGAGATTCGAAGCAGAATTCGCAGACCTTGAGGAGGCTCTCGGCGTAGATTTCGGGGTCGGCCCCGAGTTGGAGCACCTCTTCGTCGCAGGCGAGCTCGCGCTCATCGACCAGGCGGGCGCCGAGCCACCAGACCAGCGGGTGGAACCAGAAGAGGGATTCGACCAGCATGTGGACGGCGGCGGCGAGGTTATCGCGGCGGCGGATGTGGCAGAGCTCGTGAGCAAGCACGGCCTGCAATTGCGCGCCGGAGAGCCGCTCCTCGATGCCGGCCGGGAGCAGCAGGACGGGGCGGAAAATGCCGAAGACGCCGGGTTCGAGAGTGGAAGGCGACGCGAGAACCGCTATTCGTTTCTCACCGTGGCGCACGCACTTTTGCGTGCAGCGTTCACAATCGTGTGAACGCGCTTCGGTCCCTAACATTGGCGACGCGGCACGCGTGAGTGCATGCGCCAGTGCCTGCGCCACAACATCGGGAACCGGCGTCGCCCCATGCACAGCGGCCGCAACTCTTTTCCAGCGCCGGCGCCACCGGATGAGGATGGCTGCGGAGCCGAAGAGACAGAGCGCCCACGCGGCGTTCGGCAACCAATCGGGGCGGGCCGGCGCGGTGGCGGGCGATGTGGATGGCAACGTGGGCGCGACCGATTGGCGCAGCTCTGCGATTACGAATCTCAACTGCGGCGGCGGCACGGCGGGCGCGTTGCCCGGCGTGAACCGGCTGCTGAGCGAGACCAGCAGCGAGAACGGGATCAGAAACTTGACGGATGCCGCCATCCAGAGCGAGTGGCGCGTGCGAGCGCGATCGCGGCGAAACGCCAGCGCCAGCAGGCCAATGACAGCGGCGAAAAGGGTGGATTGCAGCAGATGGTTGGCGAGCGGAATCATTGCGGCTGCTCCTTTTTGGCCAATTGGCGGAGGGCCTTCTGAGCTTCCCGTATGTCGTCGGGGCTGAGCTTGCCGGATTCGATCAGGTGCGCCATCACCGGCTGCGAACGGCCGCCGAACAGGCGCAACAGATCGTCGAGAAATCTGCGCACGGTTGCGCCGCGCGTCACCACGGCTTCGAAGATGTGGGCGTTGGAAATCTTGCGAACCCGGCGCACGGCCCCCTTTGCTTCCAGGCGATAGATGGTGGTCTGGATGGTTGTATAAGCGGGCCGCTCGCGATCCGGGAAGGCTTCCAGGATTTCACGGATGGAAATCGAGCCGCGGTCCCAGAGGGCCTGCATAATCTGCAACTCAAGGTTAGTGAACCTGGCGTGGGCCATCTTGCAGTTTCCTATATCTGTGTGCGATCCTACTACAGATTTGTTAGACAGGCAAGAGGAATTTCGACGACGTAAACTTGCGCCGTTCCGGTGCGGTCGCTGGCGAAGACCACCTTGGTTTCGTCGGTGGACCACGAAGGGTGCGGGTGGCTCCACTGCGGGCCATATACGGTATCGGCGGCGTTCTCCATCCAGCTCAGCGTGTTCCGCGCTTGCGCGAAATCTTCGGCCGTCGCGTAGCGTGAGTGGCGCCATTGCGTGCCCTGGTTGCTTGATTCGCTCAGACAGAGTTGGCGCCGCGCGCCGGTTGCCACGTCGATGATTTGCAGGCCCTCATCCGGGTGATTGGTGTCGCAGAGCACGCGCCGGCCGCGGCGATCGGGTGCGATGTGCCAGGCGTTGTACTCCACAATGGTACGCATTTCGCGCGTGGTCCAGTCCATACGGCGCAAGGCGCGCGGCCAGACGGTGAACACCAGGTCGCCGGTCTCACCGAGAAAGGTTTCGTGAACCAGGAACTCATCGTTGCCGTGCTGGTAGAGGCATTCGAGGCCGCTGCCGTCGCGCCGGACGCGGTGCATCCGCGGGGCCGGGTCGCCCGCGAACTCAATCCATTCCGGTTCCAGTGGATGGAACTGCGGGTGAATTACGGTGCGCGGAAACGGGATGGTATGCCAGCCGGTTCCATCGAAGCGTCCGGCAACCAGGCCGCACAGGGTATCCGATTTGAACGCGGCGGTGAGCCACTCGCCATCGCGGCTGATGGAACATTCGCCTAACTGGGCGCCGTGATGATGGGTTACGCGGCGCTCGGCCCGAGTGTGCCGGTGGATGGCCCACAAGCCGCCGCCGCGGGTGAAGACCAGCGTCTCGCCATCGGGATGCAGCGCCGCCGAAAAGGGGTGGATCGCCTCGCCACTGGTGATCTGCCGCGGTGTGCCAAAATCGACCCCTGAATCGAGCCCCGTATCAAGTGACGCCTCGAACAACTGGGCCGAACCCGTCCGGTACGACGTGAAGAATACCTCACGGCCGCCCGGAAAAAACGAGCTTTGCAAAAAGTAGGTGGGATGGTTGATGGCGGGCCCCTCGGTCACCTGCCAGACTTGCGCGCCGGTGGCGCGGTCCTTGTGGGCGATCATCCGCGCCCCAGGTACAAGTCGCGGCCTTTGGCGAGCGCCGCGATTTTACGGTCGGCCACGGAGCGTTTCAGCATCCAGAAGCCGCAGTCGGGATGAATCCAGCTCACGCGGCCGCGGCCCAGCACGCTTTCGGCGCGCTGCAGAGCGCCGGCGATCTCATCGGGCGTCTCCACGTGGTTGACCTTCACATCCACCACGCCAACGCCCAGGCGAATGCGCGGGTCGACATCCTTTAGCGCTTCGAGATCGGCAGCGGAACGGTGCGCCATCTCCAGCACCAGGTGGTCTACGTGCAGCCGGTTCAGGAAATCGATGAGCGCCCGCCACTCGCCTGTTTGGATGGTTTGGCCGCCGTAGTTGCCGAAGCAGAGGTGCACGGCGCGCAGTCCGGCGAAGGCATCGAGCACGCGATTGATGGCTGCCGCGGCGATGGTGCCATCCGGCGGGT
>Ga0116129_1000053_pt1 | contig 85093 bp, 65 predicted proteins | sample June2015DPH_17_2_FD_89732 | JGI IMG/M metagenome (GOLD analysis project Ga0116129, IMG submission 89732) | Peatland microbial communities from SPRUCE experiment site at the Marcell Experimental Forest, Minnesota, USA - June2015DPH_17_10 | ecosystem: Environmental > Terrestrial > Soil > Wetlands... | reverse complement strand
GACGCTCAAGCTTCTGGAACAGATCGAATCTGGTCTCCAAGCGACTTCACCGCCGTCGTAAGAACATCCACGCCCACCACGTTAATCAGCTCGATCCCCAACAGCAGCGCTTTCACGCTCGCCTCCGCGGCCCCTTCGTCCAAATCCTTCAGGTCCCGGCTCAACTGCTGTTGATCTTCCTTCGAAATATTTTGCATCAGCGCCAGGCAGTAAGGCGGCAGAGCGTCTTTTGCCTTGCTGTAATCCACGTTTTTCATCGCATCGACGACGGCTTGGGAACGTGCCGCCGCCCGCTTGCGATCCACCGCCCGGTCGGCGGCTCCCAGGAAGATCTGAAGGAATCCGCTCGGTCCGACGCCGACGTCGCGGTCGCCGGCCCGCACCACGAACAGCGACGTCCGGAAGAACGCCATCGCACTGACGCCCGCCATCAGTATACGCATCCCGCGCGATAAGCCCAACCAACCGTCCGGCATCAGAAGGAGGGCGGCAACCGAAGCGGCGCTATTGATCGCCAGATAGAATACCGCAGGCCAACTCTTGATCGCCGCCCAGGGATCGTCTTTGTAGCGGGAGATCAATTCGCTTATGCCGACTGTGCCGCCGAGCGCCGCCGCTGCGGCCCAGTCGAGCCAGCTCCAGTTCATGGCATCAGGCGGGCTGTGCGAGCTGCACTACCTGGGCTCCGCTGGGGGTGAGCCGGATTACTCCCTCAAAACCCTCGCCGACGAACTCAATATACCCGGCGTTCCGCAAGCTCTTCAGCGCCTCGGAGTAGCGCGAGGGTTCCATGCCGCTCTTCGTTTGTAGCTCGAACAAGGGGAGCGACTGCTGCGTCTGACGAGCCAGGATTTCCAGCAGCGTCAGTGGGCTCACCGGTCTTTCCCGGTTCGCGGCTTCCATGTACGGCTGAAACGTGCCCGGTCTCGGCTTGAAGTCCGACATCGACTCGATAGTATCATAGCGGGCATTCCGTAAGTCGCCGACAACGGTAGGCGGGCTCGCTGTGGAATCAGCGCCCCACGGCAACAACATTGGTTCTAGCCGACCTATAAAGCGACAGGCCGGGAGGCCTGTCCTACATAACTGTGGCTAGCACTTCGCCGGCGGTAACCGTAGCGCCCGCTTTGGCGGCGATCTCAACCACCTTTCCCGCGCGCGCCGCCTTCATCTCGTTTTGCATCTTCATGGCTTCCACCACCACAATGCCTTGCCCGGCTTCCACCGCATCGCCCACCGCGACCAGCACGCGCACCACTTTTCCCGGCATGGAGGCCTTTATGTTTTGGGCGCCGGCGTGCGCCCCGCCCCGCGATTGGCGGCTCCAGCGGCGCGGGTCGCGGACTTCCATTTCAAAGCGGAAGCCGTTGACCGTGACCACTCCCTCTTCCACACGCGCCTGGTAGCTGCGGCCATCGAGCAGCACGGAATAGACGCCGGGCTGCGGCGTTTCCACGCTGGCTTCTCGCTCCGGACCATCTCCGATGCGGAAACGGCTGGCCGAAATCTCGATGCGTTCCTCCCGGCCGTTAACGATGAGATCGAGTTTCATCGCAGTAGCTCGTTTCGTCCGCTTGTCAGCCATTTGCTCGATTCGGCTGGCCTCGAGGTAGCCGCGTTCGCTGCAGCCCCGCCACTCTGCGTCGACGCATGAAGCGCGGCCACTAGCGCGGCGACGGCCTCCACGTCTTCCGGCGGCTCCGGCGCCTTGGCGCGCTGCAGGAACTCTTCGATGAATCCGGTATGCAGATGACCCGCGCGGAATTCCGCGTCTTCCAGAATCTGCCGGAAGAAGCCGATATTGGCGCGAATGCCGCCCACGTGGTATTCGCTCAGCGCACGGACAGCGCGCGCGGCGGCGTGTTCGCGCATCGGCGCCCACACGGCCAGCTTGGCCAGCAGCGGATCGTAATCCATGGGCACGGTCCAGCCTTCGTAGACGCCGCTATCCAGACGCACGCCGGGGCCGGAGGGTTCGGCCAGCCGCGTGATCTTTCCGGGGAACGGCAGAAAGTTGTTGGCTGGGTCTTCGGCGTAGATCCGGCACTCGATGGCACATCCGCGCCACGCAACTTCGTCCTGCGTGAATGGCAGCTTCGCTCCCGCGGCGATCTCGATTTGCAACTTCACCAGGTCGAGGCCCGTCACTAGCTCGGTCACGGGATGCTCCACCTGCAAGCGCGTGTTCATTTCAAGGAAATAGAAGCGGCGGTCCGCGTCCACCAGGAACTCCACGGTTCCGGCATTGTAGTAACCGGCGGCACGCGCTGCCTTCACGGCCGCCTCGCCCATGGCGGCCCGCATTTCCGGATGCCGCGCCATCAGCGGCGACGGGCACTCTTCGATCACCTTCTGATGCCGCCGCTGGATGGAGCACTCGCGCTCGCCCAGGTGGACCATGTTGCCGTGGAGGTCGCCCAAAACCTGGATCTCGATGTGGCGCGGCCGCTCGATCAACTTTTCCACGTACATCGCGGGATTGCCGAAGGCGCCCGCGGCTTCGCTCGAAGCATCGCGGTGCGCCGATTCCAAATCCGCCTCGCGATCGACGCGGCGCATGCCCTTGCCGCCGCCGCCCGCCACGGCCTTGAGCAGCACCGGGTAGCCGTGCGCGCGCGCGAACTCGCGGGCGTCCTCAAACGCGACGGCGCGGTCCGTACCCGGCGCCACCGGAGCGCCCGCGGCCACCGCAATCCGCCGCGCGGCGGTCTTCGATCCCATGGAGCGGATGGACGCCGCCGAAGGACCAATGAAAACCAGGCCCGCGCTCTCGCAGGCCGCCGCGAATTCCGCGTTCTCGCTCAGAAATCCGTAGCCGGGATGGATGGCCTCGGCGCCGTGCTTCCTGGCGGCGTCAAGGATGCGGTCGATGCGCAGATAGCTTTCGGGCGATGCCGCGGGCCCGACATGCTCGGCCTCATCGGCCATGCGGACATGCAGAGACGCGCGGTCGGCATCGGAGTAAACCGCGACGCTGGCGATGCCCATTTCGCGCAATGTGCGAATCACGCGCACCGCGATTTCGCCGCGGTTGGCGATCAGAACCTTTCGAAACATGAAGTGAAGATTTTAGCAGGACGCCTTGTGGGGCAGCCAATCCTGGCTGCAGCCGGCTTTCAGCCGGCTCGCCAAGGTCACCGCCCACAGGAAGCGCGGCGGTAACACAACCGGAGTCTCATGAAAAGCGAGACCAGTAAAACCCCGGTGACGCGAAATCAAAATTCTTTCCGCCATAGATATGACCACTTACTCGCAACCTATCCTGATTATGCCTTCCCTCTGTACTAACTCAGTATCGGAGTCTTATGTCTTCACTTAGAAGAGTGTGCCCCAGGCCTCTGCCCTGTCCGTTTCCGTACGGATGCTCGGCGTCTATCCGCGTCTTCCGCCTCCATTCCAGAAACTAACTCGCCGCTTCTTCGAAAAACCGGAGTGACGCGGCGGCGCAGGTCTCCCATGTGAACCGCCGGGCGCGCGCCCGCCCCTGAATAGCCAGATCGTCGCGCAAACTGGGAGTCAGCAGCAGTTTTTCCAGGGCGCCGCGCAGTTCGCCAACGCTGCGAGGGTCCACCAGCAGCGCCGCGCCGCCGGCGATTTCGGGTAAGGACGATACGTTCGACGTGACCGACGGCACGCCTGCCGCCATGGCTTGCGCCAGCGGAAAGCCGAAGCCCTCGTATAAAGATGGATAGGCGAATACCGTCGCCGCGGCGGTCAGTGGGGCCAGGTCGGCTTCGGGAATATAGCCCAGATAACGCACGCTGCGGACGCGCGCGCGCGTGGCTTCATCGGCCCATCCCATGGGACCCGCCAGCGCCAGATCGAACTCGGCGCGGAGCGATTCGGGCAGCGACTCGAAAGCGTCGATCAGCGTCGGGATGTTCTTGCGCGGCTCGATGGCTCCGAGGGCGAGTACGAAGGGGCGCTTGAGTTTATAACGCGCGCGCACATTCGCGATCGCGGTGGGTTTGACGTCGAAGAATTTGGCGGGAATGCCGGAGTAGATTACGGTGATGCGCTCGGGCGCGATGCCGAGCACGCGAACGGCGTCTCGTTTGGTGCATTCGGAGACAGCGATGAGCCGGTGCGCGCGGCGCAGCAGCTCGCCCGATGCGCGGTCGGCGCGCCGGGTGGCGGCGGAATGCATTTCGGGCATCATCCAACCGGTCATATCGTGAATCGTGGACGTGAGACGCGGCCGGCGCGGCGGATGGCGCACCAGATTGGTGGCATGGAAGATGTCGGCGCCGCGCGCGGCCCAATCGAGCACGGGCAGGGGCGTATAGTTTGAGAGCGCGAGCGCGCCCAATCCGCAAAACGTGCGCACGGGGCCGGCGATCGACGCTTCGTGTGTCAGTGGGCCAAGCTCGCCAAGCGGCGGAAATGTGCGGATGGAGCCCGCGCCGGCGAGACGCCGCAGGTGACCGATCCAATAATAGAGATAGTTCTTGACGCCGGCGCTGCGGATGAGCAGAGGTACGGCGTCGATGACGACGCGCATCGTAACCAGTATGTGCTAAGCTAGCGATTTATGGCGGCATTCACCGTCGCGCGGCATCATCGTACGCATGGTCGTCATTCGCATGCAAACCCGCGACGGGCGTTTCGCTGAGTGCCATCCACCGGATTGGAAAGGACGCCCGCCGCTCGAAACGGCGGGCTTTTTTATTGTCTTTGCAATGGGAACGCGATGAATCTGAACTTCGAAAAATCCGGCGGTCTGGTGACCGCGATCGTGCAAGACCATGCCACCGGCCGCGTGCTGATGGTGGGTTACATGAACGAAGAAGCGTTTCAACTGACCGTGAAGACCGGCTTCGTGACGTTCTATAGCCGGTCGCGCCGGAAGCTGTGGGTGAAGGGCGAAAGCTCCGGGCATCGATTGGTGGTGAAGCAGATCGCCGCCGATTGCGACCTGGACGCGGTGCTGGTACAGGTGGAAGCGCTTGGACCGGGCGTGTGCCACGAAGGCTACCAGAGCTGCTTTTTCCGGCGCCTCGAAGACGGCCAGTGGAAGGTTGCGGACGAGCGCGCGTACGATCCGGCCGAGGTCTACGGAGGCAAACCTTGAAGTTGAAGCTCGGCATCCCCAAGGGCAGCCTGGAAAATGCCACCGTGGAGCTGTTCCGGCGCGCGGGATTTACGATTACTACCAACAGCCGGTCGTATTTTCCGGGAATTGACGATCCGGAAATCGAATGCATGCTGATCCGCGCCCAGGAGATGGCGCGCTACGTCGAGGACGGCATTCTGGACGCGGGGTTGACCGGTCGCGACTGGGTTCAAGAGAACGAAGCGGACGTGGTGGCAGTCGCCGATCTGGTTTACGCGAAGCAGAGCTTCGGCAATGTGCGCTGGGTGCTGGCCGTGCCGGAAGCCTCGAGCTTTCTTAGCGTGAGGGACCTCGAAGGCAAGGTGATTGCGACCGAACTGGTGCAAACCACCGTGCGATATCTGGCCGCGCATGGCGTCAAGGCCAAGGTGGAATTCAGTTGGGGCGCCACGGAAGTGAAGCCGCCGGTGCTGGCCGACGCGATTGTGGAGGTGACCGAGACCGGCTCGTCGCTGCGCGCCAACAAGCTCAAAATTATCGACACGGTACTCGAATCGAATACGCAGTTGATCGCCAACAAGGCGGCGTGGCAGGACGAGCGCAAGCGCCGCAAACTGGAAGACATGAAGATGCTGCTCGATGGCGCCATCAACGCGCTGGGCAAGGTGGGGCTGATGCTCAACGTGCATAAAGACAATCTGGCGGAGGTGTTGAAAGTGTTGCCGGCGCTGAAGCGGCCCACCATTTCGCACCTCAGCGACGAGGAATGGCTGGCGGTGAATACCATTCTGGATGAAACCACGGTGCGCGATATTATTCCGCGCCTGAAACAGGCGGGCGGCGAGGGAATTGTGGAATACCCGCTCAATAAGATAGTGCTGTAGTTGTGGGGCAGGCAATCCTGGCTGCCCCACTAAGACAGGAAGTTGTAAGTGATCCGGATTATCGAAAGCAAAAATATCGGCCGCCTGTTAGCGCGCAAGGCGGCGCGGCTCACGGAAGCCGAAGGAACGGTGCGCCCGATTCTCGAAGCGGTCCGCAAGCGCGGCGATAAAGCGCTGCTGGAATACGCGCGCCACTTCGATGGATTCGCGCGCAAGAGCGTCCGCGTGCCCGAGGCGGAGTTGACCGCGGCGGCCGAGCGGCTCACGCCGGAATTTCGCGGGGCCGTGGAGACGGCGGCGGCGAATATCCGTACCTACGCGAAGCGGCAGATGCCGCACGAATGGTATTTTGAGGCGCGGGCGGGGCTGCGCGTGGGACAGATTGTGCGCCCGCTCGATACAGTGGCGGCGTACGTGCCGGCGGGGCGCTATCCGCTGCCCTCGACGGTAATGATGACGGTGATTCCGGCGCAGGTGGCGGGCGTTCCGAATGTTTGCGTGGCATCGCCGAAGCCGGCGCCGGAGGTGTTGGGAACCGCGGCGATGCTGGGCGTTTCGAACGTGTTCGAAATGGGCGGCGCACAGGCGATTGCGGCTTTCGCGTTTGGCACGCGCACGGTGCCTCGCGCCGATCGCATTGTGGGGCCCGGCAATATTTACGTGGCGGCGGCGAAGAAACTGCTGGCGGGCGAGGTGGGCATCGATTTCATTGCGGGGCCTACAGAGATTTTGATCATTGCGGCGGAAGGCGATCCGCGGCACTTCGCGGCAGACATGCTGGCGCAGGCGGAGCACGATGTGGATGCATCGGCGGTGATGCTGACCCCATCGAAACGCCTGGCGGCGGCCGTGGCGAAGGAAGTGGAGAGGCAGTTGGCGACGCTGCCGACGGCTGCGGTGGCGCGCAAGGCAATCGACCGCAATTCCGCGATTGTGCTGGTGCGGTCGCTCGATGAGGCGGTGGAAATCTCCAACCGGTTTGCGCCGGAGCATTTGAATATTCCCGATGCAACGCTGCTGCCGAAGGTCCGGCACGCGGGCAGCGTGTTCGTGGGCCCGTTCTCGCCGGAAGCAGCGGGGGATTATGCCTCGGGCCCGAACCACGTACTTCCAACAGGTGGCGCGGCGCGGCAGCGCGGAGGCCTTTCAGTGGCCGATTATTTGAAAGTGATTTCAGTTCAGCAATTGAGCGCGTCGGCGCTGCAGCGTCTGGCGCCGGCTGTCACGACGCTGGCGCGCGCCGAGGGTTTGGAAGCGCATGCGCGCTCGGTGGAGGTTCGCTTTGGCCACTAGTTTGACCACCTCTTTGAAAGCCACCGCCTTTTTGCAAGCCCCAGGTGCTGCCACGCATGAGTAAATCCCCCAAATTACCTAGAGGCGGCATCCGTCCTCGCGCCGCGGTAATCGCCATGCAGCCTTACTCGCCGCCTACGGCCAGCCGCTCCGGCAAGCTCCGTCTCGATTTCAACGAGAACACCGTCGGCTGCTCACCGCGCGTAATCGAAGCCATCCGCCAGGGCGTCGAAGCCGAGGGGCTTTCCGTCTATCCGGAATACGGCGATGCAAAGGCCGCCATTGCGCAGTACTTTCGCGTGGCGCCGGAGCAATTCGTATTCACCAACGGCACCGACGAGGCCATCCAGGTCTTCATCAACACTTACGTGGATGACCGGCAGGAAGTGGTGACTCTCAAGCCGTCTTACGCAATGTATCGCTTTTATGCGGAGGTGGCGGGCGCGAAGGTCACCGAGGTTCCCTACCCGCTGCCCGAAATGGAATTTCCGCTCGATGCGGTATTGAGCGCCATCACCCCGGAAACGCGCGCGGTGCTGCTGGCCAATCCCAACAACCCCACGGGCACGGCGGTTTCGCTGGAGGGAATCGCGCGGATTCTGCGCAAGGCGCGCAAGGCGGCGGTGCTGATCGACGAAGCCTATTACGAATTCTCCGGAATCACCGCGTTGCCCGAGATCGAGCGAGCGCCGAACCTGTTCGTGTGCCGGACGTTTTCCAAAGTCTTCGGCATGGCGGCCATGCGGCTGGGATGCCTGTTTTCGCACGCAGCCAACATTCAATATCTGCACAAGGCGCAATCGCCATATAGCGTGAACATGCTGGCGGTGATGGCGGCGCGGGCGGCGGTGGAAGATACGGAGTATGTGCAGAATTACGTCGTGGAAGCGCTGGCGGCGCGCGAGTTGCTCTCGATTGGCCTCGAACAATTGGGAATCCGCTACGTGCCCAGTTCGGCGAATTTCGTCTTGGGGCGCTTCGGGGCGCGCGCCATCGAAGTGCGGGATGCATTGCGCGCCAGGGGAATCCTGGTGCGCGACCGCAGTTATGAGGCGCCGGGATGCGTGCGCATCACAGTGGGAACGCGCGAGCAGACACGGCAGTTGCTGTCGGCGCTATCAGAGGTTTGGAATAGATGAGCCGTTTGGAATCGATGAGCGAACCGATACTTGTTTTCGATATGGATGGAGTATTGGTGGAGGTGACGGAATCTTATCGCGAGACCATCGCGCGCACCGTGGAGCATTTCACCGGCGAGCGGCCCGCGCGCGCGCGTATCCAGGAGTATAAGAACGCGGGCGGATGGAATGACGATTGGAAACTTTCGCATCACATGGTGCGCGAAGCCGGCGTGGATGCCGCGTTTGACGACGTGAAAGGCCACTTTCAGAAGCTGTTCCACGGCGATGGCTCGGACGGCCTCATGTTGCGCGAACAGTGGGTGGCGCGGCCCGGCGCGCTTGAGAAGCTCAACCAGCAGTTTCGTTTCGCGGTCTTCACGGGGCGTCCGAAGTGGGAAGCCGAGCTGACGCTGCAGCGCTTCGCGCCGGATTTGGTGTTCGACCCCATCATCGGCATGGACGAAGTGGAGAATCACAAACCCGCGCCCGATGGTCTGCTGCAAATCCGGAAGCTATACCGCGAGCCGTTTTACGTCGGCGATACCGTGGACGATGCGCGCTGCGCCAAGGCCGCGGGTGTGCGATTTATCGGCATCGCGGCGCCGTCGAATCCGCTCTATGTCGACCTGGTCTTCTTGTTCCAGGCTGAAAAGGCCTTCGCGATTGTGGACGACATCAACTATCTGGAGGAGGTTTTCGCCCCCTCATGAGAAACGCCAGAAGCGCTGCGATTGAGCGCAATACCAAAGGGACGCGCATCAGCGGCGCGTCGAAAATCGAAGGCCGCGGCCGCTTTGAAATCGCGACCGGCATCCACTTCGATCACATGCTGGAGCTGTTCACTAAGCACGGCGGCTTCGATTTGAAGCTGCGCGCCGAAGGCGATCTGGACGTTGCGCGCGCGCGCGCGGGCCAGCATCACACGGTGGAAGATGTGGGCATTGTGCTCGGCCGGTTGTTCGCGCAAGCGCTCGGCGATCGCAAAGGCATCAACCGCGCGGGAGCGCCGGTGGACTTAGGCGGCCGGCCCGCGTTGGTCTATAAAGATCGCGTGAAAGCGGTGCGCGTGGGCGATTTGCAAACCGGGCTGGTGGAAGATTTCTTCGGCGGCTTTGTGAATCATGCCGGCGCCAACCTGCATGCCAAAGTACTTTACGGGCGCTCGATCCGTCAGAAGATCGAGGCCTTTTTCAAGTGCTTCGCGCGCGCCATGAAGTACGCGTGCTCAAAGGATGCGCGGCTGAAGGACGAATTGCCGTCCACCAAGGGGCTGCTGTGATTTCAATTCTCGATTACGGCGCGGGCAACCTGCGGTCGGTGCAGAACACGCTGGAAGAGATTGGCTGCGCGTACTCGCTGGTCCGGGATGCGGCCGGGCTGCGGAGCGCCGCGAAGATTCTGCTGCCGGGCGTGGGCCATTTCGGGCAGATGATGCGCGCGCTCGATGCGATGGAAGTGCGCGATGCGCTCATCGAGCGTATTGCCGCGGGCGTGCCGTTTCTGGGAATCTGTCTCGGTTTGCAGGCGCTGTTCGATGCCAGCGAAGAAGCTCCGGAAGTGCGCGGGCTGGGCGTATTCGAGGGAATTGTGCGGCGCTTTCCGGCGCATGCGCGCGTGCCGCACATGGGCTGGAACGAGCTGGAGCTGCGCGGTGAATCGAAACTGCTGCGCGGGTTCGGCGCGAGGCCGTTCGTCTACTTCGCCCACAGTTATTATGCGCCGGAAGGCGACTATGCCAGCGCGGTTTGCGCGTACGAGGTCCCTTATACGGCCGCGCTCGAAGTGGGCAGCGTGTACGGCGTGCAGTTTCATCCGGAGAAATCGGGCGCCGTTGGATTGGCCATCGTGAGGAATTTCGTCGAGTGTTAGCCAAGCGCATCATCCCGTGTCTCGATGTGACGAACGGCCGCGTGGTCAAGGGCGTCAACTTCGTCAATCTGCGCGATGCGGGCGATCCGGTGGAATTGGCCGATCGCTATAATCGCGACGGCGCCGATGAGTTAGTGTTCCTCGATATTACGGCGTCGAGCGATGCGCGTCAGACCATGGCGGATGTGGTGGCGCGGACCGCGCGCAAGGTCTTCATCCCGCTGGCGGTGGGCGGCGGCATCCGCTCGGTGAACGATGCGCGGCGCATTCTACTCTCAGGCGCGGATAAGGTCTCCGTAAATACGGCGGCGGTACGCAGGCCTGAGTTGCTTACCGAACTGAGCCAGGAATTCGGCGCGCAGGCCGTGGTTCTGGCGATTGATGCGCGCCGCCACAGCGCCGGGCAATGGCACGTCTACACGCGCGGCGGCCGGGACGACGAAGGCATCGACGCCGTTGCGTGGGCTGCGCGCGGCGAGGAATTGGGCGCCGGCGAGATTCTGCTCACTTCCATGGATACCGACGGCGTGCAGGAAGGTTTCGACTGCGCGCTTACCAGGGCCGTGTCGCAAGCCACGCACGTGCCGGTGATTGCCAGCGGCGGCGCCGGGAAGCCGGAGCATTTCGTGCGCGTGTTGACCGAGGGCTGCGCCGACGCGGCGCTGGCGGCCTCCGTCTTCCACTACGGAACCTACACAGTGAATCAACTGAAGGAAGAGCTGGCCAGGCACGGCATTCCAGTGAGGCCGGCATGATTTTCCCATGCATCGATATTATGGACGGCAAGGCGGTGCAGTTGGTGCAGGGCCGCGACAAGGCGCTGGAGGCCGAGGCGCCTGAGGAGATGCTGCGCAAGTTCGCCGCATTCCCGCAGATTCAAGTGATCGATCTCGACGCCGCCATGGGGCGCGGCTCGAATGACGATCTGGTTCGCGTGCTCGCGTCGAAGGCCGCCATCCGCGCGGGCGGCGGCGTGCGTACCGTGGAACGCGCCGAAGCGCTTGTAGATCAAGGCGTGCGCAAGGTGATTGTGGGCACTTCGGCTTTCCACGAATCGGGCATTAACCAGGGGTTCCTGGAGGCATTGCGCGCCGGCATTGGGCGGGACCGGCTGATTGTCGCGCTCGATTCGAAACATGGACATATCATGGTAAAAGGCTGGCGCGAAGCCACTGCTTTGACGGCTGAAGAAGTGTTGGGCCCGCTGGAACCTTACTGCTCCGGGTTCCTATGCACTTATGTGGATAAGGAAGGCATGATGCAGGGCACGGATCTGGCGTGGTTCCGGCGGCTGCGGGCGGCCACTCAGCTCGAGCTCACAGCCGCAGGCGGAGTGACTACGATGGATGACGTCCGCGCGCTGCTCGCGATGAATGTCCACGTAGCCATCGGCATGGCAATGTACACGGGGCGGTTGAAGCTGGAAGACCTTGCCCCATCGGCAGTATAACCTTGTCTTGCCACTAGGTGGGGCAGCCAATCATGGCTGCAGCCGTATTTCAGGCGCCTTCCCTTTCCTATGCGCCTGCAAGATCGCCCTTTGTACTGCTCCTTACCAGGCGTCTGAGAAAGAGGTAGAAGTTTATAAGATTGCCGAGCATCATGAATCAAAACTTTCATTAGTTGCAAGGACGCTATCTTATCTATCTGGGAGTCGAGACAGGCTTGGTAGGAATCCGATAGCTTCTGCCCTCCTGTCTCCCGTCGTCCCGCGCCGCCTGTGTCCTGTGAGCGAGGCGGCGGGTCCGGCCAAAAGAATCCGAGGCAGCGGAGCAGAGATCACCGCCGGCGAAGTCGCAGGCACGCGACTCCCGAACCATCCTCCATCGCCGAAAGCAGCCTCCCGGCGCTGATTCTTGGCGCGAAAGGGCTGCGGCGCTGGCACAAGGCGCGTACAGCGGCTTGAGAGATCGATACCGTCCACAGAGATCCAGCTTGCGGCCGCCGATCATTCTGGGTGCCCCCGATATCGCCCCTTGTAATGTTCCTTACCGGGCGTCTTAGAAAGAGATAGAAATTTCTAATAATGTCGTATATCATGAATTAGAATTTCATTAGTCGCAAAAATACTATTTAGCTTCGAGACACGCCTGGTAAGGAGCCGATAGCTTCTGTCTCCTGTCTCCCGTCGTCCCGCACCGCTGGTGTCTTGTGCGCGAGGCGCCCGGTCCGCCCCGAAGAATTCATGAGTCTGGAACCAAAAGACAAAGCGCCGCAGAAGGAAGCATGATCTCAAAAGCCAAGCAGCTTGCCTCAATCACCGCCGCCGGCGCGAGCGCCATCGCTCTCACTGGCGGCAAAGCCGGAGCCGCCATCATCGATTCCGGCATCCTGAATACTTCAATCATCTTCCGAAGCAACTCTAACCCCGGCAACTTTGCTGAAAGCGCTTCGGCACTTTTCCACTCTCTTGCAGGCGGACCCTCTTTTGCAATTAAGCTCTTTTCCGGCGCCTCCTCCAATGGCACGTACAACCGGTTCGCCGTCGCATCGATGAATACCGGGGGCGTCTTTAAGAACGCCCGCGTAGCCGCCGGCAAGACATGGAACACCGCGGTATCGAATGGGTCTTTTTACGGACGGCTGGGATACCGCAAATGGGGGAAGGCATCCGTATCCACCACGCGCGGGCTGCCCTCCGTCACGGACACATATTCCCTCTTCCGTTTCACCGGCGGCTCGGGTGTGGAATACGGTTGGCTTGAATTCAGTACCGTGGTAGTGGACGCCAACTCCGCGGCGGCCGCTGACGGCCCGAACGTCACTGTGATTCAATACGCCTTCGACAACACTGGGGCGCCCATCGGCGCCGGCCAGGGGGCAGTGACTCCCGAACCGTCCTCCATAGCCGAAAGCGGGCTCGCGGCGCTGATTCTGGGCGCGGAAGGGCTGCGGCGCTGGCGCAAATCACGGACGGCGACCTGAGGTGAATGCCTGCAATAAGGTTTGGTGCGCCCCATGTTATTGACAAAGTCAGGAGGGGTCCACCAACTGAGCGGCAAGCCGCGGACGCGAAAGGTTTCGAAACCGTCGCCACCGGCGCAAGATCCTATCTGCCGCCCCGCGAGTAAATGACTCCACTTTCTCTCATGACTCAGACATCCGCAACGCCGCGTCTCCTCCTGGTCGGCTGGGACGCCGCCGATTGGAAAGTTATCGATCCGCTCATGTCCAAGGGCCGAATGCCCAACCTATCCAGACTGGTGAGCGAGGGCGTGCGCGGCAATCTCGCCACCATGTATCCACCGCTCAGCCCGATGCTGTGGACCTCCATCGCCACCGGCAAGCGCCCCTCGAAGCATGGCATCCACGGCTTCATTGAGCCCACGCAGGATGGCCTCGGCGTCCGCCCCATTACCAATTTGGGGCGCAAGACCAAAGCCTTTTGGAACATTCTGAACCAAAATGGCAAGCGCTCCATCGTGGTGGGGTGGTGGCCGTCGCATCCGGCGGAGCCTATCCGCGGCTCCATGGTATCGAACCATTTTCAGCCGCCCACCAGCGCCGATCCGGATGGGCCGATGATGGCGGGCACGGTGCATCCGGATCTGTGGGCCTCGCGCCTTGCGGAGATGCGCGTACATGGTACACAAGTCACCGGCGACATCCTGCGCATGTTCGCGCCGCAATGGTCCGGCATCGATCAGGAAAAAGACAAGAGCGTGCACGATCTGGCGGGCCTCATCGCCGAGACGATGAGCATTCATTGCGCCGCCACGGAGCTGATCGCGAACGAGCCCTGGGACCTGGCGGCTATCTACTTCGCCGGCATCGATCACTTCTCGCATCGCTTCATGCGCTACCACGCGGGCAAGCGGATTCCGAACCGCGGCGCGGAGCCCGCCACCGACCCTGCCATCTTCACCGGCATCGTGGCCAACGCGTACCGCTATCACGACGCCATGCTCGGGCGCCTGCTGCAAATCGCCGGGGCCGATTGCCCGGTGCTGGTGCTTAGCGATCACGGTTTCCATTCCGACCGGCTGCTGCCCGACTACATTCCCGCCGAAGCGGCTGGCCCGGCCGTGGAGCATCGCGAGTTTGGCATCTGCTGCCTGCGCGCCCCCGGCGTGCTCAAAGGCGAGCGCGTCTATGGCGGCAGCGTGCTCGATATTGCGCCCACCGTGCTGCATCTTTTCGGACTGCCCGCCGGGGCCGACATGGATGGCAAGACGCTCATCAACGCCTTCGAAGACCATACGCTGCCTGCGCCGATTCCAAGCTGGGACGATGTGCCCGGCGAAGACGGCCGGCACGATCCATCGCGCCAGTACGATAGCGCCGAATCCGCGGAATCGCTGAAGCAGCTTGTGGACTTGGGCTATATCGCGCCGCCGGGCGAGGACGTGCGTAAGAACGTGGATAGCTGCGTGATGGAGAATCGCTACAATCTGGCGCGCTCGCACATGGACGGCGGGCGGCCCGATTTGGCCTTGGCGCTGTTGCGCGAGCTGCTGGCGGCCGACCCGGAGCAGGGCCGGTTCCATCAGCACCTCATCCATTGCTTCCTGCAGCAGGGCGATCGCGCCGCGGCCGCACGCGCGCTGGACGAATACGACCGCGCCGCCGCGGATTTCGCGCCGCGCGCAATGGACGAGTTGAAAAAACGGCGCGCCGAAAAATCCGATGAGGACCTGAACAACGAGCGAAAACCCGATGACCGGAAGGAGCAATACGAGCGCCGCGAATTGGCCGAAAAAACCAGCGGCTTCGTCTTCGACCGGCTGTTTCTGCGCACCCGCATCGCGCTGGCCGAGCCTAGAGGCAAGCAGAAGGCCGCCGCCCGCAAAATGCTCGAACAGATGGCTAAGGGCGCCGGCAAGCGGGAGACAACGGCGCTCTTTCTGGCCGAAGGCTTCGCCGCAGTGGGCGAAGATGGCCGCGCGCTCGAGTACCTGAAGCACGCGCGCCGCTCCGATCCGGAAAGTTGGCGCGCGCTGGCGCTTGAGGCGCGCATCCATTTCACTGCCAGGCGCTACCGGCAAGCTGCCAATTTCGCAGTGGATTCGCTCTCGCTGATTTATTTCCAGCCGTCGCTCCACTTGCTGCTCGGCAGTTGTCTGCGCCATCTGGGCGACGATGCCAAGGCTGAGCGGGAATGCCTGGTGGCGTTGGCGCAAATGCCCGAATTGCCCGCCGCGCACGTCGAATTGGCGCGCATCATGCGCAAACAGAAGCGGCTCGGGGAAGTGGCGCTGCATATGGCGCAGGCGCAGAAGCTACGAGCAGCGGCCAAACTGCGCCTCGCGCAAAAGAGCGCCATGCACAAGGCCGAAGCCGACGCCGCCGTGGCCGCGGTCGCCGCCTCCAAAGATCGCAGCGCGCCAGTTTTGGAACACTGGGACGGCGCGGCGCCGGCCGACCGCTCGCGGGTGGTGACCATCGTGACTGGAATTCCCCGCAGTGGCACTTCGATGATGATGCAGATGCTCGCCGCGGCCGGCCTGGCGCCGTATACGGATAACAAGCGCGAAGCCGACGAGGACAATCCGCGCGGTTATTACGAGCACCAGCAGGCCACGCGCCTGCATCGCGACGCTGCGTGGATTCCCGAAGCGCGCGGTAAGGTGGTGAAAGTGGTGGCGCATCTGCTGCCGTTTCTGCCGGCCGGTGAGGAATACCGTTTGGTGTTCATGCGGCGCGATCTGAACGAAGTGGTTGCGTCGCAGAGAGAGATGCTCCGCCGGCTAGGCCGCAAAGGCGGCAGCCTGAGTGAGGCGGCGCTGATGCGGACTTACACCGGGCAACTCGTGCAAGTACAGAACTGGCTGCGCAAGACCCCAGGCGTGCAAGTGATGACTGTCGAATATGCCGAGGCGCTGCGCAATCCGCCGGGCACGGCACAGCGGCTGGCAGCGTTCCTGGGCGCTCCGTTCGACGCCACGGCAGCAGCCGGACTGGTGGACCCGAGTCTGCAACGGCAAAAGTAGAACATTGTGGGGCGGCCAATCCTGGCGGCAGCCCTCCCGAAGGGATCGGCTGTCGCTCGTGGGAACGCCTTCTTCAAGCCGACTACGATTCTGCGCCAACTCAAAAATCAAACAGGTCGATATTCGCCTTATTAAAAATTACCGGCTTGCCCAGGATTACTTCGCTGCCTTGTATCTCGATTTGGCCTAACCTGCCGGCTTGCAAAGATGCGGCGCCGGCTTGCATTTTGTTTTGCGCCAGCAGCGTGGAGGTGTAAACCGTCAGGTATCCCAGATCGCGCGTATTCCAAAGCACCACGGCCTGCACCACGCCATCGTGCACATACTTTTTGCATAGATTGGGCAGCGACAGACCGATCACGTCAATATCCTTTCTGCCGGCTTGCTGCACCGCTTCGGCGGCTCCGGGGACGGCCGGCGCGGCGATGGCCATGATCAACTTCGCGGTCGGGAAGGCTTTCAGAATTACCTGGGTTTCAGAAAAGGCTTTGTCGCGATCGTCGTCGCTGGGGCGGACGGTAAGCAGTTTCAGCCCGGAGTACTTCGAAGCCATGCGCTTCTTGATGGCGTCGATCCATAGGTTCTGGTTAGCGGCGCTCAGCGCCCCGGTGACGATGGCGAAATCGCCTTTGCCGTTGAGCAGGCGGCCGGCCTCGTCGGTGAGGGTGTTGCCGATGCCTTCGGGGGTGGCCTGGTTGATGAAGAAATCGCGCGCGTCGGGCTCGGCGTCGGCGTCCCAGGTGACCACGCGGATGCCGTGCTGGCGGGCCTTCCGCAGCACGGTGGAGATTCCGGCGGCGTTTTCGACGGCGACCGCGATGGCATCCACGCGGCGGGTGATCCAGCTTTCCACCACTTCGTTTTGCTTGGCGGCGTCCAGGCCGGTGGGGCCGTCCCAGATCAGATCGACGCCCAGTTCACGGGCGGCTTCTTCGGCGCCGGCGCGGCAACTGACGAAATAGGGGTCGCCTTTGGCCTTCGGCATTACCGCGATCACGGGGCGATGGACAGCGGTAGCCGCACTTGTGACTGTCAGAGTATCCGTGGAGGGCGTCAAAGAGCGCACCAGCCAAACGTTGGTCACGGCTACGATCAGCGATCCAGCCAGGATCGTGCCGCAGAGGATTGCCAGTTGAGAGTTCTTCATAGTGTCGGCTTCATCGATAGTAACCGCTGCGGCTTTAGCGCGGCCTCTGAGGCGGCCCAGCGCGATGGTTGCAATCAGGACAGTTCCAGTGAGCACGCCGCTCATCTCGGAAGGCAGCGCGGCCAGGCGCAATCCGTTCTGCAGAATGGAGATCGAAAAAAGGCCGAAGAGCGTGCCCCAAACGGTGCCGCGGCCTCCGAAAACGGACGTGCCGCCTAGAACCACGGCCGTGATGGCGGCTAATTCGTAGCCGGAGCCGGCGTCCGATTTAGCCTGGCCTAAATGCGCCACATAAATGATTGCCGCGACGCTGGCGACCAGGCCGGAGAGGAAATAGATCAGCGCCAGGCGGCGCTGGACGGGCACGCCGGCGTAGCGCGCGCCGCTGGGGCTGAACCCGATTACATAAAGGGTGCGGCCGATGGCGGAACGGTGCAGCAGGATCGCGTATGCGGCCAGGGCTACCAGGAAAATGGGAAATTGCACGGGGACGATACCGCCCAGATAGCCTTGTCCCAGCCACAGGAACGACGCTGGAAAGCCGGAATAGTTGACGGCCGCGTGCGTCATTCCTTCGGCGATGCCGCGAAACAGCGAGAATGAGCCGAGAGTGACGATGAGCGGCGGGATGTCGAGGCGCGTGATCAGCGCGGCATTCAGCGCGCCGCCGGCGCATCCCGTGAGCAAAGCCAGACCCGCGGCTACGGGAATCGGCAGACCGGCGTCATGCCAGGCGGCGCCGAAGATCACGGCGGCCAGCGCCATCATGGAGCCAACCGAAAGATCGATGCCGCCGGTGATCACAATCGGAGTCATGGCAAGCGACAACAAGCCTAACTCAACACTGAGCCGGATCACTTCGAAAAAATTCTCGGCGGTGAAAAAGTTTTCGCCGATGGCTGAGAAGATGGCGATCTCGAAGAGCAGCACCAGGGCCAGAACCCATTCCCCATTCGGGAACCATCGCTCGCGCCAGGCCCTATGCTCGGTGAGCGGCAGCGAGATCTGCATTGCGCCTCCATTGTGCGCCCAGTGCGTCCATGGAGACAGCGGCCAGAATGATGCCACCTTCGATAGCGCGCTCCCAATAGGCGCTGAATCCGAGAAAGGTCAGGGCGGGGCCGATCAGGCCGAGCAGGATGACGCCCAGCAAGGCGCCGAGGATGGTTCCGCGTCCGCCGGTGATGGAGACGCCGCCCACTACCACCGCGGCGATGACTTTGAGTTCCAGGCCGATGCCGGCGTTGCTGGGGATTTGCTCGAAGCGCACGGCGTTCAGAGCGGCGGCGAATCCGGTCAGGGCGCCGGTGAGGGCGAAGACGCTGAAGACAACATATTGGGGGTCGATTCCGGCGAGGCGCGCGGCATTGGCATCCGAGCCCGTGGCGTAGACGGCGCGCCCGGCGGCGAGATGGCGGAGGCCCCACGCCGTTATGGCGGCGATGGCGGCGGCAGCGGCGATGGTGAGCCATTCGCTGGCAGCTTGAGGCAGGCCGAACCAGTGGAAACCGGGCGGCAGGTTCTGCACCCACGCGCCTTGCGTAACCCAGCGGAGGCCGTCGCGGAGGGCGACCATGGCGGCGAGTGTGACGACTATGGACGGAATGCGTACCCATGCGACCAGCACGCCGTTGATCGCGCCCAGCAACGCGCCGGTGAGGGTGGCGGCGATGAGGGCGGCGAACATGGGCAATCCGGAAATGGCGAAGACGCCGGCGGCGACGCTGCAGATGGCGAATTGCGACCCAACCGAGATATCGATTTGCGCAGTGATCACAATCAGCGTCATACCGACGGCGACGATAAGGACGGGGACATTGGCGAGCAGCAGGTCGCGCACGTTGGCGAACGAGAAGAAGGCGGGCGCGACGGCAGCCAGAACCACGGCGATGGCCAGGATGGCGACGGCGATGGAGAGCTCACGCTGCCGGTTACGCAACATTGTCGATGGAGCCTCCGGCGCCGCCTTCCGTTCCGTGGCCCAACGCCAGCGCCAGCAGATTCTCCTGCGTGGCTTCCGCGCGCGACAGCACGCCTGCGATTTTGCCCGCATGCATCACCGCGATGCGATCGCTCATTCCCAGAATTTCCGGCAGCTCCGAAGAGATCATAATAATCGCCAGGCCTTGCTGGGCCAAGTCTACGATGAGGCCGTGGATTTCCGATTTCGAGCCGACGTCGACGCCTTGCGTGGGTTCGTCGAGAATCAGTATGGCGGGCTGAATGGCGAGCCAGCGGGCCAGCGCGACCTTCTGTTGATTGCCGCCGGAGAGAGAGCCGGCTTCGGCATGAATCGAATGCGTCTTCACTCGCAGGCGCTCGACGTAAGTGCGCGCCAGGGCGTTCTCAGACGCGCTGTGGATCAAGCCGCGATCCATCAGGCCATGGCCGCAGACAGCCGGCAAATCAGCCAGGCTGATGTTCGCGCAGATGGGCATCGACATCACCACGCCATGCTGGCGGCGGTCTTCGGGTACGTAGCCGATCTTGTGACGGATGGCGTCGGCCGGCGAGGCGATTCGAACGGCGCGGCCATGCAGGAAGATCTCGCCGCTCTCGGCCGGCGTGAGCCCGAAGATGGTTTCGGCCAATTGGGTGCGGCCGGAACCCACCAATCCCGAGAGTCCGAGAATTTCGCCGGCGCGGACTTCGAGTGACACGCCGCGAATGCCGGCAGCCCGCGAACGGAGATTGCGCACTTCCAGCGCGACCTCGCCGATGGGGACGGCGCGCTTGGGAAAGATGGTCTCGATTTCGCGGCCCACCATCATGCGGATCAGTTCGGCCCGAGAGAGCCCTTTGGCATCGCACGTGGCGATGGTCTCACCGTCGCGCAGGACGGTGACGCGATCGGCGATGGCGGCGATCTCTTCGAGGCGGTGCGAGATGTAAACGATGCCGGCGCCTTCGGCGCGTAAGGCGGCGATCACCTGAAAGAGGCGCGCCACTTCGCGATCGGTAAGGGAAGCGGTGGGCTCGTCGAGGATGAGGATTTTCGCCCGCGCGCCAATGGCCTTGGCGATCTCGACGATTTGCTGCTCGGGCATGCTGAGCGTCGAGACGCGGGCATCGGGGTGGATTTCGGCGCCGGCGCGCGCCAGGGCTTCGCGGGCGGCGCGGGCGCGGGCTTTCCAATCGATGCGGCGCCAGACGCCGCCAGCTTCGATGGCAAGGGCGATGTTTTCGGCGACGGTGAGATCGGGAAAGAGCGCGGGCTGCTGATAGACCGCGGCGATGCCGAGGGCATGGGCCTGCGTGGGGTTGTGATGCTCCGCGACGCGGCCGGCGATGCGCAGCGTTCCGGAATCGGGCGCGACGGCGCCGGTGACGATCTTGATGAGCGTGGATTTTCCCGCGCCGTTCTCTCCGACTACGGCGTGGACTTCACCGGGCAGCAAGTCGAAAGAGACGCATTTCAACGCGCGTACGCCCGAGTACGATTTCGAGATGCTGCTGGCTTCGAGGAGGTAGCGCATGGCCGCGTACCGCTTCGCCGCACGACGGCGAGGCAAGCTAAAGCATACCCTACCAGACCAGCTTCAATCCGAATTGCACGATCCGCGGGTCCCGCGCCGCCACGCGGCCGAACTCCGACGGAGCGGCGTACGAGATCACCGGCAGCGTCTGTCCCGCGGCCGGCGCAGCAATCGAAGTCGCCAGCGTGCTGCCCGCGAAAGCGAACTGTGCGTGGTTGAACGCGTTGAAGAACTCGCCGCGAAGCTGCACAGCCAGGCGATCCCGCAGCCGCACGTTTTTCAGCAGGCCGAGATCGAAATTGTTCACTCCGGGCCCGTGAAACGCATTGCGCGCCAACTCGCCGAACGTGCCGAACGGCGGCGCTACGAAATTCGCGGGCGTGAGATAAATCCCGTTCGACTGCCGGATATCGTCATGCACCAGCGGGCCAATCAGGTCCGGGTAGGTCGGAGCCGCGCCGCCAACGAACGCGGTATCGACGCCCAGGTTGACCGAGTATGGCGCGCCCGCCTCGAAGGTGGCGATTCCAGTCAACTCCCAGCCTCCGGCGATACGCTTCCAGCGCCTTTCTCCGAGCGGCAAATCGTAAACCCAACTCGCCGCGAAGCGCTGCGGATGGTCGTAATCCGAGTAGCTCTTTCCCAGCGCCGCGTTGGATGTGACGGCCGGCAACTGCTGCTCGGCCGACGCCATATCGAGCGCCTTCGACCACGTGTACACCGCCGAAAGAGTCAGCCGGTTGCCAATGCGTCCTTGAGTTCGCACATTGAGTGCGTGATACCAGGATTGCGCCTCGTTTTCGATGTATTGGTACGCCAGGGCAACATTGGGAAACGGCGCGCGCGCAGCGGCCATGCCGCTGTCGGCCGAAGGGTTCGCTTCAAGCGCCGCCAGTTGCTGCGCATTGGGAAGCGGCGGCTCATTCACCAGAACGGTGAGCGGGTTTTTGACGCCATGGTTCCCCAGGTATTCCACCGCGACCACCAGCCCTCTCGACACCTGGCGTTCCACGCTGGCCGTCCATTCGTAGATCCGCGGATCGCGGTTGCGCGGGTCGTCGCCTTCCGTGGCAATACCGTTCGGCGGCGCGGCGGGAAAGAATTGCGTATCGTGCAACGGCTGGCCGGCGGGAACGTTGGGCGGCAAATTCAAGATCGCCGCCTGATAGCTGAAAGGCGGCGAAAGCATTTCGAGCGCCAGCGAATTGGCGTCTTGCAGCGCATAGTAAACGCCGAAGCCCGCGCGCACCGCCGTGCGGTTATCGTGGAACGGCCGGTAGGCCAAGCCGATGCGCGGCTGGAAATCTTTCCAATTGGGGTCCACCAGCGCGCCCCGTATCAACGGTGCGCCGGAACCCTGCACCACGCCGGTTCCAGGCAAATAATAATCGGGCGAGCCTCCCAGCAGAAAGCGGCCGCCCAAAGCCTGGCTGGCGGGGCTGATATCCAGGGTGCCTAACCTGTTCAGCGACGTGTTGCTGTCATGCCAGGCCTGCGGGAATTCGTATCTTAGCCCCGCGGTCAGAGTCAGGCGGCGCGCCATCTTCCAGGTGTCTTGCACGTAGCTTCCATAGACCGAGCGCTCCACCATGTCGGCCTTGCCGGTGCCCTGAAAAGTCACTCCTTCGAATGGCACGCCCAACAGGAAATCGGCAAATCCGTTGCCGGTGAATCCGAGCGACGACGGCAGGCCGTCCACATACACGAAGAACGCATTCAGGTTTACCCTGTTATAGAAATGCGCGCGAATCAGTTCGAAGCCGGCTTTGAATTCGTGGTTGCCGCGCAGATAAGAGACGCTGTCGGCGCCGTCCCAGGACTCTTCCACTTCAAAGTTGCGGTCGGAAATGGCGCCATTGCCGAAGGTAGGATAACCGACCACATCTATCGTCGGGTAAAGCGAAGCAATGCTGGTCGGCGTGTTCTGAAACATGTCGAATGCGCCGTTGGCGTTCTGTGCCTGCTGCAAAACTGCGCGGTCGCGTACGTACCCGATGCGGAATTCATTCACCGCCGCCGGGCTGAATATGTGGATCTCGCTAATCGCCGCCATGTACGAATCACTCGGAGTCTCCAGCACCGAAGCCGGAATGGGCGAGGGTGTTGAGACCGTTAGCGCGGGTTCAATCTGAAACGTGCCCGAGAGCGTGTCGGTCTGGCTCAAATGGTGATCGATGCGGCCGATGTATTGTTCACTGTCAGCGAGGCCCGGCTGTTGGCCAACGAAATTGAACCCCAGCCCCTCAGCCTGGCACGGCATGCAGTTCGCGGGCAAAAATGCGATTGGAAGAAAAGCGGATGCGAAGGTCGAGAAGCGGCTGGCGGGAATCTGGTTACCCGGAAACGGCGCTTGCGTCAGCGGATCCGTCACCGGTCCGAAGTTCGTCATGGCGCTGCCGCTCAGCGGGTTGACGCCCGAAAAATCGCCTTGCAGCATTTGGGCGGTGGGATAAATCGTAGTGGTCTGCGAGAGGGTGTGCTGGCGGCTGATCTGCACGCTGCCGAAGAAAAACGTGCGGTCCTTTCTGATGGCGCCTCCCACCGCGCCGCCGAACTGGTTGTAGCGTAACTGATCGGGCGTGGTATGAAATGCCGGCGTCGCGATCTGCCGCTCGAAAAATGCATGCGCGTCCAGAACGTTGTTGCGGAAAAACTCGTAGGCGGTTCCGTGCAGCGCGTTGCTGCCGCTCTTGATGGCCACGCTCACAGTCGAAGTGGAGCTTTCCGAAGCCGGCGCCAGATCGGTGATGGCGCGGAACTCCTGCACGGCGTCCACCCCGGGCGTGATCGTCGCCGAAGGCAGATTCTGGTTGTTCACATCGATGCCGTCGACGCGGAACACGGTGTATCCGGCGCGGCCTCCCGCAAGCGCCGGACGCTCCAGGCTGGTGAACCGCGCGGCTGGGCTGACGCCTGTCTCGGCCCCTCCCGCCAATTGCAATAGTGAGAAAACATCGCGGCCGTTCAACGGCAACTGCGTAATCTGCTCCGAATCGATCAATTGTCCGATCTCGGCGGTTTCGGTGTTGACGAGCGGCGTGGACGATTTCACTTGAACCTGGCCATTCTGCGAAGCGACTTCCAATCCCGCGTCCTGGCGGATGGCGCTGGCCTCGTGAATCTCGATGCCCTCCACGCGCAAGGCGCGGAACGATGGTGCGCTGAACTCCAGCGTGTAGACGCCCAGCGGCAAATCTTCGAATACGTACGCACCCGCCGAATTGGTGACTGTTTCGAATTTGACGCCCATGGCGCGCTGGGTTGCGGAGACTTTCGCAGCCGGAATCGCGGCTCCGGATGGATCGGCTACCGTACCGGCCAGCGACCGCGTCATCTGGCCCCATGCGGCGCAGGCAAAAATCGCGGCTGCGGCCACAAGCCTGCTCGTCGCGCAGCAACTGCGTCTCATTATTTGCTGGTTTGGAAACATCGAAGTTCAGACGCGACCCAAATTCCTGATTGCACCAGAAATCGCGCCGGAATTCCAAACAAACGCGGAGGCCGACGTGCGCTTGCACACAGAAATAGTAGGGCGGTAGATGGTCGAAGAAGTACACTCCTTATTTGATCCCCCGGGCCCATTCGCGTTCGCCGCTGCGAGGCTCCTTGCGCACCTTGCTGATTCGCGGCGCGCTCTCTCTGGCGCTGCTCGTCATCCCCTCGGTACTGGCGGCGACCTTGCTAAGCAATAAGGACCTGGGCCCCCTGATCAGCCTGTCGTATCTTCTGGCGATCGCGATCGCGGGTTGGTTCTTCGGACTCGCCGCGGGCCTGTTCGTAGCCGCGGCCTCCATCGAAAGCCTCACCGTGATCGCGACCGGCGGCAAGCTATTGATCCCACCGCGTTTCGATTACGCGGGTATCGTTGCCCTGATTTTCATTGCGGTCCTTTCCAGCCGCGTGGCCGCGTACCGGAACAAGGTCGAGGAGGTTCTTCGCTCCGCCAACGATGAGCTGGAACGGCGCGTCCGCGAGCGCACGTCCGATCTGGAGCGTGCGCGCGAGTGGTTCCAAATTACGCTGGGAAGCATCGGCGATGCTGTCATCGCCGTCGACACAGCCGGCCGTGTCACGCTGCTGAACGCCGTCGCGCAGGCGCTCACCGGATGGCCGCAGGACGATGCTGAAGGGCGTCCGCTGGAACAAATCTTCCGCATCGTAAACGAGGAAACGCGCGCCGCCGTGGAAAGCCCCGTAGCCAAAGTGCTGCGGCTGGGCAGCGTGGTGGGGCTGGCCAATCACACCGTGCTTGTGGCCCGCGACGGGCGCGAGGTTCCCATCGACGATAGCGCCGCGCCCATCCGCACGCCGGGCGGCGAGTTGGCCGGGGTGGTGCTGATCTTTCGCGATATCGCGGACCGCCGCAAAGCCGAGCAGGAGCGCGAGCGGCTGCTGGCTGAAACCGCCGCCGCGCGCGCGGAAGCCGAATACGAACGCGCCCATCTGCAATCGCTGTTTCTGCAGGCGCCGGTGGCCATCGACGTCATCCGTGGCCCCGGCCATTTCTATGAGTTCGCCCACCCTCTAACCCGTGAGCGGCTCGGCCGCGATGTAACCGGTCTGACTGTTCGCGAAGCTTTGGGCCGCGCCGAGGATCGCGGTATAGTCAAGATTCTGGACGAGGTTTACCGCAGTGGCATGCCGTACAACGGCAAAGGCATACCAGTGCAATACCCCGGAGCAGGCGGAACCATTGAGGATCGCTATTTCGATCTCACGTTCACGCCCTGGCGCGGATCGGACGGCACGATAGCCGGCATCATCGCCATGGCCGCGGACGTCACCGAGCAGGTGCTCAACAAGCGCGCCATGGAGGCCGCCGAAGAGCGGCTGCGCGAAACCGCCAAGCTGGAAAGCCTGGGCGTGCTGGCCGGCGGAATCGCGCACGATTTCAATAACCTGCTGGTGGGCATTCTGGGCAATGCCAGCCTGGCCCAGGAGATGCTGCCGCCCGGCAGCCCCATTCTCGAACTGATGGGAGACGTGGTCAACGCCAGCGACAAAGCCGCGCTGCTGACGCGCCAGATGCTGGCGTATTCGGGCCGGGGCAAGTTCGTCGTGGAGCCGGTTGACCTTTCCACCATGGTCCGCGAGATTCTGCCGCTGGTTTCCCGCTCCGTCTCGCCCGCGGTCTCGGTAGATCTTTCGCTGGCCTCAAATCTTCCGCCCGTCGAATGCGACAAGGCGCAGATGCAGCAGGTCGTCATGAACCTGCTCATCAACGCCGCCGAATCCTGCGGAGGCCACCCCGGCATGGTGCGCGTCTCCACGTCCGTATCCACCGCGGATGCGCGCACCCTTCTTCCGGCCTTCGGCTTGCCGCCGGTGCAGCCGGGCGCCTTCGTCCATCTCGAGGTGCGCGACACCGGCTGCGGCATGACTGAGGAAGTGAAAGCGAAGATTTTCGACCCGTTCTTCACCACCAAGTTCGCCGGCCGCGGTCTGGGCCTTTCGGCGGCGCTGGGCATCATTCGATCGCACCACGGCGCCATCCAGGTAGAGAGCGAATTGGGCCAGGGAACCACCTTCCGCATCTACTTTCCCGCCGCCGGAGCGCCGGAGTTCGCCGCCGCCGTGAAATCGCAGCGCCAGCAATACCCCGGCGGCGGAACTATTTTGGTGGTGGACGACGAGGAGGTGGTGCGCAGAACCGCGCGCGTCACCCTGCAAAAATACGGCTATCGCGTCTTGACCGCGGACAACGGGCAGGCCGCCGTGCAACTCTTCGAAAGCATGGCCAGGGAAATCGAGCTGGTGATTCTGGACCTCACCATGCCCGTGATGGGCGGCGAGGCCGCGCTGGAACATTTGAAGCGCATCGATCCGGCGGCGAAGATTCTGCTCTCCAGCGGATTCAGCTCGGCCGAAGTCACGGAGCGGTTTCAGGGCCGCGGACTTGCCGGATTCCTGCAAAAACCCTACTCCGCTTCCAAACTTGCCGAAGAAGTACAAAGGGCTCTGGGGCGTTACGGCAAAGCGCAAGCTTCATAAAATCAACCGGATCTGGAGGGGTCGATGCGTGCTTCGCGGCTTTGCGCCTTAGCGAGAAATTATGGAAGGCAGCGACGCTCCTCCCGGTCCAGAAGCAACTTCTCACCTATCTGAGGCTCGCCGACAAGCGCCTTGGCATGCTAATCAACTTTCACGTGCCGCCGATCGAAGACGGCATCACGCGAATCGTCAATGGGCTTGAAGACGATGATCACGCCAAGCCGCCAGGTCGCAAAGAGGTTTAGCGTGACCTCGTCAATCTCGGCCCGATCTGCTCGATTTCTCGCCTCACATCTTCGCGATTCAACTCCGGCATCCGGGAAGACAAGATCGAAATTCGGAGTTACAATCTTCACATGCGTGAACTCTCGATCGCTTGCCTGTTGGCTGCCTCGGTGTTCGGTCAGACCGGAAAGTTGGGCGCCTTCACTAATTCCGACGACGTAGGCGCTCCTCCGATGAAAGGGTCCGCGGAGTTTGACGCCTCCACGGGGCAGTACCGGATCACAGGCTCCGGAACCGATATCTGGGGCAAGGCGGATCAGTTCCATTATGTTTGGCGAGAGATGTCGGGCAACTTCGCGGTCACGGCGACGGCCCAATTCCTCACTGAGGGAATCGAGCACCGCAAGGCCGTGATCATGCTCCGCAAGACTCTCGACGCCGATTCGCCATTCGTCCACCTCGTGGTCCACGGCAACGGCATGCCGGGAGTTCAGTTCCGCAACGTCAAGGGCGATAATACCAACACGGTGGATCTCCCGATAGAAGGTCCGGGGACGTTCCAGTTGAAGCTGGTGCGGCAGGGCTCCACGATCACCGTGTGGTTGGCCAAGGGCGGCGCGGCGTTGCGGGAACTTGGACACACCGACAACCAGTTGGGAAGCCCGGTGTTAGTCGGGCTCGGAGTCAGCTCGCATACACAGGCCGCGTCGAACACTGTGTTGTTTTCGGATGTGTCGGTGGAACAACTACCGTCACCGGCCGGCAAGTAACTCCGCCGGTAAGATCCATTGCTCGTTTTGCGTCTTAGTCGTGCATTTCAACAGAGACGTATAATGTCTACCATGCGTAAGCTTTCGCTTATCTGCCTGCTGACTGCCTCGGCTTTCGCCCAGAGCGATAACCTGGGCGCCTTCACCAATTCCGGCGACGTCGGCGATCCTTTGCGGAAAGGGTCCACGGAGTTTAGCGCATCGAGCGGCCAGTATCGAATCACCGGCTCCGGCGCTAACATCTGGGCCAAAGAGGATCAGTTCCAATATGTCTGGCGAGAGATGTCGGGCAACTTTGCAGTCACGGCCACCTTGCAGTTCCTCGGTCAAGGAGAAGAACACCGCAAGGCCGGGATCATGCTCCGCCAGTCTCTCGATACCGATTCGCCCTATGGTGACTTCGTGATCCACGGCAACGGCATGCCTGGGCTTCAGTGGCGGAGCAACAAGGGCGAAAACACCAACACGTTCGATCTCCCGTTCGATAGTCCGGGCAAGTTCAAGCTGAAGGTGGTCCGGACCGGCGTCGGGATTGCCCTGTCACTCGCCAAGGACGGCGCGGAGTTGAGGCAAGTTGCGCGCACCGAGGTCACGTTTCGAAGCCCGATACTGGTCGGACTCGTAGTCTGCTCGCATAAAGCGGACGCGTCGGACACCGTGATATTTTCGGATGTGTCGGTAGAACAACTGGCGCCGCCGGCCGGCAAGAAACAATAGCCCAGCCCCCGAGTTGCGCTCCGATCCAGCTTCACCCGCAGTGGCAATCACGTTCGCTTCCCGACGTACCAGGGCGCGCTCACTGTAAAGATCCGTTCATTGCCGCGGGCGAGCAGCACCCATTCGAGAAGCCGCGCACGCTGATTGTGGAGGAAGTATTCGTACCATTTGTCTTCCACCAGCTCGGGTATCACCACAATGATGCTGCGCGCCGGTTGCTCCTTCGAGAGATCCAGAACGAACTGCGCGATCGGAACGATCACGAAGCGGTAGGGTGAAGGCAAGACTTGCAGTTTGGGCGGTTCCTTGCCCGCCTTGCGAAAGGGCTGCTCCACATAGTGTTCCCAGTCCGCCTGCAACAGTTCGAAGTGCTCGCCAGGCTCCACGTGTACGGCGATCACTTCCGATGACAGCCGGGCGGCGAATTCAATTCCGCAGCGGGTGATGTCGCTCCAGCTCTCTACGGGTACGACGACAATGGGGGCCTCGGCGAGCCTTGCGGCGTTGACGGGAACCTTGCATGCAGTGAGCAGCTTTATAGAGTGGTAGTGGCGGCGGACAGAGACGAAGAGAAGGATCGTCAGTGGAATGAAGAGAAGCGTAATCCATGCGCCTTCGACGAATTTCGCAACCAGTACCACAATCACCGTGATGCCGGTGACTATTCCGCCGATCCCGTTGACCACTGCGTACTTCACCCAGTGCGGACCGCGATTCTTTCGCCAGTGCATCACCATGCCGATCTGCGAAAGCGTAAATGCCAGAAAGGCGCCCACCGCATAGAGCGGGATCAGTCGATCGGTCACGCCCCCAAAAAGAATCAGCAGGCCGCCGCACAGTAGCGCCAGGGCAACAATTCCGTAGGTATACACTAACCGCCGCCCGCGGTACGAAAAGACGTGCGGCAGGTAGTTATTCTGTGCGATGGCGCGGCAGAGTCGCGGAAAATCGGCGAAAGCGGTGTTGGCTGAGAGTGAAAGAACCACCAGAATCGAGGCGATGGTCAGGTAGTAAAAAACTCCCTTGCCGAAAACGGCGGCGATGAGCATAGAGAGAACGCTTTGGTAGCCGGGCTGGCCAGGATCCGTTGCCACGATGCCGTAGACTTTCACCAGATAGGAAATCCCCGCCAGCAGCACCGCCAGAAGAAAAATGATCACCGTGAGAGTGCGCCGGGCGTTGTCCACGGCGGGCTCACGGAATGCCCGCACGCCATTGCTCACAGCCTCCACGCCGGTCAATGCCGTGCAGCCGCTGGCGAAAACCTTGAGCAGCAGCCAATAGCTGACGGCTTCGGTCACGGGCGGCGCGGCCGGAAGAGGAGCTGCCGGCGTGGGATGACCGCCGCTCAGTAGAACCCGCAGAATACCTCCACCGATGGTAATCAGCAGGGTGCCGACAAAGAGATACGTGGGAACCGCGAAGACCAGGCCGGCATCGCGCACGCCGCGAAGATTCAGGATAGCGATGACGATCAGAATGCCGACGCAGAGAGAAACCGTATGCGGCAGCAAGCCCGGAACGGCCGAGACCAGCGCGCCCACTCCCGCGGAAATGCCCACGGCGGCCGTGAGGATATAATCCGCCAGCAGCGCAGCCGCGGCAAGCAGGCCCGCGAATGGGCCGAGATTGAAGCGCGCAACCGTATAGGAACCGCCGCCGTTGGGATAGGCGCCAATGGTCTGCCGATAGGAAAAGTAGACAATCACCAGCAGAGTGATGATGGCGGCGCTGATCGGCATAATATACCGGACGCCAAGAATGCCCAGCGGAATCAGAAGGCTAAGGGCCGCCTCCGGCCCGTAGGCCGCTGAGCTGAGCGCATCGAGACCAAAGATCGGGATACCCTGCGCGGCGCCAATCTGCTCGGCGCGTTCGTCACTGGTCTTGATGGGCTTGCCGACAACCAGGTCAAGTATGTTCATGAGCGATTCGGGTCCATGTACTGTCCACGCCAGGATGCACAAAGTCTACCCACTGAGGGGAGGCGGCCCGGACAATGAGTCGGGTATGACATCGCATTCGGCGCTCGTCTTATTATCTTATCGGAGCATCCCGCGTCTCAGCGGACGGGAATCGCTGGCCCCACCGGCCAAGTGATGGCAAATACGGTCCATCTCTGGTAACGTGGAGCATCGACACACTCGCGCGTTCGCTATTCATTTCGTTGCTAGGTGGAATCGCTGTGTTACACGGTCAACCTGGCCCTATCGCAACGGATCGGCCGGCGATTACAAACTCCAGCGTCGTCGTCCCCAGCGGCAGCATGCAGCTTGAAAACGGTATCCAGGCCACGACCTCCGATGGCCAGCGCGTCGTCGACGCTCCCGAGAGTTTACTGGTGTTCGGCTTGACAGACGCGACCGAGCTGCGGTTTACGGTTCCGGATTATAACTTCGCGGCTCTTGCTTCGGGGTTCGGCGACCTCGCTCTGGGAGTCAAGCAACAGATCGGACATACACAAAGTGGATTCGACGCCTCGCTGATCGTGTTCCTGAGCTTCCCGACCGGGGCCAACGCCGTATCCAGTCACGGGTATGACCCGGGGGTGCAACTGCCATGGTCGCAGAAACTTTCCGCAAACTGGACCGCGGCCGGAATGTTGTCTTTGTACTGGCCGACACAGTCTGGCGTCCGAAACTTGACTGGCGAATCGACGTTCCTCTTCGACCGGCAACTTACTGGGCCATGGGACGCCTTCATCGAATATGCGGGCGATTTTCCCGAGCGCGGCGCCCCGAGACACCTGTTGCACTTCGGTACGGCGTACAAGCTGGGCCGTCTCCAGCAGCTTGATTTCCACGTTGGGGCCGGACTGTCTCGCGCCGCCGTGGATCACTTCATCGGCGTCGGCTATTCGTTTCGATTCCAGGTCCGGCAAAAATGAAGGCCTGCACAGCGCGCCGCTGCCGGCGACACTCCGCCTGCCGCTACCACGCATCGCGATTCGTAATGCTCACGCGGAACAGAGGCCGGGCGCGCTCGGTTTCCTCCATCTGATAATTCTGCTGCGTCTTGGCGGCATCATAATCGCGCCACAGCCAGGTGAGCGATTCCGGCAGGTCCATGGCTCCTTGCGCGATAGCATGCAGGCTGACGCCAAAGCGAAAGTGGAAATCGTAGTCTTTCAGCTTCAGGCTGTTGGCGAGCTGAATGTTATTCAGGGGCCAGCTTCCGGAGTTAGCCTCCTGATCGTCGGCGCCGTCGGACATCCACACACGCAGGTTCTTTTTGGCCCCGCGCCGGACGTTGTAAGGTACGATGTAACCGCCGTCCTGATTCCTTTCCGGATGCCACTGAATTCCGCTGTAACTGCCAATGTGCGACAGCACGCGGCTGAACCTGTCCGGGTAATACCAGGCGACGCTGAATGCGCAGATAGCGCCCGACGAAGCGCCGGCGATAGCGCGCGAGTAAGCGTCATGCCTTATCTTGTAAGTCTTCTCGACATCCGCCAGCACCTCTTCGAGATACTTACCGTAACGGTCGGAGACGGTGTCATACTCAATGCTGCGCATCGTCTGCGCTTCGCCTCCCGTGCCGGGCTGGATCAGCACATGCACCATAGGCGGGATCAGCTTCTTGGCCACCAGATTGTCCGATACAATCTGGAGCCGCAGGCGCATCAGGTCCTGGTTGCCGACGATGGTCTCGCCATCCTGCCACACCATCAGCGGCGCGCCATTCGTAAGGTCGGCGCCCGCGTTCACATACACCCAGTAGTTAGACGACATGCCCGGATACACCGCGCTCTTGAGTGTCTTCCGCGCGCTCAGCTTGCCCGGCGCCACCCCGGCAATCGGATAGGAATCCGGGTTATAGCCGGCCACCTGGTACGCCCCGATCTCCCTTCCACCGCCGAAATAGTGATACTGATGCGTCGTACCAAGCCGAAGCCGCTTGAGCAGATACCAGTAATTCGTGCCCGGCACTTCCTTCAACGGGACCGGCGGTTCTCCATCGATAACCACAGTCGCGGCAGACGCGCTCTGCACTGCGAAAAAGAATTCCTGGCCCCATACGGCCACACCGTCGCGTCCGTTCAATTCGGGAATGCGGTTGCCCCACTCGTCCTTCCGGTCGAGCAGTTCCTTCAGCCTGGGAGAATCCGCGCGCGCAGCGTCAACCAGTTCCTGCAGCGGGTTAGTCTGACCATAGAGGCCGGCCGCGGCGAGTAAGAGAACCATCGGAAATCGTTGCATATGGATTGCGTGACATCATATCGCAGATATGGCTATTCCGACGAGTTCTATTTCGTTTTTCCGTCGTCCTTGAAGTTGATCGCGAAATAGGGACTGTTGTAATTCGGGCCTTTTTCCGTGTTCCGCAGAAACTCCCCGCCCTGCAGATGGCCGACCCCCACGCCGACGTTGACGTGGCGGTTCAGCTCGTACCACGTGTACGCATCGTATTCGTTACCAACATGCGTCCCCGATTTCCCTGTCGTATCGCGAACGATGCTGCCGCCGGATGTGTTATACAGGGCGTCCGTCGCGCTCGCCAGCCAGAAGTCCAGCCACTGCCCGGTAACCGTCCACCGATGCCGCGGCTCAATGGTGACGCCTGCGCGCTCAGCGACAATATTCTGCCAGCCGAACTGGTCGGTGATCCCGAAGCGGTCGTGGGCCGTCGGATACATCGTGTCAAACGTGCCGTGCTCTCCGTCCGTGGGATTCTTGTCGCCGGTAGCGTAGTCGAACTGATAAAACAGCCGCGGCTTCCACCAGATCTCGGCGATTCTGTATCCGGCGCCGAAGGTTGTGGCCCATGCGTCTATGCCGTTGGGGCCGTCAGCGCCGCGCTCGCCGATCCACTCAGCCGAGTAATCGAGATTCTTAAACGTCAAGCCCTTGAAGCGGAACCCGTAGGCCCATTCATCCTGCTTGCCGGTCTTGATCTTGGCCGTCGTTTCAATCGCCACGCTCGCCTGAACGCGCCAGAGCACGAACGGCTCCAGCACGGAGTTTGGGATGAGATGGTCAATCCCGCCATAGGCGCCGTAAATATTGTTCCCTTCCTGGTGATGGCTGATGCCTTCCGCCAGGGGAACCACCACCGAAGCGGCGAAGAGGCCCAGACGGTAGCGATCGTAGCGTAGGTTCGCCACCACGGCATCGTAGGATCGCCCCTGGTTGCGCCATTCCGAATTCGCGATGATCGTATTGTTGTAGTTGATCAACTGACGCCCCACTCGCACGCTGATCCACTGTTTTTCCGGATCGCCGAATTCGGCATAAGCCAGCTTCAGATCCCACGCGTTCAGGTTTGGCGGACCCCATGGCGGTTTCTGCATGAACGGGCGCGCATCCTGCACCTGTGTCACCAGTTTGAGCCATTCCGCGGGTTGGATATTCAATTGGAGACGGGACCGCAGCAGGATATACGAATCGTTGTTGTTCAACTTGAATGCGCTGTTATGGTAGCCCTCATACCGGAACCGTTCTTCCCATCCGAAGCTGAGCCACTGCGGCAACTGTCGATTCAGAAGGCTGGCGGGAGCGAAATCGGGGAAATCATAAGGGTCCGCGGATCCGAAGGTCCGATATGCCGGACCGTTCAGGAAGCTGAGCGGGTTGGAAGCTGGGCCGGTAATAAATCCGCCGCCGTACGCGCTCGCCCCGTTCTGGGTGGTGACATCGTCCTGGGCCGACGCGGGAAACGCGACCGCAAGAATCACCACCGCCACGCATGCGACAGAAAACCGCGGGCTTTCGCACTTCCGCAACAGCTCATCGGCATACTGCTCGCCGATGCATCGCTCTTCCATCCGTCGTTCCGCCCGCTCTACCGGTTGCGATGCAAATCCGGCCGGATCGCGCCGCGCATCGCCTCGGCGTCCAGCGGCACGCCGACAAACTCGCGAATCCGCTGTAGCCATTCCTCCGGCGCGCGCACCAGCGCCGGATAATCCACCACCAGCACGCTGAAGTACTGCGCGCGTTTCAGCCCGTGCAGTATCTGCTCCCGATGATCGCGCAGCATCTCCGCCATCTTCTCACGACTGGCGCCCGGATGCGCGGCCTCCCGATTCTCGATCATCTTCCATTGCGATGCCGCCACTTCCTCCACCGGCCGGTCCATGAAGATCGCCTTGTAGCGATGCCGCGCCGGCAGCGCGGGCAACAGCATCGAGATCACCTTGATCGCCTTGCCCGCGGCTTCCTGCAGGATCTCCGGACGCGCCCCTACCTGCCTGATGGCCTCCCACTCGTAGTAGCCTTCCGGATTGTCGGGGTCGGCCGACCGCCGGCCGTCGGTCATCGCCGGCAGGCCGCCCGCCGCCAGCATCTGCATCATCAGCGACGTTCCGCTGCGCGGCAGGCCGGACACCACTACGAATTCCATGGACGGCGCTGCACCCGGAACGCCTTGCCCCGTTTCCGCGCGCGCTTCGGCGCGGGCTTCAGCGCGATCGATGGCCCGATGCCGCGCTTCCTGCCTGACGGATTCCAGCTGTTGCTGCCGCCGCCTCTGCGTGCGCACGAATTCCGCCGCCGCTTCGCGGTGCACCCGGCCCTGCTGCGTATCGCCGTGAATCCGCGCCAGCATGCGGTGCGCAATGCGCAGCGGCGGCTGAAACGAAAGCGCCGTTTCGAACGCCTGAATCGCCCGCTCGCGCCGGCCCAGCGGCAGCAGCGCCATCCCCAGCCAGAAGTGCGAGGGCGGCAGATCGTGACGGCATGCCACCGAGGTCAACGCCGCCTGCGCCGCCTCTTCATAGCGCCGCCGCCGCCACGCCACCCGCGCCTGCCCCTGGTGCGCCACCGCGTTATGTGGATCCATCTCGAGGGCTCTCTCGAATGCCCGCCCCGCATCGTTCCACTTACGCAATTTCAAGTAGGCGAATCCAATGCGGTTGCACAACTCGGGCACCCGGGCGTGACGCCGCTCAGCCTCCAGGAAATGCTGAAGGCTCTCGGCGTACCGGCGCTGCTCGAACGCGATCTTGCCAAGCACATACTCCGCCACGGCGCAGGTCCCGCGATCCTTCATGGCGTTTTCGGCGGTCCACCGCGCCTCATCGCTCAGCCCCAGACGCAGTTGGCAATCGGCCAGAGCCAGCGCAAAATCCGTCCGCTCCGGCGTACCCGCGCGCAGCTCTTCCAGCAGCGGCAGCGCTTCGGCAAAGCGCCATGTGCTGGTATACGCGCGCGCCAGGTTCCACTGGCGCTCGCGCTCGCAGCTTGCCGCGGCCGCCTCCAGTCCGGGCGGCTGCGGATCGATATAGCCCAACGCCACGAACTGCTCCAGCAGCTCGTCGGCATGCTCCACTCGCATGTTGAAGCCCGGTGGATGCCGCCCGTCTTCGCCGTCCACCGCTTCCCAGCTTGGAATCCGCTGAAGCGCCGGTGGAGTCTCGAAAGCCTCCGCCAGCACGCGCCCCGGCATGTCTTCTCCCGCCGGAAGTCCGAATAACGCCAGCACCGTGGGCGCAATGTCGAGAAGGTTGACCGAGTAGATCCGCTCGTCGCGCCGCACGCCTTCGCCCGCCAGCGCGAAAATTCCCAGCGGCCGGTGCTGCGTGGCGGGACCGGTGGGAACGTCGGGAATCTCGCGCGGCCTCAAGTGGTCGCTGTGGAACCCGTGGTCGGAGACAATCATCACCGTGGTTTCAGGTCCCGCAAGTTGCAGCAGCCGCGCCAGGAACAGGTCCATCAGACGATAGCCGGCGCTCACCACGTCGTGGAACAGCTCGAAGCTCTCCTGGTCGATCCACTCCGGCTTGGGCGGATGGTAGTTCATGAACGCGTGGCAGAAATGGTCGATGCCGATGTAGTACACGCCCATGAAATCCCACTCCGTGTTCTCCATCGCCCATGTGGCGGCCACATGGGTGGTGAAGCACTCGGCCAGAACCTTCATCAGGACCGTCAGCACCCCCGGTTTCAATTCGCGGGCGCGCGCCAGTTGCGGCACGAAGAGCCGCAGCGTCTCCGCGTCGATCTCCTCGGGCCGGATGCGCAGCGGCGCCAGTTCCGCGCCGAGCGATTCCGGATGAACCGTGCCGGGCAGCAGCAGCCAAGGCTTGCCCTTGCGCGGAACCGCGCGCGCGAACGCGTCGGAAACGCACACGCCCCGGATCGGCTCCGCGGGATGGCCGCCAAACCAGCCCACTACGTTGGTGCGATATCCGTTCTGCGACAGAATATTCCACAGCGCCTTGCAGCGGCGCGAAGTACTGCTGACCGCCCTCACCCTGCCTGTCTCCGGGTCCACCTCGGTGAAGCCCAGAATTCCATGCCGGTCCGCGCGTTTTCCGGTCCCGATCGAGTTCCAGAGCATGGGGGAAAGTATCGGTTCGAGCGTGATATTATCCGCCAGCACGCCGCGCTCGATCAGTTGCCCGAACACCGGCATCGCGCCGTTCTCTACCAAAGGATTTAGCAGCTTCCAGTCGGCGGCGTCCCAACCTATTAGTAGGGTCCTGCGGGGTTTCATGGCGGTAGCAGTGGTCTAGGCGAAGTTCTTAGAATGGTCTAAGGACATTCTTATGATATAAAAAATTTATGGAATAACAGAGTATTGGTATAAGAAAACGGATGCTCGAGTGGCCTGAGGCCGAAAGATAGCTCCTCCGCGGCGCTGGCGAGAATGCCTGGCCAGTAAATCGCTACCAGGCGCTACCGTTTGTACCCGATCGTCCGCAGGAATGCGCGGCGCCGTTCCACGTCTTCCGCGCTCTCAACGCCCTTTGGCGGCGCGCCGTCAATCACGCCCATCACTCCCCTGCCCTGCTCGCTTTCCGCCACCACCACCTGCGCCGGATTCGCAGTCGCGCAGTAGATTGAGCAAACCTCGGGAACGTCCTTGATCCGGCCGAGCACGTTGATCGGATAACCCTCGCGCATCACCACCACAAAGATATGCCCGGCTGCGATAGCGCTGGCGTTCCTCGCGGCTACCGCGCGCAGCGGCTCGTCGTTGCCATCCACCCGCGTCAGGCAGGGCCCCGACGCCTCATTGAACGCCACCCCGAACTTCATCTGCGGGACGGTGTTGACGATCGCCTCGTAAATATCCTCCACGGTCTTGATGAAGTGCGACTGGCCCAGAATCACATTCCCGCCTTCGGGAATCTCGAGGGGGACAAGCTTGAGTTCCATGAGAAACCCAGCATACACCAGTGAAGATTGTAGGGCGGACCCCCTGGTCCGCGCGGGTCCCCCTGGACCCGCTCTTCGACCAGCCAAATCAGTTCCGACGCGATCCCTACGGGAGCGTTTCCGCCCCCATGCGATGATAGAAATATGATCCGTAGAGTCGCGCCGCTGGCGCTGGCGCTTTGCCTGCCGCTTCTGCCGAAAACACCCCTGCAGCCGGTCCAGGTAGTCACCACCGACAAGGTGGATTTCGCCGCGGGCGGAACCATTCGCTTCGAGGGCAGCGTGGGCGAATTGAACATTGAAGGTTGGGACCAGCCGCAAGTCCAGGTGACATTCACGCGCTTTGACTATGCCGATGCAACCAACAAAGACCGCGAGAAAGGCAACCTGGAGCGCATCACCCTCAAAACTGAGAAGCGTTCGGGCAACGAGCTGGTAATCACGACCACGCTGCCTCACCGCAATTACTTCGTTCGCCAAGTACGCGGCGCGACCAACTCGGATATGAATTACCGCGTCATGGTTCCGCGGGATTCTCACCTCATCGTCCATCACGGAAACGGCGATGTGATTCTGTACGATGTAGCCGGCGATATCGAGGCCACCGCGCGCACCGGCGCCATCGTTGTTCAGCTTGACGACCCGGCGCAGTATTCCATCGACGCTCGCAGCAGGGTAGGCGAAGTGTACAGCGATTACGACGGAAAGTACCGTACGCCGCTGCACATCGGGGAAAGCCTTCTCGGTCCCGCGCCGCCGCCCGCGCACCGTGTGTATCTAAGGGTCAAGATCGGCGCCATCGACATCGTGAAAATGGCCCCCAAGTAGGACAGGCCCCCCGGCCTGTCCAATCTTGCCCTTTCCCGCAAAACTCCCCATTCGCTCCGCCCCGCGACATTTACACACCTTTTCATTCCACCTTGTCGCCGCGGCGTCTATAGCTATGGAGGTGGAAAGATGATCAAAAAGATTGGACTTCCATTAATTGCTTTAACTGCCGTGTTGGCGTTCGCTGCGCCCAAACAGGCAGATGCCCGGGTCCGTTTCGGAGTCTCGATCGGAGCGCCGGTATATGTCGGCCCGGCGCCGTACGTGCCCTACGCCTATCCCGGTTACAGTCCTTACTATGCTGCGCCGTACCCTGCGTACGTTGCGCCTGGGCCAGTCTATGGCGGCCCGTCAGTTGGAATTGGATTGGGCTTTGGTGGCGGCTACGGCTATGGCTATAGCCGGCCGGCGATTGTAAACCGCGGTTACAATGGCGGCTTCCGCGGACGCAGCGGCTTCCGTGGCCGCCGCTAAAAGCTAAAGGCCGGGAAAGCCCAGTGGCGAATCGCGCGGGTTTCCCGGCCTTTACCGTATCAGTAAGTGCAATGTGTGATTCCGCACTCCACGGGGCCGGACCGCGGGAACTCTTCCGGCCCTATCTATGCGTTTCCTTTGCGCCTTGGCGTGAAATGCCTTTGCTTGCTGTCGAAGACGTGACCCAAGTCAATCTCTCCGCGAGCAGTCTCCCTAGAAGTGGACCCTGATTCCAAACTCCATATTCCGCGGCGTGCCCCCGCCGCCGATCTGGCCGAATGTCGTCGGGCTACTGAGAGTAAGGCTCGGCCCGTTCGATTGGAAGTGGTTCATCACGTTGGTGACCAGCACGAAAAACTGGGCGCCCACACGCTCTTTATAGATCCCGATATCCTTCACCAGGTTCGCGTCCAGGTTCCAGGTCGGAAGGCCGCGCAGGCCGCTGCCGCCGGCGCAGCTTGTGTCGTACCCCAGCACGCAGGGCCGGAATTCGTCCCAAACCGCGGCCGGATTGCTGAACGCGTTCAGGCCATAATAGCCAGCAGTCTTGGTGCCCACGGCCGCTACGCCTTCCACCAGATTGTTACCCTGCGTGCCGGTCGGGTAGACGTTGTATTTCGTCGACATGTTGCCTGTGTAAGGCAATAGGCCTACCGCAGCTTCCGACGTCGATCCGAACGAGCTGGTTCCGGGCGTAGTCACTTCACCAAACGCCTCGCAGCCTGAGCAGTTGCCTTCGGTATAACCCACTCCTGTGGTGCCGCCGCTCTGTGCGGTGAACAGCGGAGAGACGGTCCAGCCGCCCAGAAGATGTCCCAGCACGCCATGTTGGCCCCTGAAGACAGGCGGCGAGTAATACATCGACAAGTTGTAGATGAACTTGATGTCAAAACCCTGCGGGCCGTAGTTGCCGCCTATATCGAATGGCGAAAGCGGCGTAGCGCCGCTATTGTATTGCGCTATCTGCCCCGTGCCCAAAGACCTTCCCCAAGTGAAATTGGAAATAGCCGTGAGGCCGTGGTAATTAGTGGTGCGGAATGTCACGAACAAACCGTTGTAATTGCCCCAACCCAGGCTGGTATTGGTGCCGAGCGCAGTGCTCTGGGGCGTGGTCCCGCCCGGCAGCGGCTGGCTGAACACAGTCCGGCCCAAAGTCCAGCTAGGCGCCTTGGTCATGGCATTCCAGATATCGCTGACCGCGGTCTCCTTGAACAGCGTTGTGTTCTTGGACGCCAGCGCGGCCGTGCAGCTTGAATAACCCGCGCAGTAAGCCGACCCCGCCCCGCCCAGCGCCGCTTCGAAGAACGGCTGCGCAGTCACATTAGCGGCAGTCTGGCCGTTGAAGAACATCTGCTGCCAAACCTGAGCGTACGCCGTGGCGAATGTCTGGCCGCTCAGCGTAGTCATGTAAGGAACGGCGTCCAGGTTCAGTTCCATGAACTCGTCTCTCAGAATCTTCCCGATATAGCCCACTTCCAGCTGGACGTGCGGGTTGATCTCGCGCTGGATGGTGGCGCTGAATTGATCCGTACGGTCCGGTCTGAAGTTCGGGTCCAGAGAGTCCGGATCGATGGTCTCCGGATTCGATCCGAGACCCGGATAAAACGGCTGCGGAAACGTCGTAGAAGCCGACGCCAGGGGGGCTACCAGGCCGTCCGGGCCTATGCGGAACGCGTTCGCCGCGGTGGCGACGCCGCTGCCCGCGCAGGTTCCGTTACTCAGTGGATTGACGCAAGTGACGCCTTGCAACAGGCCGGGGCCGAGCAGCGGCACCAGCACCAGGTCGACGCCGTTCAGCCGTCCGAAGATGCGGCTGTATCCTCCGCGGATCACGGTCTTGCCGCTGCCGAATACCTTACCCAGAATCCCATCGGTATAACGCGGATTCCACGCAAAGGATGCGCGCGGGCTGAATTCGCCATAGTACGGATTATAGGGATACTTGGGCCCGTTGCCAACGTTACCGATCAGGGTGTAGCCTAGCTGCGGGGTGTACGACCCGCCTTGCAGCGCCGCCGCCTCGCGCTGCGCGATGAACGCATTCGCGCTGATCGGTTGGTTGTCGGCGTCCACTAACTCCACCTGCTTGCCCTGTAACTCGTATGGCGGCATTTCGAGGTTCCATCCGAATCCGTACGTCACGGTAAAGGATGGCCTCAAATGCCAGGAGTCGTTAAAGTAAGTCGTGTAACTTGGAATAACATCTTTGTCTGTCGCCGGCGTCCCGATCGGCAATGGGGCCAGGCTCGGCAATCCGCGCGTATACATCACCTGGGTAGAGCTGAGTATGCCGAGAACCTCGGAATAGAGTGACTCCCAACTGGAGTAACTCGTAGAGGGGACCGAAGTTGGGATGTAATTGATAGGGGAAGTCCAGTTAAGTCCCGCGCTGGTGGAAAGATAACTGACCTGGTCGTTCACGCCGGCTCCATTGTCGGTGCGCGAGTGGTAATCGAAGTTGCGCTGATAGCTGCCGCCGAAGCCCAGCAGGTGATTGCCCTTCAGCATGGTTAAGTCGTCTTTAATAGCTTTATCCTGACCGTCCCAGAACCGCTGCCGCACGCTCTGCGTATTCACGTTGTAGGGTATCAGTCCGGGGGACCCCACTTCGCCGCCGATCTCCACCGCGCCGCCTAACCCGGGTAGCTGCGCCGGGCCATTGTCGCTGCCCCACTGCCAGAACGTGCGGAGGTAGTTGAATACGAACGTATTGGTGGTGCTTGGACTAATCGCCGTGGTAAGACCCGAGGTCCATACCGATGGCTGCTGCGGCCGTGGAGCCGTGGGAGTGGGAGAGCCAAACGTATCGCCCGGCAGCACCCCGCCGATATCTACCTGGTTCGACGTCAAGTTGACCAGCTTGAAGTCGCGATAACTGGCGTAAAAATGCCACTTGTCGTTGAAATCGTGATCTATTCGCGCCACGTAGTTATTGGAAGTCAATGGCGTGCGGAGGGTGCTAAGATATCCCTGCGTGTTGTACTGGTCGCCGCCCAGCGGATTGTTGGCCAGCGGTATCTGCGTGCTCCAGATCTTAGAGACGATCGGGCTGATGCCGAGGCCCCGCGGATCGCAGGCCCCCGCCGGACAGATTGCTGGCTGGTAAGTCACCCCGTTCACCGTCACCGGCCCCGGATTCAAGTTATATGGCGTGTACACCCCTTGCGCATTCTGCACCTGAATAACGCCGGCCCTTAACAGCGCCGTGGGTACGCTTGGGTCGTAGGAACCGGCGTCCGGGTAACGCAGCCCTTCATAGTTGAAAAACGCAAACCATTTCCCGCCCAGGAAAGGCTTGGGAAAAAGGGGACCGCCGATGGAGCCGCCAAACCGGTCGCGATGGTTGGAAACGATAGGCGTATACCCGTAGGCAACGCCGTTAACTGTCTCGGGCGTGTGGTTAGCGCTCCACGAACGGGCCGCGCCAACGGCGGTGTCGAAATACCAGGCATACGCGGAACCGTGGAACTGGTTAGTGCCGCGCTTGGTGGCCATCTGGATCTGCGCGCCCGATGAATTGTTGAAGTCGGATGTCTGGTTGGCGACGTTGACCTTAATCTCTTCAATGCTCTCGATGGGCGTGGGTATCACGCCCGAAGGAATGCCGCCGCCCTGGCTTCCGCCCAGGCCGGAATAGTTCGTCTGGTAGCCGATGGTGTTTCCGGCCATGTCGTCGGTGATATTACCACCGTCCAGAGTATAGGTGTTGGCATCGTTGTAGCTTCCCGCCGTGTAGCCGCCCGTGGTGGTGGCCGGCTGCAGCACCGCCAGTGAGGTTACGTCGCGGCCCATGTTGGGAAGTAACAACAGCGCCTGACCATTGAGAGTGCCGCCTACCGTCGCATTCATGGTTTGCAATTGCGCGCCCGCGCTGGCCGAGACTTCCACCGTCGTCGCCGTGGAACCCACCCTGAGGATGGCATTGATAGTCAGCACCGCGCTGATTTCCACCGCCTGTCCGTTGACTTCGTAAGTGCTAAAACCCTGCTTGACGAAACTGATGTTGTAGGTTCCCGGCGAGACTGAGCTGAACACATATCGGCCATCGTTGTTGCTCGTGGTTTCGATATGTGCGTTCGTCGAAACGTCCGTGAGTTTGACTGCCGTTCCCGGAACGGCCGCGTTCTGTTCGTCGGTCACCTGCCCGGCAACCGTGCCAACTTGACTGGTTTGCGCCCAAGCGGATGTTGCGCTCAGACCAAGGACAACTCCCAGGCAAACTGCGACACCCAGGAGTCGAAAGGAAACAACAAAGCGAACGAGCCAATGGCTCCGTTTCATATCCCCTCCCCTGTACAAGAACCCGAAACGTAGGATTAGCCCGCATATCTGACCAAGTCTCTGCTGCGGCCAGACAAGATTGTTTCTGTTTGGTAGCGCTTGTTCGCCGGGCTCGACGTAGTGTCCAGGTGCGCGTCCGCTTACTGAGCGGCGTGCGCCTTTCCTATCCACAGCCTTCTCACGCGCTTCGCAACGAAACGTGGTGAGATATGCGGGCTAACAACAACTTTACGATTGGAAGGATTCTATGGCAGGTCCAGACCATCGTCAAGAAAAAATTGCTTATAGCCCCCATTCAACATATTGGGGGTAACATGGCCTACGGCATATTCCCGATACTCGCGACTGTCGGCGCAACCATCCCCGCCACCCGACCTTCCCGGCGCCCGCACCGAAGCCGTTTCCGAAAAAATGCCCCCAATTCGGCCAACCATTTACCAGCCAATTCTGCGCTCCAAAAAACCTCAGTCACAGCATTTCCAACTTTATTTTTCGCCATTTTTCGGGCTTTCTAAGGGACTTTAGCCCCGCCGCTGCGTGCAGCCCCAGAAACGCCTGCTACGCTTCAATCGAGATGCCTTATGCTGACCGCAAAACGAAGCGCAACGAATCCCGCCGGCGCCGCTCGAAGCCGACCTCCGGGAGCAAGCCAATCGCAGCGGCTCCAAACCCCTTCCCATGCCTTGCAACCCAAACAATCCACAGCCAGTTACGCGAAATTGGTTTCGTTCCGTCAAAATCACCTTCGCCACCTCGGCCGACCACCGGCCAGCCCCACGCCGGATGGAACGCGCCAGACGAAAGCCTCTCACATGGAATGGACTCTCCAGTACCTTAAAGTACACAATTAACTAAAGCCAGCTTGTTGGCAGAACATAAGTTAGTTCAAATAGAACGGGTGAGGAAATCCACCCGAGTTGTACCCGAAAAAAGTAATAATAGAAGCACAATAGTTTTTTAAAGTCCCGCAAGCGCCGAATACCCTAATGGATACTCAAGACCACCGTACAGACGCTCCGGCCGAACCCGAATCGCTGGAACAGACCGGCCTCGGGGCCACCCTTCTCGAGCATCTGATTATCAAGATCCTCTACTTCCGCGGCGAGCTCTACGGCCAGGATCTGTGTCTTGCCATGGCGCTGAGGTTCAGCGTGATTCAAGAGGTGCTGGAATCTCTCATTCTTCAACACCAGATTCAAGTCAAGCGGTCTTTGGGGGTCGGCAGAATCTCGTCGCTCCTCGCGCTGACTGAATCCGGACGGAGTCGCGCCCGCGAATACCTGGAGGCCAATCAATACGCCGGACCGGCGCCGGTCCCCATGGATCAGTACACCGAAATGGTGCGCATCCAGCGGCCGCGCGATGGCTGGCTCACCAAAGAAGCGCTGCGCCAGTCCTTCGCCAGTATGGTGGTGACCGAGCGCCTGCTTTCGCAAATTGGACCCGCTGTGAGCGCGGCGAATTCGCTGCTGCTCTATGGGAAACCCGGAGATGGAAAGACTTTTCTGGTCGAGCAGCTCAACAATCTCGAAGGCTCGCCCGTCTTTCTGCCCTACGCGATCGAATGCCAGGGCAACATTATCCAGGTCTTCGACCCCATCTTTCACCAGCGCCTCGATGAAGAGCAGCCGTCCGTACTGACCATTTCCGTGGAACGCTCGCACGACCGCCGATGGGTAAAGTGCAAACGGCCATTCATCGTCAGCGGGGGCGAGCTCTCGCTCGACATGCTCGATCTCCGCCACAACCGTACCTCGAATATCTACGAAGCGCCGTTCCAGTTGAAAGCTAACAACGGCATCTACCTCGTCGACGATTTCGGACGCCAGCACGCCACGCCCGCCGAAGTGCTCAATCGCTGGATTGTCCCCATGGAGCGGCGCGTCGATTATCTCAGCTTCCTGACCGGCGGGAAAATGACGGCGCCGTTCGAGACCTTCCTGGTGTTTTCCACCAACCTGAACCCGTCCGTTCTGGGCGACGAAGCGTTTCTACGACGCATTCAATATAAGCTGCTGCTGCACAGTCCTTCCGAAGACGAGTTTTCGCAGATCTTCCAGCGCGCGTGCGCCGCCCGCCGCATACCTTGTGCGCCCGGTGTGCTGAACCGCTTTTTGGATAAACGGTTCCGCCGCACGGGCAAGGCGCTGCGCCGCTGCCAACCGCGCGACTTGCTGTTCCACGCGCTCAACCTGATTCACTTTGAACAACTGCCGGTCGCGTTGAACGATGAGATTCTCGACCGCGCTTTTGAAAGCTGTTTCGTAGAGGATCAGGAATCGGCGGCTCCTCCGCAATCCGTCGCGCCGCAGCCATCCGCCGCGCCGGCGCTCCTTCCATCCGTGGCGCCCGAGCCCCTTCCATCCGCCGCGCCGGCGCTCCTTCCATCCGCCGCGCCGGCGCTCCTTCCATCCGCCGCGCCGGCACTCCTTCCATCCGCCGCGCCGGCGGCGCAGCCGTCCTTCGTGCGGGAGCTGGCCGCGCAAGCCGGCCGGATTCCCACCGTCTTCGGCCGCCTGTGTTTCCTGGCCGATCGTCGCGAGGAATCCGAGTCGGACCCGGACGCACGGGCGCGAGCGTACTTGCATGTGCGCGCGTTTCAGGATTGGCTGGGCTTGACTCTCGAGCAGCAGAGTCGCGACCTCACAGGCTATACCAGCGTTGACGCCAACCGCGCGAAGTTCTCGGCCGACCGCGCCGGCTTCATCGAACGGCTGACGCCCGCCGGATTTCTCAAGGCGGAGGCCGAGCTCTTCGCAAATGGTTTGAATACGCTGCTCGATATTTGCAGCCTGACCTCCGTCGCGGATTTAGCCGCTGCGTGAGCTTACTCGCCCAGCCATTTGCGGAATGCCGCCGCGCGTTCCTGGCTCACCACCACCTCCTCGGCGGCCGCGGGCTTGAGCTCTAATAGCAGCTTGCCCTTGCCGTAGGAACGGCAGCGCGCCACCGCGTCGATGTTCACTACGAAAGCGCGGTTCGCGCGGAAGAACCTTTGCGGGTCCAGTTCCGCTTCCAGTTCCGCCAGCGGCCGGTCCAGGGGAAAGCGGACCGCGGTTTTCGTGGTGAGGAATACCAGCTTATCCGAGGTGTGGAAGTAGGCCACTTCGGCGGCGCGCACCGCCGTCAGGTCGCCGCCCTTTCGCACCAGAAAGCGCTCGCGCCAGACGCGCGGCTTCGCCAGCGCCTGCAGAAACGCATCGGCATGGAAATGTTCTTTCAGTCCGCGGTACTTGGCGATGGCCGCGGCCACGCGCTCGTCGCGGATGGGCTTCAGCAGGTAATCGATGCCGTTCGATTGGAACGCGTCGATCAGGTACTCGTCGAAGGCCGTGGCGAATATCACCGGACAAGTCAGGCGCGTCCGCCGCAGGATCTCAAACGACAGGCCGTCTCCCAGTTGGATGTCGAGAAACAGCAAATCCGGCGCGGGGTTCCGCTCCAGCCACTCGACCGCTTCGCCCACGCTGGCCAGGGCCGATGCGATGCACGCATCGGGCGCCGCTTTGCGGATGGCGGCCGCTAACCGCTCGCGCGCCGGAGCTTCGTCTTCCACTATGGCCACTCTCACGCGGGCACGCTCCGCACGGGAATCCGCACGGCAAACTCGCCGTCCGAATCCAGCACCTCGATTCCGCGTCCCAGCGCCAGCCGGCAGCGCGTATCGAGATTCTTCAAGCCCACCTGCGCGCCAGGACGAACCTGCGGCATGGGACGCTTAGCGTGGCGCAACACAGCGTAGTGTTCCCCGTAGCGTTCCCCGTGCCCTTCCCCAAACTCAAGACGGATTCGCAGCGGATTCTCCCGCGAATGCTGATTATGCTTCACCGCGTTCTCGATCAGGACCTGCACCGATATCGGCGGCAGAAACCAGTGGGACGGGCCTCCTGGCCGGTCCATGTGGGACGGGCCTCCTGGCCGGTCCGCCCGCGGAGCGGACCCCACCGTCATCTCCACACCGTCGCCGAAGCGCAATTGCAGCAGGCCGAAGTAGCGCATGGCAAAGTCCAGCTCCTCTTCCAGCGGAACCAGCGCCCGCCGCTGCGCCGCCAGAATATAGCGATAGACCTCGGCCAGATCCTGATTGAACTCGATCGCGCGGCGCGGATGATGCTCAATCAGCCACCCCAGCGTGTTCAGCGAATTGAACAGGAAATGCGGCGCCACCTGCGTCTTGATGGCCTCCAGCTCCGCTTCCATGCGCGCGTTCTCGAGCCGCTGCACCGCCAGCAAATCGCTCTCCCGCTGCTGGATCAGATACACGGTCTCGTAAACGTGAGTGATGGTCGCGACGCAGATTATGCAACACAGCGTCGCCGTACGAATGGCGTTCCAATCGGGTCCGAAGCCCGCCACGCGATACCATCCAAGCAGCATCAAAACGGTTACCGGCGCAGTGTAGAACACATTGGCGAACAGCAGCACGCATAGCTTGCGCACAGGATGCTGGAACCAGTCGTAGTAGCGCCTCTGCCGCAGCAGGAAGAAGCGGTTGCCGTGCCAGATCGCGAACGAGATGAGCATCGCCCACGCCAGTCCGGCCCAGTACAGCGCGGATGCCGGCCCATAGGGTCCGAAGTATCCCACGAAGTATGGAATAGCGATGCCGAACGCCGGAATCAGCAGGATGCGGATGCCCGCGTCGCGCAGCGGCAGCTCCGGAGCGCGGTTTTCCGGCTTCGGGACCGTATTTTCCAGCTTCGGTAACTCTACGATTGGCGGCGCTATCAAACCGCCTTATCGTAGCAAAATGGATCCTTCAAAGCTCAACTATCTGGCGGTCGTGGCGGCGGCCGCGTCGGCGTTCGTAATCGGCGGCGCGTGGTATTCGCCGGCGCTGTTCGGCAATGCGTGGATGAAGGCGGCGGGCCTAAACCCCAACGCTCTGCGCGCGCGCAAAATGGGCGCGGTATTCACTGGCGCATTCCTGCTTTCGCTAGTGATGTCGTTGAACCTGGCGGCGTTCCTGGCGGGTCCGCCGAACCTGGCATGGGGCATCGGGGCCGGCGCGCTGGCAGGCATCGGCTGGGTGGCCGCGTCGATGGGAATCACCTATCTGTTCGAGGCGCGCCCGCTGAAGCTCTTCCTGATCGACGCGGGATACCACGCGGTGACCTTCATGGTGATGGGCGGAATTCTCGGGGCCTGGAAGTAGCATGCACAAGATCGTGGCGCACGCACTCATTGCGTGCAGCGTTCACAATCGTGTGAACGCGCTTCGAATCGAGCCGAGACTCAATCCAGCAGCGCCTTCGCCACCGTAGTGTCATCGCGGTCAAACTGAAGCGCCGCCAGCGCTGCCGCGTCCACTGTCATCTCACACGCCGCTATCTCCTCTTCGGTCGCGCCGTGGAAGCATAACTCGCAAACCCCGATGGCTCCCGACGCGCCGCGTACCGGCGGCCCGAATAAGCGGCAGGTGAGCGGGCGCGCCTCGTATAGCTCGCAAGTCTGCGCTTCGGGGTCGAGCGCGGGACACGCAGTCGCGTCGGCCTCGTCTTCCGTGAGTTGCGCGAAGCGAGTCGCGCGCTCCACAATCCGCTCCACACGGACGGGATCGCGCGCTGCAAGTTCCGCCAGACCGGCCCGCAATCGATCCGCGTCAAGCTCGCTGATTTCGAAAGAGCCGATGCAGCACTCCGCGCATCCGGGCCGGCAGACCAGCCAAGGGCCCGCCTTGCGTGCGGCATCCGCCATCGCAGCATCGACAATGTGGATCAGATCCACAGTTCGAGCATAGCGTCTATCGGTCGAGCCGGAAATTCACAGTGATCGGCGCGATCACTTCCACGCGTTCGCCGTTAAGGACGGGCGGCGCGTAAATCCACAGACTTACAGCGTCGATCGCCGCCTTGACTAACAGCGGATTGCCGCTGAGCGCCTTCAATTCGCGGATGTGGCCGTCGGTTCCAATCACGCCCGTGAGTTCCACGGTTCCCGAGACATGCGCCAACTTTGCCACCAAAGGATAGACAGGCTCAACCCGGCGTATCACGCGAGCCAGCTCAATGCTGCTGGTGCGGATGCGCCGCGGTTCGGTGGCGTCGCTCTTAGGCTGGGGCTCGGGCGGTTTCACTGCGGCCGGCCGCGTGGGAGTTGCGGGCGCGGCATTCAGGATGCCTGCGATCAAGCCGTTGGGATCGCCGGCAGCTTGGACGAAGCCCGGAACGGCGCCGGCGACGGTAGGCGGATCGTCCGCGACCTTGGCTGGCAACGTCGGCATGCGAGTCGGCATTATGATGAGAGCCCGCTCGATAGGCGCGTGGGTTGCGCGGGGCTTCACCATCACTTCTGTTGGCGGCGGCACAGGAGCCGGCGGCGTGAGCGGCATCGGCAAAGCCTGCGGCTTCGGAAGCACCTCCGGCCAGATCATCGGTATCAGCGCGACGAAAGCGACCAACGCGGCCTCGCCCGCGAAGCCCAGTCCGGCAGTCCAGGCGCGGCGGCCTGCGTTGGCGTTGGACAACATAGTTTGTTCGAACATTTGGTCACCCTCACCGTTCTGCAAAAGTAGACACCGCCTCACACCAGTAAGTTCCGGTTATGATGATGTCGATGATCAACCGCGAACAAGCCTGGGAACTGCTCTGCGAGTTTACAAAAACCGAAGGACTGCGCAAACATGCGCTGGCCGTAGAAACCTGCGTGGCCGCGTATGCGCGCAAACTCGGCGAGGACGAACACAAGTGGGCAATCACCGCGCTGCTGCACGATTTCGATTGGGAGATCCATCCCACGCTCGAAGAGCATCCGCAGAAAGGCGAGCCCATTCTGGCGGAGCGCGGCATTGAAGAGGAGATCCGCCGCGCCATCCTCTCGCACGCCAACCACCTGGATGTGAAGCGCGAAACGCCGCTCGAGAAGACTCTCTACGCCTGCGACGAACTGGCGGGATTCATCACCGCCATCTCCTACGTGAAGCCGCACCGCAGCGTCTTCGAAGTGGACGCCGCGTCGGTGAAGAAGAAGATGAAAGACAAAGCCTTCGCGCGCTCGGTGAACCGGCAGGACATTATCGACGGCGCTCAAGAGTTGGGCGTGCCGCTGGACGAGCACATCGAATTCTGCGTCAAAGCCATGCAGGCGCGCGCCGAAGAATTAGGCCTGAAAGGCACGCTGGAAGCAAGCGCGTAGAGCTTCGCATGCGGCGGCGCCGACCTTACCGGTCGCCAAAAGCGAGCGCACCCCACAATATGCCCGAACCGGCCAGCAGCCTCTGACCACGTGGACCGCCGAGGGAGGAACTCGAACGCCCAGCGCGGACGCCGACCTGGGCCGCCGATGCGTGCGGCGGGCGCCGCTGGCCCGACTCACGGCGAGCCGGATTAGAACGCATTTTCGGCAGGCTCAGCGCCGGACTGTTTTCCCGCCGGACTACATGACTCCGCCAAGGCAAGAACTCAACGCCGCTTGCCCCCGCTGGAGGCCAGTTTGATTCTCCTAAGCCATTCCTGTCTTCCCAGGTCGAATAAGAAGTTAGACAAGTGAGGAGCAGTGGAATGTTGGAAGAGCTTCTACAGGATCTCCGCTACGCCAGCCGCACGCTGCGCAAGAACCCGGCGTTCACCGTGGTCGCCGTGCTGGCGCTGGCCCTGGGGATCGGCGCCAATACCGCGATGTTCAGCGTGGCCTACGGTATCCTGTTGCGGCCCCTGCCTTATGCCGATGCCGATCGCGTGGCAGTGGTCTACATGCGCTACTTCCCGCGGGACAATGCCTTCGGGACGCTCTGCATCCGCGACTACCTCATGTGGAAGGACAACAATCATGCGTTTGAAGATCCCTCCCTTTTCCGAAGTCTGCGCATGGACATCGGCGGGACCGGACGGGTCCCGCAGCAGGTGCAGGGCGCATCCGTCACCGCGGGCTTCTTTTCCACGCTCGGAGTGCGTCCGCTGATCGGCCGGACGTTCGGGGAGGATCGGCCGGCCAGCGGCGCTCTGGCCGTGCTCAGCGAATCGATCTGGCGGGGCCGCTTCTCCCAGAGTTCCGCCGTTTTGGGACAGACCATTCTGGTGAACGGATCTGCCGCGACGGTGATCGGCGTGGTCCCCGGCGTCGTCCGGTTCCCGGGGCGGGAGACGGAAGTGTGGACCAACCTTCCGCTGAATCCGCCGACGCGTTACGGTCCCTGGTTCTACCGCGGTTTGGCGCGGCTGAAGCCTGGAGTGACGCTGGCGCAGGCGCAAGCGGAGACCAACAACATCGGCCAGCGCATGATGCAGCAGAATCCTTACTACAAACACCTGGAACTGCCCGTGCTCGGCCTGCGCGACGCGCTCCTGGGAACTACGTTGAGGCCCGCGATTCTGGCTCTGGCCGGCGCGGTGGGGCTGGTGCTGCTGATCGCCGTGGTCAATGTGGCCAATTTGATGTTGGCGCGCGCCACCATACGCGAGCGTGAGATGGCGCTACGGCTGAGCCTCGGCGCCGGACGCGGCCGCCTGGTGCGCCAGTTGCTCACCGAGAGCGTAGTGCTGGCCATCGTCGGCGGCGGGGCGGGCCTGGCGCTGGCTTGGGGAGGCATAGTGTTGGTCCGCGCCTGGAATCCGGGCGACCTTCCGCTCATCGATTCCGTTCGGTTGGATGGAGGCGCGCTCGGCTTTATGCTCTTGGTCTCGATGCTGACCGGGGTTCTGTTCGGGCTGGCGCCGGCGTTCGAAAGCGCGCGCGCCGACCTGAACTCGACGATCAAAGCGGGCGGACGCTCCGGCTCTGCCAGTCGCGCCCGCGGGCGTATCCGCTCGGCCCTGGTGGTCTCCGAAATCGCGCTATCGTTGATGCTGCTGGTGGGTGCGGGACTGCTGCTCCGCAGCTTTGCGAATCTGCAGCGGGTGACCGGCGGATTCTCCACGGCGCCACGGCGGATTCTGACCATGCTGATTTCGCCCGGCAACGAGAAGTACAAGGACCCCCGCGCCGGCCTGCCCTTCTACGATGAAGTGCTGCGCCGCGCCGGCAATACGCCGGGAGTGGAAATATCCGCGGTCGGCGATTCGCTGCCGCCCGACCGGCAGGGCGATGCCGACACTTTTCAGATCGAGGGGCAGACCCTGGCGGCTGGAGAGATCAACCCCATCATCTCGCACGCCGATGTGGGCCCGAACTACTTCCGGGCGCTTGGCATCCCTCTGGTCAAGGGCCGGTACTTCACCAGTCACGACAATCAAGATGCGGCGCCGGTGGCGATCGTCAGCGAGGGCTTCGCGCGCCGCTTCCTGCCAAACCAGGAAGCCCTCGGCAAGCGCCTCGCGTATAGCGGCAACTGGATGGAAATCGTGGGTGTAGTCGGCAATGTGAAATACATGGGACTGACTACCGACACGGATCCGGCCTACTATCTGCCGTTCGCCCAAAACTATGCGCCGCGGGCGTATCTGGCGGTGCGTACGTCGGGAGACGCCGCTCCCCTGGCGGAGGCGCTTCGAGGGAAGATTCAATCGATCGATCCGGGCGTAACCCTGGCGCAGATCGAGACCATGGAACAGTCGCTGGCGCTTTCGGTTTCGCAGCCGCGTTTCGACGCCATGCTGTTGGGGTTGTTCGCGGGAATCGCGCTGCTGCTGGCGGCGCTTGGAATATACGGGCTGATCGCGTATTCGGTGGCGCAACGCACTCATGAGATCGGCGTGCGCATGGCGTTGGGGGCGGCGAGGACCGACGTGGTGCGCATGGTGGTTGGGCAAGGCGCGTCACTAGCGGCCATAGGAATCGTACTCGGCCTGGTCGGAGCTTTCGCCTTGACACGATTGCTTCAAACGATGCTATTCGGCATCGGCGTGACGGACGTGCTGACGTTTGCGGCGGCTCCGCTGGGAATGATGCTGGTGGTGCTGCTGGCCACGTTCGTTCCCGCGCTTCGGGCGACGCGGATTTCTCCAGTGGCCACGCTGCGGTACGAGTAAGACCAGCGGCGCGGCGTGTGCGCCGCCCGAATGGGAGTCGCACGGAGACAGGCGCATCAGTTTGGCCGCGAGCCGGGCCCGGAATCGGGCTTGCCGTTGAAAAGGTGCAAGCGGGTTGCATTCACCAACTTAATTTCACCGGCTCTTTCGACGGAGTTTTTGCCCCAAGCTGCGTTACGATCGCTTCCAGAAGGGATTGCCGCGTCAGCGGCTTCGCCACATATCCGTTCATCCCCGCGCTGAAGCACCGTTCCTTGTCTTCCTGAAAAGCGTTCGCCGTCACCCCAATAATGGGCACCAGCGAAGCCGGCCCATCCATTAACCGAATCCGCACCGTAGCCTGATAGCCATCCAATTCCGGCATCTGGCAATCCATCAGAATCACGTCATACGGATTGGCCCGGTGCAACTCCACCGCCTCTTTCCCGTTCACCGCAATGTCCACCTGTGCTCCCGCCCGCGACACAATCGCGCCAGTCACTTTCTGATTAATCACATTGTCCTCTGCTACCAGAACCCGCAGCGCTTGCGGCAGTCGAGTCACCAGGCTCGCATCCCGATGGATCGCGCAAACCGCCGCGACCTCGGGCAGCGGCAATTCAAACCGGAATGTCGACCCTTCTCCCAGGCAGCTTTCCACCCACAGCCGGCCACCCATCAGCTCCGCCAACCGGCGCGAGATTGACAGGCCGAGTCCCGAACCCCCAAACTTGCGCGTGGTTGAGGAATCCACTTGATGAAATTCCTGGAATAACCCGGCTTGCTGTTCCGCCGACAACCCGATACCCGTATCGGAAACAGCGAAGAGGATCCAGCCCGCGTGCGCCGGCTTCACCTCCAGCCGTATGTTTCCAGCTTCGGTGAACTTCACCGCATTCGTCAGCAAATTCGAAACCACCTGGCGGATGCGTACCAAATCCCCCTCCACGTGCTGCGGTAAACCTGGAGCCAATTCCAATTGAAACTTGAGTTCCCGCGCTGCCGCCAGCGCCATCGCCGGCGCAACCAGATCCCGAATCAGCTGCGGCAGATCGAAGGGGGCCTGTTCCAGCGTTAGTTTGCCGGACGTGACTCTGGCCGTATCCAGTATGTCGTTCAAGATCGCCATCAGATGCGCTCCGCTTCGGCCGATATCGCTCAGTAACATGCTTTGTTCCGGGGTCAGCGTCGACGCCCTCAGTATCTCCGCCAGCCCCATGATGCCGTTCAACGGCGTGCGAATTTCATGGCTCATGTTCGCCAGGAAGCTCATTTTCGCGGCCGCCGCCTTTTCCGCCGCGTCGCGCGCCTTGCGCAGATCCTCGCTTTGCTCTTGCATCGCCAGTTGATCGACGAACATTGCCCGGGTATGCCCGCCATTGATCCGTATGAGCTGAGTGATGGCCAACCCGTGGATAAGGATTATGGGCGCCAGCAGCCATCCGTACCGGGGAATGGCGAATCCCGCCCAGATGTAGACTGGCAGCAGTTGAGCGCACGCGTGAAACCGCGCAAGTCCCGGAAACGGCGCGAACAGGTTCGCGCTAAAGCTCGAAGATCCTGCGACGGCCACCAGCAAAAGGCCCTCGGGAATCACCATGCCCCAGACATTCCAAAATTCATACGCCAGAAATAACGCAAATATCAGGCTCATCAGCGCGGATATCTGAAGCAGCCGGTCGCCGTCGCGCGCCCCCTCACTCCTGTGAATCACCCGCTGTGCGATCAACGTGCGCGCCATTCCCATCAGCGCCAGCAACACCGTCAATTCCAACCCTCGATCTCTCGCCGGACCCGTCAGGTTGGTCGAAAATAGGCCCGTGAATAGTGCATAAGAAAGACCGCCCCACTGCAACCGCCGCGCAAGTTCGCTTAGCAGGAGCCGGCGCAAAGCCGGACTGTCCATATCTCTCACTTTATTGCTTATCGGCCACTTAGTACATGGACGGCAGTCTTATTCGCATTATCTTTACCGTTAGCTCGCTGCGGGAGGCTGTATTCTCCAACTTATTTCGACGGCTCGCCCGTCGAGTCCAGTTGATGTTGTTTTTCATCATCCATGAATTTGCGGCATCGCCGAACGGCTTGTAGGCTTGAGTAGGCGGTCTGTCGCCTACGCTGAGAAGGCCTTCTTGGGGGGCCTCCAGGGCTTTGGCCGGATCATTCGGAGCGAGGGCCGCGTGGGCGCACTGCGGGCGGCCGTATAATCGAAACGCTCGAGGAAATCCGACCGAAGATCTCGAGGCGATCGTGGATCGAAACGGAAACCTGGACCACTCCATCATTCGCACAGGAGAGCTGCACAATCCATAAGGAGGCAGTTGTGAAACCTCAAATCTGGTTGCCAGCGCTGTTGATCCTTGGCGGCGTCTGGTATTTCGCCGTCCAGCGCCAGACCGTTTACGCCTCGCAAGACCTGCCGCCCCAAACCGAGGGCCAACAGTTCCGCATCATCGTGGGGCTTAAAGACATCGAGGCGCGACGCTGGCAAGGAAGAATTCAGGTGACCGGCGGCGAGATGGTGAGCCTCTCCGGGTGGCGATTCTCCGGCCAGGACCGTGCGAACGCCGATGGCACGTTCGCTTTCGAGACCAAGATGCAGCCGCTTGAAGACCAGCTTCAGCCGGGAAGCTACTACGGCGTGACGGCGATGGCAGGGCAGGCTCCCCGGCAGGTTCCCGAAGGCCTGCTGGTGAAGGTACGCGGCGGCGGATCGGCCCGGGTTTCCCTGGAGAGTGGCTCCGGCAATCTCGAGTTTAGCGCCTCGGACGCTGCCTACGGCGCCCGCGTGATGTTGATGGACGGCAACGCTTCGGTGGAAAGGCTGCCGATGGAGCGCAGGGTTTCCGATCCCGGTCGGCGAACGATCAGCCCGCCGCCGCTGTCGCTCCCGATGGCACAGGCTGGACGGCGTGGGTGGCATATCGCGACAAGTCGGATGCCGTGATGGTGAGCGACGGCCGCCGCGTGTACACGATCGGCGAGCGCGGGGACTTGCACGCGCCTGCGATCGCAGCCGGGCGCGACCAGGTGTATGTGGTGTGGCCGCGGAACGACGGCGGCATATTCCATCTGTTCGGCTCGGTGTGGAGCAAGGGCCAGTGGTCGAGCCAGCAGAGAGTCACCAACGAAAAGGGCAATGACGTCTGGCCGCGCATGGCCGGCGACGGAAAGGGCAACATCGCGTTGGTGTGGCAAGGATTCCGGGCCGGACGCTCCGCGATCCTGCTGAAGCTGTGGAATGACAGGAACTGGAGTAAAGAGCAGACGGTGAGCGAGGGCGAAGGCAACTGCTGGATGCCCGCGGTGGCGTACGGCGGAAGCCAGCTCTGGCTGGCCTGGGATTCGTATGCCACGGGCGCGTACCAGATCTATGCGCGCCGCTGGAAGCAGCCGGTCCAGCGGATCACGCGCGGCGGCGCGTTCTCGGTGAGGCCTTCGATAGTGGTCACAGCCGCTGGACAGCCGGTGGTCGCCTGAGAGGAATCGGATGCGCTTTGGGGCAAGGATTTCGCTTATCAGACGGACCAGCGCGGCACGGTTGAGTATAAGAACCGCCGTGCGCGGGTGGCGTATATGGAAGGAGGCGAGTGGCGAGAGATCGCGGCTCCGGTGGAACAGGCGATTCCGCCCGGGATAAGGCGCTACCTCCAGCAGCCGCAGCTTGCCGTCGATTCGAGCGGACATCTTTATATGACCGTCCGCTGCCGCACCTCGACGCGCGTTTCGCGCATCGATTACTGGTCGTCCGATGGCAGGTGGGAAACGTTCGTTACGCATCTGGATGGCGGCCGCTGGGCCGATGCCGCGCCGCTGCCGGCGAGCGTGGGCCGCCATGGGATGAGGGACGCGATCATACTCGCGGGAGGCGCGGCGCAAGTGGCGTGGGCTACCGATAATCGCGCGTGGCAAGGCGGTGCGTACGGGGAGCTGGAGATCTACACGACCCCGCTCGCGGTGACCGGGGCCGCCGCGCGGCTGGCCGCCGGGAAGGCAATCTCCGAAGGACCGGCGGCGGCGAATCCGAATCCCAACGAGAGCGAGGATGTGCGCCGCGTGCGAGCGTACCGCTACTCCTTCGACGGCAGAACGTACCGCATCCTGCGCGGCGATTTTCACCGTCACACCGAGCTTTCGGGCGATGGCGCGGGCGACGGCCCGCTGGAAGATAACTACCGCTACACGCTGGACGCGGCCGCGATGGATATCGGCTATGTCAGCGATCACCAGATGGGGCAGAACGAGGAATACAACTGCTGGATCACCCAGAAATCGAACGACCTATATTACATGCCCCAGCGGTTTGTCCCCATGTACGGCTACGAGCGCAGCGTGCATTACCCCAACGGGCACCGCAACCTCTTGTGGGCGGAGCGCGGCAAACCGATGCTGCGGATATCTCCCGAAGAGAATCGCGGCGAAGTAAACAGCGGCTCGGTGCTCTACCCTTACGCGCGCGAGACCGGCGCCGTGGTAACGCCGCATACGTCGGCCACGCAGCAGGGCACGGACTGGCGCGACAACGATCCGGCGATTCGAGCCGGTGGTGGAGATTTATCAGGGATACGACGCCAATTACGAAGAGCCGAACGCCCCGCGCGCATGGAAGCCGGGGGAGACGCAGTCGCACGAAGCGCAGCGGCCCGCCGGATACGTGTGGAACGCCTGGGCCAAGGGGTACAAGCTGGGCGTGCAATCCAGCTCCGATCATATTTCGACGCACACTTCCTACGCCTGTGTGCTGGCCGAGCAATTCACGCGCCAGGGGATCCTGGACGCCATCCGCAAGCGTCACACCTACGCCGCGACTGACAACATCATTGTCGATTTCCGCATCGGAGGGGCGCTGATGGGCGACGCTACCGAAGCTAACTCGCCGCCCCGGCTCGTAGTGCGAATCGTCGGAACCGCTGCGATCGCACAGATCGACGTGATCAAGAATAACAAGTACGTGCATCAGCTGAAGCCGCTAAAGAACGATGTGTCGTTCGAGTATCTCGACAACGCAGTTGAGACCGGCGAGAGTTACTATTACGTGCGGGCCGAGCAGACTGACGGACAGCTTGCCTGGAGTTCGCCGATCTGGGTGCAATACCGTCCGCGATGACGCAGCTCTTCCCCTTCACCGGCGCATTGTCGCGCCAGGAGAACTAAACTTTGGCGGAATTGGGTTCGGTCGCATACACGTACTGGCCGTCTTAATGATAACGACTTTCGCGAATTTCGAAGTACCCTCCAGTTGCGGGCCGCTACGAACGTCGGCGAGCATACGCGTATCCGTCCCGGGCCGTAATGGGAGCACGTTGCCGATAGGTATCGGGGTCTGTCGGAGCCCACGTCCCCAGTCCGTCGACATACCGATTGAACATACAAAAAGCGGCGGCGATGAGCACGGTGTCATGGATTTCCATGTCTGGGGCGCCACTCTCCCGTGCGCGGGCGATGTCTTCGCCGGTTACCTCCTTGCCGCCGCGCTGCACTTTTCCGGCGGTGGCTGGCAGGGCCTTCATCTTGTCCGATATGGCAGCGTGTTCCGGGTCGCGCTTGACGTCGAGCACCAGCTGCTCGTTATTGCCCAGATGATATGCAGCCACGGCTCCATGAACGTTCTGGCAAAAGAAGCAGTCGTTGCGCGAGGAGACGAAGCTGCGATCAGCTCGCGCTCGCCGGGCGAGAGAGTGTTCGGTCCGCGGAGAAGCACGTCGGCGAGCTGGTTGAGGGGCTCGGCGGTCTCCGGCCGGAACACCATCAACCCGCGGATGCCGGGCAGATCCTCTGGCAACTGTATGTGCGCCATGGTGTAGGTTCTCCTTTCACTTGTCACCTATTCTTCGCCGATGGCGAAAGTTGTTTTGTAGCGCGGCAGCAGCAGCAGCAGAGCCGCGGCAACCAGCGTCACGGCCGCGAGTTGCACCAGTAACGCACTGTAAGATCCGGTGGCATCAAAGGCGCGGCCCATTATGACGGGGCCGACTGCTCCGGCAATCGCATACGCGGTCCAAGTGAAGCCGTACAAAGTCGAGAACGATTTCAGGCCGAAGTATCGGGAGAGCAGATAGGGAGTGACATCGCCTTCTCCACCCATCCCGAAGCCGATGAGCGCCGCGGCCTGGATGCCCACAGGGAGAGTGTGCGCAGTGGCCAGCAGGAACGTGCCCAGCGCGGAGAGCGCGAAGAGACAGGCGCCCACCCGCGGCGCGAAGAAGCGGTCGAGCAGCCAGCCCGTCGAAAGCCTTCCGGCCAGAATCGCCGCGCCCATGGCGGAAACTGCTAAAGCGGCCTTTCCCGCCGAAATGCCGCGATCGGTCAGGAGCGCCGAGAGATGTGTGATAGCGCCGTTCTGGCTGATGGAGATCAGGAACAGCTCGGCGACAATAATCCAGAAGATTCGGGAGCTCAATCCCTCGGCGACCGTAGCGCCTGAGGCCGGCTTCGCCGCGAAGTGCGCAGCGTGGGGACGGGCGCGGACGCGGGATCCGCAGGGTAGCCCGACGACCAGAACGGTGGCGCCCAGTATCGCGAAGGAAGCGCGCCAACCTACGGCGTGAATCAGAGCCTCGGCAATGGGAGGAAGGACGATAGCGCCCACCGCGCCGCCGCCCAGCAATATAGAAAACGCCACGCCGCGGCGCTCCCGAAACCACGTAGTGAGCACCCTGGAGTACGCCAGGTGCGCGGTTCCGTTTCCTACGATTCCCAAAATGAGGAAGGTCGCGTAGAACTGCCACAGGTGGGGAGTGAGCAGAGAGAGCGACGCGAACGCGCACCCGAAGATGGTCAGACAGGGCAGGATGATGCGCCGGGCCGGATAGCGATCGAGCAGCCAGCCAAGCGGCGGCGAGCATGCCGCCACCGCCAGCGCCGCGATGCCGAAGGCCGCAGAGACCGCTTCGCGCGACCAGCCGAACTCAGCACTCAGCGGTTTGAGGAAAATCGCGAAGGTATAGACAAGCAGCGACGCGAAGCTGACCAGTACGCAAGCCGAGGACGCGAGGGCTATGCGCCATCCCGGGTAACGAATGCTGTGCTCATTCGTTGCGGAGGCCCCGGCGGGCCGAAGGGCAGGCCCCATGTCAGCCGTTCCCGTCGCGCACGTACCCATGGCGGGCCAGATGCCGCCCCTGCTGGCGGTGAGCTTCGCCGGACATTTCGGCGACGCCGGTGGCGGTGATCCAGCGATTGTAGAAGTTGAAAAGCGCGCAGGTGGTGATGGCGAAGTAAATGGCTTCGTCGTCCCAGCCGGCCGCGCGCACGCTCTGCATATCGGCGGCGGTGAATCCGGGCAGATCGCTGGTGATCTTCGCCACGAAGCGAAGCATCGCTTTGTCTCTCTCGGGCAGAGGAGAGGACTCGAGATCGCTTAGAACACTGCGGAGCAACTCTTCGCTGCCGAGCAGTTCGGCGGCGGCGGCAGCGTGGGCGCGAGTGCAGAAGCGGCATTCGTTGAGGCTGGAGGTCCACGCGGCAATCGGTTCGCGCATCGCCGGACTGATAGTGGCCGGCGCACGCAGAACTCCCTGGGTGAACGTGGAAAGGCCGCCGGTAAACGAAGGCTGGAACGCGAACAGGTCCCAGATTTTCGAGTATTCGGCCTGACGGCCGCGGGCGGAGTCGATCAGATCCTTATAGGTGCCTGGCTTCAGGTTGCTCTCGACGCCGGGAAGGTAGAGGGCCGACATGGCGCTGTCTATCACTTGCTTGCCGCCATTGGCAGTGGCCGCTTCCAGTCGCGGGCCACATACCCGAGCGCCGCGGTCTGCCTTCCAATCTCCACGTAGAGTTCGGGATCGCGGGGCTGCCAGGTGTCCAGCCCGTCGACGTAACGATTGGCCATGCAGAAGGCGGCCGCGATGAGCACCGTGTCATGGATTTCCTTGTCGGTCGCGCCATGGATGCAAACTCTCTCGACATCTTCGGTGGTGACGTACTTGCCGCCCTTCTGAACTTTGCCGGCAATCGCCAGCAGAGCCTTCATCTTGTCCGAGAGTGGAGCTGTCTCGCAATCGCGCTTCATCTGGCCGATCAGTTCATAGTCCGCGGAGCCGCCGCCGAGATGTTGCGCCGCGGTGGAACCATGACTCGTCTGGCAGTAGTAACAATCGTTCTGCGCGGAAACATAAGTCGCGATCATCTCGCGTTCCGCCAAAGTGAGTGTGTTCGGCCCGCGGAGTAAGGCCTCCACCAGGTCACATAAAGGTTGAGTGGTCGCCGGACTAAAGACCAGCGGACCGCGAATACCCGGCAGCCCTTCGGGGAGTTGGATGTGTGCCATCGGTCGTCCTCAATTCGCCCTCAATTCGCCCGGATATAGCCTTCGTGGGCCATCCGCTGTCCCATTTCGCGGTAGGCTTGTGGATCGGCCGGCTGCCAGGTGTCCAAGCCGTCCACGTAGCGATTGTACATGCAGAATGCGGCCGCGATCAGCACGGTGTCATGGATTTCCCTGTCAGTCGCGCCGGCGTTGCGGGCGCGCGCAATATCGTCCGCGGTGACGTGCTTGCCGCCCTTTTGAACCTTGCCGGCGACGGCCAGCAGCGCCTTCATCTTTTCCGGGATATCCGCGGCGCCGTAGTTACTCTTGACCTCATCGATCAGTTTGTAGTTGCCGCCTATATGTTCCGCGGCGGCGGCGCCGTGAGACAGTTGGCAGAAGCAGCAATCGTTTTGGGCAGAGACGTATGTCGCGATCATTTCACGTTCCGCCGAGGTCAGAGTATTGGGGCCGCGTAACAGGACTTCCGCCAGTTCGCGAAGCGCTTTGGTGCTTTCCGGGCTGATTGCCATAGGGCCGAGGATGCCCGGCAATCCCTCGGGTAGGCTAATGTGAGCCATAGACCCTCCAAATGTTCTAACCGAGAATACACGAAAGTGCTGCAACCGGCAGTAATGGAAATCTACTAGTGTAGCGTCCACGAAATAGCTGGACAACCAGTGGCAGGCGGACTAACAATCCGCCGGACCCAGAGGGTACCCCTGACAACCTGCCCCACAAATCTTCGCCCGTCTTAGACATAATACTAGTGACAGACAGTCTGCGGCTAGTAGGTTTTCATTATTGTTAGTCTGCGGCGCCTCCCGTAGAATCAGTGCAAACTTATGCACTCAGGGAAACTTGCTTTGTTATTAGTCCTCTCACTGTGGTGTGTGCGCGCGCAGGATCCGGTTGGCGTACTCGAGGGCGAAATTAGAGATGCGTCGGGCGCAGCTGTTACCGCCGCGTCGCTAACGGTAACTAACCACGAGACCGGACTCGGCATCAAGCAACTCTCGTCGCGCGAAGGATCGTTCCATTTTTCTCTGCCGGCCGGCGAATACGACTTGCGGGCCAGCGCGGCTGGGTTTGCCGCCTTCTCGGAATCGGCCATCCGCATCGATGTCGGGCGCACCGTCCGCGTCCCGGTCAAGCTCGAAGTGGAAGCGGGGCACACCGCGGTGAGCGTCAGCGGGGAAGCCGTGACAGTGGACACCAGCCAGACCCTCGGTAATGTAGTTTCGGAGAGGGAGGCAACCGATCTTCCCCTCAACGGACGCGACCTCACCCAACTCGGCCTCCTACAGCCGGGGGTTGCGCCCATGACGGCCGGGCTTGCGGAGGCGGGAGGCATCGCGCGCAGCGGCCAGGCCTACGCGGTCAACGGGCAGCGCCCGGAGTCAAACGACTACCTGCTCGATGGCGCCAGCAACGTGGACAGCGTCAATGGCGGATACGCTCTGCGCACACCCGTCGACGCCGTCAGTGAGTTCCGCATTCTCAGCCTGAACGCGCCCGCCGAGTATGGCAACACCAGCGGAGCGACTACCTCAGTGGTCACCAAATCGGGAAGTAACGGTCTGCATGGCGATATCTACGAGTTCCTCCGCAACAACGCCATGGACTCGCGCAACTTCTTCGCCTCCCAGACCGAACCGCTGCACCGCAATCAATACGGCGCCACCCTGGGCGGACCTATCCGCAAGGACAAGGATTTCTTCTTCGTCTACTATGAAGGGCAGCGCGATTCCGAGGGCAGCACACAGGCCGCCATCGTGCCCACAGCCGCGGAGCGAACCGGCGATTTCTCGGGACTCACCGACCCCTCCACGGGACAGCCTACGCCTCTGATCAACGAGTTCACCGGCCAGCCATTCCCGGGAAACCAGATCCCGGCGTCCCTGCAGAGCCCCATCGCGCAACTGGCGACTAAGCTTTATCCGCTGCCCAATATCGGCGCCAACGTGTTTGAATCCACACAGCTCGGATCGACTAACTACGATCAGGGGGGCTTCCGCCTGGACCACTACTTTGGCGCCGGCGACCAACTCTTCGCGCGATTTTCCACGTCTTCTCTGAACGAGTTCGACCCACTGCCCATCGCCGGCGCCGGCGTGCCCGGTTTTCCAGTCACCGACGCGATAGTAACCAATTCCGCCACCAGTTCCTGGGTTCACCTGATTTCGCCGCAGACCGTTCAGACTGTTCGCGTGTCTTTCCTCCGCAACGTGTTCGACATGGGACAGGCGGTAAACCACACACCGGGCAGCAGCCTGGGGTTCCAATACCAGCCCACCTTGGGGTTGAACGACGGCGTTCCCTATCTCATCGTGAGCGGCTACGCGTCGCTCGGCAATCCGATTACAGGACCTCAGAACACGTATCAGAACGACTATCAGGGATCTTACTCCCTGGCCCTGACTCGCGGCCGGCACAATCTCAAGTTCGGCGCCGATCTCACTCGCGAGCAGATCAATGCTCTGCTCGGAATTGCCACCAACGGCTTCTTCGTGTTCGCTCCCTTCCCGGCCAGCGATTCGTTCGCCAGTTTCCTGTTGGGGCAATCGGTGCAGTTCTTTCAGGGCGGCGGAGACTTCAACCGCGGGCTTCGTAAGTGGGTAGCGGCCGGGTACGCACAGGATGAGTTCCGCATCAATTCACGCCTGACTCTCAACTACGGTCTGCGATATGAGATCAACACGCCCTATGTCGACATCCGGAACCGCATGAACGCGTGGGCGCCGGGGGAGCAATCGAAGATCTATCCGAACGCGCCGGAAGGGCTCCTGTTCCCCGGCGACCCTGGCGTGCCGGCGGGAATCGCTAACGTCGACTATAAGGAATTCATGCCGCGCGTGGGGCTTGCCTGGGATCCGATCGGCGACAACAAGACCACAATACGGGCGGGCTACGGCATTTTCTACGATGGCTTTACCAACGGCACCGGAGGCCCCCTTCAGGCGTCCATAAGCGCGCTGCCGTGGACTCAGGCGTATCAGTTGCCCGGTCCCGGGTTCGACTTTGCCAATCCCTATGGCGGCGCCCCTACGCCTTTCGGCACTGGAAATTTCGTCGCGCCGGCCACCGTGCTCACCGTGCAATCCGGCATGCGTCCGCCGTATTCGCAGAATTGGAATTTCTCGATCGAGCGGACCATCGCCAAGGACTACTTGCTCGACGTGCGCTATGTCGGCAACAAAGGGACTCATCTGCCGCGCTTTATCGAGGCGAATCCCTCCATCTATGGACCGGGCGTCAGCGCGAGCAACAACAACGAAATACGCGAGTACACTACGTGCAACTCGGCCGGCGTCTGCAATTACGGATCGGTGGGTTTGATCGCCGACGATTCCAGCTCCACCTATCACGCGCTGGAAGTGGCCTTCTCGCGGCAGTACGCGCATGGCTTGAGCTTTCTGGCGTCCTACTGGTACTCGAAGAGTCTGGACTATATCTCCTCGCTGAACGTCGCCGGTTCGGCGCCCACGCTGGTGGCCGGCGAAAACGATCTGGCGCAGAACCCGTTCGACCTGGCGGCCGAGCATGGCCCATCATTGTTCGATGCCACGCAGCGGTTCGTCTTCAGCGGAACCTGGGCGCTGCCGCGCTGGCAAGGCGCTTCGCGAGCGGCGGCCTACGTTCTCAACGGCTGGCAACTCAACGCCATCAGCACGTTGTCCACCGGGACGCCGTTCACCGTCTACGATAGCGCCGACGTTTCCCTGCAAGGTACCGCGCCCGAAATCAGCGGCTTTTACTCCAGCCGGCCGGACCTTATATCCAATCCGAACGCGGGGCAGCCGCACACCGCCAACGAATGGGTAAGCCGTGCGCCCTTCCTGCAACTGAATCCCGTGACGCAGGCCGGCCAGTTCGGCAACGAAGGCCGCAATGTCGTGCGCGGACCAGGCATTGAAGACGTGGATCTATCGTTGTTCAAGTATTTCAAGCTTAGCGAGAGCAAACGTGTGCAGTTCCGGGCGGAGTGCTTCAACCTGCTCAACCATGCCAATTTGGGACTGCCCGAAAACGATCTGGAATCTCCCGCGTTCGGCCAGATTCTGCAGGCCGGCCCGCCACGCCTGATGCAACTGGCGATTAAGTTCCTGTTCTAGCAGGAGCATCCCGTTGGACTTCTCTCCGAGTGCTGAGGAATCGCCCGAGGCAGGTCGCCAGCGTGGCAGTGTGAATGATAGGCTGGCTGAATGCGTCCTCAACCTCTGATCGCCGTGACCGATGTGGAAGCGAGCAGCCGATGGTACCAGCGTCTGCTCGGCTGCCGGAGCAATCATGGGGGCTCCGCATATGAACAGCTGGTCTCGAACGGGCAACTTGTCCTTCAGTTGCACAGCTTCGAGGTGGAACATCATCACGGGCGGATTGGCAATCGTGACGACAAGCCATATGGAAACGGGGTGCTGCTGTGGTTCGAGGTCGACGATTTTGAAGCGGTTATGCAGCGCTCCGCTGAAATGGGCGTCGAGACGGTGCTGCCTCGTCATCGAAACCCGGCTGATGGTGACGGCGGGCCCAATCACTGGGAGTGCTGGGTGCGGGATCCGGACGGCTACACTGTAGTCGTTGCCAGTCCATACGGAACGGCGGACGGAACGTGGCGTCCGGACCAGCACACCTTCGGCGGATAGACCCTGCGTGACGGCGAGCAGCTTTACCACTAGATCACCTTTCCAAAGATTTTTCGAAACAAAATCGCTTCCGGAACGTATCTCCTAGTGTCTTCCAGTCGATCACCGACCGGAGCACACGGAAGCCAATGCCCAGAAACGAATCCCCGCTGCAAAGCGAGATGCTCCAGGGAACCCTCGATCTGCTGATTTTGCAGACGCTGGTCCTCGGCCCTGCCCACGGGCATACCATTGCCCACGCCATTGAGCGCGGCTCCGAGGACGTGCTGCAGATTGAGCACGGGTCTCTGTACCCGGCGTTACACCGACTCGAAGGCCGCGGCTGGATCGCCTCCTTCTGGGGAACTTCCGCGAATAACCGCAAAGCGAAGTACTACCGCCTGACCCCGGACGGGCGAAAACAGCTGACCGCGCAGACCGCGCGTTGGGAGCAAGTGGTTCGAGCGATCGGCCGCATCCTGAAACCAGCCACGGGGTGAATGCGATGAACTGGCGGTATCTTTTTGGACGGGCGAAATGCGATCGCGAGCGATTCGAAGAGATCGAATCGTATGTGCAGATCGAGATCGACGACAACATCGCGCGGGGAATGCCAGATGCCGAAGCGCGCGCGGCGGCCCGTCGCAAATTAGGCAACAGCACCCTGATTCGAGAGGAGATTTACCGCATGAACACCGTTGCTTTCCTGGATAGCCTGGTCCGCGACATACGCTACGGTGTGCGCGCGCTACGCCACAACCCCATGTTCACAGCCGTTGCGCTGCTCACCCTCGCCATCGGAATCGGAGCCAATACGGCTGTCTTCAGCGTGATCGATTGTGTGCTGCTGAAACCCCTTCGTTATCCTCACGCGGAGGAATTGGTGGCGCTCCGGCAGCTAGCCCCCGGCGCGGCGGGACTGGCGAGTTTCTCCGAGGGCCTGCCCCTTTCGCCATCCATGTATTTCACGTACTCCGAGCATAACCGCACGTTTCAATCGTTGGGAGTGTGGACCCCGGGCGTGGCGAACGTCACCGGGCTGGCCGAGCCGGAACAGGTCCGCGTCGTGGCCGTAAGCGATGGGGCGCTGCAGGCGCTGGCAGTTCCACCCGCAGTCGGGAGGTGGCTTTCGGCGGCCGACCAGATTCCGGGCCCGCCGCAGCCCGGCAGTTTCTCGGGCCGTTCGACGAAGGTGCTGCTCAGCTATGGGTATTGGCAGCGGCGTTTTGGAGGCGAGCGCTCGGCGGTCGGGCGCAACATTATTGTGGACTCGTTCCCGCGCGAAATCGTCGGCGTGATGCCGCAGGGCTTCCGGATTGTGAATGCCGATTTCGACCTCATCGCGCCGCTGGCGTTCATTCGCAACAAGCTCCCCATGGCCGGATTCGGCTTTCAGGGCGTCGCTCGCCTGAAGCCGGGAGTCGCCATCTCACAAGCCAATGCCGACCTGGCGCGCTTGCTCCCCGTGTGGATGGACTCCTGGTCGAATGGTCCTGGCACCGATAGCCACTTTTATGAGAACTGGAGAATCACACCTGCCATCCGCCCTCTCAAACAAGAGGTGGTCGGCGGCGTCAGCGATGTGCTCTGGGTGGTGATGGCGACCATCGGGCTGGTCATGCTGATTGCCTGCGCGAACGTGACGAATCTGCTGCTGGTGCGGGCGGAAGTGCGGCGGCACGAGCTCGCGTTGCGTTCGGCGCTCGGCGCCGGCACGGCGCGGATTATCGGCGCGCTGCTGGTGGAAAGCACGACGCTGGGTCTATTGGGCGGCGTGCTTGCCATCGGAGTGGCCGAGGGCGGCCTGCGGCTTCTGGTGGCGATCGGCCCGGCCAATCTGCCGCGCTTGGGTGAGATCGCCATCGACCCCGGGGCCATTGGTTTCACCCTGGCGCTATCGCTCTTCTCGGGTCTTTTCTTCGGATTGATTCCCGCACTCAAATACGCCATGCCGGGAATCTCCACGGCCCTCCGCAGCGCCGGCCGCGCGGCGAGCGTGAGCCGCGAGCGCCATCGCGCCCGAAACCTCCTGGTGGTCGCTCAGGTGGCCATGGCTTTGGTGCTGCTGGTCAGCGCCGGCCTGATGATCCGGACCTTCCAGGCGCTGCGCACCGTCGAGCCGGGATTCACGCATGCGGAGCATCTGCAAACCACGCGCATCTCCATTCCTTCGTCGCTGGTGGCGGAGCCGCAGCGGGTAATTCGCGTCCAGAATGATATTCTCGACCGCCTGGCGGCGATTCCGGGCGTGACCTCGGTCGGATTTGCCAGCGAAATGCCGATGGAAGGTTTCGACTCCAACTGGGATGCGATTTTTGCCGAAGACAAGACCGATACCGGCGCCGTACCGCCCATGCGATTTTTCAAATATGTTTCGCCCGGGTTCTTTCAAACAGCCGGCACGCGAATCATGGCGGGGCGCGAGCTGACCTGGATCGATGTGTACAACCAGCGACCGGTGGTGATGGTCTCCGCGAACCTGGCGCGCGAACTGTGGGGCTCGCCTTCCGCTGCGCTCGGCAAACGCTTACGAGAGTTTTCCTCGAACCCGTGGAGGGAGGTGGTGGGAGTGGTCGAAGACGTCCGTGAGAACGGCGTCCAGAAGAAAGCCCCGGAAATGGTCTACTGGCCAACCTTCATGCCCAATCTCTACGGACCCGCTCCGCTGGACGCATGGCGCTCCCTGACATTCGTGGTGCGGAGCGATCGCACCGGCACGCAAGGCTTTCTGAGCCAGGTGCGGCAAGCCGTCTGGTCGGTGAACGCGAGCCTTCCGGTGGCGTCCACGCGCACCATGCAGGATATTTACGACCAATCGATGACGCGAACATCCTTCACGCTGGTGATGCTGGGAATCGCGGGCGCGATGGCGCTGCTGCTGGGGATTATCGGCATCTACGGCGTGCTGGCGTATGCGGTATCCCAGCGCCGGCGTGAGATCGGAATTCGCCTGGCTCTCGGCGCGCCGCAGAGCGAGCTGAAGCGAATGTTCATGCGCTATGCGCTGAGGCTCGCGGGAATCGGCGTGGGCATCGGTCTGGTGGCCGCGGCCAGCGTGACGCGTCTTATGGGTTCGCTGCTGTTCGGCATTGCTCCGATGGACCCTGTTACATACGTCGCGGTACCGGTGGTATTGCTTGCCGCCGCGCTGCTTGCCAGCTACCTGCCGGCGCGGCGGGCCGCCGCAGTGGACCCGGTGGAGACTCTGCGGGCTGAGTAACGAGGCTGTTCAATTCCGATGATAACTTGCTGAACTGGAGAGCATCCGGGGAGCGCCTGCCGGCCCTCGCGCCCCGATGGGCGTCCGCACTCCCCTTGCCAAACTAGGAGAGTTCGATTATACTCCTAGTTAGACTAGGAGGACACGAATCGTGGGTAAAACCGCCGAGCTGCTGCCGGGTACTCTCGACATGCTGATACTGAAGGCCGTATCGTTGAAACCGCTGCATGGATACGGGGTATTGCAGCGTATCCAGCAGATTTCAGGCGACGCGCTAGAGATTCCCCAAGGGTCCTTGTATCCGGCGCTTTACCGGTTAGAGCACCAGGAACTGATCGCCGCCGAATGGGGTGTAAGCGAGAATAATCGCCGGGCGAAGTATTACACGTTAACCGTCGCCGGGCGGCGCCGCCTGCGTGCGGAAACGGCCGGCTGGAACAGGCTGGCGGCGGCGATGGCCGCGGCCCTGAACACCACGCCGGAGGAGGTGTGACGTGCTGAGACGCCTTCGCTCTCTTTCGCGCGCGATCAAATCCCGGCGCGATTTCGAACAGGGAATGACCGAGGAGTTCCGGTTGCACATCGAGCAATATACGGACGAGCTGGTGCGCTCGGGAGTGCCTCAGCGAGAAGCGGCCCGGCGGGCTCGGATCGAGTTCGGCAGCTGGAACAGCGCGCAGGAAGAGTGTCGCGAAGCACGCGGGCTCCGCCCATTCGATGAGTTGGTCAGGCAACTGCGTCACGCTGCCCGATTGCTGCGCAAGACACCCGGATTTACAGTGGCTGCCCTGGCGACCCTCGCCGTTTGCCTCGGCGCGAACCTGACGATATTCGCGGTGGTCGACTCCATCCTGCTCCGCCCCCTGCCGTTTCCCGAGGCTGGCCGGCTGGTCACCATCTATAATACGTATCCCAAAGCCGGCGTCGATCGTGACGGTTCCTCGATAGCCAATTATTACGAACGCCGCGGCAGGATTCCCGCCTTCGCAGGGGTCGGCATCTATTCGTACGGCACGGCGGTCGCCGGCGAGGCCGGATCGACGGAACAGGAGCAGATCGCGCGAGTGTCCCCGGACTTTTTCGCGACGCTGGGGACGGGTCCATCGATGGGGCGCAGTTTCACGGAAGAGGAAACGTCGCTTCGAACCGACAGGGTCGTGATTCTCACCGACGCCTACTGGCGGCAGCATTTCGATGCCGACCCTCGCGTGATTGGCAAGCAGGTTCGCGTGAACGGACTCAGCATTGCGGTGGTCGGCGTCCTGCCGCCGGGGTTCCGCTTCCTCTCATCGGAGGCTCGTCTGTACTTTCCCTTTTCGTCGAGTCCCGCAGATCGTGATTCCTCACAGCGGCACTCGGGCGGGAATTCGAAGCACATGATTGCCCGCCTCAAGCCCGGCGCGACCCTGGCCCAGGCGCAGGCCCAGATCGACGCACAGAATGCCACCCTGGAAGCGGATGATCCCCAGGCGAAAATGATGGCCGATGCCGGCTTTCGTTCGGTGGTTGCGCCCCTGCACGCGGACCACGTTCGAACGATCCGCCCCGCCCTGTTGTTGATGCAGGCAGGCGCATTCGCACTGTTGCTGATCGGCGCGGTCAACCTGACGAACCTGCTCTTGATCCGGGCGAGTAGCCGTTCGAAGGAAATCGCTGTCCGGCGGGCCTTGGGCGCCAGCCGGTTGCACGTGGTAAGCGAGGCGATCGTCGAGACCACTTTGCTCACGCTGGCCGGAGGCCTGCTCGGGCTCGCGGCCGGGGCCGGCGGAATCCGCGTGCTGAGCGTATTGGCTGTCGATCGTTTACCTTTAGGGAGTCACATAGCTATCGACTATCGGTTGGCATGCCTCGCGGTTCTCGGAGCCGCCGCCATGGGACTCGCGCTCGCGGCGCCCATAGCGTGGTTCAACCTGCGAGGCCATCTGAGAAGCGCGATGCAATCGGAGAGCCGCGGCGGAACCGCCAGCCGCGCCGCGCAAAGCCTACGCCACGGCTTTATGGTGGCGCAGATCGCATTGGCAACGGTTCTGTTGAGCGGGGCGGGTCTGCTGGGCCTCAGTCTGGAGCGGGCCATGGCGGTCTCTCCGGGCTTTCGGCCGGACCATGTTCTGTCGGGACAAATCTCGCTGCCATGGAACCGATATCCGAACTGGCCGGCTCGCCTGGCATTCAACGCGAGGCTGGTGAAGGACCTCGCGCGCCAGCCGGGAGTTTTGGCCGCCGGAGTGGTCAACAATGTGCCCTTGAGCGGTAACAGCGGAAAAAGCGCTGCTACGGTAGTGGGGCACGTTCGCATGCCAGGCGAATCGGCTCGGGGACATTACTCTTATGGAGTGGATGGCGACTACTTCGCCGCGATGGGCTTCTCCCTGCGGGAAGGACGCTTTCTCACGGCGGACGATTCGCGCCGGTCAGCGCGGGTCTGCGTTGTGGACGAGGACTTCGCGCGCTACTACTGGCCGCACGCCAGCGCTCTGGGCCAACGCGTTTTCGAGGGCGGCGAAGAGGGCGCCGACGCCCAATCGTTCACCGTGGCCGGTGTGGCCGGCGCTGTGAAACAAGCGGGACTGACTGACCAGACGGCCCAGGGAGCGGTCTACTATCCTTACGCCTTGCGCACCGACGACAGCCTTTTTGTTGTCGTCCGCACCAGCCTTCGACCGGAATCGCTCGGAGCGGCACTGCAAAAAGTCGTCCGGCAAATCGACGCCCAGTTGCCGGTAAACGACATCCGGTCGATGGACACCCGGGTCGCCGACAGCCTGGTTGCGCTACGCTCGCCGGCATTTCTTGCGGGCATCTTTTCGCTGATCGCTATACTCCTTGTCGGGGTCGGCGCCTACGGTGTCTTGAGCTACGCCGTGGCGCAGCGACGCCGCGAGATCGGTGTGCGAATGGCATTGGGGGCGCGGCCGGGCCAGATACGGAGCCAGTTTCTCGCTCTCGCCCTACGTCTGCTGGCTGCCGGCACGATACTTGGCGCCATGGGTGCGTGGCTGACCGGCCGAGCGATGCAGACGCTGCTTTTTCAGACGCCGCCTCTTCACGTTGCGACCCTTGTCGCGGCCGCCGGCATCATCGGCGCGGTATCTCTAGTCGCCTGTCTGCTGCCATCTCAGCGCGCCACCCGGATCTCCCCAGTGGAGGCCATGGCCGACTTGTAGTGAATCGGCTCGACCCGCGGATGTCTTGGGGAAGCCGGCCGGAAAACGCGCTACCCGGATACATCGCCGCCAATCCCGTCCCTGACGGCGGAGGCGTTCCCCGGCAGCTCACCCGGTAGCTGACCGACCCCGCCAAAACCCGCGAAGCCGCGCATCGATGGCCCAGATTCTGCCTGGAGGCGAGGCCGCGCTCTTCACCGGCCGCTACATCACGGATAACTACGACCCGCTAATACCGGCCCATCTCGCCCGTCTATCCTTATCGAAGCGCCTGATAAGATGAAAGCGCCAACCACCCTAATGGAACCAGCCCCGCCCGCCGCCGCGGACCTGGAAAGCATTTTCCGCGACCACCACGCTATGGTGTTCCGCGCCGCTTACCGCGTCACCGGAAGCGCCAGCGACGCCGAGGACGTGCTCCAGACCGTCTTCCTGCGCATGCTCAAGCGCGATCCCGAAGCCCAGCCGGTGGTCAGCATCTCCAGCTTTCTGCACCGCGCCGCGGTGAACGCCGCGGTGGATCTGGTGCGCTCGCGCCAGAACATCCGTAATATCCCGCTCGACGAGTTTGAGCCGGTGCTTGCGGAATCGTCCCACCGCGGGCCGGATCGGGCGCTGGCCTCAGGCGAGATCCGCGACTGGCTGCGCGTGGCGCTGGCACGGTTGAATCCCCGCATCGCCGAAATGTTCGCCCTTCGCTTCTTCGAAGGAAAGGAAAATCCCGAAATTGCCGAATTGCTCAACACCACGCCCGGAACGGTTGCCGTGACGCTCTCACGCACCCGCGACCGCCTGGAAAAGGAATACCGAGCCTATCAGGGAGGAGTGGCATGAACCAGGAACTTGACCAAGCCGTGTCCGAAATCCGCAACCAACCCGTTGACGACGCCGTCGTCGAAGCCGCCGCAACCCGCGTCTGGGCGCGCCTCGCCGCCGCCGGAGCCGCCGTGGGACAGACGCTTTCGTCTGTCAACCCCGCGATCTCGGTTACCCACAGCCCGGCCACCGCCGGCCACATCTCCGATTGCGCCAGCTTCCAATCGCTCATCCCCGATTACCGCGCCGGCCGGCTCTCAGGCGCGCGCCTAACTCTGCTGCAGGATCATCTCCACGAGTGCGTAGCATGCCGGCGCGTCTATGAGGGCCGCGGCGTTCCTGAAGGCCGTGGCGCCGTGATGCCAATAGCGCGGCCGGTGAAAGCCCGCACCAATTATCGCTGGGCCGCCGCCGCCGTGATTGTCGCCGCGGCCGGGGTTTCCATCTGGATCGCCTACGACCAATACGGCGGCCGCACCGGACCCGCCATCGTGCAATCCGTCAATGGCGCGCTCTACCAGATTACCGCCGCCGGTATCCAGCCACTACGGGCCGGCCAGCCGCTGCCGGACGGGGTCGAGATCCGCACCGCCCAAGATTCCGATGCCATGCTGCAACTGCACGACGGCTCTCTGGTGGAACTGCGCGAGCGCTCCGGCTTTAGCGCCACCGGGAGCGGCCGCGACATCACGATCCGGCTCAGCCGCGGCAGCGTGATCGTGCAGGCCGCGCACCGCAGCTCCGGCCACCTTTTCGTGGCTACCGCGGATTGCCGCGTGGCCGTTACCGGCACCATCTTCGGCGTCAGCGCCGGCGCGAAAGGGTCGCGCGTTTCCGTGATTCAGGGCGAGGTACACGTCGATCAATACACTGCGGCCCAGGACAACCAGGAGAAGATTCTGCATCCCGGCAACCAGATTGTCACCAGTCCCGATCTGGAACCCGAATCGGTTCACGACGATATTTCCTGGAGCCGTAACCGCGACCGCTACGACGCCCAACTTGCGGCGCTAGGCCATGCCATCGCGCAGATCCAACTGCCCGGCCTGCGCTACAGCAGCAGCCTGTTGGGACGCTTGCCCGCCGATACCGTGTTCTTCGCCAGCATCCCGAACCTGGCGGATTATCTGGGCGAAGCGGAAAGCGTCTTCGAACAAAAGACGGCGCAAAGCCCGGAGTTGCAACAGTGGACGCAGTCGCATGGCAAACGTATGGCGGCGGTAATTGAAAAGCTCCGCGCGGCCAGCGAATATCTGGGCGGCGAGATAGTCGTCGCCGTACTTCCGAACAGCGACGGTCCGGTCTTCCTTTCGGAAATCAAGCGCGAGGGTTTCGCCGATTTCCTGAAACAGAGCGGCCTGCCGGCGGCTGAGGAAGAACGCAACGGCCTGGTGGAATTCGGATCGCCAGCCGGCGTTCATGCGCTTTCGAGCGCGCTCGATTCGGCTCACGGCGGCATCGAGACTACGCCTTTCTACGCGCGCATTAACGACGTTTACCATCAAGGCGCCGGCTTCCTGGTGTGCGCGAATCTGAATCGCGCGGCCGATCCGAATGGGGCATCGAAGGGATCCGCGCAATTGGGCGCTGGGACGGGGGCTGGATTGAGCGCTGGATTGAGCGTCGGATTAGGCGCCGGATTGAGCAACGCTCAGTCCATCATTCTCGACGAAACCCAGGTGGATGGCCGCATGGAAGCGCGCGTTTCGGTTGCGTTCGACGGCCCGCGCGCCGGCATGGCGGCGTGGCTCGCCAACCCTGCGCCCATGGGCACGCTCGATTATGTCTCGCCCGAAGCTACGCTCGCCGCCGCGTTCGTGGTACCGAGCGGCGTCAACATCGTGGATCAGTTGAAGGTCATCTCGCCCAAGGAACTGGCCGCGGTGAGGGAAGCGCTCGCCGCCAGCCTGGGCGGAGAATTCGCGCTGGCCATCGATGGCCCGATTGTGCCGGTTCCATCATGGAAAGTGATCGCTGAAGTTTACGACCCCGTGGCTGCGCAGGCTGCAATCCAGCAAGCCGTCGCGAAGTACGCCGCGGAAGGCGCCAATTATCGGGATCCGGCGAACTGGAGGCCGCTCACCGCCACGCAGGAGACCGTGGATGGCCGCACTTACTACAGCCTTGCCGTTCCGGACGCCGGCCCGCTGCTCGAATTCCATTACACTTTCGCGGGCGGCTATCTGATCGCCGGACCGACGCGCGCCATCGTGGCGCATGCGCTGCAAATCAAGACTTCGGGTCTCTCGATTCTGCGCTCATCGAAGGTGGCCGCGATGATGCCGCGCGACCACTACGCTAACTTTTCGGCGGTGGTCTATCAGAATATCGGCCCGGCTATTGCGCCCTTCGCCAGCTTGCTGGGCGGCATGATGCCGCAGCGTCCTGGCCAGGGTCCGGGTCGACAACTGCCGTCGCTCGAAAGCCTCGGCAGCATGAAGCCCACTCTTATAGCCGCCTATGCCGAACCGGACCGCCTCACGGTCGCCGCCAACGCGGACCTGATCGGACCAAGCATCGCCAGCCTGATGGGCGGCAACATCACCGGACTCGCCGGTCCGCTGGCGTCTTTCTTTCAGCCCAAAGGAACACGCGAACACCAGATGTCGTATAGATAGAGCAATTGGAGAATATTCGCAACCCGATTGGGCCGGCGCGCCAGTATCTTTTGAAGTAGATCCCGCAACCGTGACATCAATGAACGACAGCATCCAGTTCGAAGATGGAGAATACGGGCCTCGCGCTGTCGTCGCCGACCCTTTGTCCGTCGAAATGCTTGACCGTCTGCTCGGCCGTGGGCTTGCTGAGCTCGAACTGAATCAAGGGAAGGGGTGGCGGGGAGATAATGTCTTGTTCTTGGCCGAGTTAAAGCAATTGAGGGCGTTTAAGATTGTCGACTTCAACATCTCTTCGGTGGATCCGATTCATTATTTGCATGAACTTCGAGCGCTGGAGGTGAGCACGTATTGCCGGAGCGAGATTCGGTTTTCAGCGTTTCCGCAACTTGAACACGGTGCTTTGGAGTGGCGCCCCAGGGCGACTTCGCTGTTCGACTGCACAACTCTTAAGACGCTCTTCGTCAATCGCTATGGTGGAGGGAACGTCGATCCGTTCGCGCGACTGACAAATCTTGTGTCGCTGGCGATCCTGAACGCGCCAGTGGAGAACCTGAACGGGCTGCGCCCCCTGCACAGTCTGCGGTCTTTGCGGTTGGCCAACCTTAGGCGACTCACTTCACTCTCAGGGATCGAAGGGCTGGCGAACCTCGAGGACCTAGAGATACACACCTGCCGCGCCATTCCTTCAATCGAGGAAATTGGTTCTCTGTTGCGGCTTCGACACCTCCGGCTAAACAACGACGGCGACATCAAATCGCTGAAACCGTTGGAGAAGCTCGATGCCTTGGAGTCCGTATCGTTTTATGAGTCCACCAATATTCTCGATGGGGATCTCTCGCCGCTACTCCGACAAAAACATCTGTCTCGCGTCTCCTTTCAGAATCGTCGGCATTACTCCCATCGACGAGAAGAATTTGGCGCCGCTTACTCTAAGGTAAGGTAATCTATGATCCGTCCGCATCGTATACCATCGAGGTGATCTATGGCTGAAAACGATCAATTGCCAATTATAGATTTAAATCATGCAACCAGTCATTGAACTGGACGGCCTCGAAGTTCGCTTCGGGCAGCGCGTCATTCTCAACAAGCTGAGTGCCGCGCTTACCGGCGTATCCATCGGGCTGCTCGGGCCCAACGGCGCCGGCAAATCGACGCTGATTAACACCCTGCTGGGCTTCCACAAGCCTGTGTCCGGAACCGCGCGTGTGCTGGGCCGCGACATCCGCACCCACGCCCGCGAAGTCCGCGGACTGGTCGGCTACATGCCCGAGAGCGATTCGTTCATCGCCCAAATGAGCGGCGTCCGGTTCGTCCGCATGATGGCTGAGCTATCCGGCCTGCCGCGCGAGCAGGCACTCGAGCGCGCGCATGAAGCCTTCTTTTACGCCGGCCTGGGCGAGGTGCGCTACCGGCCGCTGGGCACGTATTCGCTCGGCATGAAGCAAGCCGCGAAGTTGGCCTCCGCCATCGCCCACGGACCTAAACTGCTGTTCCTGGACGAGCCGACCAACGGCCTGGACCCGCCCGCCCGCACGCGCATGATCCAGCTCATCCAGGATATCCGCGACCGCGGCGACCTGCGCCTCATCCTCTCCTCGCATCTGCTGCGCGACGTGGAAGAGTGCTGCGACCAGGTGCTGATTCTGAAAGACGGCAACATCGCCGCGTTTTGCAATTTGGAGGAGGAGCGGCGCGCCAATCTGCGCTTCCTGGAACTGGAGACCCGCGGCGCCAACAACGGCAACTTCCTTGCCGCCATCGACCGCCTGGGCTGCCAGACCGCGACCGGCGCGCAGGGACGCATCAAGCTGATCCTGCCCGATGGAATCGAGGTGCGACAGCTCTATGAAATCGCCGCCGGACAGGACGTCCAGATCCGCCGCCTGAGTCACAAGCGCGATTCGCTGGAAGACATTTTCCTGAAGGCCATGGAGGTTCCGAATGGCCGTTTATAAGAAGACTTACCGGCCTTATGAGGGCAGCCTCACGCCGGGTTGGTCGCGCATGTTCGTGATCACGCGCTACGCGTTTGAAGACCTGCGCCGCTCGAAGTTTCTGAACACGTTTTACTGTCTCAGCTTTGCCTACCCGGTGATTTGCGCGCTGCTCATCTACGTAAACCACAATACCAGCGCGCTTAAGGTGCTGGGCGTACAAAACACTGCCGGCATCATCACCATCAACCTCACTTTTTTCTTCAATCTGCTGGGATGGCAGAGCATGCTGGCGCTGTTCCTGGCTGCCTTCATCGGACCCGGACAAGTTTCGCCCGATCTGGCGAATAACGCGCTCTCGCTCTATCTGGCGCGTCCGTTCTCGCGCGTGGAATACGTACTCGGCAAGATGTCCGTGTTGATGGCGCTGATGTCGCTGATGACCTGGGTCCCCGGCTTGCTGCTGTTCGGCCTGCAGGCGTATCTGGAAGGCGGCGGATGGGCGCAGGATAACGCCCGCATCGCGGTAGGTTTCTTCTTTGGCTCGTGGGTGTGGATCGTGTTACTCTCGCTGCTCGCGCTGGCGCTCTCGGCGTGGGTCAAGTGGAAGCCCGCCGCCGGGGCGCTGGTGTTCGGCGTTTTCTTTGTCGCCGCGGCGTTCGGCGGGACCATCAACTTAGTGCAGCGCACGAACTGGGGACACTTGTTCAACATAGGGTATCTGGTTGGCTCGGTCTGGGTGCAGTTGATGGAAGGCGCTACGCGCACCACGAACGGCGCGGTATTCTTCCGCGTCCCGATAGGTGAAGAGCTTCCGATAGGGTGGTGCTGGTTCGGGTTGTTACTGCTGGCTGGCGCGTGTCTCTATATGCTGGCGCGCAAGATCCGCGGCGCCGAGGTGGTGCGATGAGAGACGGCCGGAACTTACTTGAAGGATTCTCAGTAAGGTCGGCAGGCCGGGCCCAGGGGGCGCCCCCAATCGGCCGCAGGTTGGCAACCCAACGCCGCTTACTTTGCCGGGAGCTGGGAATTGTGCGCAAGACTGTAGGGCGGACCCCCTGGTCCGCGCGGGTCCCCCTGGACCCGCTCTTCGACCAGCGAAATCAGTGCGACGCGATCGCTGAGAGGCCGACCGGGGGGTCGGCCGCGGACCAGGGGGTCCGCCCTACAGTTTGTGCGGAATACTCACCTGCGTCCAAAGTAAGTGACATCGGGTTGACAACCTGCCTCACAGGTAAAAGTGCAGGTATAGGTGCAGGTCCAAATGAGGGGACTTATGCCGGATAGCCTTATTACCTTCGGCAATGTCAGTCGCTTCTACGGTGAAGTGCTCGGCATCAACAAGGTCAGCCTCGCGATTCCGCCTGGGATTACCAGTCTGGTGGGCCCTAACGGTTCCGGTAAGACCACGTTAATGAACCTGATGACTGGTCTCATACGGCCTACGCAAGGCGAAATCCGCGTGCTGGGAGTTACGCCCGATCATCCGGAGAAACTCTGCCGCATCGTGGGGTATTGCGCGCAGTTCGATGCGTTTCCCAAGGGGCTCAGCGGCCGTCAATTTGTCTACTCTTACTTGCGCCTCTACGGTTATAGCGACGCCGAATGCGAGTCGCGGACAGACGCCGCCATCGAGCGCGTCAATATGACTCCCGCTGCCAATCGCCCGGTGGCCGCTTACAGCAAAGGCATGCGGCAGCGCATCAAGCTCGCGCAAGCCATGGCCCACGACCCGCAAGTGATCGTTCTCGACGAACCGCTCAACGGCCTCGACCCGATGGCGCGCGCCGAAACCATCGCGCTGTTCCAAGAATGGGGCGAAACGGGCCGCCATGTGATTGTCTCCAGCCACATTCTGCACGAAGTGGATCGCATCTCCGACCAGGTGATTCTGCTCAGCCACGGGTATGTGGTCGCCGAGGGTCAAATCCAAGGCGTGCGCAGCGAAGTCAAAGAGCAGCCGATGCAGATTGTGGTGCGCTGCGACCGCCCCAATGAGCTGGTCGCGCGACTGTTCCAGCACGGCCACATCGTGGAAGCGAAAATCGCGGCGGACGCGCTGTTGCTTCGCACGACGGACGCCGATAAATTCTACCTGCTGCTGAACCGCGTGATTCTGGAGTCCGGCCTGATTGTGGAATCCGTCGCGCCGGCGGACGACGATGTGAACGCGGTCTATCAATACCTGATTGGCGCCGAAGGAGCCACCGTATGAGCCAGACTCCGCGCCAGATCGCCGGCGTCTTCCGGCTGGAATGGAAGAAGACATTCCTCTCGCGCCGCGGCTGGTGGATCTACTTACTCGCGGCCGCGCCCGTCGCGCTGACGTTGGTCCACTGGCTGTTTATGCTGCGGCCGCAGGTGCGCGGCGGCCACAGCATAGGCGACGACAGCAAGGCCTACGCCGCGCTGTTCCAGTTCTTCTACCTGCGCGGCGCCATCTTTTTCGGATGCGTCGGCATCTTCTGTAATCTATTCCGCGGCGAGATGCTGGAAAAGACGCTGCATTACTACTACATGACTCCCGTGCGGCGCGAGTTATTAGTCGCCGGGAAGTATCTCGCGGGACTTACTGTAGCGGTGGTGGTCTTTGTTACCAGCGCGGCGCTCTCGTTTCTGATGATTGGCCGCCACGCCGGCGCCGCCTATTCCGATTACATCTGGCACGGTCCAGGGGCCGGGCAACTGGGATGGTATATGCTGATCGCCGCGCTGGCCTGCGCAGGCTACGGCGCCGTCTTCCTGATGTGCGGCCTGCGCTACCGCAACCCGATGATCGCCGCCGCGGTGGTTTTCGTCTGGGAAAACATCAACCCGTTCCTGCCCGCGCTGCTTCAAAAGGTGAGCGTGATCTATTACCTGCGCAGCATGATGCCGGTGGAAGTGCCCGTCCCGCCGCCGTTTTCCGTGATGGTGATCGATGCCGATCCGATGTCCACCTGGATTACCATCCCCGGCCTGCTGGCAGTGGCCGCATTGATTCTGGCGTACACGGCGCTATCGGCCCGGCAGTCGGAAATCAACTACGGGGAGTAGCTCCGGATCCCACTGGAACCTGCCCGCAGGAGAACGCGCCGCATTTTTCGCGGCGGTGACCCGCAGAGACACGCGGAGACTCGGGCCCCTTGACAACCTCCGCGATTCATAGCATATTATGCCTAGCTGTCTTGGCTTCATGCCGCGAGGAGTTATTTTTGGGCAAAGGCAAGAACGACGTTTTGCAAGGCACGCTCGACCTACTGGTTTTGAAAACGCTGCAGCGCGGCCCGATGCACGGCTACGGCATCGCGTCGCACATCGAGCGGATCTCGAACGAGCTGCTGCGGGTGGAAGAGGGCTCGCTGTATCCGGCGCTGCATCGCATGGAGCAGGACGGTTGGATCCGCGCCGAATGGAAGCCATCGGAGACAGGCCGGCAGGCGAAGTTCTATCGCATCACGCGGTCGGGCCGGGCGCAATTGGCGAAGGAAGAGGACCGCTGGCAGAATCTGGCGGCAGGGGTGGGAAGGCTCCTCCGGTTGGCATAAATGCGCGCACTGAACTGGTTCAAGCGTCTGGCAGCGTCGCTGCGGGCGCAACGTCTGGAGCAGCGGCTCGACGCGGAGCTACAGTTTCACCTGGAGATGAGAACGCGGGAAAATCACTCGGCCGGCGGGACTCCGGAGCAGGCGCGGTCCGAGGCGCTCCAGCGCTTTGGCAGTCTGACGAGGACGATGGAGGAATGCCGGGATATGGATACGCTGACCTGGATCGGAACCACGAAACAGGATATCCGATATGCGTTTCGGGCCATTCGTAAGGCGCCGGGGGGTTCACCGCGGCGGCCGTGCTGTGCCTGGCGGTCGGCATTGCCGCTAACACCACCGTATTCAGTTTTGTGAATGCGTTTCTGCTGCGGCCGCTGCCGGCGCCGCATCCGGAACAGGTTGTAATTATCGGAAGGGCCGGAGGCGAACCGGCCTCCTATGCGGAGTATCGGGAGTGGAAAAATGCAAGCGCAGTTTTTTCCGGGCTGGCGGGCTACTCTCCCGAAACCCTCACCGTGGGGCGAGGTTCGGCGGCCGAGCCCGCGCTTGGCGAAGTGGTCACGGGGGAGTATTTCGAAACTTTCGAAATCCGTCCACTGATGGGCCGCCTGATTCAGCCCGGAGACGACGATCGGCCGTTGGCTGTAATCGGCGAGGACCTCTGGCGCCGCCGCTTTGCAAGCGATCCCGGAATCTGCGGGCGCGAGATTTCGATCAACCATGCGGCCTTCACTGTGACAGGCGTTGCCCCGCGAAGTTTTCCGGGCATGCTCTCGCCTTGGAGCACGGGCCTCTGGGTCACGGCTGCGATTCATCCGAACGGCCAGCGCGATCAAAATCGCGACCTGCCGATCACCGCCGCACGATTGAAACCTGGCGCGAATGCGGCACAGGCACAGGCTGCGATGGCCAGCCTCGATTCCGAGTGGCGGCGGCTGCATCCCGACCCGGAAGGCCGCAAGCGGGGAAAACTATTGATCCGCAGCAGCGTGGCGCTGGCTAACTCGCCGATGTGGGATACGTTCGCGGCAGTGGCGGCGTTGCTGATGGCGGTGGTCGGAGTGGTGTTTGCGGTGGCATGCGCGAATGTCGCGGGGCTGCTGATGGCCCGCTATCTGGTGCGGCGCCGCGAGATCGCGATCCGCCTTTCGATGGGAGCTAGCCGGAGCCGTTTGATTCGCCAGTTTCTCACCGAGACTGCCCTGTTGAGTCTGATGGGCGGCGCGGCCGGAACCGCGATGGCCTATTTTGCCGGCGAACTGTTGGCGGGGGTGCTGCCGGCCTCGATCAGTGGCGGGTTCCAAGTGCAACACGGAATGGATTGGCGGGTGTTGGCGTTCACGCTGGCGCTATCCTTTGTGAGCGTGCTGCTTTGCGGCATGCTGCCGGCGCTGCGATTTTCCGGGCAGAACCTGGCGCAGCCGGGTAACGCGCGGGCTGGCGCTTTAGGACGGACGCCGCGCCTTCGCCAAATATTGATCGTCGGCCAGGTAGCGCTCTCGGTGCTGGCGCTGGTGGTGGCGGGCCTGTTCGTACGCAGCGTGCAAAAGGCTCAGGAGGTCGATCTGGGCTTCGAGCCGGGGCGCGTGCTGACGGCGAAGATCGATCTGCGCGATCGACAGTTTCCGCCTCAGCGGCGGGCGGAGCTTTACCGTCAACTGAGCGAGCGCGTCGCCGGTCTTCCGGGCGTGGAGAAGGTTTCGGCATCGGACACGTTTCCGCTGGGCAATACGCGGACGCAGATTGTTACCGCGTACGACCTTCCGCCAATGGAGATCGCTAGCTCTTCGGTGGATGCGGGCTACTTTGAGACTATGGGAATCCGCCTGGTTCGCGGGCGCGATTTCCAGTCGCAGGAACGGAACGCCGTGATCGTGAATGAGGCCATGGCGAGGCGCTTCTGGCCCGACGAAGATGCGATCGGAAAGACGATTCTGCTGCGCCGCGGCGGTCCACGGCAGGTGGTGGTGGGAATCGCGAGAGACGGAAAGTATTGGTCGCTGGGCGACGCCGCGCGCCCGTTCCTCTACATGCCCTTCCAGCGAGTGGACGCGCTGAATCTTTATCTATTGATGCGGACGGCGCCTCCTCCCGAAGCGATGATCGCGCGCGTACGCGAGGCGATCCAAAAAGTGGACGGAGATTTGCCGGGGTCGAGCGTGCGGACGGCGAACGACCAGATACAGAGATGGTTGGAGCCCGCGAGGGAAGGCGCGCGGCTGCTCTCGATTCTGGGGACGCTGGCGTTGGCGCTGGCGCTCACGGGCGTCTACGGATTGTTGGCGCAATTGGTGGCGCAGCGAACGCCGGAGATCGCCATCCGCGTGGCGCTGGGGGCGTCGCGGCGCAGCGTCGTCGGACTGGTGTTGCGTCAGAGCGGGCTGCTGCTGGCCGCCGGAGTGGCGTTGGGGATTGCGGGGGCGGCCGCGACAACGGGCCTGTTTGCGAGCCTGATTTCGGGCGTGGGACCTACCGACGTAGTTACGCTGGCGGCTGTGGCGGCAGTGATGACTGTGACGGGGATAGCGGCGACGGTGGTTCCGGCGTATCGGGCAGTGCGGATTGAACCGGCGCAGGTGTTGCGGGCGGAGTGAGGGGGCTTCGTTTAAGCCCGAAGAGCGTTCACACGAGTGTGAACGCTGCGCGCAGGAGTGCGCACGCCACAGATAATCGGATACGATAGCCAGGGAGCCTTTCACCGATGAAAGCTAAACGAATCCTTGGCGTCAGAGTGGGCGCCGCTTTACTATTGGCGGCGGGCGCCGCGGTTATCCTGGTTCCGAACGCCACCACCCAGGGGCGCGGCGCGGCCACCGCGGAACAAATTGCGGCGCGGAATGCCACTGAGGCGGAGCTGGAATCCGTAGCTATTATCGAGCGCAAGGTGATGGTCCCGATGCGCGATGGGAAGCGCATGGCGACGGATATTTATCGGCCGAAGGATACGTCCAAAAAGTACCCCATCGTTTTCGTGCGCACACCGTACAATTTCAACTTCTGGGACGTCCGCGCCGGCGCGCCGCGCTCCATGAACGCCGAACTCGATGCCGTGAAGCGCGGGTATGCTTACGTCGAGATGAACGAGCGCGGACACTTTTTCTCCGAAGGCAATTACGATATTCTGGGCGCGCCGCTGTCGGACGGCACGGACGCGATCTCGTGGATGTCGGCGCAGCCGTGGTCGAACGGTAAGGTGGGGACGATCGGGTGCTCGTCCACGGCCGAGTGGCAGTTGGGCGTGGCGGCGCAGGGAAATCCGGCGTTCGCAGCCATGATCCCGCAAGGCTTCGGCGCGGGCGTGGGGCGCGTGGGTCCCTATTATGAGCAGGGGAACTGGTATCGCGGCGGCGCTGTGCAGATGCTGTTCATCGCGTGGATCTATGGCGAGCAGAACCAGGTGCGGCCGATGTTTCCGCCGAACACGACGCAGGAGGATTTGATTCAGGCATCGAAGATGTTCGACCTGGCGCCGCAGATGCCGCCGGTGGATTGGGCCAAGGCGCTGCAACACCTGCCCGAGAACGAGATCATCAAAGCGGTGGGCGGCCCGCGCGGAATCTTTGCCGACCGCATGGAGGTCTCTACCGGCGGCGCCATGATCAAACGCGCTCCCAACGACCCGGCATGGTATCGCGGTGGATTGTGGCACGACGATATGAAGATCAACGTGCCCGGGTTCTGGTTCATGTCCTGGTACGACGTATCGATCGGACCGAATCTGGCGGCGTACAACTTCGTGAGGAAGACGGCCAGGCCCGAGATTGCCAAAGAGCAGTATGCGGTAATTGCGCCCACGCTGCATTGCGGTTATACACGGGCCACTGAGGACACTGTTGTGGGCGAGCGTCACATGGGCGACGCGCGTCTTGACTATAACTCGCTCACTTACGG